>Ga0302299_10000074_pt1 | contig 38672 bp, 37 predicted proteins | sample III_Fen_N3_4_FD_198795 | JGI IMG/M metagenome (GOLD analysis project Ga0302299, IMG submission 198795) | Peat permafrost microbial communities from Stordalen Mire near Abisko, Sweden - III_Fen_N3_4 | ecosystem: Environmental > Terrestrial > Soil > Wetlands > Permafrost | place: Sweden: Abisko...
CCGGGTCCGGGCCCTGACCTGCCGCGCCCCGGTACGGTGGAGCCGTGACGACCGAACCTGACGGGCCGCTGGCCGACTTCCACGCCGTGGTGCCGGCGGGTGGCGCCGGGACCCGGCTGTGGCCGCTGTCCCGTGCCGGCCACCCCAAGTTCCTGCTCGACCTCACCGGCAGCGGGCGGTCGCTCATCCAGGCCACCTGGGACCGGCTGGCGCCGCTGGCGCAGAGCATCGTCGTCGTCACCGGGGCCGCCCACGCCCGGACGGTCGCCGAGCAGCTGGTCGACCTGCCCGCCGGCGACCTCCTCGCCGAGCCGTCCCCCAGGGACAGCGCCGCCGCGATCGGGCTCGCCGCCGCGGTGCTCCACCGGCGCCATCCCGACGCGATCATCGGCTCGTTCGCGGCGGACCACATCGTGCGGGACGAGGTGGCCTTCCGGGCCGCGGTGGCCGAGGCCGTCGTCACGGCCCGGGCCGGGTACGTCGTCACGCTGGGCATCGAGCCGACCCACCCGTCGACGGCCTTCGGCTACGTGCAGCTGGGCGCGCCGCTCGACCTGCCGGGCGCGCCGTCCGCGTGCGCCGTCGAGCGCTTCGTGGAGAAGCCGGACGCCGCGACGGCGGCGGTCTACCTCGCCGGCGGGAAGCACCGCTGGAACGCGGGCATGTTCGTGGCCTCGGCCGCGGTCATGCTGGAGCAACTGCGCGAGAACCGGCCGGCGCTGCACGACGGGCTCATCGAGATCGCCGCCGCCTGGGACACCCCGTCCCGGCAGGAGGTGCTGGAGCGCGTCTGGCCCACGCTGGAGAAGGTGGCCATCGACTACGCGGTGGCCGAGCCGGCCGCGGACGCCGGCCGGGTGGCCGTCGTCCCCGCGGCCCTCGGCTGGGACGACGTCGGCGACTTCGCCTCCCTGGCCGCCCTGCTCGAGGGCGACGGGCCGGTGCGCGTGCTCGGCCCGGACGCGCTGGTGCACACCTCGGACACCACCGGGGTCCTGGTGCCGGGCGCCGGGCGACTGGTGGCGGTGGTCGGGCTGGAGGACGTCGTCGTCGTCGACACGCCGGACGCCCTGCTCGTCACCACCAGGGAACGCGCCCAGCAGGTCAAGGCGATCGTCGAGGCCCTCAAGAGCAGCGGCCGGGACTCGCTGACCTGACCTGAGGCGCCCGGCGCGTGGCCGGACCGGCGGCCCGGGGCCGTTCGGGGGAGGCGGGCCGGGCCGGACGGCCCGGGGAAGGGCGGTGGCGGGCGTGGTAGACGTGGAGCGGTGCAGCGCGCCGGTCGGTCGCGACACCGCTTCGCGGGACCTTCGATGGTGCGGGCCCGATAGCCTCGCAGTGCTCGAGAGGACGGCGCGCCCGCGCGCGCCAGGAGGAGGAACGGGATGACTGGGGACGCCGTCGGAGGACCGGGCCGCACCGAGTCGGGGCTGCCGATGAACCCGCTGTACGGCCCCGAGAGCCAGGCGGATTTCGACGCCGAGGCCCAGCTCGGGCAACCCGGGAAGTACCCGTTCACGCGTGGGGTCTACCCCACGATGTACACCTCCCGGCCCTGGACGATGCGCCAGTACGCAGGGTTCGGCTCCGCCAAGGAATCCAACGAGCGGTACAAGCAGCTCGTGGCGGCCGGCACCGGCGGGCTCTCGGTCGCGTTCGACCTGCCCACCCAGATGGGCTACGACTCCGACGACCCGATCGCCTCGGGCGAGATCGGCAAGGTCGGCGTCGCGATCGACTCCATCGAGGACATGCGGGTGCTGTTCGGCGGCCTGCCCCTCGACAAGATCTCGACGTCGATGACGATCAACGCGCCCGCCGCCGTCCTGCTGCTCATGTACCAGCTGGTCGCGGCGGAGCAGGGGGCGCAGGGCCCGCAGCTCACCGGCACGATCCAGAACGACGTGCTCAAGGAGTACATCGCCCGCGGGACGTACATCTTCCCGCCGAAGGCGAGCCTGCGGCTGATCAGCGACATCTTCGCGTACTGCAAGACCGAGCTGCCGAAGTGGAACACGATCTCCATCTCCGGCTACCACATGGCCGAGGCCGGGGCGACGCCCGCGCAGGAGATCGCCTTCACCCTCGCCGACGCGATGGAGTACGTGCGGGCCGCGCAGGCCGCCGGGCTCTCCGCGGACGACGTCGGCCCGCGCCTGTCGTTCTTCTTCGTGGCGCGCACGACCCTCATCGAGGAGGTCGCGAAGTTCCGGGCCGCGCGCCGGGTCTGGGCGCGGATCATGAAGGAGACGTTCGGGGCGACCAACCCGAAGTCGCTGATGCTGCGCTTCCACACCCAGACGGCCGGCGTCCAGCTGACCGCGCAGCAGCCCGAGGTGAACCTGGTCCGGGTGGCGCTGCAGGGTCTCGGTGCCGTCCTCGGCGGCACCCAGAGCCTGCACACCAACTCGTTCGACGAGGCCATCGCGCTGCCGACGCAGAAGGCGGCCCGGCTGGCGCTGCGCACCCAGCAGGTCATCGCGTTCGAGACCGACGTGACCAAGACGGTCGACCCGTTCGCCGGGTCGTACGTCGTCGAGGCCCTCACCGACGAGCTGGACGCCGAGATCACCCGGCTGATCCAGGCCATCGAGGACAAGGGCGGGGCCGTCGCCGCGATCGAGCAGGGCTTCCAGAAGAACGAGATCGAGCAGTCCGCCTACGAGGTGGCCAAGCAGATCGACGACGGCAGCCGGATCGTGGTCGGCGTCAACAAGTTCGCGATCGAGCAGGAGGAGGCCTACGAGCCGCTCCGGGTCGACCCCGAGATCGAGGCCGAGCAGAAGGCGCGCCTGGTGAAGCTGCGTGCCGAGCGCGACAACGCCGCCGTCGAGAAGGCCCTCGAGGCGCTGAAGGCCGCGGCCGTCGGCACCGACAACGTGCTCTACCCGATGAAGGACGCGCTGGCCGCCAAGGCGACGGTCGGTGAGGTCTCCAACGCGCTGCGCGCCGTCTGGGGCACCTACGTCCCGCCGGACCGGTTCTGATCCTTCTTCCCGGGAACTGCCGTGACGCCCCGCGTCGCGGCAGTTCCTGCTTTTGGTTGAGGCGTCCGAAACGTGGGCGCGCTCCCGCGGGTTTACGCTGTGATCGGTGAGGGTTCAACCCGTCGCCCCGTTGCTGGAGCCCCTGCTGGGGGAGCTCACGGACATCCGCCGTGACCTCCACATGCATCCGGAGACCGCTCGGAGCGAACTACGGACGACGCGACGTGTCGCGGACCGGCTCGAGTCCGCGGGTCTGGCGCCGGTGCTGCTGCCGCGCACCGGACTGGTGTGCGACATCGGTGACGACGGCCCGCTCGTCGCGCTCCGCGGCGACCTGGACGCGCTGCCGCTGCCCGAGGAGACGCGCCTGCCCTACGCGTCGACGGTGGAGGGGGTCTCGCACGCGTGCGGGCACGACGTCCACACCACCTGCGTGCTCGGTGCGGGCCTGCTGCTCGCCGAGCTGGCCGCGGCGGGGCAGCTGCCGGGCCGGGTCCGGCTGGTCTTCCAGCCGGCGGAGGAGGTCATGCCGGGCGGGGCGCTGGACATCCTCGCGGCCGGCGGCCTGGACGGCGTCGAGCGCATCTACGCCCTCCACTGCGACCCGCACACGGACGTGGGCCGGATCGGCTCGCGGGTAGGAGCGATCACCGCGGCGTCCGACCAGGTGCACGTCCGGCTGACCGGCCGGGGCGGCCACACCTCGCGCCCGCACCTCACCGAGGACGTCGTCTTCGCGCTCGGCCAGCTGATCGTCGGCGTCCCGGGCGTGCTGTCACGGCGCCTGGACCCGCGTGCCGGCGCGGCGCTCGTCTGGGGGGCGGTGCAGGCGGGGTCGGCGGCGAACGCCATCCCGGCACGCGGCGAGCTCGCCGGGACCTTCCGCTGCCTGGACAGCGACGTGTGGGACGCCGCCGGCGCGCTCGTCGCGGACACCGTCCGTGACCTGGTGCGCCCGTACGGCGTCCAGGCGGACATCAGCTACGTCCGCGGGGTGCCGCCGACGCTGAACGACGCGGCGGCGGTCGAGGTGCTGGAGGCCGCCGTCCGGGCCGAGCTGGGGGAGACGGCCGTCGAGCTGACGCCGCAGAGCCTCGGCGGCGAGGACTTCGCCTGGATGCTGGAGAAGGTGCCCGGCGCCATGCTGCGGCTGGGCACCCGGACGCCGGGCGGCCACACCTTCGACCTGCACCGGCCGGACTTCCAGCCGGACGAGCGGGCGCTGGCCGTCGGGGTTCGGGCGCTGACGGCGATCGTGCTGCACGACCTGGCGCGGCGGCAGGACGACGGGCTGCGGCTATCCGGGTGACGGCGGGCAGATGTCGACAATGCTCCTGGCGCAGTGTTGTGCAGATCTGAGGTCACGGTCGGGGAACAGCTGCCCTGTCCGGGGGGTGTGCGACACGCCGACGGGTTAGCCTCTGGCCAACCGAGCACGGCCCCTCGAGACCCGAAGGAGACACCCTTGCGTCGGGTGACGACTCTTGTTGCAGTGGCAGCCACCGCAGCCCTGGCCCTGTCCGCCTGCGGGAGCAGCTCGAGCGGCGCGAGCAGCACCGCCAGCGGCTCCGCGGGCGCGTCCTCCGCCGCCGCCTCCTCGTCCGGCGGGGGTGCGGCCACCAAGGTCAAGGTCGGGCTGGCGTACGACGTCGGCGGCCGTGGCGACCAGTCCTTCAACGACTCGGCAGCCGCCGGGCTCGACAAGGCCAAGGCCGAGTTCCAGGGCCTGGAGGTCAAGGAGCTGGAGGCCACCCAGGGGGAGACGGACGCGCAGAAGGAGGAGCGGCTGCGGCTGCTCGCCGACGGCGGCTACAACCCGGTCATCGGGGTCGGGTTCGCGTACGCGACGGCGCTGAAGAAGGTGGCCACCGAGTTCCCGGACATCAAGTTCGCGATCATCGACGACGACTCGATCAAGGCCCCCAACGTGACCCCGCTGGTCTTCGCCGAGCAGGAGGGCTCCTTCCTCGTCGGGGTCATCGCCGCCCAGGCGTCGAAGGCCGGCAGCGTCGGTTACATCGGCGGCGTCAACACCCCGCTCCTGAAGAAGTTCGAGGCCGGGTTCACCGCCGGCGCCAAGGCCGTCAACCCGGCCATCAAGGTGCAGGCCAAGTACCTCACCGAGCCGCCGGACTTCTCCGGCTTCGGTGACCCGGCCAAGGGCAAGACCGTGGCGCAGGGCATGCTCGACGCGGGCGCGGACGTCGTCTACGCCGCCGCGGGCGGTTCCGGCACCGGCGCGTTCGAGGCCGTCGCCGCCGCGAAGAAGCTGGCCATCGGCGTCGACTCCGACCAGTACCTGACGGCCGCGGCCACGGTGAAGCCCGTCATCCTCACCTCGATGCTCAAGCGCGTCGACGTCGCCGTCTACAACGAGATCAAGGCTGCGGTCGACGGCAAGCCGCTCACCGGCACGCAGACCTTCGACCTGAAGGCCGACGGCGTCGGCTACGCGACGTCCAACGATGCCGTGAAGCCGTACACGGCCAAGGCCGACGAGTTCAAGGCGAAGATCATCTCTGGTGAGATCAAGGTCCCGACGGCCCCGTGACCTGAGGCTTTCCACCCGCTCCACGTGATCGGGCCTGGCAGACGCGATACCGTCTGCCAGGCCCGATCGTGCTGGTCACGCCGGTCATCCCGGTCGTGCCGGTGCCGCACCCATCGACGGATCGAGGAGGCGCCCCATGTCCGTGGACGAGCAGCCGGCGGAGCCCGCCGCCGGACCGGCGCCCGTCGCCGTCGAGCTGCGCGGGATCACCAAACGGTTCCCGGGCGTGGTCGCCAATCGCGACATCGACATCCGCGTGACCAAGGGCACCGTCCACGCGATCGTGGGGGAGAACGGCGCCGGCAAGTCGACGCTCATGAAGACCCTGTACGGGATGCACCGGCCGGACGAGGGCACGATCGCCATCGAGGGTGAGCAGGTCGTCCTGCACAGCCCGGCGGACGCCATTGCGCGCGGCGTCGGAATGGTCCACCAGCACTTCAAGCTGGCGGACAACTTCACCGTCATCGAGAACGTGGTGCTGGGGGCCGAACCCCGCCGGGGCCTGGCCCTGGACGTCCGCACGGCCCGGCGCCGGATCCTCGAGATCGGCCGCCGGTACGGCCTCGAGGTCGACCCGGACGCGCTCGTGGAGGACCTGGGCGTCGGCGACCGCCAGCGGGTCGAGATCATCAAGGTGCTCTACCGCGGCGCCCGCACGCTCATCCTCGACGAGCCCACCGCCGTCCTCGTGCCGCAGGAGGTCGACGAGCTGTTCGGCGCGCTGCGCGAGCTCAAGGCGCAGGGCCTGTCGATCATCTTCATCTCGCACAAGCTGGACGAGGTGCTGGCCGTCGCCGACGAGATCACCGTGATCCGGGCCGGGACGACGGTCGCCTCGGTGAAGCCGGCGGACGTCACCGCCCGGCGGCTGGCCGAGCTCATGGTCGGCAGCGAGCTGCCGTCGCCGCAGACCAGCGAGTCCACGGTCACCGACGTCGCCGAGCTCGTCGTCGCGCACCTGTCGCTGACCTCGTCCGACGGCCGCGCCCTGCTGCAGGACATCGAGCTGACGATCCACCGCGGCGAGGTGCTCGGGATCGCGGGGGTGGAGGGCAACGGCCAGGCGGAGCTTGTGGAGACGCTCCTCGGCATCCGGCAGGCTGCCTCCGGCCGGGTGCTGCTCGGCGGCGAGGACATCACCGCGTGGTCGACGCGCCGCCGCCGGGAGGCCGGCATCGGTTACATCCCCGAGGACCGCACCCGGCACGGGCTCCTGCTGGAGGCACCTCTGTGGGAGAACCGGGTCCTGGGCCACCAGACGCGTCGCCCGAACGTCCGGCGCGGCCTGGTCGACCGGGCGGGAGCGCGGGCGGACTGCCAGCGGATCGTCGACGAGTACGACGTCCGGACGCCGTCGATCGACGTGCTCGCGTCCGCCCTCTCCGGTGGTAACCAGCAGAAGCTCATCGTCGGGCGGGAGATGAGTGGCGAGCCGAAGCTGCTGCTCGCCGCGCACCCGACCCGGGGCGTGGACGTCGGCGCGCAGGCGGCCATCTGGGACCTCCTGCGCGGGGCCCGGGCCAAGGGGCTGGCGGTGCTGCTCATCAGTGCTGACCTGGAGGAGCTGATCGGTTTGTCGGACAGCCTCAAGGTGATGCTGAGGGGTCGCCTCGTCGCGGACGTCGACCCTGCCACAGTGACTCCGGAGCAGCTCGGCGCGGCCATGACCGGCGCCGACGCCACGACCGACGTCTCGACGGGGGGCGAGGCGGCATGAGCATCTCACGGAGGGTGGCGCTGGGAGTGGCGGCGCCGCTGCTGGCCATCGTGTTCTCGCTGCTGGTGACCTCGGTGGTGCTGCTGTTCACCGGAGCGCAGCCGCTGGAGACGTTCCAGGCGATGGTCCAGTACGCCGGGCGACCGCGAACCCAGGTGCTGATCATCAACTCGGCGACGACCTACTACTTCGCCGCGGTGGCCGTCGCGATCGGCTTCCGGATGAACCTCTTCAACATCGGGGTCGACGGGCAGTACCGGCTCGCCGCGCTGGTGTCCGCGGCTCTCGGCGGCGCGCTGCACCTGCCGCGCGTGCTGCACGTCGGCGTCGTCATCCTCTCGGCGATGCTCGTCGGCGCGGCCTGGGCCGGCTTCGCCGGCTACCTCAAGGTGCGTCGCGGCGTCAGCGAGGTGATCTCGACGATCATGCTGAACTTCGTGGCGACGGCGGGCATCGCCTACCTGCTGGCGCCGGGGCGGCTCGCCGTCACGACGCAGGGCTCCAACAACCTGGGAACCCGGCCGATCCCCGAGTCCGGGCAGGTGGGCGGACTGCCCCTGGTCCCCGGGACGCCGCTCAAGGTGTACGGACTGGTCGTGCTGGCCGTGATCGTGGGTGCGGCCTTCTGGTTCGTCATCAACCGGACCAGGTTCGGTTTCGACCTGCGCGCCACCGGGATGAACGAGGCGGCGGCGGTGGCGAGCGGCGTCGACGTCCGGAAGATGGTGGTCGCCGCGATGGTGCTCTCCGGTGCGGTCGCCGGCCTGGTAGGGATGCCGCAGCTGCTCGGGGCGTCCTACACCTACTCGCTGGACTTCCCTGCCGGGCTCGGCTTCACAGGGATCGCGATCGCGCTGCTCGGTCGCAACCACCCGGTGGGCATCGCCGTCGGGGCGCTGCTGTGGGGCTTCCTCGACAACTCCTCGCAGATCCTCAACCTGCGGGACGTGCCGGTCGAGATCGTGCAGATCACGCAAGGCGTCATCGTGCTGTCCGTGGTGGTCGCCTACGAGCTGGTGCGCCGCTACCGGGTGTCGGCGGTGCAGCGCGACGTCGGCCGAAGGCTCGCGGAGAGCCCGCCACCGGGTGGGGACGGACCTCCGGCCGCCGCCGCGACCCAGGGAGCGTCGACATGAGCGTGACCAGCGAGCGTGGCGCCCCTGATGTGGCGACCCGTCCGGCCGGGGCGCGCCTGCGCCCGGCGTGGCTGCGCGGCTGGCGACGGATCCTCGTCGGCGCCGGCGTCCTCGTCGTCCTGCTGTCGATCGTCCGCACCGTGACGGGCGCGACGGACCTGACGTCGTCGGGCACGGTCGCGGCGGCGCTCGGGCTCGCCGTCCCGATCGGGATGGCCGGGCTCGGCGGCCTGTGGTCCGAGCGGGCCGGCGTGGTGAACATCGGCCTCGAGGGAATGATGATCCTGGGCAGCTTCGGCGCCGGCTGGATCGGGTGGCAGCACGGGCCGTGGGCCGGCCTGGTGACCGCGGTGGTGTTCGGCGCGCTAGGCGGCCTGGTCCACGCGGTCGCCACGGTGACCTTCGGCGTCGACCAGATCGTCTCCGGCGTCGCGATCAACATCCTCGGGCTCGGCGCGACCAAGTTCCTCGCCAGCCTGCTCCTGACCGGGACGCCGGGGGGCGGGCAGACGCAGTCGCCGCAGATCAAGCCCATCGGAACGATCTCGATCCCCTGGATCGGCGATCCGCTGCGGACCCTCGAGCGCAAGAACTGGTTCCTGCTGGCCGACCTCGCGGGCATCCTGCGCGGCATCACCACGGACATCTCGTGGATCACGATCATCGCGGTGCTGCTGGTGGTCGCCACGTACTACGTGCTCTGGCGGACGCCCTTCGGGCTGCGGCTGCGCTCCTGCGGGGAGGACCCCTACGCCGCCGAGTCGCTCGGGGTGCGGGTGTACCGCTACAAGTACGTCGCTGTCACCGTGTCGGGGGCTCTGGCCGGCTTCGGCGGCGCGTTCCTGGCGATCGTCGCCGCGAGCATCTACCGCGAGGGGCAGACCGGCGGCCGCGGGTATATCGGGCTGGCGGCCATGATCTTCGGCAACTGGCGGCCGGGCGGCCTGGTCGCCGGCGCCGGCCTGTTCGGGTACACGGACGCCATGCAGCTGCGCAGCTCCGAGGCGGTGCACGCGCTGCTCCTGCTGGTCGCGGTCGGCCTGCTGGCGCTCGCGGTGTGGTCCGCCCTCCGTCGCCGGTTCGTGTCGGGGGCGATCTCGCTGGTGGCGGGCGTCGTCATCGGTTGGTGGTACCTGGGCACGGACACCCTGCCGTCCCAGGTAACCTTCGCGACGCCGTACGTCACGACGCTGCTGGTGCTCGCACTGGCGTCCCAACGGCTGCGGATGCCCAAGGCGGACGGCCTCGTCTACCGCAAGGGAACCTCCCAGTAGCGTCCGATCACCGCAAGGGACGGCGGGGCCTGGTGGGTTCAGGGGGCGATGGGCCGGGTGGAGTCGGCGCTCCACTGGCTCCAGGAGCCGGGGTAGAGGGCGGCGCCGGTGAGGCCGGCCACGGTGAGGGCGACCAGCTCGTGGGCCGCGGTCACGCCGGAGCCGCAGTAGACGGCGACGGGCGTGCCGTCGTCCACGCCGAGCGCCGCGAACCGCTCGCGCAGGGCGGCCGGCGGCAGGAAGCGGCCGTCGGGGTCGAGGTTGGCGGCGGTCGGTGCGTTCACCGCGCCCGGGACGTGGCCCGCGCGCGGGTCGATCGGCTCGACCTCGCCGCGGTAGCGCTCGCCGGCGCGGGCGTCCAGGACGACGCCGGTCGCCGAGGCGGCCAGCGCCGCCGTGCCGTCGGCGTCCAGGGTGGGCAGCGCGCCGGCGGCCAGGACGACGTCGCCCGGCTCGGCCGCGGGCGCGTCGCCCGCCTCCAGCGGAAGGCCCGCCGAGCGCCAGGCGCCCAGCCCGCCGTCCAGGAGCCGGACGTCGGCCACCCCCGCCCAGCGCAGCAGCCACCAGGCGCGGGCGGCCGCCATGGTGTTCCAGTCGTCGTAGACGATCACGGTCGAGCCGGCGCGCACGCCCCAGCGGCGGGCCGCGGCCTGCAGGTCGGCGAGCGCGGGCAGCGGGTGCCGCCCGGCGGCGGCGGACGGCGGCGCGGCCAGTTCGGCGTCCAGGTCCACGTAGACCGCGCCGGGCAGGTGACCGGCGCGGTAGTGGTCGTGACCGTGCGGATCGCCGAGCGCCCACCGGACGTCCAGCAGGACCGGGGCGCGGCCCGCCTCGGTGAGGGTGACAATCTGCTGCACGTCGACGAGAACGGTCATGGCGCGAGGCTCCTTCAGCTGGGCGCTGCCGTCGTCGATTCTGGCGGGTACCACCCACACGAGGAGACGCACATGGGCGAGTCGGCGATCGACTGGGCGGCGCTGCGGTCCGCCGCCCGGGACGTCATGAAGCGGGCCTACGCGCCCTACAGCCGGTTCTCGGTCGGAGCGGCGGCGCTGGTGGACGACGGCCGCGTGGTGACCGGGTGCAACGTCGAGAACGCGTCCTACGGGGTCGGGCTGTGCGCCGAGTGCGGCCTGGTCTCGGCCCTGCACGCGGGCGGCGGCGGCCGGCTGCTGGCCGTCGTCTGCGTGGGCCCGGACGGCGAGGCGCTCATGCCCTGCGGGCGCTGCCGGCAGCTGCTCTGGGAGAACGGCGGCCCCGGCTGCCTGCTGGAGACGGCCCGCGGCGTCGTCCCGATGCGCGAGGTGCTGCCCGACGCCTTCGGCCCCGATGACCTCGACCGTGGGCCGGGAGCTGCCCGGGATAAGGTCCGGCCATGAGCAGCACTGTCCCGGGTGGCTCGGGTGGCTCGGGCGCCTCGGGTGCCGAGCCGTACGCCGCGGTCGACGTCATCGTGCGCAAGCGGGACGGCGGCGAGCTGGACGACGCCGCGATCGACTGGGTGGTCGACGCCTACACGCGTGGCGCCGTCGCGGACGAGCAGATGTCCGCCCTGCTCATGGCGATCCTGCTGCGCGGGATGACCCGGCGGGAGATCGCCCGCTGGACGGCGGCCATGATCGCTTCCGGTGAGCGGCTGGACTTCTCGGACCTGGGGAAGGCCACCACCGACAAGCACTCGACCGGCGGCGTCGGCGACAAGATCACGCTCCCGCTGGCGCCGCTCGTGGCGTCGTTCGGGGTGGCGGTGCCGCAGCTGTCCGGACGCGGGCTGGGCCACACCGGAGGCACCCTGGACAAGCTGGAGGCGATCCCCGGCTGGCAGGCCGCGGTGCCGACCGACGCGATGCTGGCCCAGCTCCGTGACGTCGGCGCCGTCATCTGTGCGGCAGGCTCAGGCCTTGCACCTGCCGACCGCAAGCTCTACGCCTTGCGTGATGTGACCGGCACGGTGGAGTCCATCCCGCTCATCGCCAGCTCGATCATGAGCAAGAAGATCGCCGAGGGCACCGGAGCGCTCGTGCTCGACGTCAAGGTGGGCACCGGGGCGTTCATGAAGACGGTGGAGTCGGCGCGCGAGCTGGCCGAGACCATGGTCGCGCTGGGTGGCGACGCCGGGGTGCGCACGGTCGCCCTGCTCACCGACATGTCGACGCCGCTCGGCCTCACTGCGGGCAACGCGCTCGAGGTCCGGGAGTCGCTCGAGGTGCTGGCCGGCGGCGGCCCGCCGGACGTCGTCGAGCTGACCGTGGCGCTGGCCCGCGAGATGCTGGCCGGCGCCGGCCTGCCGGACGCCGATCCCGCCGCGGCGCTCGGCGACGGCCGCGCGATGGACACCTGGCGCCGCATGATCGCCGCGCAGGGCGGCGACCCGGACGCCGAGCTGCCGACCGCCCGGGAGACGCACGTCCTCCTGGCTCCGGCGGACGGCGCGCTGGTGCGGCTCGACGCGCTGGCGGTCGGCGTCGCGGCCTGGCGGCTGGGTGCCGGCCGGGCCCGCAAGGAGGACGCCGTCCAGGCCGGCGCCGGGATCGAGCTGCACGCCAAGCCGGGTGCGCTGCTGCGCTCGGGGGAGCCGCTGTTCACGCTGCACACCGACACTCCCGAGCGCTTCGAGGCCGCCCTCGCCGACCTGGCCGACGCCGTGACGTTCGCCCCCGAGGGGTCCCGACCGCCGGAGCGGCCGCTGATCATCGACCGGATCGCGTGATGCCCGGGGACGGAACCCCGGGCGAGGTACGCCGGCCGCGGTCCGTCTACGGCAGCGGCGACGAGCCGGACCCCCGCTTCTCGATGGCCAACGAGCGGACGGCGCTGGCGTGGGTCCGCACCGCGCTCGCCGTCGTCGCGGCCGGGATCGGGCTGACCACGGTGACCCGGCTGGCCTCGCTGCCCCGGCTGCTCGACGTGCTGGCCGCGCTGATGTGCGCGCTCGGGGCGGCCGTGGCGGTAGCCGCCGTCCTGGGGTGGCACCGCCGCGAGCTGGCGCTGCGGCTGGGCCGCCCGCTCCCGGCGCCCGTCGCACTGCCGTGGCTGGCGGCGGTGCTGGTCGTGCTCAGTGCGGTGCTGGCGGTCGTCGTCGCCGTCGCCCGGGACTGAGGGAGCAGCGGCGTGACGGGAGGCGTTCCTGGCGGCGTTCCCGGCAGCCAGGCCGAGCGGACGGCGCTCGCCTGGCAGCGGACCGGCGTCACGGGAGGCGTCGTCGCCGGGTCCGCGCTCGTCGCCGCCGCCCACCTGGGGAACCTCTGGCTGGTCCAGCTGGCGGCCGTGGTGGCGGCGGGCTCCGCGCTCGCCGGCGGAGCGGCGGCCCGGCACGGCGGGGCGGCGGGCCGCCCGGCGGCGGGCCGCTCGGCCGCGGGTCTCGACGGGCGCCTGGGCCCCTGGCGGCGGCTGCTGGCCGTCGCTGCGATCCCGGTGCTGCTGGCGCCGGTCGGGGTGCTGCTGGCGCTCGTGCGCTGAGGCGCCGGCCGGCTCGGTCAGCGGGGAGCGCCGAAGCGCGCCAGGTGGTGCCAGACGCGCTTGAGGTCCTGCAGGTCGTGGTGGCCGGCGCGGGCGCCGTCCCCGATGATCGCCGGCGTGAGCAGTCCGGCGCGCGCGAGCTGCTCTCCGAGGGCGACGAACTGCGGCCCGCGGTAGCCGGGGTGGCGGCGCAGCTCGTCGACGTCCAGGCGGAAGCCGCCGTGCCACTCCACGCGGCAGCCGAGCGTCGCGGCGAGCGTCTCGACGTCGGTGCCGCGGTGGCTGGGGTCGAGGACGAGTGCCTCGACGTCGTCCCGCAGCCGCACCGGGCCGTGCACGTGCGCCTCGACGTACTGGTCCAGCGGGTCGTCGAGCCGGCGGTCGTCGGCTCGGGCGGCAAGCGAGCCGGCGATCGCGCCGAAGCGGTCGGCGGTGCCGAAGGCGACCGGCTCGAAGACGCTGTCGGGATGGCAGAACGTCGTCCGGGCCAGCACCTCGGGGCGCAGCCGCAGGTGCGCCGACCCGAACCGCGGCGAGGCGCCGACCGGCGCGGCGCCGTCCGGGTCGAGGGCGCCGTAGACCGGGCGGTCCGCCGCCGGCGCGGCGTCGTAGGCGGCGCCGAACAGCCGGCTCTCCCAGCTCCACCGGTCGCCGCCGGGGTGGGCGGTGAGGCCGCCGTTGCTCGTCCCGGTGACGAACTGCGACTGGTAGCGGCCCGACCGCGCCAGGCCGGCCAGGATCGGGCGGCCGTCGCGGGTCAGCCGGTCGGGGTGGAAGTTCAGCGTCACCCGGGCGCCCGGCGGCACCGGCCCGGCGGACGAGCGGGCCGCCACGTGCCGCAGCGCGGCCCGCCCCACCGCGCCGGCCTCCGCAGCACCAGCAGCAGCATCTTCGAGCTCCATCGGCCGCCACGCTACCCATTCCCGTTCCCGATCGACTCCCCGGCGTGGGTACGCTGCCGGACGTGACTCTGCCCGACGCCGCCAGCGCGTTCGCCGTCTCCGGCCCGGCCGCGGCGATCGCCCGCGCCCCCAAGGCCCTCCTCCACGACCACCTGGACGGCGGGCTGCGGGCATCGACGGTCTTCGAGCTCGCGCAGGAGATCGGCCACCCGCTGCCCGCGGACGACGTCGAGGGGCTGGCCCTGTGGTTCCACCAGGCGGCGCACTCGGGCTCGCTGGTGCGCTACCTCGAGACCTTCACGCATACCGTCGCTGTCATGCAGACCCCGGCCAACCTGGCCCGGGTCGCGCGCGAGTGCGCCCTGGACCTGGCCGCGGACGGCGTGGTGTATGCCGAGGTCAGGTACGCGCCGGAGCAGCACCTGACCGCGGGCCTCGACCTCGACGAGGTCGTCGTCGCGGTGCAGCAGGGCTTCGCGGAGGGCTGCGCGGAGGCGGCGGCCCAGGGCCGCCGATTGCGCGTCGGGACCCTCGTGACGGCCATGCGCCACGCCGCCCGCAGCAAGGAGATCGCCGAGCTCGCCGTCCGGCACCGGGACGCCGGTGTCGTCGGGTTCGACATCGCGGGCGCCGAGGCCGGGTACCCGCCGTCCCGGCACCTGGACGCCTTCGAGTACCTGCACCGGGAGAACTTCCACGTCACCATCCACGCCGGGGAGGCCTTCGGGCTTCCGAGCATCTGGGAGGCCGTGCAGGTTTGCGGCACGGACCGGCTCGGGCACGGCGTCCGGATCATGGACGACGTCGAGGTGCTCGGCGGCGTCGACGACCACGGTCGCCCCCGGGTGCGCCTCGGCCGGACGGCGGCCTGGGTGCGCGACAGCCGGATCCCGCTCGAGCTGTGCCCGACGAGCAACGTCAACACCGGCGCGGCGGCGTCGGTCAAGGAGCACCCGATCACGCTCCTCAAGGACCTGCGGTTCCGGGTGACCGTCAACACCGACAACCGGTTGATGTCCAACACCTCGATGACGGCGGAGCTGACGGCGCTCGTGCAGCAGGCGGGCTGGTCGCTCGCCGACCTGCGCTGGGTGACGATCAATGCACTGAAGAGCGCGTTCATCCCGTTCGACGAGCGGCTGGACATCATCGAGGAGCTCGTCAAGCCGGGGTACGCGGCGCTCGGTGTGTACTGACCGCTCGCGGGACCTGCCCGTGAGGGCCGATCAGGGCCGGTCGAGGTCGGCGTCGTGGACGAGCAGCGCCACCTGGACCCGGTTGCCCAGGTCGAGCCGGGTCAGCAGCCGGGACACGTAGGCCTTGACCGTGGCGGTGCTCAGGTGGAGGGCCGTGCCCAGCTCGGCGTTGGTCAGCCCCTGACCGAGGGCGCGGGCCACCTCGAGTTCACGGTCGGAGAGCTGCGCCAGCCGCTGCCGGGCCTGCTCGCGACGCCGGTCCGGCCCGGCCCCGCCCACGGTGACGTGGTCGATGAGGCGCCGGGTGACGGTGGGGGAGAGGGTCGCCTCGCCGGCGGCCACCCGGCGCACCGCGTCCAGGATCTGCGGCGGGGGCGTGTCCTTGAGGAGGAACCCGGCGGCGCCCGCGCGCAGGGCACGCAGGACGTGCTCGTCGGCGTCGAACGTTGTCAGCACGATGACCTGCGGCGGGTCCGGCCGCGCGAGCAGTTGCTCGGTGGCGGCCAGCCCGTCGAGGCGGGGCATGCGCAGGTCCATCAGGACGACGTCCGGGGCGTGCATGGCGACCATGGCCGCGACCTCGTCGCCGTCCGCCGCCTCGGCGACGACGACGACGTCGTCCCGGCCGCCGAGCATGAGCGTCAGGCCGGCGCGCACGAGCGGGTCGTCGTCGACGACGGCGAGCCTGATCGGCGTGGCGGGGGCCGGCGGCGCGCCGGGGGCCGGCGGCGTCGCGGGGGTCAGCGGCGACACGGCAGCACCGCCCGGAGCCGGAACCAGCCGTCGGCGGCACGCCCGTGCGTCAGGCGGCCGCCGGCCAGCTGGACCCGCTCGCCCAGCCCGACGAGACCCAGCCCCGCGCCCGGCACCGTGGTGGTGGCGGGCCAGGCGGGGAGCGGGTTGGCGATCTCCACGGTGAGATCCTCGCCGGGATCGCCGTCGAGCGTGACGGTGATGGCCATCCCCGGCGCGTGCTTGCGGGCGTTCGTGAGGCCCTCCTGGACGACGCGGTAGGCCGTCCGCGCGAGGCTCCCGGGGACGTCGTCCGCGCCCTGCACCTCACAGCGGTAGGCCACCCGGGCCCCGGCGCCGGTGCTCTCGGCGACCAGCGCCGGGATCTCCGCCAGGCCCGGCTGCGGTCGCTCGGGGGCTGCGGTCGTGACGGCGGTGGCCTCGACGTCCTGGGGGGACGCGGGCCGGGCGTCCTCGCGGAGCACGCCGATCACCTCGCGCAGCTCCTGGAGGGCCTGGTGCGCGTTGGCCCGGATCACCCCGGCCGCGGCAGCGACCTGCTCGTGGCTGGCGTCCGTGCGGAACTCCAGCGCCCCCGCGTGCACGGCCAGCAGCGAGATCCGGTGGGCGAGGACGTCATGCATCTCCCGGGCGATCCGGGTGCGCTCCAGCTGCCGGGCCTGGTCGACGCGCAACTGCTGCTCGGTCTCGGCACGCAGCGCGCGGTCCTGCAGGGAGACCACCAGCTGGCGCCGGGACCGGGCGAACATGCCCCAGCCGAGCACCACCGCCGTGATCAGGGTGCCGATGATCAGGTTGATCCAGAGGGGCTCGCCCGTGGGCCGCAGGACGTAGTAGAGCGGGACGGTGACGAGGTTCGCGGCAGCGATGAGCAGGGCCACCCGGGCCCGGCGGTGCACCGCCACCGTGAACACCATGACCGTCACGGCGAAACTGCTCAGTCCCGAGAACGCGCTGATCGGGGTCGCGGCGAGCGCGATCGCCACCGGCCAGCGCCGCCGCCACCACAGGGCGAGGCAGGCGAGGAAGCCGAAGGCGACGTCCGCGACGAAGAGCCAGAGCGGGGTGGTCGGTGCGGACTCCTCCTGGCCGAGCAGGATCGCCGCCCCGAGGCTGAGGGACAGGAAGAAGCACAGCACGTCGACGATCCAGTCGCGTACGGAGCGCCGGCTCCCGCGGGTGCCCGCGCCGGACTCCGCCAGGAGTGACGAGGGGAGCAGGGCCGGCAGGTCCACCTCGGGTGGCGCGCTGACGGTCGTGGTCACCCTGCCAGGCTAGGCAGCCGTCCGCCGCCCTGCCCAGTCCCCGGGTGGCCACATCAGGACCGACCAAAGTTGATGCCGCGGTGCCCGGGACCGCGTCGAAGGGCCCACAGGGTCGGCTACCGACGGCCGATGCCGGCGACCTGGTGCCGCGCCCAGGCTGGTCGGCATGATCGAGGTGAAGGAACTGTCCAAGCGGTACGGTGCGCAGCTCGCCGTCGACGGGGTGTCTTTCCGGTGCGAGCCCGGCACGGTCACCGGCTTTCTCGGGCCCAACGGTGCGGGCAAGTCCACCACGCTCCGCATGCTCTGCGGCCTCACCCCACCCACGGCGGGGTCTGCGACGATCGGCGGCGTCCCCTACCGGGACCTGCCCAACCCGGGGCGGCGGGTCGGCGTCCTCCTGGACGCCTCCGCCCAGCACGCCGGGCGGACCGGCCACGAGACGCTGGCGCTCTCGGCGCGGGTGCTGGGGGTGCCGCAGCCGCGGGTCGACGAGCTCCTGGAGCTCGTCGGGCTGCCGCGCTCGGCCGCCGGGAAGCGGGTGCGGGGCTATTCGCTCGGCATGCGGCAGCGCCTCGGGATCGCCCAGGCCCTGCTGGCCGACCCCGGGGTGCTGGTGCTCGACGAGCCGGCCAACGGGCTCGACCCGGAGGGCATCCGCTGGATGCGCGACCTGCTGCGCGGGCACGCCGACCGCGGCGGGACCGTGCTGCTGTCCTCGCACCTGCTGCACGAGGTGGAGGCGCTCGCCGACCGGCTGGTGATGATCGTGGGCGGCCGGGTGCGTGCCCAGGGCGACAAGCGCGACCTACTGGCGGGGGCCGACGGGGTGGTCGTGCGGTCGGCGGACCGGGCAGCGTTGGAGGGGGCGCTGCGACGGGCCGGGATCGAGGCCACCACCACCGCGGACGGCGCCCTGCTCGCCCGCTCGGACGTCGCCGCCGTCGGGGCGGCCGCCGCGGCCGCCGACGTCCCGCTCCTGGAACTGCGGGCCGCCGCCGACGGCCGGCTGGAGGAGCTCTTCTTCGCCCTGACCCGCGAGCCCGTGGAGGCGACCCGATGAGCACCACCGTGACCTCGTCCGACCTGCGGAGCGCCGACGTCCCGGCGGCCGAGCGGCCCCCCGGCCTCTCGCGCCTGGTGGACGTCGAGCTGCGCAAGGCCGTCGACACCCGCGCCGGGTTCTGGCTCCTGGCCGTGACCGGCCTGCTGAGCTGCGTGGTCGTCGTCCTGAGGCTGTCCTTCGGGGACCGCTCGGACAAGGACCTGGACGCCGTCGTCGCACTGGCGCAGGCCCCGGTCAACGCGCTGGTGCCGGTGATCGGGATCCTGCTGGTGACGAGCGAGTGGTCCCAGCGGGGGGCGCTGACGACGTTCACGCTGGTCCCGCACCGGGCCCGGGTGATCTCCGCCAAGCTGCTGGCGACGGTGGTGCTCGCTGTGACCGCGGCCGTGGCCGCCGTGGTGGCAGCGATCGCGGGGTTCGCCGTCGGGGCGGCGCTCGGCCTGACCTCGGGCGGCTGGCACCTGTCGGGGGCGATGATCCCGCAGCTGCTGGTCGTGCAGCTGCTGGGCATGCTCATGGGCGCCGCCTTCGGGTTGCTGCTGCTGAACTCGGCGGCGGCGATCGTCCTCTACTTCGTGCTGCCGACGGTGTGGTCGGTCCTGGGGCAGATCGTGACGGCGCTGAAGATGCCGGCCGAGTGGCTGGACACCGGCCGCACGTCGGCCCCGCTCTTCGAGTCCGCCGCCCTGACGACGCAGCAGTGGGAACAGCTCGGGACGTCGTACGGGCTGTGGTTGGTCGTCCCGATGGTCCTCGGACTGTGGCGCCTGCGGCGCAAGGAGATCGCCTGACCGCAGTGGACCCGACGGCGGTGGGTCGTCGGCCGGTGACCCGGCGCACGACGGGTAGTTTGTGACGTCATGCGCCGGGTGCACCGCCTCCTGTTCCTGCTCGTGGGCGGCTCGGGCCTCCTGGTGTTCGCGGCGGGAGGGCTGGCGTGGGCCGTCTCGACCGGCCTGCTGCAGGTGAACCACCCGTCCCGCAGCGACTTCCCGCTCCAGGGGCTCGACGTGAGCAACCACCAGGGCCCGGTCGACTGGGCGACGGTGCGCCGGCAGGGCTTCTCGTTCGTGTACGTCAAGGCAACCGAGGGTGGCGACTGGTCCGACGGCCGGTACGTCGAGCACACGGCGGGGGCCCGGGCCGCCGGGCTGCGGGTCGGCGCCTACCACTACTTCACGTTCTGCCGCGACGGCGGGGAGCAGGGGCGGCACGCGGTCGACGTCGTCCGGCCGCAGACCCGTCCGGGCGACCTGCCGCTCGTGGTGGACCTGGAGTTCGGCGGGAACTGCGCCCACACCCCGACGGTCGCCGAGCTGGACCAGGAGTTCGGGGCGTTCGACGCCGTCGTCCGGGCCGCATTCGGGCGGCCGCCGGTGCTGTACGTCACCGAGGACTTCCGCCGCCGGTACGTGGACGGCGCGGCGGCGCGCGGGTCGGCGCTGGCGGGCCACCGGCTCTGGATCCGCAACACCCTCGGGCGCCCGTCGGGCGGGTGCGAGCGGTGGGCGTTCTGGCAGTACGCCAACGGTGGCCGGGTGGACGGCGTCGAGGGCGGCGTCGACCTGAACACCTACTGCGGCGACCCGGCGTCCGCCGACCGGGAGTTCGGCAGCTCCGGGGCGCCCGACGCCTAGACCCGGCACGGACGGCGACCCCGGGGACCTAGGCCCCCGGCCCGGGCGCGGACCGCGACCTACCGTTCGAACGTGCAGTCCGCCCAGCTCCAGGATCTCGTCCGGGCCTGCCTCGAGGATCCCGCCCTGACGTACCGGCAGCGGGTCCAGCGGCTGGCCGCCCTGGCGGAGAACGCCCTCGAACCGCCGCCGGTCGGCGAGGCGTGCCGCGATGCGCAGGCCAAGGGTGTCGTCCACGACCTGGGGGAGGGCAACGCGCCCTACCGGCCGAGATACGTGCTCCCCGACTACGCGGCTGCGCTCGCCCGCGGCAGCGCGCACCTCGAGCTGCCGCCCCCCGCCGACCTCGACGACGCGCTGGCCTTCCTGCTGGCCATGTACCCGAACGTGCCGTCGATCACCGGCTACCCGGTGTACCTGGGTGATCTCGACACCCTGCTCGAGCCGTACCTCGGCGACCTGGACGACAACGCCGTCCGGTCCCGGCTGCGCCGGTTCTGGCGCATCGTCGACCGGCAGCTGCCGGACGCGTTCGTGCACGCCGACCTCGGCCCGGACGACGGCCGCGCCGTCCGCGCGATCCTCGCCGTCGATCGCGAGCTGCAGCAGGTCGTGCCGAACCTCACCCTCCGGGTGGACCCGGCGCGCACCCCCGACGACCTGCTGCGGGACGCCGTGCGGACCGCCTGCGCCGACGGCAAGCCGCACTTCGTCAACCACCCGATGATGGTCGCCGACCACGGCCCGGCCTACGGGGTGGTGAGCTGCTACAACGCCCTGCCGCGCGGCGGCGGCGCGCACACGCTGGTGCGGTTGAACCTGGCGGAGAGCGTGCGGCGCTCGCCCGGCGGGGCCCGCGAGTACCTGAGCGCGACGCTCCCCGGGGACGTCGCCCTGACGGGCGAGCTGATCGCGGCCCGGATCCGGTACCTGGTGGAGGGGTCGCGGTTCTACGAGCACGACTGGCTGGTGCGCGAGGGGCTCGTCGACCCGGCGCGGTTCACCGCCATGTTCGGGGTGTTCGGGGTGGCCGAGGCCGTCGAGGAGCTGCTCGCCCGGGACGGCGTCACCGCGCGGGACGGCACGCCCGCCCGCTACGGTCGCGACCAGGCCGCCTCCGACGTCGCCCAGTCCCTGCTGGCGCGGCTCGCCGGACTGGTGGCGGCGACCCCGCTGCCTTACTGCGAGGTGTCGGGGGGCCGGGCGCTGCTGCACGCCCAGTCCGGCATCGACAGCGACGTCGGCGTGACGGCCGGCGCGCGGGTGCCGCCGGGTCACGAGCCGTCGCTGTACGAGCACATCCGGTTCGTCGCGCCGCACCACCGGTGGTTCCCGGCGGGCATCAGCGACGTCTTCCGCTTCGAGTCGACGATCGCCGCCAACCCGGACGCCGTCGTGGCGGTCCTGCGCGGCGCCTTCGGCGAGGGGATGCGCGACTTCACCTTCGACGTCGCCGGAAACGGCTTCACCCGCGTCACCGGTTACCTGGTCCGCGACCGCGACGTGGGCGCGCTGCGCGAGGCGGCGGCCGCGCACGTGGCCGCCATCCGCGGCGCCACCACGCCGCAGGAGCGTGCCGCCGCCCGGGCGCGGCACGCGAGCACGTTCCTGGGCGCCACCGCGATCACCAACCAGCATCTGGGCGACCGCGTCGTGCAGCGGCCGCCTGCGGACGGGCGGCCTGCCGGTGGGCCTGTCGATGACTGAGACCGTGGTGCGGCTGGTCCGGTCCGGGTTCGTGGCGGGCACGGTGCCGTTCTCGGCGGTCGACGGGCCCGGCAACCGGTACGTGCTGTTCCTCCAAGGCTGCAACTGGGACTGCCTGGTCTGCCACAACCCGTGCTCCCTGCCCGTCGCGCCGCCGGGGATGCGCCCGACGTCCGTGGCCGACGTCGTCGCGGGCATCGTGGACGCGGCGCCGTTCCTCACCGGCGTCACCGTGACCGGGGGTGAGGTGACGCTGCAGGCGGGGTTCGTCCGGGCCGTGTTCGACGAGCTCGCGGCCGACCCGCGCACCGCCGCGCTGAGCCGGTTCGTCGACAGCAACGGCGACGCCGCGCCGCAGGTCTGGGAGCTGCTGGCGCCCGTCACGGACGGCGTCATGCTCGACCTGAAGGCCCTCGACGACGAGATGCACGTCGTCCTCACCGGGTCGTCGAACGCTCCCGTGCTGGCGAGCATCACCGACCTGGCCTCCCGGGGGCTGCTGTACGAGGTGCGGCTGCTGCTCGTTCCGGGCCTGAACGACGGGCACGACGTGCTGCGGCGGATGGCGCGGTGGCTGCTCGCCGTCGATCCCGCCGTCCGGCTGCGGATCAACCCGTTCCGGCGCGAGGGCGCCCGGGCCTGCGCCCGCGACCTGCTGGAACCCTCGCCCGCCGACCTGGCCCGCTACCGCGCCGTGCTGACGGACGCCGGGGTGCGGCACCTGACCCTGCCGGTCTGACGCCCGGCTTTCCTGACGCGCCCGGCGTGAGGCCTGCCGGCGTGCCAGGGTGGGGCGGTGCCGAAGGTCGACGTCACCGTCCGCCGCGCGACCACCGATGACGGCGAGGCACTCGTCGCCGCCCTGCTGGCCGCCGTCAACTGGGCGCCGGAGCGGCCCCCGCTCGACCGGGACGCCGTCCTCGCCGACCCCGCCATGAGCCACTACGTCGCGGGGTGGCCACGTGCGGGCGATCTCGGCGTGGTGGCGGTGGCCGGTCCGGTGGTCGGCGCCGTCGTCGGCGCGGCGTGGCTCCGGGTGCTGCCGCCCGACGACCCGGGCTACGGGTACGTGGCGCCCGGCGTTCCGGAGCTGTCGATCGGCGTGCGGCCGGAGTACCGCGGCCGGGGCGTGGGCCGGCAACTGCTGCGCGCCCTGCTCGCCGCCGCCCGGGACGAGGGCGTGCCGCGGGTGAGCCTCAGCGTCGAGCGGGCGAACCGCGCCCGCCGGTTGTACGTGGCCGAGGGCTTCCAGGTGGTGGCGTCCGGCCGCGACGCTGACACGATGGTGCGGGAGCTGGCGACCTGATCGTGCGCCCCGGCGCGCACCATCAACGGGCAGGGAAGGCGGACGCGTGCTGGTCGACGGGGTGCCGAGCCGGACGATCGCGGCGGGCGGAGGTGCGGTCGAGATCCTCGACCAGAGTGTGCTGCCGCACCGGATCGAGCGGCGCACGCTGACGACCCTGGGCGACGCGGCGCGGGCGATCGCGTCGATGCAGGTGCGGGGCGCGCCGCTCATCGGCGTCACGGCGGCGTACGGCCTGGCGCTGGCCGCCGGCACGGACCCCTCGGACGACGGCCTGCGCGCCGCGGCCGACCTCCTCGCGCGCACCCGCCCGACCGCCGTCAACCTGCGCTGGGCCCTGGACCGGATGCTGGCGTGGCTGCTGCCGGAGCCGGTCGCCGCCCGTGGCCCGACGGCCTGGCGGCTGGCCGGGGAGCTCGCCGAGGCGGACGTCGAGTCGTGCCGGGCCATCGGGCGGCACGGCCTGGCGCTCCTCGAGGCGCTCGGCGGGTCGCGCGGCGGGTCGCTGTCGGTCTTGACGCACTGCAACGCCGGCTGGCTGGCCGCCGTCGACCGCGGGACCGCGCTCGCCCCGGTCTACGCGGCCGCCGAGCGTCCGGGGCGCGCGGACGACGTCCATGTCTGGGTCAGCGAGACGCGCCCTCGCAACCAGGGCCTGCTCACCGCCTGGGAGCTGGGCCAGCAGGGCGTGCCGCACACCCTGGTCGCCGACAACGCGGCCGGTCACCTGATCCGCCGCGGCCTGGTGGACGCCGTCCTCGTGGGTGCCGACCGGATCGCCGCGAACGGGGACGCCGCCAACAAGATCGGCACCTATCTCAAGGCGCTGGCGTGCGCGGACGCGGGCGTCCCCTTCTATGTGCTGGCGCCGCTGTCGACCGTGGACCCGGCCTGTCCGGACGGCGACGCCATCCCCATCGAGGAGCGGGACGGCGACGAGCTGCGGATCGTGCACGGCACGCGTGCGGACGGCGCGCCGGCGTCGGTGCGCCTCGTGGACGCCGGGACGGCCGTCGGCAACCCGGCCTTCGACGTCACCCCGGCCCGGCTGGTGACCGCGCTGGTGACGGACGTCGGGACGGCCCCCGCGACCGCCGACGGCGTGGCCCGGCTGCTCGCCGGCGGCTGATCCGAATCATTCGACGACCACGGCGCAGTGCTGCATCACGGGCGGTCACGACGACTCGCCTCCAATGCACAAAGACGGGCGTTGGCGGTCCGGGACGGTGGATGTGCATTCCGGGGTGTCATGCTCCGCCGGGATGGTGTGACGCCCACCAGGTCATTCCCTGGGAACACGGCGGGCTCACCGACATCGACGGCATGGCCTTGTTGTGCCCGCATCATCACACGGCTCACCATGCCGGAACGTACGGGCTCCAGATGCGCCACGGCATCCCCTGGGTGAGGGTCCCGGCCTGGGTGGATCCGGCACGCCCGTGGCTGCGCATCACCACCCGCGACCAGCAGACCGTCGACACCCTCGTCCAGCAGCTCACCGACCAGCAAGACACCGATGCTGCCTGAGCGCCGGGTGGACCGGAGCTCTCAGCTGGTCGCCGGGCCGTGGCCGACCCGGTCCGCCTGCGCCCGGATGCTGCGCTCCGCGGCGGCCACCGAGAGTGGGCGGCACCCGGCCGCCGTCCAGCGCCGGACCAGCTCGGGCTCCGCGCGCGCCAGGCCCAGTCCGCGGCGGACCAGCGTGAGCGGCGGCTTGCGGGCCTCCGCCAGGTCCCGGACCAGGCGCCGGGCGAACGTGACCGCGGGGTGGAGGCGCAGGCAGACGGCGTCCGCCAGGATCCCCGCGGCGGTGCAGGCGGCCACCAGTTCCGCCGCGAAGATGCCCTCGGCGAGGAACAGGGTCGCGCCCGCCAGGTCGAGCCGCGCCGTCCCCGTCCGCCGTGACGTCGGGATGTCGTACACCGGGACGTCGGCGACCCCACCCTCCAGGCAGAGGCGCCGGACGGCGACCAGCGCGGCGCCGGCGTCCCAGCAGGCGGGATCGTCCCAGTCGACGATGCCGAAGCGGTGGGGGAGCCGGGGGTCGTCGCCGTCCCGGTAGAACTCGTCGAGGGTGAGCACCGGGAGGCCGAGGCGCCGGCACAGGGACGTCTTGCCCGACCCGCTGGCCCCGGCCAGCAGCACCACCCGCGCGTTCACGGCGCACAGTCTGCCGCCGCGCCGCGTGCGATCATGCGCGGGGGCGGCGCCCGGGCCCGGGGACGGCCTCGACCTCGGCCAGCGTGAGGACCTCGGCGGCCCCTGCCGGCACGAACGCCGTGACGACGGGGTGGCCGTCGCTGCGGCGCCGCAGCAGGAGCGGGGGTTCGTCGGCGAGGTAGCGGTCCCCCCACTCGCGCAGCGCGGTCAGCGCCACGGCCAGGCCGCGTCCCTGCTCGGTGAGCCGGTACTCGAACCGGTCTGCGCGTTCGGTGGTCGGGACGCGCACCAGCACGCCGGCCTCGACGAGCCGCCCCAACCGGTCCGACAGCACGTTGCGGGCGATGCCGAGGCTGCGCTGGAAGCCGTCGAACCGGCGCACGCCCAGCAGCGCGTCCCGCACGATCAGCAGCGTCCAGCGCTCGCCGACGATCTCCAGGGCGCGGGCGATCGAGCACACCTGGCCCTCGTAGTCCCGCTTCAGCACGCACCCAATGTATCGCCCGAGGGTTGCATCACGAAACTCAACTCTCTACCGTGAGCCCATCGGGGTTTCGTGAAACAACTCCAGGAGCGTGAGATGTCCCTCCCGTCGGCAGCAGTCACCGGTGGAAGCGTCGGCAGCGGGGCGAGGCCGACCGCGAGGCCGGGCGCTGTCCTCGCGGTCGTGTGCCTGGGCGTCGTCCTCGCCACGCTCGACCTGTTCATCGTCAACATCGCCTTCCCGGCGATCGGGCGCAGCTTCGGGGGGGCCGGGCTCGGGCCCCTCTCCTGGGTGCTCAACGCGTACACGATCGTGTTCGCGGCGCTCCTGGTGCCCGCCGGCCGGCTCGCCGACCTCGTCGGCCGCAAGGCGGGCTTCCTCGTCGGCGTCGCCGTCTTCACGGTCTCGTCCGGTCTCTGCGCACTCGCCGACGACGTCCCGCAGCTCGTCGCCGCCCGCGTGCTCCAGGCCGCCGGGGCCGCGCTCCTGACGCCGGCCTCGCTGGGCCTGCTGCTGGCCGCGTTCCCGCCCGAGCGGCGCGCGGGCGCCGTCCGGATCTGGGGCGCGATGTCCGGCGTCGCCGCCGCGATCGGTCCGGTCGTGGGCGGCGTCCTGGTCAACCTCGACTGGCGTTGGATCTTCCTGGTCAACGTGCCCGTCGGCGTGGTCGCGCTCGTCCTCGGCGTCCGGGTGCTGCCCTCCGTGCCGCGGCAGCCCGAGCGGCTCCCCGACCTCGTGGGTGCCCTCGCGCTCGCGCTCGCCGTCGGGGCCCTGACCCTGGGCCTGGTGCGCGGCGAGGAGTGGGGCTGGACGTCGGCGCAGGTCCTGGCCAGCCTCGGCGGGTCGGTGGCGCTCTTCGTGGGGTTCGTCGTCCGCTCGGCGCGCCACCCCCGCCCGGTGCTAGAGCTCGACCTGCTGCGCGTCCCCAGCTTCGCCGCCGCGAGCGGCGCGATGCTGCTCTTCAACGTCGGGTTCGCCGCGATGCTGCTGTCGACGGTGACGTGGATGCAGACGGTGTGGGGCTGGTCCGCGCTGCGTACCGGGCTGGCCTTCGCGCCCGGCCCGCTCATGGTGCCCCCGGTCGCCATCCTCGCCGGGCGGCTCGCGCACCGCGTCGGCGCGGGCGTATTGAGCGTCGTCGGCTCCCTCGCGGCCGCGGCCGGCGCGGCGAGCTGGGTGGTCGCGGTCGGCGTCACGCCGCACTACGCCACCGCGATGCTGCCCGGATCGCTGCTCGTCGGCGTCGGCGTCGGGCTCGTCATGCCCACGCTGACGGCCGCCGCCGCGACGGCGCTGCCTCCGCACCGGTTCGCGACCGGGTCCGCCGTCGTCTCGATGGGCCGCCAACTGGGGACGACGCTCGGCGTCGCCGTCCTCGTCGTCCTGCTGGGCCGGCCGCGGACCACGGCCGACGCGCTGGCCGCCTACCACCGCGGCTGGACCTTCGTCGCCGTGGCCTGCGTCGCGGCGGCGGTCGCGGCCCTGGCCCTCGTCCGGCGCCCGGAGCGCACCGCCGCCTAGGCTGGGCGGATGCGGATGACGACCCGGGCGCGCGCCCGCGACGAGCAGGACGTGTACCGCCCGCTGGTCGCCCGGGTGCTGCTCGGGACGGCCGCCGCGGTCGGCGTGTGGTGGGTCGTCGACCTGCTGCTGCGCCAGCGGTTCGGGGTCGCGCTGCTCGTCCTCCTGTGGCTGGTCGCCGCGCTGGCGGCGCTCGGCGCGCTGTTCTGGCGGCCGGCCGTCGTGGTCGACGGCGAGGGGGCCGAGCTCCGCAACGTGTTCCGCGACGTCCGGGTGCCGTGGTCCGTGCTGACCGACATCGAGACCCGGTACTCGCTCACCCTCGTCGTGACGGGCCGCCGGTACGCGAGCTGGGCGGCTCCCGCCTCCGGGCGACCGCCCCGCCGCCGCCCGAGCGACGTCGGGCCGGGCGTCGAGCCGGACGTCGAGGCGGTGGCGGCCAGCAGCCATACCCGGTCGCCGTCCGGGGCGGCGGCCTTCCTGGTGGCGGAACGCTGGGACACCTGGCGCCGGGCCCGCGACCCGAGGACGCTGGGGACGCCGGGCGAACCGGGGACGACCGCCGGACCGCAGGCGACCGCCGGACCGCAGGCGACCGTCGGACCGCAGGCGACCGTCGGACCGGAGGCGACCGCCGGGCCCGGCGTCGTCGTCCGGTGGCGGCCGCTGCTGCCCGTCGTCGCGCTGGGTTCCGCGCTGGCGGCGCTCCTCCTGACACCGCTGCTGGGGTGAGGGCCGCACCTCGGGTGAGGGCCGGGGCCCGTAACGGATACGGTGACGAGGTGACGGATCTGGACGTGACCCGGCCCGGTGTTCTCGACGCTGCAGCCACCGACCCTCGGGCCGTGGCAGCGGCTGCGGCGGCACGCATCGCCGAGCTGAGCGGGGTCCGGTCGCACGACGTGGCCCTCGTGCTCGGCTCCGGCTGGGCACCGGCCGGCGACCTGCTCGGCGAGACCCTGGCGACCTTCGGGTCGACGGAGCTGCCCGGCTTCTCCGCCCCGGCCGTGGCGGGCCACTCCGGCGCGATCCGTTCGGTCCGGATCGGCGACACCGAGCGCCGCGCCCTCGTCTTCGGCACCCGCACCCATGTCTACGAGGGGCGCGGGGTGCGGGCCGTCGTCCACGGCGTCCGGACGGCGGCCGCCGCCGGGTGCCGGGTCATCGTGCTGACCAACGGGTGCGGCGGGATCAATCCCGAGGTGGCCCCCGGGACGCCGGTCCTCATCCGGGACCACATCAACCTCACCGCGACCTCGCCGCTGGAGGGCGCCACCTTCGTCGACCTGACGGACCTGTACTCGTCGCGGCTGCGCGGGCTCGTCCGGGAGGCGGAGCCGAGCCTGACCGAGGGCGTGTACGTCCAGTTCCGCGGGCCGCACTACGAGACGCCCGCCGAGGTGCGGATGGCCGGGATCCTCGGCGGCGACCTCGTCGGGATGTCCACCGCGCTCGAGGCGATCGCCGCGCGCGAGGCCGGCATGGAGGTGCTCGGCATCTCGCTGGTCACCAACCTCGCCGCCGGCGTCTCGCCGACCCCGCTCAGTCACGCCGAGGTCCTCGAGGCAGGCCGCGCGGCCGCGCAGCGGGTCGGCTCGATGCTGGCCGGGGTCATCCCGCAGCTCTGAGGCGGGCCCTCGGCCGGCCTCAGGGCTCGGCCGGCTCCCTCAGGGGCTCAGCAGGGCGTCGAGGTCGGCCCGGACGGCGGTCAGCCGGCGGGCCGCCAGCGCGCGGGCATCGGCGAGCGACAGGTCGGTGTCCGCCGGGACGACCGCCTCCAGGTAGCACTTCAGCTTGGGCTCCGTCCCGCTGGGCCGGACGACGACCCGGACGCCGTCCGCCGTCCGCAGCCGCAGCCCGTCGGTCGGCGGCAGGCCGGTGCCCGCCAGCAGCAGGTCGTCGACGGTGGTCACGACGGCGCCGCCGAGCGCCGCCGGGGGAGCCGAGCGCAGCGCGGCCATCGCGGCGGTGATGAGGGACAGGTCCTGGACCCGGATCGACAGCTGGTCCGTGGCGTGGACGCCGTACGCGCGGGCGAGGTCGTCGAGCGCGTCCGCCAGGGTGCGCCCGGCCGCCCTCAGCCCGGCCGCCAGCTCGGCGGCCAGCAGCGCCGCGGTCACGCCGTCCTTGTCGCGCACCAGGGTCGGCGCGACGCAGTAACCGAGCGCCTCCTCGTAGCCGAACACCAGGCCCGGCGTGCGCGCGAGCCACTTGAAGCCGGTCAGGGTCTCCGCGTGCCGGACCCCGTGCGCCGCTGCGATCCGGCCCAGGAGCTGCGACGACACGATCGAGCAGGCGACCGTCGCCGGCTCGCCGTCCACGGTCGCGGGCACCCCGCGCACCAGCACGTGCTCGGCCAGCAGCCAGCCCAGCTCGTCGCCGCGCAGGGGCCGCCACCCGCCGGCCGCCGCCGCGTCGGGCACCGCGACCGCGCACCGGTCGGCGTCCGGGTCGTTCGCGATCACCAGGTCCGCCCCGCGCTCGCGGGCGGCGGCCAGGGCCAGGTCGAGGGCGCCGGGCTCCTCCGGGTTGGGGAACGCCACCGTCGGGAAGTCCGGGTCCGGCGCGGCCTGCTGCGGCACCACGTACGGCGCGTCGAACCCGGCCGCCACCAGCGCCCGGACGGCGGTGTCGCCGCCCACCCCGTGCATCGGCGTCAGCACCGTGGCGAGCGCGCGCGGGCCGCCCGGCCGGACCACGCCCGCCGCCCGCTCGAGGTACGCGGCCAGCACGCCGTCGTCCAGGGTGTCCCAGCCGTCGTCGGCCATCGGGACCTGCAGCACCGGGCCGACGGCGGCGATCGCCGCCGCGATGTCGCCGTCCGCGGGCGGCACGATCTGCACGCCGTTCCCGTCGCCGGGGCCGGTCGCCGCACGGCCGCCCAGGTACACCTTGTAGCCGTTGTCCTGCGGCGGGTTGTGGCTCGCCGTCACCATCACGCCGGCGTCGGCGCCCAGGTACCGGACGGCGAACGCGAGCACGGGGGTCGGCAGGGGCCGCGGCAGCACCATCGCCACGCAGCCCGCCCCCACCGCGACCGCGCACGTGTCGTGGGCGTAGCGGTCGGAGTCGTGCCGGGCGTCGTACCCGACGACGAGCCGGGGCACCCCCGGCACGGTGGCGTTCAGGTAGGCGGCCAGCCCGGCCGCCGCGCGGACGACGACGGCCCGGTTCATCCGGTTCGGCCCCGCCCCCATCGCCCCCCGCAGCCCGGCCGTGCCGAACTCCAGCGTGCCGGCGAACCGGTCCTCGAGGTCGGCCCGGGCCCCGGGGGCGACCGGGCCGCCGCCGTGGGCCGCACCGATGAGGGCGTCGAGCTCCGCCCGGGTGCGCGGGTCCGGGTCGTCGTCGTGCCAGGCCTGCGCCCGTCGCAGCAGGTCAGCCGCCGTGCCGTCGCCCGTGCCACCCGTGCCGTCGCCCCTGCCGTCGTCCATGTCCGGCAACCTACCCGGCGGGCAGCCTCGACAGGTCGAACGGCGCCCGCAGCGGCAGGACGACGTTCCGGTCGCTGCTCAGGCCCTCCAGCCGCGAGCCGGCACCGGCCCCCGGCGCGTTCGCCGCCAGCTCGCGGTGCAGGCTCGCCAGCTGCGGCGTGGTGAGCGTCGAGCCCTCCAGCGACGCGCCCGGTCCGAGCGGGCTGTCATGGTCGAGCATCGTGCAGGCGATCGCCAGGGCGCCGTCGCCCAGGTCCAGCAGCTCGACGACGCGGGTCTGGCCCGGCCAGTCGACGACCGCGCACGTCGTGACCTCCCAGAACCCGTGGTCCGGGTCCAGCGGGTCGGGGCGCGGCCGGACGGTGTTCGTGTGGGTGTGCCCGTTGAGCCACAGCACGACGTTCCCGAACCGGTGCAGCAGCTGCCGCACCTCGGGGCCCGCCACCAGGTCGGGGTCGACGCCGGCACCCCGCCCGCCGGCACCCCGCCCGCCGGCACCCTGCCCGCCGGCACCCCGCCCGCCCGCGCCCGGGCGGCGCACGTTGGTCAGCGTCTCGGTGCCGTGGTGGGAGAACACCACGACGAGCCGGTCCTCGGCGCTCGTCGTCACCGTGCTGCCGTCCGGCGCACGGTACCGGGAGTGCACCTCCGCCAGCCGGGCCTGCAGCCACCACAGCTGGTCGGCGTCCAGGGCGCCGTCGGCGGCACCGGTGGCCCGGGTCGTGTCGAGCCCGATCAGCCGGACGCCGGGCAGGTCGTGGACGTAGTACGCGGTGTCGAGCAGCACGTTCTCGGGGGTGAACCCGCGCCCGTGCGGGCCGGGGCCCACCGGGGCCTCCAGGTGGGCGGCGACGAACTCGCGCCGGGTGAGGGCACGCCGCGCCGGGTCCGGCGTGATGCGCAGCGCCGTGCCGCCGAGGAAGGCGTGCGAGCCGACGACGAAGGTCTCCACGGCCCGGTCCCGGTCGAGGTCGGGCGGCAGCTGCGCCGGCTTCCGGTCGCCGACGAGCGCGGCCGCCACCTGCGGGGTCACCGCCCCGACGCCCTGGATCAGCGCCTCGTGGTTGCCGTAGCAGGCCAGCCACGGCAGCCGCAGCCCGGGGGAGGCGAGCGGGTCGAGCGCCCGCTCGATGAGCCCGGGCAGGTGCGGGAAGCCGAACAGCGCCCGGAACAGGTCGGGCGCGCCGTCCGGCCCGTCGCCGTCCGGGCGCCAGAAGACCTGGTCCGGCCACGCCGTCGACTGCACGCCCTCGTAGGCCGGGCCGCCCGAGCGCATCCGCACTTCACCGCCGTCGAACAGGGCGAGGACGGCCCGCAGCTCGTTCCACTGCGCGTTGTCGATGGCGTCGCCCGTGGTCACGGCCAGGGTGAGCGGCGCGCCGCCGACCGGGGCCGCGGTCAGCCGGTTGAGCGTCCGGATGGTCTCCAGCACCGCGTGCGGGGTCAGCGCCTCCTGCGGGCGCTGCACGGGTACCAGCTCGGCGAACCGGGGGTCGTCGGCCTCGCGGTTGAAGAACTCGAACCGCACCGGGGACTGGACGTCGGCCAGCTGCAGGTCGGTGACGTGCGCGACCGCCAGCAGGGACCGCGGCCGGACGGCGCCTGCCCGCCACGCCGCCGCGGACCCTGGCAGCAGCTCCTCCCGCACCAGGTGCCGCTCGCCGGCGTCCGCGCACAGCGCGTGGTAGGCGGCGGACGCACCCCGGCGCAGCACCTCGCCGCGCACGATCCGGCGCGCCACCGTCAGCGGCGGGGGCCCCTCGTGCCGCCCGCTCACGCCGCCGCCGTCACGAGCACCGGGTCGGGCCGCAGGGTGAGCTGCACCCGCGTCCCGACGGTGTGCTCGGCCGCCAGCGCCGTGGGCAGCTGCGCGACGAGCGTCCCGGCGGCCCCGACGTCCACGCTGACCCGGCTGACCGCGCCGAGGAAGGAGTTGGCGATCACTGTGCCGGCCAGCGGCCCCTCGCCCGCGCCGGCGATCCCCAGCGCCTCGGGCCGGATCAGGGCGGTGACCGGGCCGTCGCCGGTCGTCGGGTCCACCAGCGGGACGCGGACGCCGAGGACCTCCACCTCGCCGGCGACGACGCGCCCCGGGATCCGGTTCGTCAGGCCGACGAACTCGGCGACGAACGCGGTCGCGGGGCGGGCGTAGACGGCCGTGGGGACGTCGAGCTGCTCCAGCCGGCCGGCCCGCATCACGCCGACCCGGTCCGCGATGGCCAGTGCCTCCTCTTGGTCGTGGGTCACGAACAGCGTCGTGATCCCGACCTCCAGCTGCACCCGGCGGATCTCGTCCCGCAGTTGCGAGCGGACCTTGGCGTCCAGCGCGGACAGCGGCTCGTCGAGCAGCAGCACCGTGGGCCGGATCGCCAGCGCGCGGGCCAGCGCCACGCGCTGCTGCTGGCCGCCGGACAGCTGGTGGGCGTACCGGTCCGCCTGGGTCGACAGGCCCACCAGCTCAAGCATCTCGCCCGCCCGGCGGCGGCGTTCGGCGGTCGGCAGCCGGCGCAGACGGAGCCCGAACGCGACGTTCTCCAGCGCCGTCAGGTGCGGGAACAGCGAGTACGCCTGGAAGACCATGCCCATGTCGCGCCGGTTCGTCGGCAGGGCGGAGACGTCCTTGCCGCCCACCACGACGCGCCCGGAGTCGGCGTCCTCCAGGCCCGCCAGCAGCCGCAGCGCCGTGGTCTTGCCGCACCCGCTCGGGCCGAGCAGGGCGACGAGCTCGCCCGGGGCCAGGGTCAGGTCGAGCCCGTCCAGCGCGACGACCGGACCGTAGCGGCGCACGAGCCGCTCCAGCCGGACCTCCACGCCGGACCGGGGCGGGCCGGCCTCCGACGTCGACGCAGCGGTTCCGGTCACGACACTCCTTCCCGGCGGGGACGGGCGCGCGGGCCGCGCCGTCCGGACACGTACGACAGCGCCAGCAGCAGCAGGAACACGAAGAACAGCAGCCCGGCGGTCGCGGCGACCGTGACGCCGGGGTCCGCCAGGCCGAGCTGCAGCAGCACGACCTGCAGATTGTCGTAGGTCAGCAGCTCGGCGAAGGTGAACTCGCCCAGCACCAGCGACACCGTCAGGAGGCCGGCGTTGAGCATGGCCGTGGTGATGTTCGGGACGACGACCCGCCAGATCGCGGTGGGCCAGCTCGCGCCCAGGCTGCGGGCCGCCTCGACCAGGGTCCGCAGGTCGATCGCCGCGAGCCCGGTGTCCAGGGAGCGGTAGACGAACGGCAGCGCGGCGACGACGTACACCCAGGCCAGGTTCTGGATCCGGTCGCCGGTGAGATAGGTGACCCACAGGTAGATCGGCGCCAGCCCCACGACCATGGCCACCGGCGGCACGGTGAGCGGCAACAGGCACAGGAACTCGACGACCCGCGCCAGCCGCGGCACGCGCAGGCGCACCCACACCAGCGTCGGCACCATGAGCACCAGCGCCCCGACGGCGGTCACGGCGGCCAGCTCCAGCGAGGCCTGCAGCGCCGTGACCAGCTCCGGCCGGCCGCCCAGCTCCCGCCAGGGGGCCAGCGTGCGCGGCGCGCCGATCCCCACCCCGCGGGTGCTGAACTCCACCAGCGCCGCCAGCGGTAGCAGGAAGAAGACGCCGACGACGGCCAGCACGACGACCCGGAACGCGGTCAGGCGACGCCGCCGCCGCGCCCGCGACGACGCCGGGGACGATGCCGGGGACGATGCCGCGCTCATCGGGTGCTCCCGCGCAGCCAGCGCGACGTCCGTCGTTGCAGCAGGGCCTGCAGCGCCATCACGACGGCCACCACGACGATCATGCCGAGGGCCAGCGCCTTGGCGACGTTCTCCCGGCCGAGCACCACCTCGCTGGTGAGCGCCTGCCTGATCTGCAGCGGCACGATGACGCCGCCCTGGCTGATCAGGGCGGCCGCCGTCGCGAAGGCCGAGAACGCGTTCGCGAAGAGCAGCAGCAGCGAGCCGAGGAACGGCGGCAGCAGGATCGGCCCGGCGACGTGCCGCCAGTAGTCCCACGTGGTGCCGCCGAGGCTCTCGGTCGCCTCCCGCCACTGCGGCCGAAGGCCTTCCAGGGCCGGGGTGAACACCAGCACCATGAGCGGGATCTGGAAGTACAGGTACACCACCGTCAGCCCGTCGAGGGTGAAGAGCCAGGCGCCGCCGGTCTTCCAGCCGGCGTCGGCGAGCAGCGCGGTGAGCAGCCCCTCCGGGCCGACCGTCGCGATGAAGGCGAACGCCAGCATGACGCCGCCGAACTGCGCGAACACCCCGCACAGCGACGTCACCGAGCGGCGGAGCAGCCCGTCCGGCCGGCCCGTCACCACGGCGTACGACAGCAGCGCGCCGATCACCGCGCCGATCACGGAACTGGTCAGCGACAGCTCGAGGCTGTTGACGAACGCCGAGCGCAGGTAGTCCTCGCCGAGCTCGGTGAGGTTGGCCAGCGTCGGCCGGCCCGCGCCGTCGCCGAAGGCCTCGACGACGACGATGCCGGTGGGCAGGACAAGGAAGATCGAGACGTAGGCCAGGAAGGGGACGGATCCCAGCCAGCTCAGGGAGAACCGGCGGCCGCCCCGCGTGGGGCGGCCGCCGAGCTGCTCGTCAGTGGTCGTCATGGGCGCCGGGTGCGGCCGCTCGAACCGGGGGCGTCGGGGTCAGGAGATGGCCTTGGCCCAGTTGGCGGCCAGGTACGCCTTCGCCTTGGTGTTCTGGTCGGGCGTCAGCGTCACCGCCGTGCCGGACACCTTGGGCACGGCCGAGGCCGCGGCCGGGTCGAGGGTGTTCGCGGTGCTCATCGCGTCGTACCGGATCGGGTGCGTGCCGCCCTTGAGGTACAGGTTCTGCCCGGCGTCGGAGTAGAGGAACTCCTGCCACAGCCGCGCGGCCGCCGGGTGCGGGGCCGCCTTGTTGATCGCCTGCGCGTAGTAGGCGCTGATGACGGCGTTGCCCGGCACCACGGTCTTCCACGTCGGGACGTCCTTGACGTGGGCGGCGTTGAGGTAGTCCCAGTCGATGACGACCGGCGTCGTGCCGTTCTTCACCGTCGCCGTGGTCGCCTGGACCTTGAGGAAGTTGCCGGCGGCGTTGAGCTGCTTGAAGAAGTCGACGCCCTTGCTGACGTCGTCGGCGGAGCCGCCCTGGGCGATCGACGTCATCATGACGCCGATGAGCGCCGCGTTGGCCTGCGTCGGGTCACCGTTGAGCGAGACCTTGCCCTTGTACTCGGGCTTGAGCAGGTCGGCGACGGACGTCGGCGCGGGCACCTTGGCGCTGTCGTAGCCGATGGACATCGTGCCGCTGTAGTCCTGGACCCACTTCCCGGTGGGCTCCTTGGCGGTGTCCGCGATGTCCTTCCAGGTGCTGACCTGGTACGGCGCGAACAGGTCGGTGTTGGCCAGGGTGACCGCCATGCCGAGGTCGAGGACATCGGGCGCGCGCTCGGTGCCCTTGAGGCTCTTGAGGGCGTTGATCTCCTCCTGGCTGGACCCGTCCGGGTTGGCCGAGTTCACCGTGAGGCCGTACTTGGCCTTGAAGGCGGCGATGACCTCACCGTAGTTCGCCCAGTCCGGGGGCAGCGCGATGACGTTGAGCGCCCCCTCCTTCTTCGCGGCGGCGACCAGGGCGTCCATCCCGCCCATCGCGGCGGCGGAGGTCGCGTCCTTGGCGGCCACGGCGGCGGTGGCGCCGGCGGAACCGCTGCCGGACGCGGCGGACGAGGAGGTGCCGGAGCTGCTGGGCGGCGCGCACGCGGCGACCATCGTCGCGGCCCCGATCGCGATCGTGGTCAACAACACTCGGCGGGTCGGCGTCACGGTGTCTCAGCCTCCTGGGCAAGGGCCGATCGGGCTGGTGCCCCATCGGGAGCGTTCGGCAGGTGCGAGCCGATTGAGCACTCCGAGCGGCAACAGTGGGAGGACCACCGGTGGCCGTCCGGTGAGGAGACGATAACGATGTGGCGGACGCGCCGGAGTTGTTCCGGCTTCGACTGTTTCCGTCGAGCGGTTCCCAACGGTCGGCGGGACGGTCTACAGCTCGGGGTTGCCGTCGGACGACGAGCAGGGCCGGTTGCGCATCTCGGTCACGTAGTCGTGCGGGGCGCCGCCGGCCTCCGCGGCGTCCGCGAGCATCCCGAGGTACCGGGCCGAGGGGAGCCCACCCTCGTACGCGTCGAGGACGTAGATCCAGGCGGTGACGTCGCCGTCGAGTGCGCTCACCCGCACCCGGATCTTGTTCCACAGCCCGATCTCGGCGCCCTCCCACTCGTCGAGGGTCTTCTCGTCGGCGGGATGCAGGTCGTACAGGGCCACGTAGACCCGGTGGCCGACGTCCTCGACGACGGTCCCGAGCGCACCCTCCAGGCTGACGTCCTCGCCGCCGAAGGTGAGCCGCCAGCCCTCGAGCCACCCGGTGCCCTGCAGGGGTGAGTGCGGTGCCCGCAGCATCATCCGCTCGGGGTCGAGGTTGCTGCCGTAGGCGGCGTACAAGGCCATGGTCCTAGCCTAGGGGGCGTGACCCCCGACGTCCCCGCCCCCTCCAGCCCGCGCGTCGTCGTCGTCGGAGGGGGGCCCGGCGGTTACGAGGCGGCGCTCGTCGCCGCCCAGCTGGGGGCCGACGTCACGGTGGTGGACGCCGACGGCCTGGGCGGTGCCGCGGTCCTGACGGACGTCGTCCCCTCCAAGACCCTCATCGCCACGGCCGAGGTGATGACCCTGGTCGACGGCTCCGCCGAGCTGGGGCTGCGCTTCGGTGCCTCCAGCGGCGCGCCCGGTGCCTCGGTCGCGGTCGACCTCGGGGCGGTGAACCGGCGGGTGAAGGCGCTGGCCCACGCCCAGTCCACTGACATCCGGCAGCGGCTGGAGGCGGAGGGCGTCCGCGTCGTCGAGGGCCGGGGCCGGCTCGACGGGCCACACACCGTGATCGCGCAGGACGGCACCGGCGCCGAGCACCGGTTCGAGGCCGACACCGTGCTGGTGGCGGTGGGCGCCGCGCCGCGCGAGCTGCCGGACGCCAAGCCGGACGGCGAGCGGATCCTCACCTGGCGGCAGCTCTACGACCTGGAGCGGCTGCCGGAGCGGCTCGTCGTGGTCGGCTCCGGCGTCACCGGGGCGGAGTTCGCCAGCGCGTACGACGCGCTGGGTGCCGACGTCGTCCTGGTGTCCAGCCGCGACCTCGTGCTGCCCGGCGAGGACCCGGACGCCGCCGCCGTGCTGGAGCAGGTCTTCCGCCGGCGCGGGGTGGAGGTGCTGCACCGCAGCCGGGCCGAGCGGGTCGAGCGCGCCGGTGACGGGGTCGTCGTCCGGCTCGCCGACGGGCGCACGGTCGAGGGTTCGCACTGCCTGATGGCGGTGGGGGCGATCCCGAACAGCTCCGGGCTCGGGCTCGCCGAGGCGGGCGTCACCCTGTCGGCGGGCGGGCACGTGCAGGTCGACCGGGTCTCCCGCACGACGGCGCGCGGCGTCTACGCGGCCGGCGACTGCACCGGCGTCCTCGCGCTGGCCTCGGTGGCGGCGATGCAGGGGCGGATCGCGATGTGGCACGCGCTCGGCGACGCCGTCTCGCCGCTGGACCTGCGGACCGTCTCCGCCAACGTCTTCACCGCGCCCGAGATCGCCACCGTCGGGTGGACGCAGGCGCAGATCGACGCCGGCGAGGTCCGGGCGCGGTCGGTCAAGCTGCCGCTCGCGACCAACGCCCGGGCCAAGATGCAGGGCTTCCACGACGGGTTCGTCAAGCTCTTCTGCGGCGCCCGCTCGCAGGAGGTGCTCGGCGGCGTCGTGGTGGCCCCGCGCGCCAGCGAGCTGATCTTCCCGGTGACGCTGGCCGTCGAGCACAAGCTCACCGTGGACGACGTGGCCCAGGCCTTCACCGTGTACCCGTCGCTGTCGGGCAGCATCGCCGAGGCCGCCCGCCGCCTGCACGCCCGCGCGGACCTCGCCTGAGCCCCTCCACTCCGCCGTGATCATGCACAGCTGAGTTGATCATGCACGGTTGAACCGGCGAAACCCTGGTTCAACCGTGCATGATCAACTCAGCTGTGCATGATCGAGCCTGTCGCATAAGTCAATTCCCGAAGTTCTTGACCCCACTTGATCTCCCCTGGAGCCCAAGAACCGGCGCATCTACTCC
>Ga0302299_10000075_pt1 | contig 38624 bp, 33 predicted proteins | sample III_Fen_N3_4_FD_198795 | JGI IMG/M metagenome (GOLD analysis project Ga0302299, IMG submission 198795) | Peat permafrost microbial communities from Stordalen Mire near Abisko, Sweden - III_Fen_N3_4 | ecosystem: Environmental > Terrestrial > Soil > Wetlands > Permafrost | place: Sweden: Abisko...
CGGCGACCACGCCGATCGGGCCGCGGAATCCGAGCTTGCGATCGAGCGCCTCGAGGCCCCTCTTCAGCGCGCTCTCGGCGGCCGCCTGCATGCGGGTGTCGAGCGTCGAGTAGAACTTGAGGCCGCCGCGGAACACGTCCTTGTCGCCGTAGCGCTTGGTCGCGAGCCGGCGAACGTGCTCGACGAAGTAGGGCGAGGCGAAGTGATTGAGGTCGCTGTCGTCGACCAGCGCGAGGGGCTCGGCGAGCGCGGCCTGGTACTCCGCGTCGGAGATGAAGCTGTCCTGCCGCATGTGGCCGAGCACGTAGCGCTGGCGCTCGCGGGCGAGCTCCATGTTGCGATGCGGCGCGTACTTGGTGGGGGACGCGACCAGCCCGGCGAGCATCGCGGCCTCGGCGATCGTCAGGTCTTCGACCTCCTTGCCGAAGTAGGTGCGCGCGGCGGCGGCGACGCCGTAGGCGCCGTGGCCGAGGTAGACGTGGTTCAAGTAGATCGACAGGATGTCGGCCTTGGTGAGCTCGCGCTCGAGCCGCACGGCGAGGATGACCTCCTTGGCCTTGCGGCGGTACTTCTGCGCCTTGCGCTCGTGGGCGTATTGCTCCGGCGTGTAGTCGAGCGCGCCGAGCTGGTCCTCGCCGGCGAGCAGGGTCTGCTTGATGATCTGCTGGGTGATCGTCGAGCCGCCCTGCTTGATGTTGCCGTCGGACCGAAAGTTGGTCCACGCCGCGCGCACGATGCCGAGCAGATCGAACCCCTTGTGCTTGTAGAACCGGCGATCCTCGGCCGATAGAAACGCGGCCGGGACGTGCGGCGGCAGCCGGTCGAGCGCGATGATCTGGCGATTCTCCACGGAGAACGCGCCGATCTCCTCTCCGTCGGACGACAGCACCACGGTGCGGCGGTTGGGTGGCTGCTGGGCCAGGTCCTTGGGGAGCTCGTCGTTGATCGTCTGGATGGCCAGGTAGACGGTCGCGGCGGCCAGCGAGGCGCCGTAGATCGCCAGCAGCACGCCGAGCCGCAGCATCGACAGGGCGCGGAGCCGGCGGCGTCTGCGGCGCTTGCGAGGGATCGCGGGCTCGGCCACGGTATGGTTCAGTCTATGGGGAACCGGCGATGGCTGCACGCGACGGTCGCGATCGCGATGTCGGCCACGGTCGCAGGTGCGCAGGGCGTCCCGGTGGTGCCTGCCAAGCCGGGCGTGGCGCCCGGCACGTCCGCGGCCAAGCCAGGCGCGCCCGCGAAGCCACCGGCGGGTCCGGCCGCGCCGGCGGTCAAACCGTGGGACTCGCTCGGCGAGCCGGCGCCGGTAAGTCGGCCGAGCGCGCCGGTGGCGCCCGGGGCAGCCGCGGCAAAGCCAGCGTCGCCAGCCGGTGGCGGAAAGCCGCAACCGGCAGCGGCAACGGCGGGCGGCAAGCCGCCACCGGCAGCGGCAGGCGGAAAGCCGCAACCGGCAGCGGCGGGCGGCAAGCCGCCACCGGCAGCGGCAACGGCAGGCGGGAAGTCGCCACCGGCAGCGGCAACGGCAGGCGGGAAACCGCCACCGGCAGCGGCAACGGCAGGCGGGAAGCCGCCACCGGCAGCGGCGACGGCAGGCGGGAAGCCGCCACCGGCAGCGGCAACGGCAGGCGGGAAGCCGCCACCGGCGTCAGCGACGGCGACGGCAGGCGGGAAGCCGCCCCCGGCGTCAGCGACGGCGACGGCAGGCGGGAAGCCGCAACCGGCCTCCGCTGCGGCGGCGGGGGCCGCTGCATCCGCCGGGTCCGCTGCGGCCAAGCCGCCGGCAGGACCGGCCCGGGCCGACGCGGTTGCGGCGGCACCGATCGCGCCCTCCGCGACGCCGGCCGGCAAGCCCGTCGGCAAGCCCGGTGACGCCGAGGCCGACAGCGAGCCCGCCGAGGTGCCGCCGTGGCGCGCGCCGCCAGCGCGGTTTGCCGTGGCGCCGTTCGAGAACCGCGCGAACGTCCGGGTGTTTGACTGGCTCATCGCCGGAGCGCCGTTCGAGATCAGCGAGAAGACCGAGGCCGTGCTGGGGCTCGAGCCGACCGGCGGGCCGCTGCAGGTCGGCAGCGCCACCGTCGAGCCCGAGCCCGCCCCGATCGCGGCGTTCGCGGCGCAGCGCCGCGCCGCGTTCGTGATCACCGGCTGGGTCCAGCGCCCCAACTGGCAGCTGCGGCTCGAGCTCACGCTGTGGCGGGTCGTGGCCGGCGGCGCGGTCGTCGTGGGCGAGGTCCAGCGCACCGGCGACGTCAAGGCGTACCACCAGCTGCTCGGCGACGCGCTCGGCGAGCTGTGGTCCCGGGGCGGCGGCGTCCCGGTCGATGCCGCGCACCTGGTGCAGCTGCAGCGGCCGCTCGCCAAGGATCTCTACGCCGTCAACTTGATGGGCCGCGGGCTCGGCCACCTGCTCGCGGGCCTCGCGGCCGAGGCCGCGCAAGCCGCCCAGGTGGCGCAGGCGGCCAAGCTCGCCAAGGCCACCGGGCTGCCGCCGCCGCCCGCTCCTCGTCCGTGGCCGAACATCGCGCTCGAGCTCAAGGCAGCTGAGCACGATCTCGAGCGCGCGGTGTTCATCGATCCCGCGTGCTTCGAGGCGCAGCGCCTGCTCGGCGAGCTGTACCAGGCGACCGCGGCGGGCGATCCGCGGGCGGCCGCGCGCGCAAGGACCAAGTTCAACTACGCGAGCGATCTGGCGCCCGACGACATCGCGTCGCTGCGCGCGGCGGCGATGGCGGCGGCCCAGGCCGGCAAGCACGAGGCGGCGCGCGTGCTGTTCCGCCGGCTCGTGGTCCGGCGGCCGTGGGACCTCGACGCGCGCTACGAGCTGGGCGCCGCGATGTGGCGCACCGGCGATCCGGCCGGCGCCGAGCGCGAGCTGTCGCAGGTCACCGTACAACTGCCGGATCAGCTCGCGGCGCGCCGCGTGTTGGTGCTGATCCACGCGTCCCGCAGCGATACCCGCAAGCTGGTCACCGAGCTGGAGGCGATCGCGTCGCGCGCGCCGGCCGATCTCGAGGTCAAGGCCGACCTGGCGACGGCGTACGGCGCGCTGGCGCAATGGGACAAGGCGATCGCGGCGCTCGAGGCGATCGCCCCGGCGCGACCGGCCGACGTCGCGCTCGACGTCCGGATCGGCGATGCCCACCGCAAGCACCGCGATCTCGATGGCGCCCTGGCGTGGTACGCGCGCGCGGCCAAGCTCGCCCCGGAGTCGAGCTGGCCCGGCGACGCCGCGGCCCAGGCGCTGTTCGACGCCGGCAAGCTGGCCGAGGCGCAGCGCGCCTACGCGGCGCTGCAGCGCTACCGCGACGAGCTGCCGGCGGCCGAGCACGCGCTCGGCGCGATCGCGTTCGCGCAGGGCAAGCCCGACGAGGCGGCGCTCCACCTGCGGCGCGCGGTGGCCGGGCTGCCGCGCGAGCCGATCGCGTGGCGCGCGCTGATCGCCGCCGAGCTCGCGCGCCGCGACCCCGTCACCGCGCTGCGCGACGCCGCCGTGGCGCTGGCGGCCTGGCCGGACGACGGCGCGCTGCACTACCTCGCCGGGGTGGCGCACGGCATGGCCGATGATCGGCCGGAGGCGCGCCAGGAGCTGGCCGCGGCCGCCGCGACCGATCCGACGCTCCCGGCGGCGCGGGCGGCGAGCGCCGCGCTCGCCGCGCTCGACGCCGGCGGCGGCGTGACCCTGCAGTTCACGCCTGAGCTCATCCGGCCGTGGGGCGACGCCGACGCGCTGGGCCACGCGCTCGACCATTACGCGGTGATCGCACAGGCGATGGCGCGGTCGCGCGCGGCGTACCAGCAGCAGGTGCTGGGCCTGCTCGGCGTGCTCGATCGCGGGCCGTACGCGCCGGGCAAGCACGAGCCGGTGCGGCGCTGTCCGTTCGCGCGCGTCGCGCCGACCTGGGCGGCGGCCCGGAAAACGCTCGACGCGATCGCGCGGCTCGGCGTCGAGCTCGAGGCGACCTGGCGGTTCCTCGCACGCCACGACGAGGTCGGCGCGACGGCAAGCCTCTTGCCCAACCAGCGCACCCAGGTGGCGGCCGCGCGCAAGGGGTTCCGGCTGGCGCTCGCAGATATCGCCGAGCATCAGGCCGAGTGGAGCCGCGGGCTCGGCCCCGAGCTCGCCGCGGTCGGCTGCACCGATCGGCTGCTCGCCGCGGCGATCGACGATCCGCCGCGCTACCAGGTCGTCGAGGAGGATCGGCCGGAGGCGATCCCAGCGACCCAGCCGGCGCAGCGCCCGTCGCACGCGACGTTCTACGTCGACAACACGCAGTGTCCTGATCCGGTCGAGGTGTGGATCGACGGCGCGCAGCTCGGCCTCGTGGCGCCCGGCCGGCGGAGCGCGCTGGTCACCGACGGCGGCGAGCGGACGCTGTGCCTGCTCGCGCCGGGCTCGGCCCAGTGCGGCGATCGCGGGACGGTGCGTCAGGTCTACCTGCACGACGGCTGGTCGGTGACGATGCGTTGCCCGAAGTAGGGCGGAAAATGGCGTATGGTGGTGCGTGCAGATCCCGCAGCTGTATTTTGCGTCGCCGCGGGCCCTGCCGCGGGCGGACAAGCTGCACGGCCGCGTCGTCGTGCTCGACGTGGCGTTCGCCGCGACGATCGGCACCACGGTGTCGTTCGACCTGGTGACCCGGCCGTTCCTCGACGCGCTGGGCGACCGGCTCGCCGCGTGGGTCGATCACCACGACCACGAGAAGCACGCCGCGTTCGCCGGCGATCCCAGGTTCGTGCTGGCGACCAAGGCGCAGCACGGCGCGTGCCCCGAGATGGTCACCGCCGAGCTGGTCCGCCAGACCGGGCCGATCGACTGCATCTGCACTCACATCGATCTCGACGGCCTGTACGCGGCCGCCAAGTGGATCCTCGGCGGCGTGGAGCCCTACGCCGGCGCCGATGACGATGCCCGCGCGATCGATACCCGGGTCGGCGCGCCAGGGCCGACCGCGGTCCGGATCGATCGGGCGCTGCGGGCGCGGTTCCGCGACGATCAGCTGAAGCGCGCGGTCGTCCAGTTCCTCGTCGGTGGCCGCCACGCCGGTGTCCACGACGACGTGATCGCCGACGCCGCGGCCGAGTTCGACCGCCGCGCGCACGGCACCGGCGAGCTGGCGGCCCGGTTCACGATCCGCGGCCGGGTCGCCGTGGTCGATACCGCCGGCGCGCCGGGCCCGTTCGACAAGACCGACCTCCTGCTCGCCGGGCAGGCCCGGGCCCCGGTGTCGATCGTCCGCGATTCCGGAATGCTGACGATCGCCGCGGCGTTCGATTCGGGCTGGGACTTCGTCGGGCTGTTCGAGATCGGCGGTGGCATGCCCACGCGGGTCACCATCCCCGAGCAGCGGCTCGACGACGTGATCGCGAAGATCAACGACGCGCCGGCCCCGGTGCCACGCCAGGGTCCCGAACCCGACTGACCCAGGTGGGCAGCCTGGCGAGCCCCGTGGACGCGTGAGCCCGGCTCGCCGGATCGTGGTACACGAGCTACATGTCTGTCGAACGGCGACCGCTTCCGGTCAAAGGAGAGTCGAGATCGAGGGTCGATATCGTCGCCGATCAGCTGCTCGACATGTACCTCGATCCGCACGCCAAGGAGATGCAGCACATCGGCAGCTACGAGCTGCCGAGCGAACCGCAGGTCGAATCGATCGTCGAGCAGTGTCGCGCGCTGCTGTTTCCCGGCTACGTCGGGCCGGACGTCGACCGCGGCGCTCCGAGCGCGCTGCGCGACGTGATCCGCGCGCGGATCATCGAGCTTGGGCTCGCGCTGCATCACCAGGTCTACCGCGCGGCCCATCACAAGCGGCAGCAGCTGCTCGGTCGCTCGGAGCTCGAGTGCGTCGACTGCGCCGCCAAGGCCGACTCGATCACCGACCGGTTCGTCAACCTGCTGCCCGAGCTGCGCCGCCAGGTCACCCTCGACCTGCAGGCCGCCTACGAAGGCGATCCGGCGGCCTCGGGAGTCGACGAGATCCTGTTCTGCTATCCGGGGACCTACGCGACCACGGTCTACCGGATCGCGCACGTGCTGCTCCGTGAGGGGGCGGTCGTGATCCCGCGCATGATGACCGAGCTCGCCCACCGGCGGACCGGCATCGATATCCATCCGGGGGCCGAGATCGGAGCGTCGTTTTTCATCGACCACGGCACCGGGGTGGTGATCGGCGAGACCTGCGTGATCGGCACGGGGGTCCGGATCTACCAGGGGGTGACCCTGGGTGCGCTGAGCGTGCCGCAGGGCGAAACCCGGCCAACTATCGGTCATCGCAGGCATCCCACGCTCGAGGACAACGTCGTGATCTACGCCAACGCGACGATCCTGGGGGGCGAGACCGTGATCGGCCGGGGATCGATCATCGGCGGCAATGCGTTCGTCACCACCTCGGTTCCACCGGGCTCGAAAATCCCCGGGTCGAGCCGCACGATGCGCTAGGAGGTCTGCGCTCGTGTTAGACTTTTTCGGCTGCGATGGCTGAAGAAGCGCGTCCGCGAACCGCCACGCGATTACGCGGAGAAGCCCCGCCGGGCCTCCAGTTCACCGGGGAAGAGGCCAGGCATCACATCGGCCGCTACGAGGTGATCAAGACCATCGGCAAGGGCGCGATGGGCGTGGTCTACAAGGCGCGCGACCCGCTGCTCGACCGGGTGGTCGCGGTCAAGACCATCATGTCGCCGCAGGGTCAGGGCCGGCGCGTCCGCTCGGCGTTCCTCGAGCGCTTCCAGCGCGAGGCCAAGGCCGCGGCCAAGATGCAGCACCCGGCGATCGTCACGATCTTCGACGTCGGGGTCGACGAGGACGCCGGCGCGCCGTTCATGGTGCTCGAGTACCTGCCGGGCGAGTCGCTCGCCGATCGGCTCGACCGGGTGCGGTTCCCGCTCGCCCGCAGCGTGCAGATCGCGCTCGATCTGGCCTCGGCGCTGTCGTTCGCGCACCGCCAGCGCATCGTCCACCGCGACGTCAAGCCCGCCAACGTGCTGCACGCCGGCGACAACCGCTGGAAGCTGGCCGACTTCGGCATCGCGCGGATGCCCGACTCGGATCTGACGCAGGTCGGCATCTTCATGGGCACGCCGGGCTATTCGCCGCCCGAGGCGATCCGCGAGGGCCGCTACACGCCGCAAGCCGACGTGTTCGCATGGGGCGCGGTGTTCTACGAGCTGCTCTCGGGGCGGATCCCCTACGAGGGCCCCGATACCAAGACCACCAACGGCTACGTCGTGCTGGGCAACGCGCCGCCGCCGAGCCGGTACGATGCGTCGATCCCCGAGCCGCTCTCGACCGTGACGATGATGGCGCTGCAGTCGTCCGATAAGACCCGGTTCAAGGATGCCTCGGAGGCCGAGCAAGCACTGCGCGAGGCGTGGGATCGCTGCCTGACCCAGGGCCTCGTGCACCCCGCCGTGCTCGCGATGGAGGAGGTCGCGCACGATCGAGTGCCACCGCGCATGCATGAGCCGCGCAACCTGCCGCGGGCGGTCGCTCCGGTGATCCCGCCGATGATCAGCGACTCGGGCGAGGCCACGGCGATCGACGACAAGATGATGATGCGGGCCGCGGCCTCGATGACGATCGAGCCCCGCAAGCCCGGCCGCAGCGGCGACGACGATCCGACCACGCTGGTGGTGCGCGACGACGAGCAACGCGCCAAGCTCGAGGCGGCGCGTGGCCAGGCGCAGGGCGCCAGCGAGCGACCTTCGGGCAACGCCAAGGCGATGGCGATCGACCTCAAGGTCCCGGGCAGCGCCGGGCTTGCCCGGGGCGACGATGCCCACCCGGCGGACAACGACCGGCGCGGCAACGGCGGCGGCACCTCGGCGCCGACCAGCTCGCGGCTGCCGAGGATCGCCGCCGCCGCGATCCTCGCGGTGGTTGCGTTGCTCGCCGTGCTGTACCTGGCCGGCGTGCTGCGCCACTAGCGGCCGCAACGCCGCGCGAGCAGCGACGCGCCGACGGCGGCCAGGATCACCGCCATGACCAGCCACGCACGTGGGTTGCCGGCGTTGATCGTGTAGCCGATCCCGAACCGCTTCTCGACGAACACCGCGGGGTCGTCGCGGTTGGCGTAGATCAGGCCCCAGGTCCAGTGCGGGTCGCGCGTGCGATCGCCGGTCGGCGCGGTGCTGGACGCAGGGGCGTGGCGGCCGCCGCCCTGGCCGAGCCTCGTCACGACGATCGCCATGACCAGCACGAGGCACAGCGTGCCGAGCTCGATCGCGACGCGGACCGCGTCGGGCGTGCCGCGCGGCGACCACAGCACCGCGCCGCACGCCGCGCCGGCGGTCAGGTACTCGGCGCCGAGCACGACGCCGAGCGCGACGCGGCGAAACCGCTGCTCGTCGCGCTGCGCCCGGCCGGACGCGTAGATCTGGGGTGCCTGGTAGGCGAGGCACCAGGCGGTCACGAGCAGCGCGCCGCAGGTCAACGCCGCGGCGAGCAGCGCGCCGCAGGGGCTCGGCTGGCGCGCAGCGCACGCCACGGTGGCGGCGAGCAGCAAGAACGGACCGAGCTGCGCGATCACCCCGCCGGGCAGGCCGGCGCGCGGGGCCAGCGTGGCCTCGCGCTCGCTCGAGGGTGCGGCGGCGAACGGCGCGACGGCGCGCGCGGCTCGCGCGCCGCGATCCGCGGGGCCATCATCCCGCCGAGGCTGTGGCCGAGCACGAAGATCCGTTTGTGGTCGATCTCGGGGGCCGCCGCGAGCGCCGCGACCGCCGCGACCGCGTCCGCGAGCACCTCCTGCTCGAGCGTATACGTCGCTGGCGGCGCGAACTCCGACGCGAACTTCAGCGTGCGCTTGTCGTAGCGCAGCGTGGCGATGCCGTGGCTCGCGAGCCCGGCGGCGAGGTCCTGGAACGGCTTGTTGGGCCCGATCGTCTCGTCGCGATCGGAGGGCCCCGAGCCATGGACCAGCACGACCGCCGTGAACGGCCCCGTGCCGCGTGGCAGCCGGAGCGTCCCGGGCAGCCGGTGGTCGCCGATCGCCACCTCGCGCTCGCGCTCCGCGTTGACCGGCGCGGGCGCGGCGATCGCGGGCGGCGACGTGGTGGCAGGTGAGGGGGACGGGGTTCCGGCGCAGGCCGTCAGCGGGGCCATCGCCACGATCGTCATCACGGTATGCCTCATGGTCAGTCCTCCGTCGCGCTTGTGCGCGTCAGCAAACGCAAGGCGAGCGAACGCAGCGTCTCGGCGATCGTCGTCGTGGCAAGTCCTTCGGCGCTCGCCTCGGCGGCCAGCTCCTGGAGCCGGCGGGCGAACGCGTCCTGGGCCGATGGCGCGGGCGCGGGCGCCTGCCGCGACCGCACCGTGACGCCGTGGCGCCGCCGCATGTCGAGCCAGCCCTCCTCGCACAGCAGGCGATAGGCCTCGGCCACCGTGTTGTGGTGGACTCCGAGATCCATCGCGAGCTGGCGCACCGTCGGCAGCTGGTCGCCCGGCTGGAACGCCCCGGCGACGAGCTCGGCGCGCACCGCATTGGCGATCTGGCGGTACGCCGGGGTCGGCGACGCGAGGTCGATGCGGATCGTGGAGCCGGTCGCCATTGTCTGATGTCTGCAGACAATAGACACCGGGCAGACGATCGGAAAGCGGTTCGCGAGACCGCTTATAGAACCAGGTACTTATCTGGTTATGCGGCGACCAGCTGTGCGACTTCTTCCGCGCAACCGCGGCTCAGCGTGTAGCCGGCGCCGCCGTGACCGTAGTTGTGGATGATCCGGCCGTCGCGCTCGAGCCGGACCTCGGCGCGGTACGGGCGCAGGCCGGCGCGCACGCGCTTGATCGGCCCTATCGCGAGGCCGAGCGCGCGTGCCTGGCCGAGGATGCGCTCGGTGATCGTCGGATCGACCGCGGGCGGCGCTCCGGGTGGCCACGGCAGGGTGCAGCCGCCGAGCACCAGCTCGTCGCGCCGCGGGATCACGTAGAACACCTCCTCGATGCTGCGGTGATCGGTCACCGTGACCGAGCGGTCGACGCCGCCGGGCTCGACCATCACGACCTGGCCGAGCAGCCCGCTGATCTCGGGGTCGGCGGCGAGCTCGCGCGCCGCCAGGCCGCTGCAGTTGACGACGATGTCGCCGGGCTCGGCGGCCAGATCGGTCACCTGGCGGCGCTCGATCGGCCCGCGGATCCGCGCGGTCAGCCACGCCATCATCCGCAGCGGCTCGATGCACGCCGACTGGAACCGCCACGCCATCGGCGCGCCGGTGACCGGGGCAGGCGCCCGGCTGACCTCGACGTGCGCGGCCCACCACGGCGGCGGTGCGTCCGAGGTCTCGTCGGTGATCTCGTAGCCGGTGACGAGATCGACGCCGGCCGCGCGATCGGCCACCAGCGGATCGAGCCACGCGCGCGTGGTCGCCGCCCACGCGGCGACGCGGGCCGGCGGGCCGGCGCGATACGGAAACCACGAGGCACCTGCGACGGCCGAGGTGATCGCATCCTCGGCCGCCGCGGCGACCACGCGAACGTCGTGACCGTGCTCTTCGAGCGCGAGCGCGGTCGACAGGCCGATCACGCCAGCGCCAACAACGGTGATCTTCACGAGCGCAGGATAGCCGCGCGATCCGCGGCGCGCTCTGGTGAATCGGGTGAAGTCTCGCGGGATCCTGATCCTGGGGGGCCCGCTTGCGCCGTCGCGCAAGGCTTGCGCGATCAGCGCTGCAGGCAGGACCCGGGGATGTGCGCGATGCAATCGGGGCCCGGCCCGTGGGGCTCGATGACGAGCGCGCGGATGTCCTTGCCCCTGCCGGATTGGAGGGCCGCGAACAGGATCGCCTCGTTGGCGGGATCGCGCGCGCTGGCGCAATCGTAGATCCCGAGCCCGGAGATGAGGCGCACCGGCCAGCGGCCGTCGTCGCGGCGGTCGGCGCGCAGCATCGCGCCGACGCCATACGACGACCTCGACTGGCCCGGCGCATGAATCGTGAGCGGCACGATCAGGCGGCCGGCCGGCCGGATCGCGAAAATCCAGCCGGGCACCACGTGGGTGGCGCCGGCGTTGACGAAGACCGCATCGAACGTGCCGTCGGGGACGCCGCCATCGCGCGCCTCGACCGTGACCTGCGGCCACGGCGCCAAGAGCTCGCGCGCCCGCGCCGCGAGCTGTGGCTCGATCTCGTAACCGACGACCCGGCCGGTGGGGCCGACCAGCTCGGCCATGATCGCGGTGTAGTAGCCAACGCCGCAGCCGACGTGCAGCACGGCCTCGCCGGGCTCGATCGCCGTGGCTTCGATCCAGCGCGCCAGCGCCGACGGCATGCCGTTGTTGAGCTCGCGCGACGGGTCGAGCGCGACCAGCACGTCGTGGTAGATGTGCCGCGGATCGTCGTCGGGGGTGGCCCGGTACTTGCGGTCCTGATCGTCTGGGATCCCGATCTGCCACGGGCCGGGGCCGAGGAAGTGCTCGCGCGGCACGCGGGCAAACGCGTCGACCAGCGCCGCCGACTCGAGGTGTGCGACGGCGCGGACCTCCTCGGCGAACACCCGGCGGGTGCCGTCGAGCGCGGCGGCGGTCATCGCGGCCTCCGGGGCACGCTGAACGCCAGCTGCTCGAGGCCGCGCCCGCGACCTTCGAACAGGCTGGCCGAGGTGATGATCAGCATCGGCGGCGCGGTGTGGTAGGGCATTGTGTGTAGCCACAGCCAGAACACCACGAGCTCGGCGCCGTGCCGGCCGGTCACCGCGAACGCCAGGATGTGGCCGCTGTCGCTGACGCCGCCGATGCCGGCGTGCACGCGCTGGACAAACCGCATGCCGTCCCGGACCGAGTGGAACCCGCCGAGCTCCGGCAGCTCGCCGTGCAGCACGACCACGCGCATCGGCGCCAGCTGCGGATCGTGCGCCGTCGCGGTCAGCGTGCTGACCAGCTGGCGCAGCACGTCCGCGGTGTCGACGCGGTCGGCGAGGGCCGGCACGATCCGGATGCGGCACTTGATGCCCAGCGGCGCGCCGAGCTCGGTGACGTCGATCAGCTCGACGACATCGATAGGTTCGGACGGAGGCATGGCCAGCTCCGCGGGCAGGGGGCGCTGCGCACGCACGTGCAGCAGCGCCGTCATGTAGGACTCACCGGTGCGCGCCTGACGCTCGCGAACGCGGCGCTTCAGATCTCGTTGTCGGGTCATCTCACCTCACGCGCGCCGCGCAGATCCCACGCGTCCTACGCAGCGCCGTTCGGTAGATGCCAGTGCCGCCGAGAAGACCACTTCCCTTTGCCTCCGCACGGCGATCGGGCATGGGCCGATCGTGAAGAGGTTACGCGCTGCGACCCGCGTTTATGTGGTCTCGATCATCGCCGCGGCGCGGCGGGTTGTCAATTGGAACCTCGCTGCGGCGGCGCAGCGGCGACGGCAGCTTGCAGACCATGGTCGCCCCGTTCGCCCCGTTCGCCCCGTTCGCCCCGTTCGCGCCGCTACACGCTCGAGGACTATCTCAGCGTCGAGGAGATGAGGTAGTCCGCCACGAGCTCCTGGACGGCGCGATCTTCGCGATGGCCGGTGGCACTCCGGAATACGCGGCGCTGTCGGCCAGCACGATGGCGTATGGCCGCGGTGAAAGCGCGAGCATTACCAGCAGATCGCGGCGCTGCGCGACGACGTGCTGGGGCCCAGGACCGGCGCGAGGTCGAGGTCCACCACCTGTCGGCGGCGGGGCCTGGCAGCGGCGGGGCGACGGCGCGGGGCAGACCGTGGAGCTGCCGTCGATCGGGGCGCGGTTCGCTGTCGACGACGCGGCTGGCGTCACCGGCTAGCCCGACTTCGTCGAGCCCCGAACGGCGACGCGCTAGGCGAGGCCTTTGGCGGCGCGCAGGTCGCGGACCAGCTTGGCCTGGCCGTCGGCGTGGTAGCTCGAGCGCACCAGCGGGCCGGCGACGACGTGCGTGATGCCGGCGTCGCGCGCGACCTGCTCGAGCTCGGCGAACTCGGCCGGCGGCACGTAGCGCTCGATCGCGAGGTGCTGCTTGCTCGGCGCCAGGTACTGGCCCAGCGTGACGATGTCGACCCCGAGGCCGGCGAGCTCGCGCAGCACCTGCTCGACCTCGTCGCGGGTCTCGCCCAGGCCGAGCATGAGGCTGGTCTTGGTGACCGCGTCGCGCTTCCTGGCGTGCTCGAGGATCTTGTAGCTGCGCGGATAGCTCGCCTGGACGCGCACCGCGCGCGACAGCCGCGGCACGGTCTCGAGGTTGTGGGCGAACACGTCCGGGTCGGCGTCGAGGACGATGTCGACCAGCTCGGTCTTGCCCTTGAAGTCGCCGGCGAGGATCTCGAGGGTCATCTCGGGGCACGCCGCCTTGACGCGCCGGATCGTCTCGGCCCAGTGGGCGGCGCCGAAGTCGGCGAGATCGTCGCGGTCGACGCAGGTGATCACGGTGTGCTCGAGCGCCAGCCGGCCGAGCATCTCGGCGACCCGGCGCGGCTCGTCTGGGTCGGGCGGCAGGGGCCGGCCAGTCGCGACGTCGCAGAACCGGCACGACCGGGTGCAGATGTCGCCGAGGATCATGATCGTCAGCGCGCGGCGGGTCCAGCACTCGCCGATGTTGGGGCAGCTCGCGCTCTCGCACACGGTGTGGAGCTCGAGCTCCTTGACCATCGCCCGCAGCTCGAAGAACGCGGGCTTGCTCGGCAAGGTCGCGCGGATCCACTCGGGGTGGCGGCGGCGCGGTCCGGGGGCGGCCTCGGCGACCGCCGCGGGCGCCACGCCCTGACCTACCACCGGCAGGTGCAGCCGCGTTTCGGTTTCGGACATCCCGCGATGAATACCCCGGACCGCCGCCGAAGGCGAGCGGCGCGAGCGCCGCGGCTCCCCTGGCCGGCGAGCCCCGAGCAGGTTACAGGTCGACGGCGTGACCGAGGGCGTCCTCGGTCGCGATCCGCAGCGCCTCGGCGAACGTCGGGTGCGCGTGGATCGTGTAGGCCAGGCTCTCCGCGTTGACCTCGGTGGTCTTGGCGAGCGTGAACTCGGCGATCAGATCGGTGACCGCCGGGCCGATCAGGTGGGCGCCGACCAGCGCGCCGGTCTCGGCGTGCCACAGCACCTTGACGAAGCCGTTGGGATCGCCGGCCGCGGTCGCCTTGGCGAGCGCGCGGAACGGCATCTTGCCGACCTTGATCGGGATGTTCTGGGCCCGCGCCTTGTCCTCGGTCAGGCCGACCGAGGCGATCTCGGGGTGGCAGTAGGTGCACGCCGGGATGGCGTCGTAGCGGACCTCGGGCGCGTGGACGCCGGCGATCTTCTCGGCGACGAACACGCCCTCCGCCGAGGCCACGTGGGCCAGGCCCCGGCCGATCACGTCGCCGATCGCCCAGAGGTTCTCGCCGCACCGGTTCTCGCCGTCGACCTTGATGAAGCCGCGGTCGAGCGCGATGCCGTGCGCCTCGAGCCCGAGGTTCTCGGTGTTGGCCGCGGTGCCGACCGCGACCAGCAGGATGTCGGCCTCGAGCTGCTTGGCGTCGCCACCCGCGGCGGGCTCGATGGTGATCGCCACGCGATCGCCGTGGTTCTTCGCCGAGGTCAGCTTGTAGCCGACCAGGCTCTGGATGCCGCGACGGTCGAACGCGCGCGCGAGCTCCTTCGAGATCTCGGCGTCCTCGTTGGGCACCAGGCGCGGCAGGAACTCGACGATCGTGACCTCGGCGCCGAGCGAGCGGTAGAACGACGCGAACTCGACGCCGATCGCGCCGGCGCCCAGCACGATCAGCGACCTGGGCTGGCTCGGCAACGTCATCGCCTTGCGGTACTCGATGATGCGCTCGCCGTCGATCTCGATCCCGGGCAGCGAGCGAGCGCGCGCGCCGGTGGCGAGGATCACGTGCTTGGCCTCGATCGTCGTCGTGCCCGACGCCGCTTCGATCTGCAGCTGGTGCGGCCGCCACGCGCCGGCGCGCGGCAACAGCTTCGCCGTGCCGGCGATGTGGGTGATCTTGTTCTTGCGGAACAGGAACCCGACCCCCTTGCTGACCTTGTCCGCGATCCCGCGGCTGCGCTGGATGATCGCCGCGAAGTCGGCGCGGAACTCACCCGCGATGATCCCGAACTCCTTGGCGTGCTGAAACGTATCGAGGACCTCGGCCGAGCGCAGCAGCGCCTTGGTCGGGATGCAGCCCCAGTTGAGGCAGATCCCGCCGAGGTTCTCGCGCTCGACGCAGGCGGTCTTGAGGCCGAGCTGGGCGCAGCGGATCGCCGCGACGTAACCGCCGGGGCCCGACCCGATCACCACGACATCATATGTATCGGACATAGTGCTCTACGCAGTCTCTGGCGCCGCTTACAGGGCGAGCAATTCAGGTTTCTCGATGAGCTCGGCGAACACCTGCAGCCAGCGAGCGCCGAGCGCGCCGTCGATCACGCGGTGGTCGCACGACATGCTGACCGCGATCCGCTTGCCGGCGATGACCGCGCCCTTGTCGACCACCGGGACGTCGCGCACCGCGCCGATCGCGAGGATGCCTGCCTCGGGCGGGTTCAGGATCGCGGTGAACCGCTCGATCCCGAACATGCCGAGGTTCGACACGCTGAACGTCGAGCCGATGATCTCGTGGGCCTTGAGCGCGCGCCTCTTGGCGCGGTCGGCGAGGTCCTTGACCTCGGCGCCGATCGAGCCGATGCCCTTCTGGTCGGCGTCGCGGATCACCGGGGTGACCAGGCCATCGGGGATCGCGACCGCCACGCCGATGTGGACGCGGTGGAACTGGCGGATCGTATCGCCCTGCCACGACGCGTTGCACTCGGGCAGCCGGCGCAGCGCGATCGCGGTCGCCTTGATCACCAGGTCGTTGACCGAGATCTTGCCCTTGTCGCCGAGCAGCTCGTTGAGCCGGCCGCGGTAGGCGAGCAGCGCCGCCGCGTCGAGATCGCGCATCAGGTAGATGTGCGGGATGTCGCGCTTGGCCTCGGTGAGCCGAGACGCGATGCGCTTGCGCATGTTCGACGCCGGGACGTCGGTCCAGTCGGCGTCGCTGTCCTGCCGGACAGGCGTGACAGGCGTGACAGGCGCAACCGGCGTGAGGGCAGCAGGCCGCACGGCGATCGCCTGCGACGCCGGGGCCGCGGCGGGCTCGTCGGCCTCCCCCGGCGCGTCGTCGCCAGGGGCCGGCGCGGCGTGGCCGTTGGTCTGCGCACCACCGCCTTCGGCCAGGGCGCGGACGTCGCGCTCGACGATCCGACCGCCGGGACCTGTGCCGGTGACCTGCCGCAGATCGATGCCGAGCTCGATCGCCAGGGTCTTCGCGAGCGGCGAGGCGAGCAGGCGGGCGCCTGCGGGCGCGGCCTGGGCCTGCGGTGCGGGCTTGGCCTTCGTGGCCGGCTTGGCCGCGGACGCGGCGCCATCGTCGTTCGCGGGCTTGGCCGCCGCGGGCTTGGCCGCCGCTGCGGGCTTGGCGGCCGGCGCCGGCGTGGCCGCGGGCTCCGGCGCAGCGGCCTTGGCAGGCGCCGGCGAGGGCGCGGATCCGCCGCCACCGGACCTGGCCTGCTCGACCAGCGCGGTGATGTCCTCGCCGGCCTTGCCGAGGATCGCGACCGGTGCGCCGAGCTTGACCGTATCGCCTTCCTTGACGAGGAACTTCAACAGGACGCCGTCGTCCTCGATGTTGAAGTCCATGTTGGCCTTGTCGGTCTCGACCTCGGCGATGAGATCGCCGGGCGAGACTTTATCGCCTTCCTTCTTGGTCCACCGGACGAGGACACCCTCTTCCATCGTCGGAGATAGCTTGGGCAAACCGAGTATCTGGGCCATGACAGCTCTAACCCTCTTCTGGCAGGTACAGCGCGCGCCGGACCGCGGCGACGACGTCGTGGACTTGTGGTTGGACCTCGTCCTCGAGGTTCTTGGCGTAGGGCATCGGCACATCGTCGCTGGTGACGCGCTCGACCGGCGCGTCCAGCGCGTCCATGCAGTGCCGCTGGATCTGGTAGGCGACCTCGGCGCCGAACCCGGCGACCGGCCAGCCGACCTCGACGATCACGCAGCGCCCGGTCTTCTTCACCGAGGCCGTCAGCGTCTCGACGTCGAGCGGGCGCAGCGTCCGGGGGTCGACGACCTCGCACTCGATGCCCTGCGCGGCGAGCAACTTGGCCGCGTCGAGGCAGGTCCACACCATCTTCGACCACGCGATCAACGTGATGTCGGAGCCCTCGCGCTTGATGTCGGCCTTGCCGATCGGGATCAGGAAGTCGCCCGCCCCGGCGTCCGGGACCTCCCAGGTCGAGCCGTAGAGCGTCTCGCCCTCGATGAACACGACCGGGTTGTCGTCGCGGATCGCGCTCTTGAGCAGGCCCTTGGCGTCGCTCGCCGTCGACGGCATGACGACCTTCAGGCCCGGCACGTGGGCGTAGTAGCTCTCGAGCGCCTGGCTGTGCTGCGAGCCGACCTGGACGGCGGGGCCACCCGGGCCGCGGAACACGATCGGCACGTGGAACTGGCCGCCGCTCATCTGGTAGATCTTCGCCGCGTTGTTGACGATCTGATCGATCGCGACGAGCGAGAAGTTGAAGGTCATGAACTCGATGATCGGCCGCAGCCCGACCATCGCGGCGCCGACGCCGATCCCGGCGAACCCCATCTCGGCGATCGGCGCGTCGATGATGCGGCGCTCGCTGAAGCGCTGGAGCAGCCCCTGGGTAACCTTGTACGCGCCGTTGTAGTAGCCGACCTCCTCGCCCATGATGAAGACGTTCGGATCGCGCTCCATCTCCTCGCGCATGGCCTGGTTGAGTGCTTCGCGGTAGCTGATGACGGCCATGGCTTACTCCTTGATCACGTAGCTGCGGTAGTCGTCGGCGGCCGGCGAGTCCTCGGCGAACTTGACCGCGTCCTCGATCTCGGCCTTGACGTCGGCCTCGAGCGCGTCGAGCGCGCCACCTTCCATGCCCAGATCGACCAGCTGCTGGCGGCTGCGGGTGAGCGGATCGCGCCGCTTCCACTCCTCGACCTCGTCCTTGGTGCGGTAGAGGCCCGGGTCGCTCATCGAGTGACCGCGGAACCGGTAGGTCACGACCTCGATCAGCGTGGGCTCGCTCGTGGTCCGCGCGCGCTCGACCGCCTCGGCGATCCGGCGCTTGACCTTGACGACGTCGTCGCCGTCGAACCGGTCGCGCGCCATGCCGTGCGCGATCGCGCGCAGCGACACGTCCTCGACCGCCAGCGATCGGTAGAGCGGGGTGCCCATCGAGTACTGGTTGTTCTCGCAGATCAGGACGAGCGGCAGCTTCCACAGCGCGGCGAGCGCGACGCCCTCGGCGAACCCGCCGATCGTCGACGCGCCCTCGCCGAAGAAGCACAGCGTGGCCCGGCCGTCGCCGCGGTACTTCGAGGCGAACGCGGCGCCCGCGGCGATCGGCGTGTGACCGCCGACGATGCCGTAGCCACCGAGGAAGTTGGTCTTGCTGTCGAACAGGTGCATCGAGCCGCCGAGGCCGCGCACGAGTCCGGTCTTCTTGCCGTACAGCTCGGCGAGGATCGCCCGCGACGAGGAGCCCTTGGCGTAGGCGTGGCCGTGGTCGCGGTAGGTCGCGACGACGTAGTCGTCGGGCTTGAGCGCCGCGATGGCGCCGACGCACACCGCTTCCTGGCCGATGATGAGGTGGAGAAAGCCGCCGATCTTGCCCTGCGAATACGCCTTCGCCGAGGCCTCTTCCATCCGCCGGATCGCCAGCATCTGGCGATATAGCGGAGCGAGCTCCTCGATGGTCGTTTCCACCGCTTCGTGCGGGTTGTCGGGTTCGACGCGGACAGAATCTGGGGTCGGTATTGACGCGGATACCACGGCGCGACCATACCCAAAGCAGGCTTGGCTTGCGACCTGGCCATGCCTACTTGTCCCGATCGCACCGCCACAAAGTTTCATGACGCTGTGCGACGAGATCGGCGCCTGCGGCCTCGTCGGCGCAGGTGGCAGCGCCCACGCGCCCGTCGCGAACCGCTACTGGAGCAGATCGAACTGCGCCTGGGCCGTGGCCAGATCGATCGGCGACACATCGCCGGTGCCGCCATCGACGCCGAGCTCGACCTGCTGGTAGCGCTTGGGAAGCTTGTCGATCGAGTAGACGCCCGCGTTGCACGGCACCGGGGCGACCCGGAACGTGTCGCCGTAGCCCGAGCCTTCGAACTGGAGGTACAGGTCCGGATGCGCCGCGCACGAGATCGAATCGGCCGCGGACCCGTCGATCGTCCATTTCACCGTGACCGCCCGCACGGCGGTCTTGGCGAGGCACTCGCCGCTGCGCGCGCACACGTCGTCGGCGCCGCAGTGTGAATCGCTGGAGCACTCGCTACCGCTTGGGGTGAGCGAGCACGCCGCGAGGCACGCCATCAACGCCAGGTACCGCATGGCTAGTTCGTAGCAAAATCCGCGGGTCCCTGCACCTCATTCCCAGTGACTTTGGTGGCACGAAACGACAACCTACAGGGATCTCGGTGGTGAGGTCTCCTACCGGAGCGGCTGGATCGGGAGTGCGAGGTCCCACTTGGCTACCACATGCATAAGCGACCATAAGCGACGGTCGCCGATCGTGCCAAGCCGCAGACCAGGCTGATCAGCGCGAAGCCTGGCGCGTCGATCCCCGACGACCGGGCAGCATCCGCCGGATCTTCACCGCGGGACGGGCAGGGTCGCGCCTCCGCGTGAGGCGCTTTCCTCGCACACCGCGACGCGCTATAGACCGCGCCATGGCGATGCGGCTCGAGCGCAGTTATCGGTTCGAGGCGGCGCACTTTCTCCCGAAGGTGCCGCCCGGGCACAAGTGCGCCCGCATGCACGGCCACAGTTACCGGATCGAGATCGCGATCGAGGGCGAGATCGACGCCGAGCGCGGCTGGGTGGTCGACTTCGCCGAGATCGACGAGCACGTCGCGCCGCTGGTCCGCCTGCTCGATCATCAGGTGCTGAACGAGATCGAGGGCCTGGGCAATCCCACCAGCGAGCTCCTGGCGCACTGGTGGTGGCAACGCCTGGCGTCCCGCTTGCCGGGGCTGTGCGAGGTGGCGGTGTCCGAGACCCCGACGTCGCGCTGCGTGCACCGCGGCAAGTGATAGCGTCGGTGCCGTGACCGGCAACCTGCGCGTCGTGACGCTGAACCTGTGGGGGACCGAGCCGCCGCTCGCGGCGCGGCTCGAGCTGGCGGCGCGGCAGCTGGTGGCGCTTGCCCCCGACGTCGTGTGCCTCCAGGAGGTCCGCCCGCTCGATGGCCGGGCCGGACGCACGACGGCGGACGTGATCGCCGACGCGCTCGGCATGACCGCGCACTACGCGGTCGCGGTGGCGTGGGAGGCGGGCGCGCGGCCGGCGGGCCAGGAGGGCCTCGCGGTGATCGCGCGGTCGATCCGCGAGGCGCGCGCGCTCGCGCTGCCCGACGCGCGGCCGGCCGATGCGCGGATCCTGCTGTCGGCGTCGATCGATACGGCGGGCGGCCCGATCTGGGTGCACACGACGCACCTGCACTACCGGCTCGACGACGGCGTGGCGCGCGAGCGCCAGGTGCTCGCGATCGACCTGGCGATCCGGGCGCTCGGCCGCGACCGCGACAGCGCGCCGCAGGTGCTGTGCGGCGACTTCAACGCGATCGCGGACAGCGACGAGATCCGGTTCCTGCGCGGGCTGACCACGCTCGACGGACGGCGGACCCACTTCCAGGATGCCTGGCTACGGCTCCACCGCGAGCCGGGGCCGGGCGACGGACCGGCGGCGGGCATCACGTGGTCGAGCGAGAACCGCTACACGCGGCCGCTGCGCTCGCTGGATCTCGATCGTCGCATCGACTACGTGTTCGCCACCACGCGCAAGAAGGATGGCCGCGGCACCATCCACGATTGCCGCGTGGTGCTGACCGAGCGGGACGGCCTCGGCGAGCGGGCGATCTGCGCGAGCGATCACTACGGGGTGTGCGCTGACATACAGGTCGTTCCGGCGCCATAATGCCTCACCAGGCGGCGCGACGCGTCGTGGTAAGACGTCGGCGATGCAACGCATGCCCCGAACCGCGAGGATCCTGCTTGGCCTGTGTGCGACGCTCTCGTTCGCCGGCTGCACCAAGGAGCAGCCCGCGTCGACCGCGTCGCCGGCCGCGACGGCGATGCCCCCCGCCCCGGCCGCGTCGGCTCCCTCGCCGCCGCCCTCGGCCCCGCACGCGCTGCCCGCCTCCGGCGAGGAAGCGCTCGCCGGCACGGTCCTCGAGACGATGAACTCGGGCGGCTACACCTACGCCAAGCTCGACCGCGGCGGCACCCAGGTCTGGGTCGCCGGCCCCGAGACCGCGCTCGCGGTCGGCACCAAGCTCGACAAGCTCGAGGGGACGCTGATGCCCGGCTTCCGCAGCCAGACCCTGAACCGGACGTTCGATCAGATCTACTTCATCGGCACGTTCAACGCGCCGGGTGGCGCCGCCTCGGCCGCTTCCGCCTCTGCCGCTCCCGCAGCGGTGGCACCGCCGATCGCGAAGGTCGAGAAGGCCACCGGCGGCAAGACGATCGCCGAGATCTTCGCGGGCAAGGACACGCTGGTCGGCAAGCCGGTCACCGTTCGCGGCAAGGTGGTCAAGGTCAACAACGGCATCCTCGGCCGCAACTGGATCCACCTGCAGGATGGCAGCGGCGCCGCCGGCACCAACGATCTGACGATCACGACCGCCGCGACCGCGGCGCCCGCCGCGAAGGATGCCGTCATCGTGGTCCACGGGACGCTCGCGACCAACCGCGACTTCGGCGCCGGCTACAGCTACGCCGTGCTGGTCGAAGACGCGACGATCGCGACGAACTGATCAGCGACGCCCGAGCAAGACTTCGACCTTGACCCACGCGTTGACGTCGACGGCAGCGAAGCGATACGTGGACGTCTGACGCCACCGTGGATCTCGACCCTCGTCGCCGCGTTTCTTCGCGTCAAGGACCAGCTCGACGTCGACGATCACGACCACGAAGGTCGCGGCGTCACAGATCGCTCGTCGCTGGCGAATGGTGAGACGATGAGGTCTACGTCTGGCTGCGGATCTCGACGGTGCCGCCGGACTTCTCGAGCCGGCGCTTGAGGCCTTCGGCCTCCTCGCGATCCAGCGTCTGCTTGACGAGCTGAGGCGCGCTGTCGATCAGCTTCTTCGCCTCGTGGATGCCGAGGCCGAAAGCATCGCGGATCTCGCGCACCATCTCGATCACGTCCGGGCCGCACTCGACCAGGATCACGTCGAAGCGCGGCGGGGGCGGTGCCGGGGGGGCCGGGGGCGGTGCCGGCGGCGGGGAGACCCGCGCAGCACGGGGCGGCGGGGGTGGCGGCGGGGAGCTCCGCGCGCCGCGAGGCGCCGGCAGCGGCGGCTTGGTCGCGGGTCGCGCGTCGGCGGCAGGTGCGGGAGGCGGCGCGACCGCGGGTGACGGCGACGGCGCGGCGTCCGCGAGACCGGCCACGGCCGCCGGCGCCGCGCTTGCGATCACCGCGCCGGGCGCGGGCGGCGCGATGCCATAGCGCACGATCAGCTCGCGCCAGCTGGCGCGCATGCCGAGCCGCTCGAGCACCGCGGCCAGCCCGTAGCGCACGCGCAGCATCAGCAGGGCCTCGCCGCCGAGCTCGGCGATCGCGTCGTTGACGCGGGCGGGGGTGTCCGCCTCGAGCGCGAGCGTGACCCGCGCGAGCCGGCCGGTCGCCTCGTCGAGCCGCCGGGTGCAGCCGTGATCGAGGATCGCGAGCCTGCCGGTTTTGCAGAACAGGTAGTTGCCAGGGTGCGGGTCGCCGCACAGCACGCCCCAGCGCAGCAGCGCGCCGACGTAGAAATCGAACAGCGCCTCGCCGAACCGGTCGCGCGCGTCCTGGCTCGGCTCGGTCGCGAGGAAGTCCTCGAGGTGGAGGCCCTCGACGTAGTCGGTCGTCAGGATGCGCGCCGTGGACAGCGCCGGGTGGACCGCCGGGATCGCGATCACCGGGTGACCGGCGAGCCTCATCGCGAGCTCTTGCTGGACCTGGGCCTCCGCGAGGTAGTCGCACTCGGCGAGCAGCCGCACGCGCGCCTCGCGCACGAACCGATCGAGCTGCAGGGCGGGGTAGAACAGCGACGCCATCCGGCTCGCCAGCGAGGCCGGCCCGAAGTCGTGCTCGATCGCGTCGACGATGCCGGGGATCTGGACCTTGACCGCGAGCTCGGTGCCGTCGGGCAACCGGCCGCGGTGGACCTGGCCGATCGACGCCGAGGCGATCGGCTGCGGATCGAGCGCGCCGAGCAGCGGTTCGGCCGCGGCGCCGAGCTCGTCGCGCAGCTGCTTCATCACGCGGACGAACGGGATCGGCCGCGAGTGGGTCTGCAGCGCCGAGAGCGCCGCCCGGGTGTCCTCGGGCAACCCGTTGCCGATGTAGCTCATCAGCTGGCCGGCCTTCATCGGCACGCCCTTGAGCTCGCCCAGCGATGCGATGATCTTGTACACCGACTCCTGGGATGGCTGCAGCGCGGCGGGCAGTGTGCCGGACAGCACGGCAAAACCGCCGCGCAGCGAGGTCGAGGTCATCCGCGCGGCGCGCGCGATCGCGCCTGTCGGCAGGTCGCCCGTCATTCGCGACAATTGCTGCACAACGTCGTTTCTGCGACGCGCGCGGCTTCTGTGCTGCATGGAGGTTGAGTACCATGTGACGGTGAGAACCCACCGGTTGCTCGCGGTGGCGCTCGCGCTGCTCGCGCCGGCGGTGGCCGAAGCTCAGTCAGCGCACTCGTCACCACCACCGGGTGCCGGCAGCGCGGCCGCCCCCACACCGGCCACGGTCGTCGTCGATCTGGTCGCCGCCCCGAGCGCGCGGCCGTGGCTCGCCGAGGCGTTCGAACAGGCGATGATCCACGAGCTGTCCGGATTCGAACGGCTCGCGTCCGTTGCAAAAGAAGATCTCGCAATTCGCGATTGCGGTGCTGATAGGACATGTCGATTGCGCGTCTACCAGCAGGCGCACATCGACATCGTACTTTTCGGCCAGGCGACCGATAGCGAGATCCGCTACGAGCTGTATCAGACCTGGACCCCGGCGCGGCTGGCGACCGGGACGATCGCGATCGGCCACGACCAGAGCGCGATCGGCCTCAAGCACGAGACCCGCGACGCGTTTCACGCGGTGCTCAAGCACGGCGGGCTGCTCGATCAGCGGCCGTACAGCTACGCGCCGGCAACCGCGCCGCCGCGCTGGACCGCGCTCGATCCGGCGCTCGCGCTGGGCGCGCTGTCCGTGCTCGTGCTGCCGTTCGGCGCGCTGGCGCTCCGGCTGCGCTCGGTGCGCCGCGCCGCGGCGCTGCGCTCGGCGCGCTGGATCGCGCTCGCCGTGGCCGGGCTGGCCGCGGTCTCGGTGCTCGATGCCTGGCTCGGGTTCGCCGCACTGGTCGCGGCGTGGCCGTGGCCGTTCGCCGGCGCCGGCGGGCTGGCGTGGGGCGCGATCGCGATCGGCACGGTGCGGCGGGCGTTCCCCCCGCTCGACGGGCTGACCCGGGTCGCGCCGTTCGACGTGCGGCGGATCCTCCGCACCTGGTGCGTGGTTTGCGTCCAGCGGCTCGCCGTGCGCGCCGCGGCCTGGGCGCTGTTGTGGCGGCTCGCGGGCTGGATCGGCGACCGGCTCGCGGTGCCGAGCCCGTGGCGGTTCCTGCTACTCGCGCCGGTGATCTGGGGGCTCGCGCGGCTGTGGCTGGTCGCGTGGGTCGACTGCCTCGCGGTCGTACTCGACGCGCGGCTGGTCGATGGCGCGGCGACGCCGGCCAACCCATGGTCGCGCGAGATCGCCGATTACCTGATGGGCTACGTGCGGCGGACCGGCTGGGACGTCGATCGCGAGCTGCTCGCGCAGATCGTCGTCCTGCCCGGCAAGGCCGGCGATGGGGTCGTCAGCTACGGCGGCGGCGCGACCCACGCGCGGATCGTCATCGCCCGGCCGCTGATCGAGCTCGCGCTGGGCGCGCTCGAGGAGGTGCGGCCCGAGGACGTGCCGGCGACCTGGCCGGACTGGGCGGCGGCGACCGTGGTGCCGACCGAGGCGGCAGTGCCGCGCGCCGCGCCCCCCGTGGGTCACCGCGGCCGCAAGCCCCGGCGGGTCGCGTACGCGGCGGCCCGCAAGCCGCTGGGCCAGGCGGCGACGCTGCTCGGCTACGTCGTGGCCTCGCCGGGCGAGCGCGTCCCGCTGATCTCGGACAACCCGCAAGATCTCGCGGTCGTCCGCGAGCTTTTGTCCGAACACTATCCGTGGAACGCGCCCGATCCCGACGACGAGTTCGATCCGACGGACGCGACCGACAAGGATCTGCTGTTCGGCGCGCTGGTCCGCGAGCTCGGCGTGATCCAGCGCCACGAGTGCGAGTGGGCGACGGTCGTGCTCGCGCTGGGCCGCCGCGCGGCGGGGCTGGGCTCGCGGGCCGGTGCGCGGCTCGCCGATGCCTACACCGTGCTCAACTTCGCGCGCGATCACCTCGTGCAGTATCTGTATTACCTGTGGGCCGGGCCCACCGAGCTCGCCACGGCGCGCGCGCGCGGAGATCAGCTGCACGCGGTGTCGGCCCAGATCCTCGAGCGGATCCGGGTCGGCGCGGTGACGCGGGCGCGCCCGCTGCGCCGGCGGCTGGTCTGGATCTCGGGGTTCTTCGTCGCGCCGATCGTGGAACCCCTGGCGCCCTGGGCGCGCCGCCTGGTCGCCACGCTGGCGGTCGCCGGCGTGATCGCGGCCGGCGGCGCGCTGGTCCGGCGGTCGCTTGACTACCACCGCGTCTACGTCGACCGGACCTTGCAGCAGCAGCGCGCTGCGTCCCCGCCGGACGCGCCCAGCGACCCTCAGCAAAAGGATGTCCCTCATGGCGAAGCTCAAACCAAGTAACGACGACTCGTCGATGTTTCTGCCGACGGTCAATCGCGTCAACCTCGCGATCAGCAAGACCGCGGCGGGCGCCGGTGTGCTGGGGCTCGTCGGGTTCGCCGCGCTGGTCATCGTCGCGGGGGTGTTCTTCGTGACCGAGAACTACTTCATCGCGATGGTGATGATGTCGTTCGCGCTGCTGGTCTACGTGACCGGCGCCGAGCTCGCGAAGCTGCTCTTGACCTCGTTCACGATCTTCTTCTCGAGCAAGCACGTGATCGCGCAGGCCGCGTACCTCCAGGATACCCTGGTCGCGCTGCGCAAGGTCCTGCTGATCCGGCGCGACGCCGAGGGCAACCTGACCGCGGGCCCGATCGTGGCCGGCAGCACGGTCAAGCTGCCCGACAACCCGCTGGTCCGCGATCTGCAAACCCTGCTCGAGAAGAACCCGGATTACGAGTACGCCGAGTACGTCGCGCACTCGTATTATGTCCAGTGCCACGAGGTCTACGACCACGCGAGCGCGCACCTCGAGTTCGTCGCGACCGCGATGCCGCTGTTCGGCCTGATCGCGACGATCATCGGCCTGATCGGCATGTTCGAGAGCCTGGGCGCCGAGGTCACCGTCGAGTACCTCTCGCCGCAGCTCGCGCTGGCGCTCAAGACCACGCTGTACGGCGCGCTGCTCGCCTCGGTCTACAAGATCATCGCGTCGCGGTTCGATCAGCGGCTCAAGGCGCTCGACTACGACTTCGACACGTTCTGCCGCGGCCTCCACGTGCTGATCGACAACAAGGCCGTGGTCGAGGTCCGGCCGTGAAGTACGTCGTGCGGCGGACCGGCCGCGCCCGCTCGGAGGTCTGGCAGATCATCTACATGGATCTGATGACGCAGATCATGATGTTCTTCGTGATCCTGTGGGCGATAAGCCAGGTCGGCTCGCGGGTCAAGGGCATCAGCAAGACGGTCGGCGATCAGACCGTCCACATGGTGACGCTGCCTGGCGACGTGCTGTTCCCGACCGCGAAGACCAAGCTGACGCCGGGCGGCGAGGAGGTGTTCGCCAAGCTGTTCCAGGACAACACCGGCGACGTGCTCAACTTCGATACCGGCGGGGCGACCCGGCGCGTGCTGGTGATCCACGGCCACACCGACAGCGACGGCGGCAAGCTCGAGAACTTCGTGCTCGGGTTCCAGCGCGCGCTGAGCGTGTACAACGAGATCAAGAAGTACGGCCCCGAGATCACCGACCACGCGGTGCTGTGCTCGCACGCCGATAACTCGCCGGCCAAGGACGTCCCGCTGTTCCAGGGCCAGGTCACGCCGGCGCAGGCGGCCGCGCTGACCGAGGCCAAGGCCAAGAATCGCCGGATCACGATCGAGGATCAGGTCGCGACCCGGCCGATCGACCTGGTGAAGCCGTGATCGCGGTCGGCGCGCGCTCGGTCACCGCCGCCGCGCTGCTCGCCGGCGTCGTCGTCGCCGGCTGGCAGCTGGGCCTGGTGCGCGCCGACTACTGGGCCCAGCTCGATCCGTGGGCGACGTTCCTGGTCGGCGGCCTGGCGATGCTGTGCGGCACCCTGGTGTTCGGGTTCTGGCGGCTCGCCCAGCGCAGCGAGTACTACTTCCGGGTCGGCGAGCGGCTGCCGTGGACCGCGGAGACCCAGGTGATCGGCTGGCGCGGTCGCGCGTTGCTCGTCGGCCACGCCGCGCAGGTCGACGTCCTGGACCTTCCGCCGGCGGCGCTGCGCGTGCTGTACGTCGCGATGTTCATCGGCGTCGGCATCGCCACGGTGAACAACCGCGCGGTCGCGCTGCTGCGCGAGACCCCGGCCGCGCTCGGCCGATCGGGCACCGAGTACTGCCCGGAGGTGGCGCCGGCCGCGGCCGAGCCCACCCAGCCGCAGGGCTGCAAGCTGGTGCTCCGCGCCTACCAGCTCGGCTACGCGACCAGCCTCGGATCGTGCGCGCCCAGGGCGGCGGCGCCGCGCCGCGAGCCGGTGTGCACGAAGCGCCAGCGCGACGAGCCGTACCTGCACTACGCGTGGCGCCTGCTCGACCGGCTCGGCGACGAGGATCGACCGGTCGCGTCCGCGGCGCCGGGCGTGCCGGCGGGCGCGATCTCCCGGCTGCAGTACCAGCTCGAGCACGTGGCCGTGTTGATGGATTCGACCGCCGATTCGGTGGCGATGCGGTCGCGCTCGTCGCACCACCTGTTCACCAATCTGCGCGATCCGCGGGCGACCGCGGGCGACCGCTTGCGCGGCGCGCTCGAGCGCGGCTGCGGCGCCCGGCTCGCCCAGCTGGCGCACTTCCCGCGGTTCCCCGATACCGAGGCCGGCACGAGCGCGCTGCTCGAGCATGTGATCGATCAGCTCATGTTCAATCCCGCGTACAAGCCCGTGGTCGCCCAGTGCGGCGAGGTCATCCTCCACTGGGGCGCCCCGCCCGACACCTGCACGCGCCTCGTCGCCCGGCCGCGCGACGTGCTCGCCGAGCAGGGCGCGCTGGCCGCGGTCGACGAGCTCCTGGTGTGGCGACGGCGCAAGGCCGAGCTGGCGCGGCTGCACCTGCGCGAGCTCGGCGTTCCGGCGCCCGCCGATCGGGTGGTCAGCTTTCAGTGCGTCATGTTCGGGGGCGCCGAGCAGGCGCCGGTCGAGCACACCGTGGCGCTCGACGGCGACGCGCTGGCGGTCCGCGAGGTGCGGATGGCGCCGCTCGGCGGCGACGGGGCGAGCCAGATCCGGCTGTACAAGCGGCTGGCGGAGCTGTTCGCGGAGGGCTTCGGCTATGGCCGGCTGACCAGCGCCGAGTCGATCGGCGCCAAGGCCGCCGACGCGACGATGGTCGCCGCGTTTCGCGATCCGAGCCTCTTGCTCACCAAGCTCGATCTGCTGCGCGACGCCGATCTGTTCCTCGGCAACGAGTGGCTGACCGATCGGCCGGATCTGCTGGAGGTCTATCCCTACCACGTCCACCTCAAGAACTTCGTCGAGATCTTTCGCCGGCAGTACCAGCAGCATCGGGGGCGGCTGTGATGCGCGCGCTCCTTTTCGCGGTGGTCCTCGGCCTGGTCCGGATCCGCGCGGCGCACGCCGACCCCGCCGGGCGGGACGCGGGACCGCCGATCGAAGGGCCGATCGAAGGGCCGATCGAAGGGCCGATCGAAGGGCCGATCGACGCTCAGCGGGCCCGCTACATCGCCGGGCTGCTCGACGCGATCGCGGCGACCGCGCCGGCCGCGCTCGCCAACACCAGCAACTACATCTACGCGGTCGAGCGCAACAAGTGCCAGGCCCCCGACGAGAGCCTCCACGTCGGCTGCGTGGTGACCGCGGCGATCCGCAACTGCACGCAGGCCGACGCCGCGGCGCGCGATCAGTGTCGCCGGGTGTCCGACGTGATCGCGACCAACCGGCTCGGCGAAGCGGCGTTCTTGCCCGAGGACGTCCGCTACCAGATCATGGACAGCCACCGCGACCACCGCGCGGCGCTCGGCCGCGAGCTGCACCGGCGCTACGCGCGGCTGGTGGCGGAGTTCTCGATGTCGCGCCACTTTCCGGGCAGCGCCGCCGGCCACGCCGCGCTGGCGACCGGCCTCGAGCGCTACTGCCGCGACGTCGCCGGCACCCGCGAGCTGTCGTGGCAGTACTGCGTGGCCGCCGCGGTGTGGTTCATCGCCACCGACGGCCACGACGGGGAGGTCGCGCGATGAGCCGCGTGCTGCTCGCGATGCTCGCGACCGAGACCAAGAAGCTGGTCCAGGCCGGGCTCTACAAGCCGGAGAAGGTCTATCCCGGCGCGGTCGCCGCCGGCCCGCCGACCGCGGCGTCGCCGATCGACTTCATCAGCCAGGACTACCTGGGCCTGGCGACCGACGAGCGCGTGGTCGCCGCGGCGCGCGCCGCGCTCGACAGCGATGGCCTGGGGGTCGGCTCGCCTCGCGGCTTCACCGGCACGCGTGGCGTTCACAAGGCGCTCGAGCACACGCTAGCGCAGTTCCTCGGGGTCGCCGATGCGATCGTGTTCGGCTCGGGCTACCTCGCCAACCTCGGGCTCTACACGGCGGTGTTCGACAGCCGCGACTGCATCTTCTGCGACGCGCAGGTCCACCCGAGCACCGCCGAGGGCGTGCGCTTGTCGAGCGCGACCGCGTTTCCGTTCCGCAACAGCGATCTCGACGATCTCGAGGACAAGCTCAAGCGCTCGCGGTCGGCGCGGTTCCGCGCCGTGGTCAGCGATGGCGTGTTTCCGTTCGACGGCCGGGTCGCCGTGCTCGAGGGCATCTGCCAGCTCGCCGAGCGCTACGAGGCGCTCGTGGTGGTCGACGACTCGCTCGGCGTCGGCGTGGTCGGCGCCACCGGCCGCGGCGCGCGCGAGCTGCGCGGCGTGATGGCGCGCGTCGACGTCGTGACCGGCACGCTCGGCAAGGCGCTCGGCGGCGCGGGCGGCGGCTACGTCGCGGGTCGCCGCGAGGTCGTCGAATGGCTGCGCCAGAAGGCCACGCCCTACCTGTTCTCGATCGGGCTGCCGCCACCGCTCGCCGCCGCGGCGCGGGTCGCCCTCGAGATCCTCCAGCGCGGCGAGGCCCCGCTGGCCACGCTGCGCGCGCGGACCGCGGCGCTCAAGCACGGGCTCACCACGGCCGGCTTCCACGTCTTGGGCGAAGACCACCCGACCTTGGCGGTCACCATCGGCGGCGTCGTGCCGCTCCAGCGCATGGTCAACGCGCTCCACGAGCGAGGCATCTACGTGACCGGCGTGTGCTTCCCGGTCGTCCCCGAGGGCGAGGCGCGGATCCGGCTCGAGACCTCGGTGCGCCACTCCGAGGACGACATCGCCCGCACGGTCCGCGCGTTCACCGAGCTCACCGAGCTCGGCGAGCGCGGCGCGCCCCGGCCGAAGTAGCGCCGTGACCGCGATGACGATGCCCGGGGCGTGGCTAGCGCGGCAGACCGGCTTCGATCGCCGCGATCAGCGCCGCGTCGTCCGGCGTGACCTTGGGGCTGAACCGCGTGATCTTCGAGCCATCGGCCGAGATCACGAACTTCTCGAAGTTCCAGCGGATGTCGCCGGCCTGGCCGTCGGCATCGGCCACCGCGCTGAGCTCGCGGTAGATCGGGTGGCGGTTGGCGCCGTTGACCTCGATCTTCTCCATCAGCGGGAATGTTACGCCGTAGCTGTTCGAGCAAAAGGTCTGGATCTGCTCCGGCGTGCCCGGCTCCTGGCCGCCGAACTGGTTGCACGGGAACCCGATCACGGTGAAGCCCCTGGCCTCGAGCTTGTCCTGCAGCGCCTCGAGCTGGGTGTACTGCGGCGTGAGCCCGCACTTCGAGGCCACGTTGACGAGCAGCAGCGCCTTGCCGCGAAACTCGCCGAGCTTGCTCGCGGCGCCTTGCAGGGTGCGGATCGGCGCGTCCCACAGCGCCGGGGTAGCGTTCGTCGCGGTCATGAGCTCCTCAGCGGGGCAGGGCGGCTTCGACGGCGGCGATCACCGTCGGGTCCTCGGGCTTGGTCTTGGGCGCGAACCGCGTGACCTTGGTGCCGTCGGCCGAGATCACGAACTTCTCGAAGTTCCAGCGGATGTCGCCGGTGTGGCCGGTGGCGTCGGCGATCGGCGCGAGCGCCTTGTACACCGGGTTGCGGTTGTCGCCGTTGACGTCGGTCTTCTCCATGATCGGGAACGTGATGCCGTAGTTGGTCGCGCAGAACGTCGCGATCTCCTCGGCGGTGCCGGGCTCCTGGCCGTGGAACTGGTTCGACGGGAAGCCGACCACGGTGAAGCCCTTGGCTGCGTACTTCTTCTGCAGCGCCTCGAGCGTGGAGTACTGCGGGGTGTTGCCGCACTTCGAGGCGACGTTGACGACCATGACCGCCTTGCCCTTGTAGGCGGCGAGCGTGGTCGGCTCGCCCTTGAGCGTCTTGAGCGGCGTGGTCCAGATCGGCTCGAGCGCCTTGCCGACAGCGACCGGAGCGGGCGCGGTGCCGGCGGCGGGCAGGCTCGCCGGATCGGTGACGTAGGTCGGCTTCGCGGCCTCCACGGGCGCGGCGGCCGGCGCGGTCGGCGGCGTGGCCGGGGCCACCGCCACCGGGGGCGTTGGCTCCTTCGGTGCCTTGGTCGCGTCCTGGTCCGTCTTCGAGCAAGCAACAACTCCCAACACAGCAGCGGCAAGCGCGAGCTTCTTCATGGCGCCGACCGTACAATAACGACCACGGCGCGCAAGCCGTTTGCGCCATCCACGTCCGCCGCGAGCTGCCTCCCCATGCGACACCTTTATGCAGATTTCATCGACCGCGTCGCCAAGCCGATGCGGTACCTCGGCGGCGAGTATCAATCCGTCGTCAAGGATGGTGTGGGAGCCCACATCGCGGCGCGGGTGTGTCTCGCGTTCCCCGACGTCTACGACATCGGCATGTCGCATCTGGGAACGAAGATTCTCTATTCGCTGCTCAATCGCGATCCGCAGATCGCTTGCGAGCGCGCGTTCGCGCCGTGGGTCGACATGGAAGCCGAGCTCCGGGCGCGCGGCCTTCCGCTGGTCTCGCTCGAGACCCAGCGCCCGCTGCGCGAGTTCGACGTGGTCGGCATCTCGCTGCAGTACGAGCTGACGTTCACCAACGTGCTGACCTTGCTCGACCTCGGCGGCATCCCGCTGCGCGCGGCCGATCGCGCCGAGGACGCGACGCTCGTGCTGGTCGGCGGGCCGACCGCCTCGCACCCCGAGCCGCTCGCGCCGTTCATCGACGCGGCGTTCATCGGCGAGGCCGAGGAGCTGCTCGCGCCGATGGTGCTCGCGTGGGCGGCGATGCGCACCCAGATCACCGCCGGCCTGCGGACCCGACGCGACGCGCTCGTCGAGCTCGCGGCGAGGTTTCCGCTCTACGTGCCGTCCTTGTACGCCACGATGGTCGACGCCGAGACCGGGATGACGGTCGTCGGCGCGCCGCTCGATCCGCGGGTGCCGGCGCGGGTCGGCCGCGCGATGGTCGAGAACCTCGACGACTATCCGTTCCCGAGCGACGCGCCGGTGCCGTACGCCGAGGCGGTGTTCGAGCGCGCGTCGGTCGAGATCGCGCGGGGCTGCACCGAGGGCTGCCGGTTCTGCCAGGCCGGCATGATCTACCGGCCGGTTCGCGAGCGCTCGCCCGCGTCGATCGCCGAGTCGCTGATCGGCGGCGTCGATCGCGCCGGCTACGAGGAGACTGGCCTCACCTGCCTGTCGACCGCCGACTTCTCGAGCATCACGCCGCTGGTCAAGCAGTTGGCCGGCGAGCTGCGCAAGCGCGGGGTCTCGATGTCGGTGGCGTCGCTGCGCGCCTACGGGCTCAACGAGGATCTGCTCGACGAGCTCGCGCTGACCCGGATCAGCGGCCTGACGTTCGCGCCCGAGGCCGGCACCCAGCGGATGCGCGACGTGGTCAACAAGAACATCACCGAGGCGCACATCGAGGAGAGCGCCCGGCGGGTGTTCTCGCGCGGCTGGCACCGCCTGAAGCTCTACTTCATGATCGGCCTGCCGACCGAGACCGACGAGGACGTCCGCGGCATCGTCGAGACCGGCTGGCGCATGCTCAAGGTCGGCCGCCAGATCAGCGGCCACCGCGCCGAGGTCACGGTCAGCGTGAGCTCGCACGTCCCCAAGCCGCACACGCCGCTGCAGTGGTGCGCGCAGGATCGCGAGCCCGAGATTCGCCGCAAGCAGGGCATCCTGCGCCAGGTCGCCGGCCCGAGCGGCCGGTCCGGCAAGGACACCGGCCTTCGCCTCAAGCACCACGATAGCGGCGTGTCGTTCATCGAGGGCGTGCTGGCGCGCGGCGATCGCCGGCTCGCCGACGTGATCGAGGCGGTGTGGCGCGCCGGCTCGCGGTTCGATGGCTGGGAGGAGATCTTCGACCTCGAGCGCTGGAGCCTCGCGCTCGCCGCCCACGGCGTCGATGTCGACGCGTACCTCGGCACCCGGCCCGTGACCGCGCGGCTGCCGTGGGACCACATCGACGTCGGCCTCGAGGACGGCTTCTTGCTCGGCGAGTACCGCAAGGCGGTGAAGGGCCGGGCGAGCCCGCCGTGCGGCAAGGTCGCCGGCATGCTGATCCACCACACCAACCTCGCCGACGCCGAGCCGGATCGCCGCAAGCTCGTGTGCTACGACTGCGGCGTCGCGTGCGATCTGTCGAAGATGCGCGAGGACCGGCTGGTCGCGCTGCGCACGCTCGGCGCGGCGCAGCCCTCGGCGCGCGACCACGCCGTCGTCGCCGATGCCGCGCCACCGGAGCTCGAGCTGATCGATGTGTCCGAGCGCGGCGGCGGCAGCCCAGCGGAGCGCAGCGACTCGCCGGAAGGACGGGAGCGTCCGCGCTCGATCGACCGCGAGACGGAGCGGGCGGAGCGGGTGCGCAAGAACGGCCACCACGGCGCCGGCGCGCCGTACTCGACGTACCGGATCCGGTTCGCCAAGCTCGGGCGCGCCGCGTTCCTCGGCCACCTCGACCTGATCCGGCTGCTCGCCCGCAGCTTCCGGCGCGCCGACCTGCCGCTCGCGGTGACCCGCGGGTTCTCGCCCAAGCCGCGGATCAGCTTCGGCCCCGCGCTCGGGCTCGGCGTGCCGTCGCTCGGCGAGCTGATCGACGTCGATCTCGAGCACGTCGTGCCAGGGCGGCGGTCGTGGGAGATCGGCGACGCGCCGCGCAGCGAGCTCCTGGCCGGCGAGGTCCACGATCGGCTCGCCGGCGTGTGCCCGCCGGGCATCGAGATCCAGTCGTGCGAGATCGTGCGGCTCGCCGGGCATCCCCGCGCGCCGGTCGCGCCCGGCAAGCCCGACGCCGGGCTCGGCAAGCTGATCGACGCGGTCGACATCGTCATCCAGCCGGCCGCCGATGGCATCGCCCACGACGCCGCGCGGCTCGAGCGGCTCGCCGCCGCGCTGCTCGCCAAGCCCACCGCCGTGATCGCGCGCGGCGACAAGCAGGTCGATGTCCGCGCGCTGATCCACGAGATCAGCGTGATCAGCGACGAGGCCGCGCGCACGCTGTGCGCCGCGCTCGACTGGAGCGACGGCCCGCTGCTCCGCGTCCGCGTGAAGGCCACCGCGGAGGGCTCGGCCAAGCCGTCCGAGGTCGCCAAGGCCCTGGGCGTGTGGGGCATCGACGATGTGCGCGCGCAGCACGCGCAGGTGGCCCGGCTCGGCGTCGTGAGCGGCCATGCCCGCGCGGTGCCTCCCGCGGCGCTGGCGCGCCCCCCATCCGGGACGCAGCAGCCGGCGGTGACCTGAACGCGCGGTTCGAGTTCCTCGCGCTGCCGCCCGCGCGGCGGCCGGCGCAGGATCGCGGAACGATCGCCGTGTTCCGCGCCGCGCCGGCGGCGCCTCCGCGGTGCCCCGGCGCGGGGTCAGGGCGTCGCGCGTCGCAGCCGCGCCAGCGCCGCGACGCCGTGCGCGTTGCGCGGGTCGAGCGCGACCGACTTCTCGTAGTTGGCGACAGCCTTGTCGGAGGCGCCGGCCAGCTCGTAGATCTCGGCGAGGCTGTCGTAGGTATTGGCGGACGCGGGGTGATCGGCGACGTTCTGCGCGAGCACCGCGATCGCGTCGGTCAGCTGGTGGGCGCGGGCGAGCTGGTAGCCGAGCCGGTTGAGCGCGGGCTCGGCGATGCGGGCCGTGGGGCCGGCGCGGTAGTCGCGCAGCGCGGCCTCGGCGCCCTGGAGGTGGATCGCCCGGGCGAGCACGCGCACCGGATCGTCGTACGTTTCGTAGCCGAGCCAGTCGAGCCCGGGCTGGGGCACGCCGAGCGCCACCGCGAGCAGCTCGCGGATGATCGACAGGCCATTCACGCTGTTCGCGAACACGATCACCGAGAGCCTGGGCTGGGCGAGCCCGACCACGAACGCCTTGGTATCGCCGTTGTCGCCCCAGTGCCAGAACGCCGCGCCCCCGGTGGTCGTCTCGAGGCCCCAGCCCAGCCCCCACGCGAGATCGGCGCGCCGCCGGGGCGCGGGGGTGTCGATCGACTCCGGCGGGCCGTCGATCACCTGGACCTGCGGCGCCAGCATCTGCGCGCGCAGCGCGGGCGAAAGTCCCGTGCCGCGCCGGATCGCGATCACGAACCGCGCGTAGTCCTCGATGGTGGTGTACATGCCGGCGGCGGGATTGCGGTCGCGGCTCGGCGGCCTGGCGGACGCGTCGGGGGCGCCCCACAGGCCGTGCGGGATGGCGATCTGGCTCGCGTCGGCGGGCGGCCCGTAGCTCGTGTGGGTCATCCCCAGCGGGTCCAGCACGGTGCGCTGCATGAACGCCTCGAACGGCTCGCCGGAGATGTGCTCGACGACCCGGGCCAGATACACGGTGCCCTCGCCGGAATAGCTGAACTGGGTGCCCGGGGCCAGCTGGATCGTCAGCGCGCCGGTGCGCCAGTTGGGAAACCCGGTGGTGTGCGACAGCACGTGGCGCGCGGTGATCTGGCCGAGCCGCGGATCGGGCCCGACCTCGTACGAGCCCGGCAGGTACGACGTCAGCGGCCGATCGAGATCGAGCTCTCCGGCCTCGACGAGCTTCAGGACCGCGTAGGCAAACACCGGCTTGCACAGGCTCGCGGTCTGGAACACGGTCTCGCGGGTCACCGGGCGGCGGGTGCCGGCGTCGGCCACGCCGAAACCGTGCTGCCAGATCAGCTGGTCGTCGCGCAGAAGGCCGATCGCCAGGCCGGGCACGTCGCCGGCTTCCATCAACTGCGGGATCAGCGCGGTCAACGCGGTCGTGACGTCGGCCGGGGACGAGCGGGGCGGGGCGTTCGACGCGGCGGGCGCACCACACGCCGAGACCAGCGCGACGGCTACGAGCCAGGACAGCTGCATCCGATGCCGATCCACGATCGCACGCTCCGGTGGACACATGTGTAAGTTCTTATCCATACCCTGGCATGCCCCTCAATGCCCTGGGCCCTGGCTGTGCCTCCAGGGCCAGCGCAGGTCTGCGCCAGGGTCCCGCATGGTGGCCTCGGCTCCGGGGTGATATGAACCCGGCGTGGCGATCAGCCTGTCGGTCAATCTCAACAAAGTCGCGCTGCTACGCAACTCGCGCGGCGGTGCGAACCCCGCGCCCACGGTCGCGGGCCAGGTCTGCCTCGACAGCGGCGCGTACGGCCTGACGCTGCACTGGCGCGGCGACAACCGGCACACGCGGATCGACGATGTGCGGGCGGTGCGCGCGCTGTGCGACCGGCGCGGCGCCGAGTTCAACCTCGAGGGCGACGATCGCGACGAGCTGATCGCGCTCGCGCTCGAGCTCTCGGTCAGCCAGTTCACGCTCGTGCCGGTCAGGCCGGGGGAGGTCACCAGCGACCACGGCTGGGACCTGCCGCGCCAGCACGCGACCGTGGCGCCGATCATCGAGCGGCTGGCTGCCAGGCGGATCCGCACCGCGGTGTTCGTCGATGCCAACCCCGCGATGATGCCGGCGGTCGCCGCGACCGGGGTCGACCGCATCGAGATCTACACCGAACCGTACGCGGCGTCGTGGGGCAGCCCCAAGCTCAAGGACGAGCTCGATCGCGTCAAGCGCACGGCGGCCGCGGCGGTCGCCGCCGGCATGCAGGTCAACGCGGGTCACGATCTCAACCTGCGCAACACGCCGCTGCTCGCGCGCACCGTGCCCGAGATCGTCGAGGCGTCGATCGGCCACGCGCTGGTCGCCGATGCGCTGTACCTCGGCCTCGCCGAGACCGTGCGGCGCTACGTCCGGGCCTGTCGCGGAGACGCCGTCGATGCCCCGATCACGCAGTAGCGGGCGCTGGCTCGCGCTGGCGTGCGGCGTGGCCGCCGGCGGCTGCGGGCCGATCGTCGCGCCGGGCCCCGCGACGAGCTGCGGCGCCGAGCGCCCGATCGTCGTCGTCCGCCAGGCCGATCTCACCGCGATCGCGGGCTGCACCCGCGCGAGCGGCTTGATCATCCGGTCCGCCGGCCCGCTCGACGTCGCGGTGCTGCGGCGGCTCACGGCGATCACCGGCGATCTCACGATCGGCCCCACCGTCGCCATCGACCCGATCATCCTGGGCGAGCTGCGCTCGGTCGGCGGCGCGATCCACGTCGTGGCCAACGGCCTGGCGACCGGCGTGTTCCTGCCCAAGCTCGAGCGCGCGGGCCGGATCATCGTCGAGGGCAACGCCGCCCTCACGACGCTGTCGCTGCCGCGGCTCGCCGCGGTGCACGGCGACCTGCGGGTCACCGACAACGCGAACCTCGAGGCGATCGACCTGCCGGCGCTGCGTACCATCGACCAGGAGCTGGTGCTCGAGGGCGATCCGGCGCTCGCGTTGCTCGACGCGCCGCAGCTGCAGCGCACCGGCGCCCTGGCGCTCGCGGCCGGGCGGCTGCCGCGCGACGTCGTCGACCGACTCCGCACGATCGCGGCCGCGCCGCGGTTATGATGTTCGGTCGCGCGAGTTCGGTGCAGGGTATTTCGGGCGCTCGTGATCGCGATCGGGTCACGTACCACAGCTGAAACGTAAGCGTTGGAAACACCGAGGGGATCGTGCGTGGCGCCGCGCGATGTGAGCTGAATCTGCGTCCCGCCGGTAGCAGATTCTGCGTCATCCTCGTAACGCAGAGTCTGGTGTGCAGTTCTTCACGCTGGTGCACCGTGATCGGCCGCGGCGGGGCGGGTCGCTCGGTGCATTAGCGCTATCATCCCGGCCATGGTGCGCGACATTCTCGAGCTCGGCAGCTCGCTCGGCTTTCTCGACGAGCTCGCCGACGGATTTCACCGGCAACCCGAGTCCATCGACGCGAGCTGGCGCGAGTTGCTCGGCGAGCCAGCCGGCGCGACGACCCCGCGCGGCGGCCCGCCGAGCGCCGGCAA
>Ga0302299_10000076_pt1 | contig 38512 bp, 32 predicted proteins | sample III_Fen_N3_4_FD_198795 | JGI IMG/M metagenome (GOLD analysis project Ga0302299, IMG submission 198795) | Peat permafrost microbial communities from Stordalen Mire near Abisko, Sweden - III_Fen_N3_4 | ecosystem: Environmental > Terrestrial > Soil > Wetlands > Permafrost | place: Sweden: Abisko...
CGGACCCCACCGCGGCGGACCGCGCCCCGAGTCGCTCGAGGAAGCGGGCCGTCACGGCGTGCTGGCGGACGGCGTCGCGGACGAGGACGTGTCCGACGACGGCGCACCGGACGACGACGTCGGGGCGGGCGTCGCGGGCAGCTGGTCCGCGGGGATGAACCACCCGGGCCGCGACGAGCCGTCCAGGCCGGAGACCGACGTCAGGGCCTTCGTCTCCTTGATCGTCCAGTCGGGGCCCGTGCCGTCGAGAACGACCATCTTCAGGTCCACGATCTCGCCTTGGATGTGGAAGAACGCGATCTCGTCGCCGGCCGGGGACCAGACCGGCGCCCACGACTGGTGGTCCGTCGTGACGCGCAGCACTTCGCGGCCACGTGCGGCATCGAGGACGACGACGTCGGACCCGAACGAGTTGGTCTGGGTGACCGCGATGAAGCGCCCGTCCGGCGAGAACGACGGCTCGAGGTAACCCGGGCCCGTGACCGGCGACGATGTCTTCTTCACGACGTCCCAGCGGTAGATGACCGGTGTCCCCTGGGCGCCCTCGCGGGCGTTGCGCACGTAGAAGAGCATCTTGCCGTCGGGACGCCAGGTCGGATCCTGGTGGCCGAGCGGGGCCATCTCGGTGATGTCCGGGATGCTCGAGCGGTTCGTGGCCGGCGTCCAGAACTGGAGGATGACGTCCGACTTGGTCGGGTCCGGGGCGTCGGACACGAGCGCGAAGGTCTTTCCGTTCGGCGACATGACCGGCTCGCGCATCCAGTAGAACCAGGTCTTGCCGCCCTGTGAGTACTTGCCCGACCGGAGCAGCTGCGCCTGCCCCGTCCCATCGGCCGCGATGCTCATGATGTTCGGGACGGTCATCTGGTACCGCCGGAGGGTGCCGCCCGACGGCCAGAGCCCCTGGTCGTCCGTCGTGCGGACGAAGTAGATGGTCGTGCCATCCGGGGACCACGACGGCATCGAATCCAGGCCGGTGGCCGTCAGGCGGCGCACCTTGTCGCCGGTTTGGATCCAGATATCGCCGCCCTTCGCGTAGACGATGGAGCCCGGGAACGCGGCTGCGGGTTCGGGCAGCACGACACCGGACGGGGCGGCCGTCTGGTTCGCGTTCCCGCCGTCACCGCCACCGGGACCGGGCCCGCCACCGCCGCCGATGCTGAGGTCGACGCCGAGCAGGTTCAACGTGAGGACCAGGATCAGCCCGAGGCCAGCGATCGACAGGATCGGGGCGATCCACGACCGGACCGGCATCGCGCCGAACGGATCGCCCGGGTCGCGCGAGCGGGTCCCGGTCTCGCGGCTCATACCGGCACCTCGCGCAAGGGCTGGGTCACGGCGTCGCCACGGCTCGTACCGAGGATCTCGGCCGCCTCGGCATGCCGGCCGCTGAGCGCGACATCTCGGATCTCGAGCTGGAGCGACTCGAAGCCGCCGAACGTCCGGCTGGCCAGTCGCGCGACGACGTCGACGATGTCACCCTCGTGGACGGTCTCGGCCAGGTCGGCGCGACCAAAGGCGATCCCGTCGAGGACATCGCGCTCGCGTCGGAGCGTGAGCTGGGTGTGCCCGCCGGTCGCGGCACGGACGCGCGTGACGGTCAGGCCCAGGACCGCCACGAGCGGATCGGGGTTGCCGGGGCCGGCCGGGGCCAGACCGGCGAACTCGCGAAAGAGCGCGTAGTCGACGTAGCGGGCCCGCAGCGCCAGGTCGATCGGGAGGGTCAGGCGCGGGTCCGCCGGTGCGCTGGCCGCGGCCAGGTCGAGGAACCGGGCCCGGAACGCTTCCCAGCGATCGGCCGGAAGCTCGAAGCCGGCGGCGCCGGCGTGGCCGCCGAACCGCGTGAAGAGGTCGCCGCACTGCTCCAGGGCCGCCCCGAGGTCCATCGTGCCGTCACTGCGGCAGGACGCCCGGATGGTATCGCCGAGTTCCGCTCCGACGACGGCCGCACGGCCACGGTCCTCGGCCAGGCGAGCGGCCACGAGTCCGACGATGCCGACACCCCACGGTCCGTGGACGAGCGTCGCGGCGGCATCGGGCGTTTCGGCCACCATGAGCCGAGCCTCGGCCACGGCCGTCTTCATCAGGTCGCGCCGTTCTGCGTTCGAGGCCTCCAGGGCATCGGCGTGGATCGTCGCCTCGGCGGCGTCCTCCGAGAGCAGCAGTCGAGCGGCCTCCATGGCCTCCCCCACCCGGCCGGCCGCGTTGAGCCGGGGCGCGATGGCGAACGACACCGTCTCGAGGTCCATCGCCGCCGGCGCCACGCGGGCCCGCTCGAGCAGGGCGGCGATCCCCGGCCGGGGCGCCGAGCGCAATCGCTCGAGACCGATCCGCGCGATGGCCCGGTTCTCGCCGACGATCGGCGCCACGTCCGCCACGGTCCCGATCGTCGCGAGGTCGGCCAGGGCGAGCGCGGCGGCGGCGCCACCAGGTTCGTCCCGGAGCAGGAGCTGGGCGACCTTGAAGGCGACACCGCTGCCGGCCAGGCGGGCGTCCGGGTAGAGCGAGTCCGACCGATGCGGGTTGACGACGGCCAACGCCGCGGGGAGCTCGGGCGGGACGCGGTGGTGGTCGGTGACGATGACGTCCAGCCCGCGCGCGTTCGCGGCGGCGATCTCGGCGACGCTCGTGGTCCCGCAGTCGACCGTGACGATCAGGCCGGCCCCGGCTGCGACCGCCGCCTCCACCGCGGCCAGCGACAGTCCGTGGCCCTCATCGAGGCGGCTCGGGACGTACGGCTCCACGGCGACGCCGAAGCGGCGAAGGGCGTGGGTGAGGATCGTGAGGCCGGTGAGGCCGTCCGCATCGAAGTCGCCGAAGACGAGCACCCGCTCCTCGCGCGTGCGGGCGAGCATGAGCCGGGCCAGCAGGCGATCCGCGTCCGGCAGCAGGGCCGGATCGTGGAGACCGTCGAGTGGGTCCGCGAACCAGGCATCGAGCTCCGAGGCACTCGCCACACCACGCCGCGCGAGGAGGTCGATCAGGCGCGGCGACAGGCCTCGGGAGTGGCCGGCGGACGCGAGTCCAGGTGACAGTTCGACGGGGGCGGGAAAGAGCCAACGGAAGCGAGGTTCGACCACGTCGTCAGGATGCCACGGGGCGCTCTATCGCGCCTTTACAGGCCCGGCCCGGCACGTGATCAGGAGGCCGAGCGCCGCACTCGCGGGGAGCGCGACGCGGCGATCCGACCATGCCGCCGGTCGTCCCAGAGATGCCAGTCCACGACGATCGGGCTGGCCACGAAGATCGACGAGTAGGTCCCCGAGATGATCCCGATGAGCAGCGCCAGGATGAAGTCCTGGATCGCCGCGCCACCGAAGAGCAGCAGCGCCAGCAGGGTCAGGACGACGGTGAGGCTCGTCATGATCGATCGGCCGAACGTCTGCAGGATCGAGTGGTTGACGATCTGGTCGAACGGCTCGCCGGCGTGGCGCGCCTTGTTCTCGCGGACCCGGTCGAAGACGACGATCGTGTCGTGCACGCTGAAACCGATGATCGTCAACATCGCGGTGACGAACAGCGCATCGACCTCGACATTGAAGAAGGTGCCCGCGATCGCGAACGCCCCAAGGACGACGAGGACGTCGTGGAGGAGTGCGACCAGCGCCGCGAACCCGAACCGGATGTCGCGGAAGCGGTAAGTGATCCAGATGATGATCCCGAGCGAGCCGACGAGGATCAGGACGATCGCCTGGGTGATGAGGTCGGAGCTGACGACCGGGCCGATCGTGGTCAAGCTCCGTTGCTCGGTGATCGGACCGAGTTCCTTCTCGAGCGCGACCCGGATCTCACCGAGGGTCCCGGTCGTCGGCAGGTTCGTGTTGCCGCCCGGGTTCACGGACGGAGACGGGCTCGCCGAACCGGACGCGGAGGGCGCCGGGGACCCAGAGGGCGACGGCGACGGGCTGGGCGATGGGCTAGCCGACGGGCTGGGCGATGGCGAGGCCGACGCCGCCGGGGAGGCCGACGGGTTCGTCGATCCCGAAGGTGCACCCGAGGCGCCCGCGCTGGCGCTCGGCGCGAGCGTCGCGACCGGCGAGGCCGACGGGACCGGGGCGAGCCCGATCGGTTCGGTCTTGATCTGGATGTATCCGTCGCTCGTGCTGATCGCCGTCGCGGCCAATCCATGCGCGACGAAGACCGCCTCGACCTGGTCGGGCGTGACCGTGGGATCCGCGAACTTGATCTCCCAGACCGTGCCGCCCGTGTAGTCGATCGAGAACTGCAGGCCCTTGTCGGTGAACGGGGTCAGGAGGATGAAGAAGAGGCCGGGGATCGTGACCAGGAGCGAGAACGCGTAGAACCAGCGACGTTTCCCGATGACGTCAAACACGCGTGACCGCTCCGCGGCGGGTCGTGGGCCGGGCCGCGCCCATCGCGACGAATTCGTCGTCGCGCATGCCGTACATCCAGGGCTTCCGTGCCCAGTCGAAGCGGACGACGGCCCGCAGGATCGTGCGGGTCACGACGATGGCGCTGAACATCGAGACGAGGACGCCGATGATCAGGACGAGGGCGAACCCGCGGATCGTGGACGAACCGAACGAATACAGGATGGTCGCGGTGATGAGCGACGACACGTTCGAGTCGAGGATCGAGTTCCACGCCCGATTGAAGCCAGCCTCGACCGCGGCCGGCAGGGACTTGCCGACACGCAGTTCCTCCTTCATCCGCTCGAAGATGAGGATGTTCGCGTCGACGGCCATGCCGATCGAGAGCACGAAGCCGGCGATGCCGGCCAGGGTCAGGGTGACCGGGATGAGCCGGAAGATCGCGTAGACGACGATCGTGTAGTAGACGAGGGCGAAGCTCGCGACCAGGCCCGGCAGCCGGTAGTACAGCAGCATGAAGGTGATGACGAGCAGGATCCCGATCATGCCTGCGATGAGGCTCTGGGCCAGGAACTGCGATCCCAGCGTGGCGCTGATCTGCTGCGCCGAGACCTCCTGGATCGGGAACGGCAACGAACCGAACTTCAGGATCGTGACGAGATCGTTGGCCTCCGCGGCGCTGAATCCGCCGAGCGAGCCAGCCGAGATCTGGACCTGCCCGTTCGGGATCGCCTCGTTGATGACGGGCGCGGAGATGACCTTGCCGTCGAGCACGATCGCGAAGTACTCGCCGACGTGCGCAGCGGTGTAGTCGGCGAAGAGCTTGGCGCCCTCGTCCTTGAGGACGAAATCGACGGTCAGGCCGCCGGTCGAGCTCTGGCCGATGCTGGCCGACTTGATCTGGTCGCCGCTGAACAGCGGCGGGTAGGCGACGAGGTCGAGCTCCTGGCCGACCTGGACCTGGGTCGAGCCGAGGGGCACGAAGTCGAGGCGGCCGGTCTGGCCGACCAGACGGCGGACCGCGTCGGCGTCCGTGACGCCCGGCAGTTCGACGACGATCCGGTCCGTGCCCTGGACGACGACCACCGGCTCCGAGACGCCCGTCGAGTTCACGCGGCGTTCGATGATGTCCTTGAGGATGGCCATGTCGGCCGGTGTCGGCTCCACGCCGTTGACGGGCTGGGCCTGGTATTCGACGCGCAGGCCACCCTGCAGGTCGAGGCCCAGCTTCGTCTCGATCGGTCGTGAACCGGTCGGGCTGCTCGAGTCGGGCAGCATCAACCCGGGAACGAAACAGACGATGAGAGCAAGGACGCCGATGACGGCGATGAGGATCGGACCGGCTTTACGCATCGAGGCGGGATGTTACACGGAACCCGCTTCGGTCGCCGCCGGCGGCCCCTACGCCTCGAGCGTGGCCTTGATCCGCTCCGCCAGCGCCCGACCGATCCCCGGGACCGCGGCGATCTGTTCGACCGGCGCATCGCGGACCCGCTTGATCGACCCGAACACCTTCAATAGCTCGCGCTTGCGCTTCGGGCCGACGCCGGGCAGGTCGTCGAAGGCGGACCGGATGCTCTTCTTCGCGCGCAGGTCGCGGTGGTACGTGATCGCGAACCGATGCGCCTCGTCGCGCAGGCGCTGCACGAGGTAGAGGGCGGGCGACGTCGCCGGCAGCAGGATCGGCTCGGTCTCGCCTGGCAGGAACAGTTCCTCGCGTTCCTTGGCGAGGCCGGCGAGCGGCAGGTCGTGCAGCCCCAGCTCGTCGAGGACGGCCTTGGCGGCGCTGACCTGGCCCTTGCCGCCGTCGACGATGACGAGGTCCGGCATCGCCCAGCGGCGTTCCTCGTCGCTCCCCTCCTCGCCGTGCTTGGCCAAGCGGAACCGCCGGCGAAGCACTTCCTGGTGGCTGGCGAAGTCGTTGGGGCCCTGGACCGTCTTGATCCGGAACCGCCGGTACTCGCCGGAGCGCGGCTTGCCGTCCTCGAAGACGACCATGCTCGCGACCGATTCGCTGCCTTGGAAGTTGCTGATGTCGTAGCACTCGATGCGCAGGGGCGGCCCGACCAGGTGCAGGGCGGTCGCCAGTTCCTCGAGCGCGGCGAGGGTCTTGCCCTGGTCGGCCAGCCAGCGCGCCTGCTCACGGGCGAGGGTCTCGGCGGCGTTCCGCTCCGCCAGCGCCGCTAGCTTGCGCTTCTCGCCGCGCTGGGCCAGACGGAGGTGGACGGGGCCGCCGCGACGATCCGCCAGGAACGCTTCGAGATCTGCCGCCTCCGCGATCAGGCTCGGCAGATAGATCTCGCGCGGGATCGAGGTCGCCCGCACGTAGTACTGCTCCAGGAACCCGCTCAGGACCTCCTCGTCCGGGGCGTCGCGAGCGGCATCGAGGAGATACACGTCCCGCCCGATGAGCTTGCCGTCGCGGACGACGAACAACTGGACCGCGGCCTGGTTGTCCTGGCGGGCCATCCCGACGAGGTCGAGTTCGGTCCGGGCGAACGCCTCCATCTTCTGGCTCTCCATCGTCCGCTCGATGGCCCGGATCTTGTCGCGCAGGCCGGCCGCCTGCTCGTAGTCCGTCCGCTCGGCGGCGGCGGTCATCTCGGCCCCGAGGGCCTTGACGAGCGTCTCCTGGCGCCCTTCGAGGAACAGCTCGACCTGGGCGATGTCCTCCGCGTAATCCGCCTTCGAGATGGCCTCGATGCAGGGGCCCTGGCAGCGCTTGATGTGGTAGAGCAGACATGGCCGCTGGAGCGCCCGCACGCCGTCCTTGATCTCGACGGTGCAGGTCCGGAACGGGAAGAGCCGGCGGACGAGATTCATGGACTCGTCGACGCTCGACGCGGAGGCGTACGGCCCGAAGTAGCGGCTGCCGTCGCTGACGAGCTTGCGTGTCCGCTCGATGCGCGGGAAATCGTCGCCGTGGGTGACCTTGATGTACGGGTACGTCTTGTCGTCCTTGAGCCGGACGTTGAACCGCGGCTTGAACCGCTTGATGAGATTCGCCTCGAGTAGCAACGCCTCCGACACCGAGTCGGTCAGGGTGATCTCGAGGTCCGTGACCCGGTCGATGACGCTCCGGATCCGATGGATCTCGCCGGCCGGCGTCGCCTTCTGCCAGTACGAGCGAACGCGGCTGCGCAGGCTCTGCGCCTTGCCGACGTACAGGACCTCGCCGCGGGCGCCCTTCATGAGGTAGACACCCGGTCGATCGGGCAGTTTGGCGAGCGCGGACTCGAGTTCGGGGGTCACGGTCCGATGCTAGGGCATGACGCCGGAGCGTGGTTGACGGCCGGTCGCGCAGACGGTGAGCGGCCGGTGAGCGGCTGGTGAGCGGCCGGTGAGCGGCCGGTGAGGGCCGCGCGGCAGACTCGCTCGATGGGTCTGCATCCCGCGGTCGAGGACCGCCTGGCCAGGCTGGCGCCGGACCAGCGCGGCGCCGCGACAGCACCGGCCGGACCGTCACTCTGCATCGCCCCGGCGGGGAGCGGCAAGACGACGACCCTCGTGGCCCGGGCCGCGTGGCTCGTGGCGACCGGGGTCGAACCGGGCGGGATCCGGGCGATCACCTTCAACAAGCGCGCGGCCGTCGAACTCGCCGAGCGTCTGGATGCGGCCCTCGAGCCGCTCGGCATCGCCGCGGGCGCGGTCCGGGTCAGGACGTTCCACGCGATGGGCCGCGAGATCCTTCGCGACGCGGGAGTCCCGGTCGAGCCGCTGGCGGATCGCGCCGCGATCCTCGGGCAGGTCGCCCCTTGGGCGGACGCAGGGGCGATCGCTTGGCTCAATACCTACATCTCGCGCCTGAAGGTAGGTCACGGGGTGGCGCCGGACGCGGTCGAGGCGGACCCCGAGGCGGGACCGGCGGCCCGGGCCTTCGTCGCGTACGAGGCGACGGTCCGGGCGACCGGCGGCCTGGACTTCGACGACCTCATCCTCCGTGCGATCGAGACCCTGCAGGGACGACCGGCCCTTCTGGCCAGCTGGCGCGGCCGTTGCCGGGAGCTCCTCGTGGACGAGGTCCAGGACGTCGACCGCGCCCAGCTCGAGCTGGCCCTGCTCCTGGCCGCTCCGGCGAACCGGATCTTCCTCGTCGGCGACGACGACCAGTCGATTTATGGGTGGCGATTGGCCGATGTTCGTCGCATCCTGGGGCTCGAGGACCGATTGCCTGGCCTGCGGCGCGTGGATCTCGAGGTCAACTACCGCTGCCCTGCCCCGGTCGTGGAACGGGCGGTCCGGCTCGTCGAGCACAACGAGGAGCGGTTCGCGAAGCGCATCGTCGCAGGCCCGGCCGCCGAGGGCCGGCTGGTGCTCGCGCCTGACCCGTCCGACGAGGTCGTCAGCCTGGCCCGCGCCGTCAGGACGTGGCCGGACGACGGCACGACCCGAGCGATCCTGGCCCGCACGAACCGCGAGCTCCTGCCGGCCGTCGCCGTCGCGCTCGAGCTGGACCTGCCGTTCCGCGCGGCGCGGATCGAGTTACCGCTCGAATCCGACCTGGTCGACGACCTGCTCGACCGGGCGGATCTGGCCGCGGCCGACGGGCGCGAGTCGCCGCTGCTCGTGCTCGGGCGGGTGCGGGCCATGATCGCGGGCTCGGCGGCGCACCCGGTCGCGGACCCGGTCGCGGCCGACGGAACCTGCGCCGCGCTGCTCGGGTGGGCGGCGTCGTATCGGACGCTCGGCGACCTCCGAGAGGCCATCGTCACGACCCGACGACGGCTCGCCGAGCTTCGGCGCGACGACGCGTCGCTGACCCTGGCCACGGCCCATGCCACGAAGGGCCTCGAGTTCGACCACGTCATCGTGCTCGGGATGGAGATCGGGCGGTTCCCCAGCGCCCGGGCCGTGTCGCAGTCCGACGACCCCGGCCGGGCCTACGAGGAGGAGCGAAGGCTGGGGTACGTCGCCTGGACCCGGGCCCGACGGTCGCTGACGCTGCTGTACGACCCGACGGTGCCGTCCCCGTTCCTCGCGGAGGCGTTCACGCCGACCGAGCTGGGCACCGACGCTACGATGGACGCATGAGCCGCTTGCCGAGCCTGGGACCCCGGGGCGAAGGGTGGGTGATCGCCCAGAGCGTCTTGTTCTGGTTCATCGCGGCCACGGGCGCCCTCGGACCTTCCTGGTCCGGGCCTGTCCGTGGGGTCACGTCGGTCGTAGGCGCGATCCTGATCGCCGCCGGGGCGGTCCAGGCAGTCCGTGGCGTCCGCGACCTGCGCCACGCCTTCACGCCGCTCCCCCGCCCGCGCGACGGGGCCGAGCTCGTCGAGACCGGCGTGTACGCCAGGGTCCGGCACCCGATCTACGGTGGGATCATCGCCGTCGCGTTCGGCTGGGGGCTCTTGGCCGCCTCCCCGGTGACCGTCGCGCTCGCCCTGGTGCTCGCGGGCCTCTTCTACCTGAAGTCGCGACGGGAGGAGGCGTGGCTGGTGACGCGCTATCCCGGATACGCCGCGTATCGGACCCGGACGCGACGACTCATCCCCTGGATCGGTTGATCTCGCGCAGCAATCGATCGATCGAGTCAAGGAACGGCTCCGTGACACCCCACGGCGCGACATCGCGGATCGAGTCCTTGACGCCGTAGGCGGCGCGGCATCGGACGGCCGTCGCGCGCAGGGCGCTCGTCTCGTCGTCGCGCAGCCGGTCCGGGATCGGTTCGAAATAGGCGATCCAGCGCGTCGACCCCCGTTCCCGGAGAGCGGCCAGGACCTGGTCCGCCCAGCGCGCCGCCGCCAGGGCCAGTTCGTCGATCGCGGGCTGTTCGTGCCGCGCGGGCCGTCGCGACGCCGGGGTCGCGCGGGCGTCAGTCATCCGAGGGGCGGGTCCCCGTCGTGGCGCCCTCCCCCTCGGCATCGGCGGGCGGGCGGAGCAGCAGGAGCGGGAGTCGTTTGCGCTCGGAGCCGTTCACGAGGATCCGGAACGAGTAGTCGCCGGGCGACGGGAAGGTCAGGTTCCAGAGGTCGATCGAGAAGGTCAGCGTGGCATCCCGGCCATCACGCTGACTACGCGCCACGAGGCTGCCGGTCGCACCCGCGACCTCGGCGCCGTCCGGATCGAGCAGGACGAAGCGGATCTCGTGTTCCCGCTCGGTCTCCGGCGCGGTGACCTGCAGTCCGATCACGAGGGCCAGGTGCGGGTGGCGCAGCGGGAAGCGGCGACCGCCGATCCGGGCGATGCCACCGCCGAGGACGTGGAACTTCTGACCCGGGACGGTCTCGGCGGCGTCGGCGAGGAACGCGAAATCGATGTCCGGCATGGCGGGATGGTACGCCCCGGGCGTCCTGTCAACCGGCCCGTGCTGCGGCCGCCCGCTTGCGCGGGACGGGTGCCGAGGCCTGGGCCGTCTTGGCCTTGTGGCCGGAGCCGTTGCCGTTCGAACGGGTCGCCCGCCCGGCCTCTTCCGCGAACGTCACGTCGGACAGCGGCACGAGCGGCTCGCCGCGCAGGACGCGGGCCAGGTACTCGCCGGTCGCGGAACCGGGCGTCGCGGCCACCGTCTCGGGCGTCCCCATCGCGATGATCATGCCGCCGCGATCGCCGCCCTCGGGACCCAGGTCGACAAGCCAGTCCGCCGTCTTGATGACGTCGAGGTTGTGCTCGATGACGAGCACGGTGTTACCCCCGTCGACGAGGCGATGCAGGACCTCGAGCAGCTTCTCGACATCGGCGAAGTGGAGCCCGGTCGTCGGTTCGTCGAGGACGTAGAGGGTCCGGCCCGTCGCGCGCCGGGAGAGTTCGGTGGAGAGCTTGACGCGCTGCGCCTCGCCGCCCGACAACGTCGTCGCCGGCTGGCCGAGATGGACGTAGCCCAGGCCGACATCGTTGAGCGTCTGGAGCTTCGTGCGGATGTTGGGCACCGCTGAGAAGAATTCGAGCGCCTCGGCGATGGTCAGCTCCAGGACGTCCGCGATCGACTTGCCCTTGTAGTGGATCTCGAGGGCCTCGCGGTTGTAGCGCTTGCCCTTGCAGACCTCGCACGGGACGTAGACGTCCGGCAGGAACTGCATCTCGATCTTGAGGATCCCGTCGCCCTTGCAGTGCTCGCAGCGGCCGCCCTTGACGTTGAAGCTGAAGCGGCCCGGGTTGTAGCCGCGGACCCGCGACTCCGGCACGCCCGCGAACAGCTCACGGATCGGCGTGAACAGCCCGACGTACGTGGCAGGGTTGGACCGGGGCGTGCGCCCGATCGGGCTCTGGTCGATCTCGATGATCTTGTCGATCGCTTCGGCGCCCTCGAGCTTGTCGTGCGCCCCGACGGGCTCGCGCGACCCGTTGAGTTCCCGGGCGAGGGCCCGGTACAGCACCTCCGTGACAAGCGTGCTCTTCCCGCTGCCGGACACCCCGGTGACCGCCACGAACGTGCCGAGCGGCACGGTCAGGTCCACGCCGCGCAGGTTGTGCTCCCGGGCGCCGCGCACGACGAGGGACTTCCCATTGCCGGCACGTCGTTCGCTCGGGATGGGGACCGCACGCTCGCCGCGCAGGAAGGCGCCGGTGATGGATCGAGGTTCGGCGAGGACCATCTCGAGCGGCCCATTGGCGATGATCTCGCCGCCGTGCTCCCCCGCCCCCGGCCCGATGTCCACGACCCAGTCGGCCGTCCGGATGGTCTCCTCGTCGTGCTCGACGACGAGGACCGTGTTGCCCAGGTCGCGCAGGCGCGTCAGCGTCGCGATGAGCTTCGCGTTGTCGCGCTGGTGGAGGCCGATGGACGGCTCGTCGAGGATGTACAGCACGCCCATGAGCGTGGTCCCGATCTGGGTCGCCAGCCGGATCCGCTGCGCCTCTCCGCCCGAAAGCGTCACGCTCGTCCGGTCGAGGGTCAGGTAGTCGAGCCCGACGTCGACGAGGAACCCGAGCCGGGCCACGATCTCCTTGAGCAGCTGATAGGCGATCGTTCGCTCGCGTTCCGACAGGCCGGCGCCGAGCGACGTCGCCCAGCGGAGGGCGGCCGTGATCGACATGGTCGAGACGTCCCAGACGTTGTCCTCGCCGATCGTGACCGCGAGGATCTCCGGCCGGAGACGCTTGCCGCCGCAGTCGGGGCACGGCCGCGTGACCATGTATTTCTCGAGCTCGGTCTTGATGTAATCCGAGTCCGTCTCGCGGTAGCGTCGGTCGAGGTTCGTGATGACGCCTTCGAACGTCGCGTTGTACGTGTTCTCGCCGCGCTCGTGCTTGTACCGGACGACGACCTTCTCGGTCTTGCGGGCGTACAGGACGTAGTCGACCGCCTCGGCCGGCAAGTCGCGGATGGCGGCGGTGTAGTCCCAGCCGTGGGCCGAGCAGATCGCCTCGAGGATCTTGAGCCGCCAGGATGCGTCGGTGGGCATCCTCGCCCAGGGAAGGAGTGCGCCGGTCGCCAAGCTCTTGGAGCGGTCCGGGACGACGAGATCCGGGTCGATCTCCAGCTTCGTCCCGAGGCCGGAACAGCCCGGGCACGCCCCGTGGGGCGAGTTGAACGAGAAGCTCCGTGGCTCGAGCTCATCCACCGTGAAGCCGTCGTACGGGCAGCTGTATTTCTCGCTGTAGCGGCGTTCCTCGAACGCGGCCGGCTCGTCGTCGCGCGGCGCGGGGGCGATCAGGACGACGCCCTCGCCTAGCCGCAGGGCCGTCTCCACCGAGTCGGCCAGCCGGCCGGCATCGGGGTCCGGGATGGCCAGGCCCGTGTCGGGGTCGAGCGGGCGTCCGTCCTCCCCTCGCGGCGCGCCATCGGGCGCCTCGGCATGACGGACGACGTACCGGTCGACGACGACCTCGATCGAGTGGCGCTTGTACTTGTCGAGCTTGGGCGCGTCCGCGATGTCGACCATCTCGCCGTCGACCCGGACGCGGACGAAGCCCTGGCGGCGGGCGCCATCGAAGACCCGGTCGCCCTCGGTCTTGCGGTCCTTGATGAGTGGACCGAGGACGAGCAGGCGCGTCCCCTCGGGCAGGGCGAGGACCTGGTCGACGATCTGCTGGACCGTCTGGCGCTCGATCGCGTGGCCGTTGGGGCAGTGCGGGATGCCGATGCGGGCGAACAGGAGCCGCAGGTGGTCGTAGATCTCGGTGACGGTGCCCACCGTGGAGCGCGGGTTGCGCGACGCGCCCTTCTGGTCGATCGAGATGGCGGGCGACAGGCCGTCGATCTGATCGACGTCCGGCTTCTCCATCTGGCCGAGGAACTGGCGTGCGTAGGCGCTCAGGCTCTCGACGTAGCGGCGCTGTCCTTCGGCGTAGATGGTGTCGAAGGCAAGGCTGCTCTTGCCGCTGCCCGACAAGCCGGTGATGACCACCAGCCGGTCGCGCGGGAAGTCCACCGTGACGTTCTTGAGGTTGTGTTCGCGCGCGCCGCGCACGATGAGTCGTTCCTGGGGCACGGCCGTATCGTATCGCATGTCGGAGGAATAGAACGCCCGTTCTCGAACGCGCGGCGCGTATCCTCCGCACGATGCAGCCCAGCGGAGGCACAGGGACGCGCGCCACGCCCCGGGAGCTCGGGGGACGGCTGACCGTCGCCGTCACCGCCCTCGCGTTGCTGTCGTTCGGCGCATTCCTCTGGTTCCGGATCGTGGACACGACCGAGGGCGCGACGGTCCCCAGCGATGCCTGGCACTGGACGTCGACCGGTGCCGTCGTCGTGCCGGTCGGTCCGGACTCGCCGTTCCAGCCCGGCGACGAGGTCGTGGCGATCGGTGGCCGGTCGATGGCCGAGTGGGCGGACCGCGCGTTTGCCGGCGAGACGGACCCGGGTGCCGTCACGGATCCCCTCTCGATGCGGGTCGTCCGTGACGGCGGCGAGGTCGCGGTGGAAGCGCCGCTCGGATCGTTCCCGGTCGTGTCCGTGCTGGCCGGTTCGTGGGCACTGGTCGCCTTCACGCTGGCGCAACTGACCCTGGCCTCGTGGCTGCTCGTCCGGCGACCGACCGACCTGGCGGTCCGCATCCTGTTCGTCGGTTCCGTGGCGAACCTCGCCTCGGCGATCCCCTGGCAACTCGGCCTGCTGCCGAGCGACCTGCTCCGGGGCTGGCCGACGATCGTGCCGTTCATGGCCAGCGGGCCGCTCGACGTCGTCTTCTGGGCGTGCCTGCTCCACCTCATCCTCGTCTACCCGGCCCCGAGTCCGGTCCTCGCCGGACGTCCATGGCTGCCCGCCGCGATCTATGGCGCGCCGCTGGCTGCCCTGGTGCTCGGGACGGTCGGCCTGCGCGTGGCATCCCCGACGACCCTCGCCTGGATGGGTGGCTGGCTGACGGTCCAGGCATGGGTCGTGCTCGGCCTCCTCGGCACGACGCTCGTCGCGCTCATCGTCGCGGCCCGGCGCGTGCCCGAGGCGGTCCTGCGCGGGATCCGCTGGGTCCTCATCTCACTGATCCTCGCCGCAGCCGGCGCGATGCTTCTCGTGGTCGGACCACTGGCACTGACGGGATCGTCCATCGCCCCGCGCGGGGTCCTCGCCCTGCTCGCTCTGCCGATCCCGATCACGCTCGCGGTCGCCATCGCGCGCGACCGCCTCTTCGAGCGCGACCAGTTGCTCCAGTCGCGCGAGCGCCTGGTCACGGCGCGCGAGGAGGAACGACGCCGCCTGCGTCGCCGGCTCCACGACGGGATCGGGCCGACGCTCGCCGCGATGACGATCGGTCTGGACGTGGCCCGCGACCAGATCTCGACCGACCCGGACGCGGCTCGCGCCGGCCTGCTCCACCTCAAGGAGCAGACGCAGGGCGTCCTCGCCGACATCCGCGGATTGGCCCGCGAGCTCCGGCCGCCGGCACTGGACGACGCGGGTCTCGTCGAGGCCCTCCGGCAACGCGCCGCTGAGCTCACCGCGGATCCGGCGTCCGGCGTGACCGTCGAGATCGTCGTGGACGGGACGCTGCCGGCGTTGCCCGCCGCCGTAGAGGTCGCGGCGTACCGCATCGCGACGGAGGCGCTCCTCAACGCCATCCACCATGGCGGCGCACGCACCTGTTCCGTCCGCCTGACGCTGCACGGACCCTTGATCGTCCAGGTCGACGACGATGGCACCGGACTCGATGCGGCAGGCCGGGCCGGCGTCGGCATCAACGCGATGCACGAGCGAGCCAGCGAACTGGGCGGCACACTGGAGATCGTGCCCCGGGACGGCGGCGGGACCCGCGTCCTGGCCACCTTGCCATGGCGGGCCTGACATGACCATCCGCGTCGTCATGGCGGACGACCACCCCGTGTTCCGGGACGGGCTTCGCGGCCTGTTCGAGGCGACCCCGGATATCGAGCTCGTCGGGGAGGCGGAGGACGGTGCGGCGGTCATCGACGTCGTGGCCGGCACGTCGCCCGACGTCGTCGTCATGGACCTCAAGATGCCGGGACTCGACGGGGTCGAGGCGACCCGCCGACTCGCCGCGCTGGCGCCACGATGTCGCGTCCTTGTCCTTACGATGTTCGAGGACGATGCATCGGTCTTCGCCTCGATGCGTGCTGGGGCGCGCGGCTACCTCGTGAAGGGGGCGGACGCGAGCGAGATCGTCGGGGCGATCCGGGCGGTCACGGCCGGCGAGGCCGTCTTCGGGGCGGCGCTGGCGACTCGGATCCTCGGGTTCTTCGCCAGCCCGCGTGCATCCGGTCTGATGCCGTTCCCGGACCTGACCGACCGCGAGCACGAGATCCTCGAGCTGATCGCACGGGGACTCTCGAACGACGCCATCGCCGCCCGACTGGGAATCAGCCCGAAGACCGTCCGCAACGGCGTGTCGGTCATCCTGGACAAGCTGGAGGTCGCGGACCGCGCCTCGGCGATCGTGCGAGCCCGCGAGGCGGGACTCGGCGGCGAGGGAGAGCCCGGCCCGCGCTGACCCAACGCCCGGCCCGCGCTGACCCCGCGCCCGGCCCGGCCCACACACCCCGCCGCACTCGACCCGCCCGATCTCCCGTCGGTTCGGGACACCGGCCCCGTGACCGCGGGACGCCTCGAGCCGAGGCTGGACACATCGAGACCCGTTCGATGGAGCCAGCATGACGACACCAGCCACCTGGTCGCCCGGCGACCAGCCCGTTCGCCCGGTCGACCCGGTCGTCCACCCACCCGTCGGCGCGATCGGCCACCTCGTGGTCGTCCCGCGGACCGCGGGGCCGCTCGTGGACGTCGACGGTCGCACGACCGACACCGCAGACGAGATCGATGCGGCGATCGACGAACTCTTCGGAACCGAGACCGACGGATCGGCCGGACCCCTTGATGCCGCGCTCGTCGTCGGCGGTCTGAGCCTGGCCGGGTGGTCCCTCCTCACCGCTGCCGCGGCCCCCCTCTTCGCGCTCGGGATCGGGGCGGTCCTCCTCGGGATCGCCCTGCCGGCCCACGCGGTCGCGACGGACGCCCGCGCCCGACGGCGCGCCACCGCCCGGGCCCGTGCCGTCGGCGATGGACTGGCCCTCGACGCCTCGGACCCCACGGTCCACGCCCTCGTCGACGCCTATGGGGCGTGCCTCGGTGCCGCCACGGCGCCGGGCCTCCCCTACGCCCGGGACGCCGCCGAAGCCGCGCACCTCGCGGTCGTCGAAGTGGCGTCGCTGCTCGGCGGCGGCCATCCGATGGCCGACGCCGAGGTCGAGTACGTCCGGAAGCGGACCCAGGCGATCGGCCGGCTGACGCTGCGCCTGCAACGAGCGCGGCGAAGCCGGGTCGAGGCCCGGCTCGATGCGGACATCCACCGGACGTCCCCGCAGCAGGTCTGGGCGACCGCCCTGACCGAAGCCCGCGAAGAACTCGAGGCCACCGGCGGTCTCGGCTCACTCGATCGCCTCGAGGCGGTCGGCAGCACCATCGAAGGAGAGGCATCCGATGCTCGACGATGACCAGCGCCCGGTCGGTCCGGGCACCCGCCTGCTCACGATCCTCGTCGCCCCGTTCGTGGCCGCCTGGATGGCCGTCGACGCGTCGATCGGCCTTACCGGTCGGTTCGTACGCCACACCGTGCGGGTCGTCACCGACAGCCTGCGCACGCTCGGCCGGGGGGTAGCGCGTGCCGCACGAGGGACGGCCCGACGAGTGGCGGTCCTGGTGGCCGCTATCGTCGGGCTGATCGGCGAGGTGCCGCACGTCCTCGGTGGGATCGTCGATCCCGTGGTGCGACGCATCGCCTCGGCCCTTCGAGGCCTGGGCCACGCTGTCGCCAGCGTGCTCCGAGCCGTCGGCCGGGCGATCGCGGCCATCGGTGGGCGCCTCATGGTCATCGTCCGGGTCCTGGCCACGGCCGTCGCTCGTCCCTTCCGCTGGGCCGGCCGCCTGCTGGCCCAGCTCGCCGGCCGGCTGGTGATCGTGCTCCGCGCCATCGGGCATGGCCTCGCGGCGAGCGTTCGGTCCGCGGCACACGCGATCGCAGCCGTCCTCGGGCGCCTGGGGCTGCTGGTCCGCTCGGCGGCCCACCTGGTCGCACGCGGCCTGCACGGCCTCGTATCGGCGCTTGCCGCCGCCGTCCGCCTCGCCGAGCGGGTGATCCGCGCCACGTGGCGCGCCATCGTCTCGGCGGTGAAGGGCGCGGCCGATGCCGTCCGTACGGCAGTGGCGGCGGTCGTCAGGTCCACGGCGGCCGCGCGCACGGCGATCCGTGCCGCGATCCGCGATGCCCGGTCCGGCGTCCGCGTCGCCATCGGCGACGCCCGTCGATCCATCCGTCACGCGTTCTCGGCCGGTCGGAAGCCGGCCGGGCCGTCCAAGTAGCGCAGGAGGTTCCGTCCATGTTCAAGTCGATCCGCAAGTGGTGGGACTACGCCGCGGCCAAGCTCGGCCTCACCCTGGCCGAGACCGCCGACCCGAAGGTCCAGCTCGAGCAGGCCATCACGTCTGCTCGTGAGCAGCATCGGCTCCTGACCGATCAGGCCGCCAATGTCATCGCGAACCAGAAGCAACTCGAGACCCGGCTGTATCGGACGATCGACGCCCTCCAGGGCGCGAACGCCTCGGCCGGCCAGGCACTCACCCTGGCCGATGCAGCCCGGCGCGCCGGCAAGGACGCCGAGGCCGTCCGGCTCGAAACGGCCGCCGAAGCCTTCGCCGAACGCGGCATCGCCCTCGAAGCCGACATCGAGGAGCTGAAGGTCTCCACGATGTCCGCCCTCGCCGCGTCGGACCAAGCCCGAGAGGCCGTCGCCCAGGACGGCGTCGCGCTCCAGCGGGCCCTCGCCGAACGCGAGAGCCTGCTCAGCCAGCTCGACCAGGCCCAGATGCAGGAACAGATGAACGGCGCGATGCGCCAGCTGACGGCCGTCGCCGGCGACGGCGCACCGTCACTGGACGAGGTCCGGACCCGCATCGAGCGCCGGCTCGCGCGGGCGCAGGCGACGTCCGAGCTGACCGGCGTGACCGTGGACGCGTCGATGCTGGCCGTGGAACGCGCCCAGCAGCAGGCGCGAGCCCAGGCCCGACTCGGGGCGATGCGCGAACAGCTCGGACTGCCGGCATCGACCGGCACGGACGCCGAGATCCGGGTCAGCCGCGTGGCACCCGTCTCGATCGCGGCGGGCGCGACGCCCGAGGCAGGCGCCTAGCCCAGGATGGTCGCCGCGTTGGTGATGCCGCCGATCAGTCCGGCGGTGATCGCCAACGCCAGCGGCAAGCCACCGATCAGGGCCGCGACGCCGGGACGCCGCTCCGACAGGGCGACCACGGAGAGCGCCCCGATGAGGACGACCAGTGCCACCTTCGCAAGCGCGACGGCCGGCATCCCGAACGAGCCGAAGAGGTCGCCGACGAGTGGATTGGCCTCCGCGCCCGCGCCGTGGCGGCCGACCATCACGCTGAACGTCGCGAGATCCAGGGCCTGGGCGAGAGCCAGCGTCGCGAGGCGCAGGAACCAGGTGGAGGTGGCTCGTCGGAGGGCCGCTGCGGCGAGGCAACCGAGGTCCGACGACTGGGCGATCAGGACCGCGGCGATGCCACCGAACACCAGCCGAATCTATACCGGACCACCCCGCACCGCACCGGACCGCACCGGGTTCCGGCGCGTCCGCGCACCACTTCCATCGCGGCCGGCGGCGTCCGCCGGCGGGTCCTAGCGGCGACGCCCCGGACGCTGCCCCGTGCGCCGCCGGATGTTCGGCGTGACCGTGCGATCCCAGGTCGGGCGGTCCAGCCATCGGGCCTGGGTCCCGCCCTCGTCGTCGTGCTCGTCGCGGATGCCGGGGAGCCAGTCGGCGACGGTGTTCTCGTCGATGCCGGGCTCGCCATCCTGTGGGCCGCCAGGCTCCTCGTCGGCGGGGAGGACCTGGATGCTCGTGACCTCGAGGGCCGGCATCGAGGACGCTGCCGCGGCACCCCGTCGGCCACGGGCGCTCGCCGCAGCGTTGTCCAGACCCCTGGCGCTCCCGGCACCCGACCGACCCGCTCGTTCGGCAGCTCGTCCGACGATGACCGAGGCGTCCTGCTCGAGGACCCGGAGCCGGATCTGCTGGACCTCGTCGCGCAGGGCGGCGGCGCGCTCGAACTCGAGCGACTTGGCCGCGGCCTTCATCTCGGCCTCCATCCGGGCGACGAGTGCCTCGATCTTGGCCCGGTCGGCCGTCGAGAGTTCCCCGCCCTCCCGCTCCGACGTGTACACGGTCGTCGTCTCGGCGACGACCCGGAGCCGCTCGTTGAGGTCGTGGATCTCCTTGACGATGGTGGTCGGTTCGATGCCGCGGGCGACGTTGTCGGCTTCCTGGATCGCCCGGCGGCGATCGGTCTCGTCGATCGCGACCTGCATCGATTCGGTGACGCGGTCCGCGTACATGACGACGCGGCCGTTCGTGTTCCGGGCGGCCCGGCCGATCATCTGGATCAGCGACCAGGCCGACCGCAGGAACCCTTCCTTGTCCGCGTCGAGGATCGCGACGAGGGTCACCTCGGGCAGGTCGATCCCCTCGCGCAGCAGGTTGATCCCGACGAGCACGTCGAAGACGCCGAGCCGCAGGTCGCGCAGGATCGCCACCCGCTCCAGCGTGTCGACCTCGCTGTGGAGGTACTGGACCTTGATCCCGAGCTCCCGCAGGTAGTCGGTCAGGTCCTCGGCCATCTTCTTGGTCAGCGTCGTGACGAGCGCTCGCTCGCCGCGCTCGACCCGGCCGCGGATCTCCTCGAGCAGGTCGTCGATCTGGCCCTCCGTCGGGCGGACCTCGATGACGGGGTCGACGATCCCGGTGGGGCGGATGAGCTGCTGGACGATCCGCTCGCTGCGCTCGAGCTCGTACGGTCCGGGCGTCGCACTCATGTAGATCGCCTGGTGGACGGTCTTCTCGAACTCCTCGAAGGTCAGCGGCCGGTTGTCGAGCGCCGAGGGTAGGCGGAACCCGAAATCGACCAGGATCTCCTTGCGGGTTCGGTCGTTCTTGTACATCCCGACGACCTGCGGCACGGTCATGTGCGACTCGTCGACGACGAGCAGCCAGTCCGGCGGGAAGTAGTCGAGCAGGGTCCACGGCCGCGAGCCGGCTTCGCGCCGCGACAGGTGGCGCGAGTAGTTCTCGACGCCCGTGCAGTAGCCGAGCTCGCGCATCATCTCGAGGTCGAACGTGGTGCGTTGCCGGAGCCGGGCGCCCTCGAGCGCGCGACCCTCCGCCTCGAGCTGGCCGACCCGCTCCTCCATCTCGACCTCGATGTCGACGATGGCCTCCTTCAGCTTGTCGCCAGGCGTGACGTAGTGGGTCGCCGGATAGACGTTGACCTCCTTGCGCTCGGCCAGCAGTTCGCCGGTGAGCGGGTCGAGTTCCGTGATCCGCTCCACCTCGTCGCCGAAGAACTCGACCCGGATGAGGGTCTCCTCCGAGGCCGGCTGGAGTTCCAGCGTGTCGCCGCGGACCCGGAAACGGGCGCGCGACATCGCCTGGTCGTTGCGTTGGTACTGGAGATCGACGAGGTGCCGCAGGACCGCGTCGCGCCGGTACTGGCCGCCGACCCGCAGCCGCAGGACGGTCGCGCCGTAGTCCACCGGGGCCCCGAGGCCGTAGATGCACGACACGGACGCCACGATGATCACGTCGCGGCGCTCGAACAGCGCATGCGTGGCGGCATGTCGGAGCCGATCGATCTCGTCGTTCCGGCTCGAGTCCTTCTCGATGTACGTGTCCGAGCGCGGGAGATACGCCTCGGGCTGGTAGTAGTCGAAGTAGCTGACGAAGTATTCGACCGCGTTCTCCGGGAAGAACTCGCGGAACTCGGCGTACAGCTGGGCGGCCAGCGTCTTGTTGTGGGCCAGCACCAGCGTCGGCCGGTTCACCTGGGCGATGACCGAAGCCAGACTGAACGTCTTGCCCGTCCCGGTCGCTCCGAGCAGGACCTGATGATGCAGTCCCGTGTTGAGCCCGTCGACGAGCTGCTCGATCGCCAGCGGCTGGTCACCGGTGGGTTCGAACGGAGCGACGAGCTTCAGGTCAGTCACGCTACCAATCTTACAACGACGCGGGCGGGATAGAACGGCCGTTCACATCGGCCCGGTGCGTCCCGCCAACTCCCGTACGAATGCAGCGCACGTTCGGGACCAATAGGGGCGCTGCGCGATCCGGACCCGATGACATGCTCGCAGATGCTCGCACCGGCGTGGCCGTGGCGTGCAACGTGCGACGCAGGTGTCGCGTGGAGGATCGCTGGTCGATGCTGAGGGGACGGCTGGTAGGACGCGCGACACCCCACCGCGCGCGGGGGCAGGGCCTCGTCGAGTTCGCCCTGACCTTGCCCATCTTCATGGCCCTGATGACCGGCGTCATCGAGTTCGGGTTCCTCTACAACAACATCCTCACCGTCCAGTACGCGGCGCGCCAGGGCGTGAGTGCGGCCGCCCAGGCCGGCGGCGTGGACGGGGCGGACTGCACGATCCTGAAGGCCGTCGAAAAGGCGCTCAGCGTCCCGATCGACAAGACGCGGGTCACGAGCGTGACGATCTTCCGGTCCGACGCCAACGGCGACCCGGTCCCGGGCGCGGCCAACGTCTACGCCCGGACCGGCACATTGGACTGCCCGGGCGACGAGTCGGAGCCGTACAGCCTGGTCGGCACCGAGGGCTACGCCCAGCAGGACCGCAAGGACTCGATCGCGGAGGGCCTCGACGTCGTCGGTGTCCGCATCGGCTACCTGTACGCCGGGATCACGCCGCTGGGCGCCGGCCGGACCTGGGCCGTCTCCGACGGTGCGACGCTCCGGATGGAGCCGAAGCAGTGAAGCGGCGAGCGATCGGCGCGGTCGCCGTGGTCCGGGGGCGGATCCGGTCGGCCGAGCGCGGGCAGGCCCTCATCGAGTTCACGCTCATCCTGCCGGTCTTCCTGCTGATCCTCATGGGGATGCTCGAGTTCGGCTCCGCATACGACCACAAGACGGCGATGGCCTACGCGGTCCGCGAGGGCGCTCGCGTCGGGGCGACGCTCGGCAACGGCGGCGCGTACCCGGACTCGGTCGATGCCACGATCCTGGCCGCGGTCCAGCGCGGTCTGACCGACCCGATCCTCGTCGAGAACATCGCCTACATCGACATCTTCAAGGCCGATGCGGCCGGCAAGCCGGTGAGCGGCAAGTTGAACCGGTACGACCGGTATGGCCTCCTGATCGGGACCGCCGGCTGGCCGGCGGCGACGCGGGTCCCGGGCCTGTCCGGCGACTCGATCGGCGTCGGGGTGCACTACGACTTCCACCCGGTCACGCCGCTGACGAACCTGCTGGGCCTGTTCTTCGGCGGCAACCCGCCGTATACGACGATCCCGATGGCGGACGTCACGGTCATGCACCTGGAACCGACGCCGTGACGCGGACCGGGGCGACACGGGCCGCACCTGACGCGATCGAGCAGGCCGCGCCAGGGGCGGTGGAGGAAGCGGGCGCCAGGCGCCGCCCGCGTGGCCAGATCCTGGTCATGTTCGCGCTGTCGATGGGCCTGCTGTTCGGGATCCTCTCGATCGTCATCGACGTCGGCAACATCTGGAACGCATCCCTGCACGTCCAGCACGCGGCCGAGGCGGCGGCGCTGGCCGGCGTCCCGTACATGCCCGGCGACTTCACCACCGCGACGACCGTCGCGAGGGCGGAGGCGACCAAGAACGGGTTCACGAATGGAGCGGGCGCGACGGTGACCCCGGCCGTCAACACCGAATCGATCCAGCGCCTGGACGTCACCATCACGAGGACCTACGGGACGTTCTTCCTCCGGGCCATCGGGATCCCGACCGTCACGATCACCCGCACCGCGACTGCCGAGTACACATTGCCGGTCCCGATGGGCAGTCCGCTGAGCACCTACGGCGACAACTCCGGGTTCTTCTGGGCCGCCGCCGAGGCACAGGGCACGAACCGCTCGGCCGGAGACGCCTACGGCACCTACTACAACGGCAGCCCGACGACGAATGGCCAGTACGACCCGAACGGCTACCAGTACGCCATCGACGTCCCCGTCGGCGCGGGCGCCACGAACATCGACCTCTACGATCCGACGTTCTGCGCCGTCGATGACCAGAAGGGCACCGGCGATCACTGGATCAGCTGGGACGCCGCCGGCTGGCCGGCGGTCTCGACCTACTACGTCCTGTGGTCGGACCCCGCCCAGACTCCGCTCGACTACACGGACGACGTCCAGGTGGCCTCGACCGGCTCGCTGTTCGAGAACAAGCGCCAGGTCGACAAGAGCGCCGCGCTCCGCGAGAACGACGCGCCATGGCCGGGGAACGCGTACTGGACCCTCCCCGACTGCCAGTCCGACGCGTATCACAACCAGTGGTGGACGATGACCACGATCACGACGCCCGGCCTCTATCGCCTGCAGGTCACGACCACCAATCCGACCAACGCCAACGACCAGAAGGGCACGAGCGCCGAGAACATGTGGGCGCTGCGGGCCGTGCCGACCAACGCGGCCTACCGGCCGTATGTCTACGGCCTCGGCAAGATGGTCATCTACGCCAACGTCGCCAATGGCACGACGCTCTTCTACCTCGGCCGCGTGGAGGCGGTCCACGCCGGCAAGACGATGGTCATCCAGTTGTTCGACCCGGGCGATGCGTCGGGCAACTCGAGCATCGAGGTCCTCAAACCGACCTCGACCGGCTACGTCCCGGCCACGTTCAGCTATACGGCCGACGCGAACGCCACCGGCTCGAAGAGCGGCACCAACAAGACGTCGCTCAAGACCACCATCAGCGGGACCGGCCAGTACAACAACTCCTGGGTCACCCTGACGATCCCGCTGCCGAAGACGTACGACGCGCCCCTCCCGCCGGGCGAACCGGCCGGCACCCTGGGAGGCTGGTGGAAGATCCGCTACTCGTTCGACAGTGTCACGACCGACACGACCACCTGGCAGGCCTCCATCCGGGGCAACCCGGTCCATCTCGTCCAGCCGTGACCGGAGGACCGGGCGCGTTGGTACTTCCGCATGGTTGGGCGGGAGCCCCGCCACACCTACGGTTCATCTGAGAGTGGGCCCACGGGCCCGGCTCACCGCGACCACGACGGTCGCGTCCACCGACACTCGAGACGACCCCTCCCGGGTCGCATGCCTGGAGACACCGATCCATGGAGATGGAGTACAGGGATAACCGTCGCCGCTCCCGGATCATCATCGTCCTCGGGCTGATCTTCGCCCTCATCGCCGGCGCGTCCGCCTTCTGGGTCCTCAACCAGGCCCAGCTGGAAGCGGGCACTGGTTCAGCGGCGACGACCCCCATCGTCGTGGCCGTCCGGCTCATCCCGGCGCGCAAGCCCATCGAGGCCGGCGACGTCGCCGTCCGCGAGGTGCCGATCGATCCGACCAACGCCAACGGCGTCTTCCTCTCGGCGGACAAGGTCGTCGGCCTCATCCCGGGCGTCAACATCCTCGAGGGCCAGCCGATCTATGCGAACTTCCTCGCGTCGGCGGCGCTGGGCGGACAGTTCGAGATCCTCGCCCCGGGCGAGACGCTGGCCCCCGATTCACCCGCCTGGCGCGCGGTGTCGCTGACCATCCCCGACGACCGGGCCGTCGGCGGCGCCATCCAGCCGGGTGACCACATCGACATCTTCATCAGCGCGATCGTGCAGGTCCCGATCGACTTGACCGCTGCGGGCAAGTACTACACGGACAAGTCGACCAAGATCATCTACCAGGACATCACGGTGCTCTCGAAGGCCGGCCAGGACTACGTCGTGAAGGTCCCGGTGGCGACCGCGGAGGAGATCCTGCACGTCCAGGCGAGCGGCCAGTCGCAGTTCAGCGCCGCGTTGCGCCCGGTCGAGGACACCCGGCCGATCGACGCCTCGAAGCTGGGCGAGACGACCAACCTGATCATCCAGCACTACGGCCTGCCGATCCCGCAGACCTGGCCGCCCGGCAAGGGCGCGATCCCGTCCCCGGCCCCGTCGGCGAGCCCGGGCGCGTCACCGTCGGCCTCGCCCGCTCCCTGACCTGACCCTCAGGCCGCGAGCGCCGCGGCCAGGGCCGCATCCACGGCGTCACGCATGGTCTCGAGCGACCCGTCCGTGTCGATGATCCGGGTCGCGGCATCGCGAGCACGGGCGACCAGCTCGGCCTGGGCCTCGATCCGCCGCTCGGCGTCGTCCGCGGCCACGCCGCGGCCGGCGAGGCGTTCCCGTTGTGTGGCCGCGGAGCATTCGACGACCCAGACCTCGTCCACGACATCGAGGTAGCCACCGTCGACAAGCCGGATCGCCTCGAGGACGACCGCCACCGCATCCGACTCCGCGGCGGCCTCCAGGGCGGCGAGGATGCGCGGTCGGACGGCCGGGTGGACGATGGCCTCGAGATCGGCGAGCGCGGCCGCATCCCCGAACACGATCCGCCCGAGCGCCGGACGGTCGAGCCGTCCGTCGGCCCCGATGACCTCGCTCCCGAACCGGTCGGCGATCGCGGTCAGGGCGGGCTCGCCGGGCTCGGTGACCTCGCGCGCCAGGCGGTCCGCGTCGATCACGATGGCGCCCCGGCTCGCAAGGTGGGCGGCGACCGTCGACTTGCCACAGCCGATCGGACCGGTCAGGCCGATCCGCAGCGGGCCGCGGGACGAGCCAGCCGACGGCGGCCTGCCCGCGTCCGGCGCCGTCATGGGGCCCGCTCCTCGAGGTCGAGCCAGGCATCTTCCGCAGCCGCGAGCGCCTCGGTCACATCGGCAAGCTCGCTCGTCACGCGCCGCATCTCGACATAGTTCGCGGCGATCGCCGGGTCGCCGAGGGCCAGTTCGAGATGGCTCTTGCGGAGTCCCAGTCGCGTCAGGTCACCCTCGACGGTGGCGCGCTGTCGCTTGTAGGCGTCCTTCGAAAGCTTCGGGCCGCGCTTCGTGGCCACGGATGCCCGACGCGAGCCGGCGGCCGTTGCGGGCAAGCCGACCCCATCCGACCGTCCCGACCGTCCCGACCCATTCGTGGCGCCCGTCCCGTCGGCGCGGCCTGGGCCCGTCCGGCCGCCCGCGAGCCGGGCCGCCTGCGCTTCGAGGGCGCTGGCGACCGTCCAGCCACCGGCCACCGCGACACGCCAGGCCCGGTAGCCGCCATCGAAGGCCACCGCCCCGCCGTCGTCCACGACCCAGAGCTTGTCGCAGACGGTCTCGAGCAGGCGCCGGTCGTGCGAGACGACGAGCAGCGTGGCCGGCGAGCCGGTCATGAATGCCTCGATGGCCTCGCGAGCCGGGATGTCGAGATGGTTGGTCGGTTCGTCGAGGAGGAGCAGGTTCGACGGCTGGATCCCGAGCAGCGCGAGCTCGAGGCGGGACCGCTCGCCGCCAGACAGCGACCGGACCTCCTTGAACGCATCGTCGCCACGGAACAGGAAGCGGGCGAGGTAGGCGCGCGCCTCGCCCTGGGTGACGGGAAAGGCCTCTGTCAGGGCGTCCAGCACGGTCGTGCCCACGATCGCCGCCTCGCGCAACTGGGCGAGGTAGCCGAGCTGGACGGCGTGCCCGAACGTCAGCGACCCGTCGAGCGGCGGGAGGTCGCCCGCGATGGTCCGCAGCAGCGTCGTCTTGCCGGCACCGTTGGGCCCGACGATCCCGATCCGTTCACCGCGCTGGGCCGCCAGGAACGGCACCCGCGCGACGATCTTCGCTTCGGTCGCTGGCGTGCCGTCCGGCGCCATCGCGCCGCGACCCGGGAGGTACCCGACCGCCAGTCCTTCGACCCGCACGACGACCTCGCCGGACCGCGCGGGGCCGGCACCGGCCAGCGCGGCGGCCGGGATCGCCAGCTTGCGGCTCGCCTTGGGGGCCTCCTGTCGCTCGGACTGGAGCTTCTCGAGGCGCGCCTCGTGCTCGTGCATCTTGCTGAACTTGCGATGGCTTCGGTAGCGCTGGATGAGCTCGCGCTCGCGGGCGATCTGGTCGGCCTGCGACTCGACGTCCTTGACCATCCGGGCGTCGCGTTCCTCGCGCTGGCGGTGGTACGAGCTGTAGTCGCCGCGGAAGGCCGTCAGGCGCCGGTCGCGCAGTTCCCAGACCCTCGTGACCGTGGCATCGAGGAATGCCCGGTCGTGGGACGCGACCAGCAGCGAGCCGGCTCGGCGTCGCAGGTGCTCCTCCAGCCACTCGAGCGCGTCGAGGTCCAGGTGGTTCGTCGGTTCGTCCAGCATCAGCAGGTCCGGGTCGGCGATGACGAGTCGCGCCAGCGAGGCCCGCGTCTGCTCGCCACCGGAGAGCGCCGTGGGCGGCTTCGTCCATTCGTCGCGGGCGAACCCGAGACCCGTCAGCGCCGAGTCGACCCGCTGGTCGAGCGTGTAGCCGCCGAGGAGCTCGTACCGATGCTGGAGGTCCGCGTAGGCGTGCTCCGTGACCCGGCCGTCGCGCTCGAAGGCGGCGAGCTCCTCGGCCATGCGGTCAAGGTGGGCGGCGCCGGTCCGGACGGCGAGACGCAGGTCCGGCGACGCCATGAAGGCCTCGTCGAAATGCGCTTCCTGGGCCAGCAGGCCGACAGTCAGGCCGCGCTTGCGGTGGACCTCGCCGGTGTCCGGCTCGCCGCGGCCGGCGGCGATGCGCAGGAGGGTCGTCTTCCCGGCCCCGTTGGGCCCGACGAGGCCGATCCGGTCGCCCAGGGCGATCGAGGCGTCGATGCCGTCGAGGATGACGAACGTGCCGACCTCGCGGGTCACGCCCGTCAGCCGCAGGATGCTCATGACTTGCCGCCCGCGCTGTCGCGAGCCGCCGCGCGACGGGTGGCCGCTGCGCGCTTGGTGCGCTCCGTTCGAGCCCGTGTCGCGTCCCTGGTGGCCGCGGCGGCTTCGTCGGGCGTCAGGCCGAGGCTCCCCTCCCCGGTCAGTTCGGTCCAGCGCCGGCCGCGCCGCACGTCGCCGCCGGTCTGGGTCCGCAGGATGGCCCTGGCGGCGGCCCGGTCGGCGGGCGACAGGCGCTGGCACCACGAACAGAAGTGGGTGGAACGGGCGCCGACGACGATCCGCTTGATCGGCCGGCCGCAGCGCGGGCACGGCTCGCCGGTGCGCTGGTAGACCTGCAACCGCTCCTGCATCGAACCGTCGCCGTCGGGGGCGGTGTAGTCGTCGATGGAACTCCCGCGACGCTCGACCGCCTCGCCGAGGATCGACCGGATCGCCTCGTAGAGGTGCCGCTCATCGGGCGGCCGCAGCGAGCTCGCAGAGCGCAGCGGATGCAGCCGAGCCGTCCAGAGCGCCTCGTCGGCATAGATGTTGCCGACGCCGGCGAGGAACGACTGGTCGAGCAAGAGCGGCTTGAGGCGGCCCTTGCGACGCCGCAGCCGGCGCCGGAAGTCGCGCACGGTGAAGTCCGGGTCGAGCGGTTCCGGCCCGAACGCCCCGAAGACGGCACTCCCGCCGACCTCCGTGACGAGTTCGCCCGTGACCGGGTCCCGGCCGTACAGCCCGACGCGCCCGAACTTGCGGATGTCGCGGAAGCGGAGCTCCCGTCCGTCGGCCAGTTCCAGGACGAGTCGCACATACGGATCGACCGGCAGGTCCGCCGGCACGACGAACAGCTGCCCGGTCATCTTGAGGTGGATGGTCAAAGCAGCGTCGCCGGACAGCTCCACGACGACGAGCTTGGCCCGCCGCCCGACCGCCTCCACTCGTCGTCCGGCGACGGCCTCGGCGAACGCCTCGGGGGCGTGCGTACGCAGGGTCCGCGCCCAGCTGCAGCGGGCGCCGACGATCGTCGAGCCGACGATCAGGGGCCGCAGATCGCGCGCGACGGTCTCGACTTCGGGGAGTTCGGGCACGGAGCGAGCCTACCCCGCGACGGGCGCGGCGGGCGCCTCGAGGTCCGGGGCTTCGTTCGCCTCGGCGGCGATCGCGTCCGCCCGGGTCAGCGGGGTCATCGTGTCCCAGTCGTCGCCGACCTTGATGTCGACGGTGAGGGGCACGTTCAGCGGCAGCGCGGACTCCATCGTCTCGCGCAGCAGCGGCACGAGTCGCTCGACCTCGTCGCGCGGCACCTCGAGCAGCAGTTCGTCGTGCACCTGGAGCAGCGGCCGGGCGCGGAAACCGCCCTCGAGCAGGCGCTCGTCGAGCCGGATCATCGCGATCTTGACGATGTCGGCGGCGGTCCCCTGGATGGGCATGTTGATCGCCATCCGCTCGCCGGCCGCTCTAAGTGTCGGGTTGCGTGCCGCGAGTTCCGGGATCTGGCGCTTCCGCCCCAGCAGCGTCGTGACGTAGCCCTGGGTTCGCGCCTGCTCCTTGATCGCGAGCATGTAGTAGCTGATCCCGGAATAGGTCGCGAAGTACGTGTTGATGAACGCCTGGGCCTCGGCGCGCGGGATGTTGGCCCGCTCGGAGAGCCCGAAGTCGCTGAGCCCGTACGCGATCCCGAAGTTGACCATCTTGGCCATCGAGCGCTCGCCCAGCGTGACGTCGGCCGGGTCCTTCTTGAGCACGAGCGCAGCCGTCTCGCGGTGGAGGTCCGCGCCGCGCGCGAAGGCATCGCGCAGGTGTTCGTCGCCCGAGACGTGGGCGAGGATCCGCAGCTCGATCTGGCTGTAGTCGGCGGCCACGAGCGTGAGGTCCGGGGCGCCCGCGACGAACGCCCGCCGGATCCGCCGGCCCAGCGGCGTGCGGATCGGTATGTTCTGGAGGTTCGGGTCGGACGAGGACAGGCGCCCGGTGGCCGCGACGGCCTGGTGGAACGTCGTGTGGAGGCGGCCATCGCTCGCCAGCAACGTCGGCAGCGCCTCGACATACGTGGATCGCAGCTTCGTGTAGATCCGCCACTCGAGGAGCTTGTCGATCATCGGGTGGGCGGCCCGCAGGTCCTCAAGCACCGAGGCGTCCGTCGAGTAGCCCGTCTTCGTCCGCTTGCCCTTCGGCAGGTCCAGCTCGTAGAACAGGATCTGCTCGAGCTGCTTGGGACTCCCGAGATTGAACTCGTGGCCGACGTCGTGGTAGATCTCGGCCTCGAGCCGCGAGATCTCAGCACCGAACTCCACCGCCAGGGCCTTGAGCGCGTCGAGGTCGAGCGCGACGCCGGTCGCCTCCATCCGGGCGAGTGTGCCGATCAGTGGCAGTTCCAGTTCCGCGTAGAAGCGGTCCAGGCCGTCCTCGACGAGGCGCCGCTGGAGCGGCTCCCGGACGGCCAGCGCGGACAGCGCCTCGAGGCCGGCCCGCGCGGCGGCGTCCAGCTCGACGACGGGCGGCAGGATGAGGTCGAGCTGTTCGGCGACCACGTCCGCGATGGTCTGGCTGCGCAGGGCGGCGTTGAGGACGTAGGCCGCGATCTGGGTGTCGAACGCGACGGGCATCGGCCGCGCCGCGGGATCGTCCGCGATGCCCAGCACGAGCAACGGCTTCACCTCGTGGGCCACGACCTGGGTGCCGGCACGGAGCAGGAGGGCACGCAGGGTGGCGGCGTCGTCCGCGCCCTCCACCGCGACCGTGCGGCCGTCCTGACCGGCGACGGCGAAGGCGACCGGGGCGCCGCGGCGCGGGCGCGGGTCGTCGAGGACGAGTCCGGTCCCCACGACGGCCTGCGCCGCCAGCCACGGCTCCAGCGCCGCGATCCGGTCGCCACGGTGCACCTCGATGCGCGACGGATCGGCGATCGCGGCGGCCAGGACGGTGGCGAGGTCTCCCGGCGACTCCACCCGGATCGCCCCGTCGGTGACGCCGGCGACGGCCGCGATCTCGGTAGCCTCAGGGACGTTCGACCGTGCCACCGCATCGAAGTCGAGCGAGAGCTGGAGCCCACCGCCCTCGGACGCTGGGCGGGACGGGCGGGCCGAGCCCCAGCCGGACGGTCGCGCCGACCCCGCGACCCGGGCTGCCGGCACCGAACCATCGTTCGCGACACCGTGCAGCGCTTCGGCGGTCTGGCCGGCGGACTCGCCGGTCATCGCCGGCAGGCGCTCGATGAGCGAGCGGAACTCGTACTCGCGGAAGAGCCGGATGACCGTCTCGCGATCGTAGTCGCCGAGCCTTGCCGCCTCGAGGTCGAACTCGACCGGCAGGTCGCGGACGATCGTGGACAGATCCTGGCCGAGGAAGACCTGCTCGCGGTGCCCGATGAGCTTCTCGCGCAGCTTGTCGGGCTTCACCTCGTCGATCCGGTCGTAGACGGCGGCCAGGGAGCCGTACTCGCGGATGAGCTTCGCCGCGGTCTTCTCGCCCACCCCAGGCACGCCCGGGATGTTGTCCGACGGGTCGCCCTTGAGCGCCTTGTAGTCGATCATCTGGCCCGCGACGAGACCGAATCGCTCGTCGATCTTCGCGGGGTCGTAGAGGATCGTGTTCTCCACCCCGGACCGGGTCGTCATGAGGCGGGTCTGATCCGTCACGAGCTGGAGCATGTCCAGATCGCCGGTCACGATCGTGGTATCGAGCCCGCGTCGTTCGGCATCCACGATGATCGTGCCGATGACGTCGTCGGCCTCGTAGCCGGCCAGCTCGTAGACCGGGATCCGTAGCGCTGCGACGACCTCGCGGACCTTGGGAAACTGGTCGCGCAGGTCGTCCGGCATCCGTTGGCGGGTGGCCTTGTACTCCGCGTACTGCTCGTGGCGGAACGTCGGACCCTGGAGATCGAACGCGACCGCGACGTAGTCCGGCTTGATGTCGGCGATGCCCCGAAGCACGATGCTGCAGAACCCGAAGACCGCGTTGACGAGCTCGCCCTTCGACGTGGTGAGGGGCGGGAGGGCGAAGTATCCGCGGTAGATGAGCCCGTTGCCGTCGAGCAGCATCAGGCGTTCCATCGGCAAGCCTCAGGGGTGCATGATCGCGATCAATGGAGGAGGTTGCAGTGTACCCGCGACCATCACCCCACCGACGGCAGGTCCGTCTCTTCGACCCGGACGCGCCTCGTCGCGTCCTCGCTCAGCCGTCTCCCAGGCGACGCGCGCCCCAGCGCAGGAGGGCCAGAGCGACACCGGCCGCAAGCATCAGGATCGATGCCGCGATCAGGATCGATGGCCCGGTGGCGGCCGGCGGGGTCGCACCGAGGTGGTCGCCGCCGGTGACCTTGTCCGTCCCCTTGCCGGACTCGCCACCGGCCGTGTCGCGGATCGGGCTGGACTCCGGGGCGACCTGTCCGTAGCCGTCCGAGGTCGCGGCCGCGTTCGGGACGAGGGGAGCCGCCCCGACGGGAGCGGACGCGGCGGCACCGGCTCCGGCGTCGACCCCGTTCATCTCGACCTGGGAGCTTGTGGCCCCGTCGCTCGTGGCACCGGCACTGGCGGCACCGCCGAAGAGGGACGCCGTCGGGATGTTGGCGAGCAGGAGACCGGCCAGCCCGAGCGTCGTCAGGCCGACCGCCAGGGGGCGTGTCACGCGGTCCCGCGGTGAGGCGATGGCCGCCAGCACGCGGCGCCAGCCCCGGCCTCGCGCCCGTTCGGCGTCCGCCGCGGTCAGGGTGAAGTCGCGCGGTCGCGTCGGCATGGCCATAGTTCGGGTGGCCGCGGCGATCGCCACGAGGTCGGCGCGCAGCTCCACACAGGGCTCGCAGGTGGCGAGCCACTCGTGGACGAGGGTCGCCTCGCGGGCATCGAGCGTCCCGTCCAGATGGGATGCGATGAGCAGCGGGTCGTGCGTGGCGTGGTCGGGGGCAGGTGTCGTCATGTCGCTTCCAAGACGACCGCTCGTCGCCGTCGGTTCCGACGCGGGTCCCTGCGGCGCCGGCATGGATCGATCGTCAGCCACGGAACAGCTCCATCCGGCCTTCCATCAGGTCCCGCAACGCGAGCCGGCCACGATGGATCCGCGACTTCACGGTCCCGAGCGAGACCCCGGTCATCTCGGCGATCTCGGCGTAGTCGTAGCCTTCGATGTCGAACAGGACGATCGCGGTGCGCTGGTCGTCGGTGATGGTCGCCAGGGCCGCAGAAAGGGCTCGGGTCCGTTCGGCCGCGACGGCGGTCCGCTCGGGATCGGCGCTCTCGCCGGCCGGTGGCTGCCAGCTCTCGTCGTCCAGTTCCGGGTACGGCTGGACGGGCCGGCGCTTCTTGGCTCGCTGGGCGTCCATCGCCGCATTGACGCAGATCCGGTTCAACCAGGACTTGACGCTCCCGCCACGGAACGACTTCAGGTTGCGGAATGCGGAGAAGAACGCCTCCTGGACGGCATCGGCGGCCTGGTCGCGGTCCGGGACCATGCGTACGACGAGCGCGTACAGCTGGTCCTGATAGAGCACGACCAGGTCGTTGAAGGCACCGAGGTCCCCGTCGCGGGCTTGCTCGATGAGGATGAGATCTCGGCGCTGGACGGGGTCGTCGGCGACCGTCGTCGAGCGAAGGCCCTCCATGGTCTGGGGGTCCCTCCGGATGGCGATCGTGAGGCGCGGCGAGTCTAGCATCGGTCCCCGGCGAGACGCCGCTGCGCGACATGCGGTTCCCCGGGCTGCCCGAGGACCCGGGCTCGGACTGGCCCGGCCGCCACTCGGCCGAGGCGTCACTCGGCCGAGGCATCACTCTCAGGCGCGGGTTTCACACGAACGAGCATGGACCCGCGCCGGAACAAGCCTTATCTGCAGTCTGGTCGTGGGTCCACGAGGGATCTGTGGCGATACCGCGCCGGACAGGCACGCTGGCGGCGACGCCGACCCGTCAGCGCCGAAGTATCTACCAGCGGCGAGGCGCTACGATGCGCTCGGCGCCCTCGGCCGGAGTGGCGGAATCGGCAGACGCGACGGTCTCAAACACCGTTCCTTGCAAGAGGGTTCGGGTTCAAGTCCCGACTCCGGCACCAATCCGATGGTCATTTGACGGGTCCAGCTCGACGCCCATGTCACATCGGACCGCCGTCTGTCGTCTACGGCGCGTGAACGACATCGAGCCTGTCCGGATCACGAGCCAGCCCTCGAGGGCCATCGTCCTGCTCGCCGTCGCGGCGGTCGCGTTCATCGCCGGCGCACTCGTGGTCGGAGCTTTCGGACCCCATCCGTCCCAGGTCATTGCCGAGGCCTCCCCCACGCCGTCGCCATCCGCCGCACCCACGATCGCCGCGACGCGGGTGCCGCTCGCCATCCACTGCGGTCCGCTCGCGGCCGACCTCGCGACCTGCTTCGCGGTCGTCGCGGCCACCGCCGGCGGGGCCGAGGACCCGTCGAACCCGACGACCGAGATCTTCGTGGCGCCGGGCTCGACGCGCGCCTGGTGCGCTCCGCCTGCGCCGTGTGTCTCGGCACCACCGGACAGCTACTGGGTCACCTTCGACGCCGGCGGCGGCGGCCTGAGCGTCCCGGTGGCCCTCGGCCCCGACGGGTGGATCGCCGGGATCTCCGGCCAGTAGACTCGCTGGCGTGTCCGACGCCGGCCTCCAGCAGCGCTTTAGCCCCGGGTCGACGTGCTTCGGGTGCGGACCGGCCAACGAACTCGGACTCCGGATCGCCAGCTTCGAAGCCGACCCGGACGTGCCGGGCACCCTCCCCGGCGAACTCGTCGCCGACTGGCAGCCGCTCCCCCACCATGTGGCCTTCGACGGCATCCTGAACGGCGGCATCATCGGGACGCTGCTCGATTGCCACTCGAACTGGGTCGCCGCGATCCACCTCATGCATGCCGATGGCGCTGCCGGACCACCGGGCTGCGTGACGGCCGAGATGAGCGTCCGATTCCGGCGCCCGACCCCGATCGATGCGCCTGTCCGCCTTCGCGCCTGGCCCGTCGCCGTCGATGGCCGCAAGGTCGTCGTCGACGCCGAACTCGTGAGTGGAGGTATCGTGACCGCGACGTGTCACGCGACGTTCGTGGCGGTCGGTCCGGATCATCCCGCCTACGAACGCTGGTAGGACCAGGCACGACGCAGAGGAGTCTCATGTTCGATCGGTTCTTCGGCAAAGGCGATCAGCCCGCCGCCCCGTCCTCGTCCGACATCGCGCCGCGCCCGGCCCCGACCCCGGTCGATCCCGCCGGCGACACCGCCACGGTCCGGCGCATCGTCGGCAAGCTCGAGGCGATGCCGCCGGAACAGGCCCGTTTCGTGGCCTCGGCCGCATACATCCTGGCCCGGGCCGCCAACGCGGACTTCGAGATCAGCGACCAGGAGACGGCCGTCATGGAGACCGCCCTGCAACGCGACGATGCCCTCGATGAAGCGACGGCGATCCTCGTGGTCGAGATGGCCAAGCTCCAGGCCAAGACGGTCGGCGGCACGGAGGACTACGTCGTCACCCGTGAGTTCAAGAGCCTTGCCACCGAGGACCAGCGCCTCAACGTCCTGCGGACGTGCTTCCTGATCGAGGCGGCCGACGGCAGCATCACCGCCGCGGAAAGCGCCGTGGCCGATGAGATCGCGAACGAGCTCGACATCGACTCGGCGACGCTGGCCACCATGCGCGCCGAATTCGCGGATCAGATGTCGGCGATCCAGCAGATGCGCCGGCTGGCGAGCCCGAGCTGACACTCGTGGCTCGACGCCTCGCCGTCCGGATCGCCGCCCTCGCCGTCGGTCTGACGTTCGCCGTCTCCGCGTGCGCGTCCGAAGCGGCGCCGCCGGCTGCGAAGGTCGTCACATTCGAGGTGACCGGTGGCTCGCACTACAAGGTCCTCGTCACGGACGCGAAGACCCTCGACATCGTGACCAGGCTGTCCAAGGGCGAGGATGCGCCGTCGATCCCCAACGGCAAGATCCTGCACGAGACCGGGGTGAACACCGGCTGGTCGTGGTCCATCGACCCGGCCGACTTCCGATTCGACGACGTGACGGATTCGAGCTGTCAGGGGACACCCGAGGCCATCGAGAACGGCACCTTCGACGGAGCCCGGTTCTGCCCGTGGTCGGCGATCGTGGTGGCCCTGGATCCCGCCCCGTGAGCGGCCCCGGCCGATTCATCGGCTATCCGGTCGACCGGTTGCTCGGCGCATTCCGCCATGCCGGCGGAGCCGCCGAGGCGGCGAGCGCGATCCGCGGCCTCGGGATCGTCGATCGGGACATCACCGTCCTTCGCGGCGAGGAGGGCGCGAATCGCCTCGACGGGAGCGGCGCCGCGAACGGGATCGGTGCCCGGGTCCGGCGGATCCTCGACTTCACGATGATGGACCAGCTCGTCGATTTCGCCCATTACGAACAGGCGGTCCGGGCCGGCGGGGCGGTCGTGATGGTCAGGGTGCGGGGCGACGAACGCAAGGCGGCGGTCGTGGCCGCGCTCCAGGCGAGCGGCGGCCACTTCCTGAACTACTACGGGCGGTTCGCGACCGAGGAGATCAGCCGCTGGCAGGGCACCGAGCCGGCGATCAACGAGCTCATGCGCCGCTGACGAGCGACAACTCCACGAGCCCGTCCCCGAGCCGTCGCCGCACGTCAGCCACCAGTTCCGGGTCGTAGGCCACTCCCCGTCGAAGCTCCATCGGCAGGGCCGTGCCCGCACTCGGACCCGGGACATGGATCACCACGCGGGTCGCCCCCGGGTGATCGCGGAGGAGCGCCTTGATCGTCTCCATCGCCCCGATGACGCGATCGGACGGCGCATGCGGCCCGAACCGGACATGCAGGATCGTCGCTGGGCCCGCATCGACCGCCACGTCGGACGTCGCGTCGGCGACGATCCGGGCGCGTGCCTCGTCGGGGACGGCCGGGTCCTCGTCACGGTCCGGATCCATCGCGGCGATCCCGGGCGTATCGACGTAGGTCGGGATGGGCTCTGCCGGCGCGAAGGGAGCGGGCGGTGTCACCGTCGAAGGCGGCGCCACGCTCGCGCCCGACTCCGCGGGGCGCGCCTCGGCGCGGAGCGGTGAGACGGCCGGGATCGGGACGACCGGTGCGCTGCCGTCCCCCGTCGGGCCGGGACCGGGCCCGACCGCGACCATCGGTCGTACGGGCGCCCCGCTGGGGCCGCCCGCGGGCCGGTTCCCGTTCCCGCTGCCATTCCCATTGCCATTGCCGTTGGCCCACGGCGGACCCTTGCGGCGCGTGCCGCGATCGCCGGCCGCAACGTCCCGGGCGAAGGCCTCGGGGCCCTTGACGACCGCGTCGTCCCACTCGGCGACCAGATCCGCCAGGAGCGAGACCTCCTCGCCCCGATGGTCGACGCGACCCGCGACCAGCAGGATCGATCCGTCCCGCCAGATGGGCCCGGTCTGCTCGTACAGGCGCGGGAACACCACGACCTCGATGGTGCCCTGCAGGTCCTCCATCGTCACGATCAGCATCGTCGCCTTCGCCTTCGTGATGACGGTCCGGATCCCGGTCACGATCCCGCCGACCACGATCCGTTGGCCCTCGAGCGACTCGTCTGTCAAGTCGCCGAAGTAGGCGTTCACGAATTGGCCGACCTGGGCCGCGACCTCGCCCATCGGGTGTTCCGAGAGATACAGCCCCAGCAACTCCTTCTCCCAGCGGAGTCGCTCGCGCATCGGCGCCTCGGGGGCGTCCGGCAGCGGCCGCACGAGGGAGGCCGCATCCGCGGCCCCCATGTCGAAGAGCGACGTCTGACCGCTGATCCGGTCGCGCTGGGTGGCCTGGGCGGCCAGGACGGCGTCGTCGAGGCCGTCGAGGATCTGGCGCGGATGCCCGAAGGCGTCCAGCGCCCCCACCTTGGCCAGGGCCTCCAGCACCTTGCGGTTGCACAGGCGCAGGTCGATCCGCGTGCAGAAGTCGGTCAGCGACGTGAACGGGCCGCCCTCGTCGCGCGCGGCGATGATCGATTCGATGGCGCTTTCGCCGACGTTCTTCACGGCCAGCAGGCCGAACCGGATCGCCTCGCCCTCGACGGTGAACTCCACGTGGCTCGAGTGGATATCCGGCGGGAGGACCTCGATCCCCATCCGGCGGCACTCGGCCACGGCCGCCGCGACCTTCTCCTCGTTCGAGCGGAAGGCGGTCAGGACGCTC
>Ga0302299_10000078_pt1 | contig 38076 bp, 33 predicted proteins | sample III_Fen_N3_4_FD_198795 | JGI IMG/M metagenome (GOLD analysis project Ga0302299, IMG submission 198795) | Peat permafrost microbial communities from Stordalen Mire near Abisko, Sweden - III_Fen_N3_4 | ecosystem: Environmental > Terrestrial > Soil > Wetlands > Permafrost | place: Sweden: Abisko...
GCGCGACGAGGCGGCCGGTCACCTCGGCCAGCAGGGCCGCGTTGGACCCCCGGCCGAACGCGGCGTCCAGGTCGACGAGGTGCACCCACTCCGCTCCCCCGGCCGCCCACGCGTCGGCGGCCGCCCACGCGTCGCCGTAGCCCGTCTCGGAGCCCGCCTCGCCCTGCACCAGCCGGACGGCCTGGCCGCCGACGACGTCGACGGCGGGCAGCAGCTGCAGGCGGGGCATGGTCATCGGGGCTCTCCTCGACAGGGTCAGCGCAGGGTGTCGACCCAGTGCGCGAGCAGCTGGGCGCCGGCGTCACCGGACTTCTCGGGGTGGAACTGGGTGGCGGCCAGCGGCCCGTTCTCCACCGCGGCGACGAACGGCCCGCCGTGGTGCGCCCACGTCACGAGCGGTGGGCGGATCGCCGCCGGCCGCCCCGCGTCGCTGGCCAGCGCGAACGAGCGCGCGGCGTAGGAGTGCACGAAGTAGAACCGCTCGTGCTCGAGGCCCGCGAACAGCACGGACCCGGCCGGTGGCTCCACGGTCGCCCAGCCCATGTGCGGCACGACGTCCGCCTCCAGCCGGTCGACGACCCCCGGCCACTGCGCCAGGCCCGTCGCGCGCTCGCCGTGCTCGACCCCCTCGGCGAACATCACCTGCATCCCGACGCAGATGCCGAGCACCGGACGGCCGCCGGCCAGCCGCCGCTCCACCATCTGGTCGCCGCCGACGGCCCGCAACCCGTCCATCACGGCCGCGAAGGCCCCGACGCCGGGGACGACGAGCCCGTCCGCCTCGCCTGCCACCCGTCGATCGGCGGACAGCTCGACGTCGGCGCCGACGCGTTCCAGCGCGCGCATCGCGGACCTGATGTTGCCGAACCCGTAGTCCAGGACGACGACTCGGGGCTGGGCGCTCACGCGGTCAGGCTACCGGGACGCCACCGCACCGCGCGGCGCCTGCCCGTCACCGCGGCCCCGGCCCGTCACCGCGGCGGACGTGGCGCCTTCCGGCCCCGGGACAGGATGCGCAGCGCACGCCACCGGGAGAGCCCGACGCTCGCGACGGTGCCTGCGGCGTCCGCCGGCGCGACCGAGCCGAGGAGCAGGTCCTCGAGCACGGCCGGTCCGTCCGCCAGCACCAACCCGGGAGGCAGGTCGCCGACCCGCTCGCCGCCGACCCAGCGCGACGCCGACGCCTGCGCCGGACGACGCTCCAGCAGCACCACCGGTACCGCGCGCAGCAGCCGGGAGACGGCCTCCGCGGCGGCCGGGCCGGCGGTCGGGTCGCGCAGGACGGCGATCGCCCCGACGTCGGAGGGCACCACGTCCACCGCGACGCCGGCCACCGCGCAGGCCGCCGCCAACGGTTCCGCGCCGGCCACCGGCGTGAGCACCATCGCCACGCTGGGGACCTCGTCGTCCAGGCTCGACAGGTCGTCGGGCACCACGAACTCGTCGTCGGGGACCACGAACTCGTCGTCGGTCACAACGATCCCTTGGTGGACGGCACGCCGTCCACCCGGGGGTCCAGAGCCACCGCGGCCCGCAGCGCCCGGGCGAGCGCCTTGAACTGCGCCTCGACGATGTGGTGCGGGTCGCGGCCCGCCAGCACGCGCATGTGCAGGGTGATCGCGGCGTGGTGCGCGAGGGACTCCAGCACGTGGCCGGTGAGCGCACCGGTGAAGTGCCCGCCGATGAGGTGGTACTGCTGGCCGGCGGGCTCACCCGTGTGCACGAAGTAGGGCCGTCCCGACACGTCGACGACGGCCTGCGCCAGCGCTTCGTCGAGCGGCACGGTGGCGTCGCCGAACCGCGCGATGCCGCGCCGGTCCCCCAGTGCCTCGCGAAGCGCCTGGCCGAGCACGATCGCGGTGTCCTCGACGGTGTGGTGCACGTCGATGTGGGTGTCGCCGGTGGCGTGCACCGTCAGGTCGAACAGGGCGTGCTTGCCGAGGGCCGTGAGCATGTGGTCGTAGAACGGCACGGTCGTGTCGATCTGCGTGCGCCCCGAACCGTCGAGATCGAGCTCGACGACGACGCTCGACTCGCTCGTGGCACGCTCGATGCGCGCGACCCGCCCGCGGGCGCCTGCGCTCACAGCCCCACCACCTTCGTCAGGGCGACCCGGAAGGCCGCCATCTCCTGCGGGGTCCCGACGGACACCCGCAGCCATCCGGCCGGACCGACCTCACGGATCAGCACGCCCTCGTCCAGCAGACCCTGCCAGACCTCGTGCGGGGCGTCGAGCACGCCGAACAGCACGAAGTTCGCGTCGGAGTCCGCCGCCCGCAGGCCCCGGGCCCGCAACCACTCCACCACGGCGTCCCGCTCCGCGCGCAGCAGGTCCACCTGGGCGAGCAGCTCGTCGGCGTGCGCGAGCGCGGCCCGCGCCACCGCCTGGGTCACGGCGGACAGGTGGTACGGCAGCCGGACCACCCGGAGGGCGTCGACGATCGCCGGTGCCGCCGCGAGGTAGCCCACCCGGCCCCCGGCCAGGGCGAACGCCTTGGACATGGTGCGGCTGACCGCCAGGTGCGGGTGCGTGGCGAGCAGCTCGAGCGCGGACGGCGTCCCGCGCCGACGGAACTCGGCGTACGCCTCGTCCACCACGACGACGCAGCCGCCCGGCACGCGTGCCGCCGCGTCGAGCACCGCCTCGAGCACCGGCCGGCGCAGCGCGGTGCCCGTCGGGTTGTTCGGGCTGGCCAGCAGGACGACGCTCGGCGCGACGTCCGCGATGGTGGCCACCGCGTGCTCGACGTCCAGGTCGAAATCCTCGGTGCGTCGGCCCGCCACCCACGTGGTGGAGGTGTCGCGGGCGTACTCGGGGTACATCGAGTACGTGGGCGCGAACGAGAGCGCCGTGCGGCCCGGGCCGCCGAACGCCTGCAGCAGGTGCAGCATCACCTCGTTCGACCCGTTCGCCGCCCAGATGCCCGCCGGGTCGACGCGCACGCCGGACTCGCGGGCGAGGTAGTCCGCCAGGTCGGCGCGCAGCGCGTCGAAGTCGCGGTCGGGGTAGCGGTTCAGGCTCCCGGCGGCCGCGCGCACGGCCGAGGTGATCTCCTCCACCACACTGGCCGGCGGCGGGTAGGGGTTCTCGTTGACGTTGAGCCGCACCGGCACATCAAGCTGCGGCGCACCGTACGGGTGCAGCCCGGCCAGCTCCGGCCGCAGCGGCAACTTCGGCCGCAGCGGCAGCTCCGGCGCGGCGGGCGGCCGCGGGCCGGCCGTCACCGGACCGGTCCCGGCGGCGGGCCCTGCGTGCGTGCCTGCACCGCTTCGCCGTGCGCCGGCAGCCCCTCGGCGTCCGCCAGCACGACGATGCGGTCGGCCACCTCGGCCAGCGCAGCGGCGTCGTAGGTCACCACCTGCACGGCCCGCAGGAACGAGTGCACGCCGAGGCCGCTGGTGAACCGGGCGCTGCCGCCGGTGGGCAGCACGTGGTTCGAGCCGGCCATGTAGTCGCCCAGCGACACCGGCGAGTGCGTCCCGACGAAGATCGCCCCGGCGCTCGTCACGCGGTCGGCTAGGGCTGCGGCGTCCGCGGTGTGCAGCTCGAGGTGCTCGGCGCCATAGGCGTTCACCACGGCCAGAGCGGCCTCGACGTCGTCCACCAGGACGATCGCCGACTGCGGGCCGGCCAGGGCGGTGAGCACGCGGGCGGCGCTGAGCGTCGCCTGGGCGCGCACCGCGAGCCGCTCCTCCACCGCGTCGGCCAGAGCCGCCGAGGGGGTGACCAGCACGGCGGCCGCCAGCGGGTCGTGCTCCGCCTGCGAGACGAGGTCGGCCGCGACGTGGTCGGGATCGGCGCCCTCGTCGGCCAGCACGGCGATCTCGGTGGGCCCAGCCTCGGCGTCGATCCCGACCATGCCGCGGACCAGGCGCTTGGCCGCCGCCACGTAGACGTTGCCGGGCCCGGTGATGACGTCCACCGGTTCGCACAGCGTCGAGCCGTCCTGGTCAGCCGCGCCGTACGCGAACATCGCCACCGCCTGCGCCCCGCCGACGGCGTACACCTCGTCGACCCCGAGCAGGGCGCAGGTAGCGAGCACCACCGGGTCCGGCAGCCCGCCGTTGTCCCGCTGCGGCGGGCTGGCCACCGCGAGCGAGGCCACCCCGGCCTCCTGCGCCGCGACGACGTTCATCACCACGGACGACGGGTACACCGCCAGCCCACCGGGCACGTACAACCCGACCCGGCGCACGGGGACCCAGCGCTGGCGCACGGTGGCACCAGGCGCGACGGTGACGGTGAAATCGGCGAGCCGCTGCGCGGCGTGCACCGCGCGCACCCGGCGGATCGTCTCGGTCAGCGCCTCGCGCACCGGCGCGTCGAGCCGCTCCAGGGCCGCGGCCAGCTCCGCGACGGGCACCCGGAGGTGCTCCGGCCGCACCCCGTCGAAGCGCTCGGCCAGGTCGCGCAGCGCCGCCGCGCCGCGGGAGCGCACGTCGTCGACGATCGGCGCCACCACCCGGGCGGCGTGCTCCACGTCCAGCTCCGCGCGGGGCAGCACGGCGAGCAGCTCGCGGCGGCCGGGCGTGCGGCCGCGCAGGTCGATGCGGGAGATCACGCGCCCGAGTCTAGGACGCACGCCCCGCGCGCCGCGGAGCCGCCCACATCGGGCCGGTCCCGGCCGGGCGCCGGCCGGCCGGGACACCCGCCGACGCCGGAGCCCTCGTCAGGAAGCCAGGCAGCCCGGCCCGAGCAGCGCCTTGAGGTCGCCGAACAGCGCCGAGGATCGCGCGACCCGCAGCCCGTCGTCCAGCCGCATCACGGTGGCCCGGCCCGGGCTGGTCAGCCGCAGCCGCACCTCGGTGGACCCGGGGTACGTGGCGAGCACCTCGCGCAGCCGCTCGACCACGGGCGGCGTGCACCGCGCGACCGGCATCGAGACCGTGACCGGCGCGTTCTGGGCGGCCGAGACGTCGGGAGTCGTCACCTCCAACGCCTGCAGCTGGACGGACTCGTCGCGGCGTCGCACCCGGCCCCGCACGACGAGCACGGCGTCCTCGGCGAGCGACGTCGCGTGCGTGAGGTAGGTCTCGCCGAAGAACATCACCTCGACGGAGCCCTCCATGTCCTCCAGCGTGATCTGGGCGTACTGGTTGCCCTGCCGGGACGTCTTGCGCACCACCGTGGTCACCAGCCCGGCGACGACGACCACCGACCCGTCCGGCCGCGCGTCGTCCGCGATGAGCGTGGCGATCGACACCTCCGCCGCCGCCGCGAGCACGTGGTCCAGGCCGGACAGCGGGTGGTCGGACACGTAGAGGCCGAGCATCTCCCGTTCGAAGGCCAGCCGCTGCTTCTTGTCCCAGTCCGGCACGTCGGGCACCGCGACCGAGAACCCCGGGGCCGCGTCCCCGGCGTCGCCGAGCAGGTCCGCGAACAGGTCGAACTGTCCCTCGGCCTCGCGGCGCTTCACGCCGATCACGGCGTCGACCGCCTGCTCGTGCACCAGCAGCAGCCCGCGCCGGGTGTGCCCCAGCGAGTCGAACGCGCCGGCCTTGATGAGCGACTCGATGGTCCGCTTGTTGCAGACGACGGCGGGCACCTTGTCCAGGAAGTCGGTAAACGCGGTGAACGCGCCCTTCTCCTCACGGGCCCGCACCACGGCGTCCACCACGTTGGCGCCGACGTTGCGCACCGCGGTGAGGCCGAACCGGATGTCCGCACCCACGGCCGTGAACAGCGCGGAGGAGGAGTTGACGTCCGGCGGCAGCACCGTGATGCCCATCCGCCGGCACTCCGAGAGGTAGAGCGCGGACTTGTCCTTGTCGTCGCGCACGGACGTGAGCAGCGCCGCCATGTACTCGGTCGGGTGGTTCGCCTTGAGAAAGGCCGTCCAGTACGAGACCAGCCCGTACCCGGCGGTGTGCGCCTTGTTGAACGCGTACCCGGAGAACGGGACCAGCACCTCCCAGACCGCATGGATCGCGGCGTGGGAGTAGCCCCGCTCGAGCATCCCCCGCTCGAAGGGCACGAACTCCTTGTCGAGGGCCTCCTTCTTCTTCTTGCCCATCGCCCGGCGCAGCAGGTCGGCCTGGCCGAGGGTGTACCCGGCGAGGATCTGCGCCGCCTTCTGCACCTGCTCCTGGTAGACGATCAGTCCGTAGGTCGGCTCGAGGACCTCGCGCAGCGGCTCCTCCAGCTCGGGGTGGATCGGCTCGATGCGCTGGAGCCCGTTCTTGCGCAGCGCGTAGTTGAGGTGCGAGCCCACACCCATCGGTCCGGGCCGGTACAGCGCGAGCACCGCGGAGATGTCCTCGAAGTTGTCCGGACGCATCTGGCGCAGCAGCGAACGCATCGGTCCGCCGTCCAGCTGGAACACGCCCAGCGTGTCGCCGCGGGCGAGCAGCTCGTACGTCGGCCGGTCGTCGAGCTCCAGGCCCTCGAGCACCACGGGCGCCTTGCCGTTCGAGACGATGTTCGCCAACGCGTCGTCGAGGATGGTCAGGTTGCGCAGGCCGAGGAAGTCCATCTTGATCAGCCCGAGCGCCTCGCACGTCGGGTAGTCGAGCTGGGTGATGATCGCGCCGTCCTGCGGGCGCTTCATGATGGGGATGATGTCGATCAGCGGTTCGCTGGACATGATCACCCCGGCGGCATGCACCCCCCACTGCCGCTTGAGGTTCTCCAGCCCGCGCGCGGTGGCCAGCACCCGCTGTGCCTCGGGGTCGGCCGCGACCACCTGCCGGAACTCCTCGGCCTCCGCGTACCGGGGGTCCTGCTGGTCGAACATGCCGGCGAGCGTCACGTCCTTGCCCATCACCGCAGGCGGCATCGCCTTGGTGAGCTTCTCCCCCATGGAGAACGGCATCCCGAGCACCCGCGACGAGTCCTTCAGCGCCTGCTTGGCCTTGATGGTGCCGTAGGTGACGATCTGGGCGACGCGGTCGTCGCCGTACTTGTCCGTGACGTACCGGATCACCTCGCCGCGGCGGCGCTCGTCGAAGTCCACGTCGACATCCGGCCACGAGACGCGCTCCGGGTTGAGGAACCGCTCGAAGATCAGGCCGTGCCGGATCGGGTCGAGCTCGGTGATCCCCATCGCGTAGGAGGCCATCGACCCGGCCGCCGAGCCGCGTCCCGGGCCGACGCGGATGCCCTGCGCCTTGGCCCAGTTGATGAAGTCGGCCACCACGAGGAAGTAGCCGGGGAACCCGAGCTGGCTGATCACCCCGGTCTCGTACCGGGCGAGCTCGTGCACCGCGTCGGGAACTCCCGCGGGGTAGCGCCGGTGCAGCCCGCGCTCGACCTCCTTGACGAACCACGAGCTCTCGTCCTCCCCGGCGGGAACGGGGAACCGGGGCATGTAGTTGGCGCCGGTCTTGAACGTCACGTCGCACTGCTCGGCGATGCTGGTGGTGATGTCGCACGCCTGCGGCAGCTCCGCCCACGTGCGACGCATCTCCGCCGCCGACTGCAGGTAGTACCCCGAGCCGCTGAAGGCGAACCGGCTGCCACCGGCGTCGCTGGTCGGCTCGTCGAGCGTGGAGCCCGACTGCACCGCGAGCAGCACCTCGTGTGCGTGCGCGTCCTCCTGGCGGGTGTAGTGCGAGTCGTTGGTCGCGACGAGGGGTGCGCCCAGCTCGTCGGAGATGCGCAGCAGGTCCTTGGTCACCCGACGCTCGAGCTCGAGGCCGTGGTCCATCAGCTCGACGTAGAACGAGTCCCGCCCGAAGATGTCCTGCAGCTCCCCGGCGGCCCGGAGCGCCTCGTCGTGCTGACCGAGGCGCAGCCGCGTCTGCACCTCGCTCGACGGGCAGCCGCTGAACGCGATGAGCCCCTCGGAGTAGCGGGACAGCAGCTCGCGGTCCATCCGCGGCCACTTGCCCATCTGGCCTTCGAGCGAGGCCAGCGAGCCGAGCCGGAACAGGTTGTGCATGCCCTCGGTGGTGCGGGCGAGCAGCGTCAGGTGGGTGTACGAGCCGCGCGCCGAGACGTCGTCCGCCTCCTGGCCGGCAGCGCCCCAGCGCACCTTCGTCTGGTCGAACCTGCTGGTGCCGGGCGTGACGTAGGCCTCGACCCCGACGATCGGCGCGATGCCTCGATCACGCGCGGCCTTCCAGAACTCGTACGCGCCGAACAGGTAGCCGTGGTCGGTGATCGCCATTGCGCGCTGACCCAGCCGGACCGCCTCGTCGAGCAGCTCCGGGATGCGCGCCGCGCCGTCGAGCATCGAGTACTCGGTGTGCACGTGCAGGTGGACGAAGTCGGAACCGTCCACCGCAGCCATGCGGGCGATCCTACGTCGGTGCACCGACGCCTCCTGCCGGATCGGCCCGCCCAAGCCGTGGCCGTCCTGCGGATCAGGCGTAGGCGGCGCGCAACCGGTCCAGGGCGGTGGTCAGGTCGGGCGGGTACTCGCTGGACAGCTCGAGCCAGGCACCCGTGCCCGGGTGCTCGAAGCCGAGCCGCACCGCGTGCAGCCACTGCCGCTCCAGGCCGAGCCGGGCCGAGAGCGTCGGATCGGCGCCGTAGGTGATGTCCCCGACGAGCGCGTGCCGCAGGGCGGCCAGGTGCACCCGGATCTGGTGCGTGCGGCCGGTCTCCAGGTGCACCTCGAGCAGCGAGGCCCCCGGCAGCGACTCGAGCACCTCGTAGTGCGTCACCGACGGTTTGCCCCCGGCGACGACGGCGAACTTCCAGTCCGAGCTCGGGTGCCGGCCGATCGGCGCGTCGATCGTGCCGACCGTCGGCGACGGGTGCCCCTGGACCAGGGCGTGGTAGACCTTCTCCACCGTGCGCTCGGCGAAGGCGCGCTTGAGCGCGGTGTACGCCCGCTCGCTCTTGGCCACCACCATGAGCCCGGACGTGCCGACGTCCAGGCGGTGCACGACGCCCGCGCGTTCGGCGGCGCCCGACGTGGAGACCCGGAACCCGGCGGCGGCCAGTGCGCCCACCACCGTCGGCCCCGTCCAGCCCGGCGACGGGTGCGCCGCGACGCCGACCGGCTTGTCGACCACCACCACGTCGTCGTCGTCGTGCACGATGATCAGCCCGGCGACCGGGGTCGGGACCACCTCGGCGGGAGCAGGGTCCTCGGGATCCGCCAGGTCGACCTCGAGCCAGCCCCCGGCGGGCAGCCGGTCGGCCTTGCCCAGGACCCGGCCGTCCAGCAGCACGCCGCCCCCCTCGGCCACCTGTGCGGCGGCCGTGCGGGACAGCCCGAGCATCCGGGCCAGCGCGGCGTCCACCCGCTCGCCGACCAGGCCGTCGGGCACCGGCAGGGTGCGACGGGTGCTCATGGCGTCGCCCTGTCGTCCCTGGGCCTGGCGGCCGCAGTCTCGTCGTCCGTGGACCTGACGGCCGGAGCCTCGTCGTCCGACCCGTCGTCCGACGACCCCTCGTGCATCGTCGCGTCGTCCGGGTACCCGCCGTCCGGAGAGCCGTCATCCGTAAGGTGGCCGGTCGCCCGCGTCCCGTCCAGGCCCACTCCGCGCAGCGTCTGGATGATGACGAGGCCCGCCGCCACGACGATCGCGATGTCGGCGACATTGCCGACGAACACGTTGCCGTACGCGATGAAATCGATCACGTGCCCGCGCCCGGGGGCGGGTGGCCGGGCGAACCGGTCCACCAGGTTGCCCACGGCACCGCCGAGCAGCAGCCCGAGCGTGAGCGCCCACAGCGGCGACCCGAGCCGCCGGGACATCCGCACGACCACGACCACGACTGCCAGCGCGACCAGGGTGAGCACCCAGGTCATGCCCGTGGCGATCGAGAGCGCCGCTCCCGGGTTGAACACCAGCTGCAGGCCCAGCAGGTCACCGAGCACCGGGATGCGGTCGCCCTCGGTCAGCGTCCGCAGCGCCCACGCCTTCGTCACCTGGTCGACGACGACCACGGTGAGGGCGAGGGCCACCACCAGCGCGAGAAGGCGACGATCCCGGCGGGGCTGCGGGCCGACCGTCGCGGCGTCGTCCTGGCCGGTGGTCACGCCGGCAGGGGCGTCAGAAGGGACGAAGGGCACCGCTGGAGTCTACGGGCGGCTTACCGGCGCTCCTCGCGCTGCTTGCACTCGACGCAGAGCGTGGCCCGCGGGAACGCCTGCAGCCGAGCCTTGCCGATCGGGTTGCCGCACGACTCGCACACGCCGAACGTGCCGGTGGTGATGCGGTCGAGGGCGTGCCTGGTCTGGTCGCGCAGGTCGCGCGTGTTGTTCACGAGGGTGAGCTCGTGCTCACGCTCCAGCGCCGACGAGCCGGAGTCCGCCTGGTCGTCACCGGCCCCGTCGCCGGAGTGCCGCAGCAGGTCCGACAGCTCGGCGTCCGCCGTGGTCAGCTCCGCCTCGAGCCGGTCCCGCTCCGCGACGAGCTCGTCGGCGAGCTCAGTCACTTCGCGGACCGTCCAGGCCTTCTCACCCTCGCGCACGGGGAACTGCTTCACCACTTTGGTGAGGTCCTTCGCATCGCCGCTCGTCGTGAGCGTGCTGAGCGCCTCGTTCATGGCCATCGGGCCCCCCTCGCTGGAGTCACGCGACTGTAGTCGGGCCCACGCAGGCGCACAACACGACGCGCGGTGCGCGCCTGCGTGCTCCATCCGCCGACGGCCCGCCCCCGCCGGGGCAGACCGACGGGGCGCCGCGGGCTGACCCGTCGACGCCCCGTAGCGGCCCCAGGGGCCGACTGTCAGAGGCTCTGGCTGTCCGCCTGGCCGGTGCGCGCGGGCAGCGCGTTGCCGCGGTTGTCCAGGTCGCCGAGCAGGTTCTCCAGGTAGCTCTTCAGACGCGTGCGGTAGTCGCGCTCGAACACCCGCAGCTCGTCGATCTTGCGCTCCAGCAGCGAGCGCTCCTGCTCGAGCTGGCTCAGGGTGCGCGCCGAGGTCTCCTCGGCCTCGCGCACGATGTGCCCTGCGCGGCCCTTGGCCTCGCTGATGAGTCGCTCGGACTCCTCCTGGCCGCTGCGCACGTAGTCGTCGTGCAGCTTCTGCGCGAGGGCGAGCATCCCGGTCGCGGACTCCGGCTCGTTGCGAGCCGGCGCCACCGGGGCGCTGATCACCGGTGCCGGTGCGACGAGCGGCGCGGCCACGACAGGCGCGTCGACGACGGGCGCGGCGACGGGCTCGGGCACGGGGGTCGGCTCCGGCTCCGGCTCGGGCTTGGCCGCCACCGGCTGCGCGCCACCGGAGCGGCTCAGCTCCGCGATCCTGCGCTCGGCCGCCGCAAGCTTCGTCTTGACGTCGTCGTTCTCGTTCGCCAGCTCGCGCAGCGTGTTGACGACCTCGTCGAGGAAGTCGTCCACCTCGTCCTGGTCGTACCCCTCGCGGAACTTGGTCGACTGGAACTTCTTGTTCAGGACGTCATCTGCCGTCAGCAGTGCCATCGTCGTCACCTCTGTCGATCGGGCTTGGGCCACCGGCAGTCCCGCGACCACCTTCGGCCACCGTAGCGGAGAATCACGGGCGGACAATCCCCCCGACACACCGCGCTGACACGCCGATGATGCCGCATTCGCCCACGTAACGCGCCGTCAGCGCGCCGATCCGGTCAGCATCGACTCCGCGAAGGCTCCGCGTGGGAATCGGACGCGGGGGTCGGACCCGGAGGTCAGAGCAGGATGTAGAGCAGCCAGCACAGGAAGAACAGCACCGTGAAGGCCAGGTCCAGCTGGACGTTACCGAGGCGCACCGGCTTGATGATCCGGCGCAGCGCGTGCAACGGAGGGTCGGTGAGGCTGAACACGACCTCGGCGATCACCAGGACGACGCCCTTGGGTCGCCAGTCGCGCGCAAACACCTGCACCCAGTCGAAGACGAGCCGGGCGAGCAGGACGAGGATGTAGGCGAGGACGACCAGTCGCAGGACGTCGAGGACGATCCCCACGTCAGCTCTGGTTGTAGAACGCCGACCGCACGGGCCCCTCGGCCGCGGACGTCGCTGCGGCGGTGACCTCGATCGTCGCCGGCGACAGCAGGAACACCTTGCTGGTCACCCGCTCGATCGCGCCGTGCAGACCGAAGATCAGACCCGCGGAGAAGTCGACGAGGCGCTTCGCGTCCGCGTCGTCCATGTCCGTGAGGTTGATGATCACCGGGGAGCCGTCGCGGAAGGCCTCGCCGATCTTGCGGGCGTCGTTGTACGAGCGCGGGTGGATCGTCGTGATGCGGCGCAGCTCGCCGACAGGGCGCTGCTGCGGCACGACACCGACGCGGCGCAATGGCGTCACCTGTGCCTCGAACTGGTCCGCCACGTCTGCCTCCGGCACGTCGTCGTCGACCCAGGTCTCGTGCTCGTCGGGCCGGTCGTCGGCCAGGCCGAGGTACAGCATCGTCTTGCGCAGTGCTCCGGCCATCGCCAGCTCCTGTCCTCCGGACGCGTTCCGGTCCCGCGCGACGCGCCCCCTGGACGCGACGTACTCGTCACGCTAGCAACGCCCCGCGACGCAGCCCGGCGCGACACGCCCGACGACGGTCACTGTGTGGCGAGCAGCCGCACCACGCCGCACGCGCGGCCCGTGGTCGTACCGTCGGCGACCGCGCGACGGTGGGAGTACAGCGCTGGGTCGGTGAACGTGTCCCGGTCCAGCGCCGTCACGGCGGTGATCCCCCGGCCGGCCAGCACCGCCGCCACGCCGGCTGCGAGGTCGAGGGCCGGGGTGCCCCACGCCGTCGTCGCGGCGGTCTCCGGGACCCGCGCCGCCACCTCGTCGCGCAGCGTGGCTGGCACCTCGTAGGAGCGTCCGGCGATCGAGGGTCCGATGGCGGCCCGCATCCGATCCGGGCGGCCACCTCGCTCGCAGAGGGCCGCGACGGCCGCCTCGACCACACCGGCCAGGAGTCCGGCACGCCCGGCATGCACGGCGGCCACGACGCGCGCCTCGGGGTCGGCGAGCAGCACCGGTACGCAGTCGGCCACCAGCACGGCGACCGCGACGTCGACCCGCTCCGTGACGTACGCATCTCCCTCGCCCACGGAGGGCGTGTCCGGGGCAGGCGGGCGGTCGACGACGACGACGCGCGCCCCGTGCACCTGGGTGCCGAACGCCACCGGCACCCCTGCCCAGGCGGCGAGCAGCGCGCGGTTGGTGTACACCGCGCGGTCGTCGTCACCGACGCCCAGCCCCAGGTCGAGGCTGTCCCACGGGGGCGTGCTCACGCCGCCGGACCGCGTGGTGAACGCGGCCAGGATGCCGGGACCGAGGTCGACGACCTGCGGGTCCACGAGCGCGACCCGGGCTCGGCGGCTACTTGAGGAAGTCCGGCACGTCCAGCTCGTCGCGCTCGCGACGGGTCTCCTCCTCGGCGAAGATGCGCGGCACCTCGAGGGACCCGGTGAGGGGGATGGGGTCGGCCTCGCTCGACAGGAACGCCGGTACGTCCGGCGCGGCACGTCCGGCGCGTCCGGCCCCGACGACCTCGGGTGCACGCGCCGGCTCGGGCAGCGGCGCCGGCACCCCGGCGCCCGCGCTGAAGGTGCCGAGCGCGTTCGCGTTGCGGCGGACGGCGGGCGCGCCACCGTCGAACCCTGCGGCGATCACCGTGACCCGGACCTCGTCGCCCAGCGCGTCGTCGATCACCGCACCGAAGATGATGTTCGCCTCGGCGTGCGCCGCCTCCTGGACCAGGCGCGCCGCCTCGTTGATCTCGAACAGGCCGAGGTCCGATCCACCCTGGATCGACAGGAGCACGCCGTGCGCACCGTCGATGCTCGCCTCGAGCAGCGGGGACGAGATCGCCATCTCGGCGGCCTGCACCGCGCGGTCCTCGCCGCGGGCGTAGCCGATGCCCATCAGTGCCGACCCGGCGCCCTGCATCACCGACTTGACGTCCGCGAAGTCGAGGTTGATCAGCCCGGGGGTGGTGATGAGGTCGGTGATGCCCTGCACACCGGAGAGCAGCACCTGGTCGGCGGACCGGAACGCGTCGAGCACCGACACCGAGCGGTCGGAGATCGACAGCAGCCGGTCGTTGGGGATGACGATGAGCGTGTCCACCTCGGCGCGCAGGCCGTCGATGCCGGAGTCCGCCTGGACCGACCGGCGCCGCCCCTCGAAGGTGAACGGGCGCGTGACGACGCCGATCGTCAGCGCGCCCAGCGAGCGCGCGATCCGCGCGACGACCGGCGCGCCGCCGGTACCGGTGCCGCCGCCCTCGCCGGCGGTGACGAAGACCATGTCCGCGCCGCGGATGACGTCCTCGATCTCCTCGGAGTGGTCCTCCGCCGCCCGCTTGCCCACCTCGGGGTCGGCGCCCGCACCGAGACCCCGCGTCAGCTCGCGGCCGATGTCGAGCTTGACGTCGGCGTCCGACATCAGCAGCGCCTGCGCGTCGGTGTTGACGGCGATGAACTCCACGCCCTTGAGGCCGACCTCGATCATGCGGTTGACGGCGTTGACACCTCCGCCGCCGATGCCGACGACCTTGATGACCGCCAGGTAGTTCTGCGGAGCTGCCACGGTGGGTACCTCTCGTTCAGGTCGTGCGGGTGGCCCTGCGGGCCGTGGTCGCTCCGCCCCGGCGCGGGGCGTCACGGACAACCTTCGCCCTCAGGTCGAGGGTTATAGTTATGTCAGGTTCGTCGTCAGTGCGTGACGGTAGGTCGCCCGACCGCACCGATCAACGACCGCGCGCGCGTGTCGCGCTACTTCGTGATCGGCATCCGCGGGGCGGAGACGTCGATCACGGAGGCACCGGCCGCCGCCGGGGAGGCGCGCAGCGCGGTGAGCACCGCGATCTTGAGCGGCGTCTCGTCGGCACTCCCCCACACCACGGTCGCGCCGTCGCGAAGACCCAGCGAGATCGTGTCCTGCGACGTGGCGGACACGGCCTGCACCTGAGCCAGCAGGTCGGCCGGCAGCCGGCGCAACACGGCTAGCACCCCGGTGAGCGTCCGGGCGTCGTCCACCGGGACGTCGACCACCGGCAGGCCGGCCGGGGCCGCGTCCGCGCGGCCCACCTGCACGCCGTCCTGGTCGAGCAGGGCGAAGCCCGGCGTCGTCGCACCCGCCGGCGGCGTCACCTCGGGGACGGCAGCGACCGGCTCGCGGCTGACCAGCGTCACCGACAGGCCCCGGGGCCAGTCGCGCATCACCCGGACCTCCCGCACACCGGGCACCTGCAGCAGGTCGTCCCGCAGGCGGACCGTGTCCAGCCGGGGCAGCGGCTCACCCGCCCGCAGGGCGACGACAGCCTGCACCTGGTCGACCGCCACCACGGTGCCGGCGCCGGTCACGGTCACCTGCGCCGGGTCGAGCGCCAGCACCGGGGAGAGCAGCAGCAGCCAGGCGAGCCCCAGCGCCCCGACGATCCCGCTCACGACGAGGACCACCTGGCGGCGGGCGAGGTTGCGCCGTGCCCTGGCCCGCTCGGCGAACCGCTCCTGGGAGCGGGTGGACACCACGGTGGGCCGCGCCGGTCCGCCGAAGCGGCGGACCTGATAGGTCGTCACCGCCTGGGACGGCGCGGCCTGGCCCTCCGTGCCTGCCGTCGGTGCCGCCTCGTCCCGGGGCCTACGTGCGGACGGCGTCGCCCCGGCCCTCGCCGATGACGGTTGCCGCGCGGCGGCCGCTGTGCGGTCGGCGTCGACGGGCCGAGAGGCGGCGCCGCCGGTGGCCGTGCGCGGCGCCGGATCGGCGGCCCGTCGGGGTCGTGGGGTGGCCGTAGGGGGCGTCGGCGTCACCGCGGGACTGGGTGCGGCGGGACGGGGTGCGGCGGGGCGGGGCGGGGCGGCAGGCACCCGCGGCGCGGGCGGGCGGGCGGGGCTCATCGCGGCGTGCCGTCGTCCGACGCGACCGCGGTCACGGGGGGCGCCTCGTCGCCCGCCAGGGCGTCGAGGATCGTCGAGGCGAGCGCGGTGACGTCGCCGGCCCCGACGGTCAGCAGCAGGTCGCCGGGCCGAGCCATGCTCACCACGGTCCGCGCCGCATCGAGCCGGTCCGGGACGAACCGGCCCCGGCCGCCGGGGATGTGCTCGACGATCAGCGCGCCGCTCACCTCGGGGTCCACGTCCTCGCGCGCGGCGTACACGTCGGTGACGACCACCTGGTCCGCGAGGCCCAGGGCGTCGCCGAACTGCGGGGCGAACGCCCTGGTCCGGGAGTAGAGGTGCGGCTGGAACAGGACCACGACGCGCCCGTCCCCGGCGACCTGACGGGCGGCGCGCAGCAGCGCGGCGACCTCGGTCGGGTGGTGGGCGTAGTCGTCCACGACGCGGACGCCGCCGGCCGTGCCGCGGTGCTCGAACCGGCGGCCGGTCCCCCGGAACGCCGCCAGCCCGGCCAGCGCCGCCTCGCGCGGGACCCCCAGCCGGCCGAGCACGATCCACGCCGCCGCGGCATTCAGCCCGTTGTGCTCGCCCGGCACGGCGAGCGGGACGACGACGGAGCCGGTGGCGTCCCGCAGCGACGTGCGCCACCTGCCATCGGGACCGGGCTGCGTCGCCCCCACCCGGACGTCGGTACCCGGCGAGCGGCCGTACGTGGCGACGTCGACCCCGGTCGCCGCCAGCTCGTCGCGCACCCCTTCGACGAGCCGGAGCGCCCCCGGGTCGTCGGCGCAGGCGACGAGCAGCCCGCCCGGCTGCACGCGGCGGGCGAAGGCGGCGAAGGCGGCCTCGAACGCCTCGCGTGTGCCGTAGTGGTCCAGGTGGTCCGGTTCGACGTTGGTCACCACGGCGACGAGCGGACGGTAGGCGAGGAACGAGCCGTCCGACTCGTCGGCCTCGGCGACGAACGGACCGGCGCCGTCGCGACCGCCGCCCAGCGGCCCGTCGTCCGAGCGCACCACGCCGCCGATCGCGAAGGACGGGTCCCGCCCGGCCGACAGCAGCGCGGTCGCGATCATCGCCGACGTCGTCGTCTTCCCATGGGCGCCCGCGACCGCGACAGACTCCCGGTCCGCCATCAGGGCGGCCAGCGCCTGCGAGCGGTGCAGCACCCGCAGTCCCAGCTCGTGCGCCCGCGCGAGCTCCGGGTTGGTGGGCCGCACGGCCGACGAGACGACCACGGTGTCGGCGCCCTCGACCAGCGCGGCGGCGTGCCCGACGCTGACCCGCACGCCCGCGGCACGCAGTCCCGGCAGCGCGGGACCGTCCGCCGCGTCGGAGCCGCTCACCGTCAGACCGCGCGCGACGAGCAGCGCGGCGACGGCGGACATCCCCGCCCCGCCGACCCCGATCAGGTGCACCCGACCCAGATCGGTGATGCGCGGGAGCGGCGCGGCCAGGTCGGGCTCGCCGGCGGGGACGGTGTCGACCGGGACGTCCGTGGCAGCGGCCGCGACGACCGGCGCTGCCGGCAGCAGAGCGTCGACCAGGGCGGCAACCCGCTCGGCGGCGTCACGCACCCCGGTGGCGGCCGCGGCCCGGGCCATCCGGGCGCGCGTCGCGGCGGCCCGCTCACCGGCCAGCAGCGGCAGCAGATGGGCACGGATCCAGGCCGGGCCGAGGGCGGCGTCGTCCACCAGCAGGCCGCCGCCGGCCTCGACGACGCCCGCGGCGTTGAGCCGCTGCTCCCCGTTGCCCACCGGCAGCGGCACGTACACCGCCGGCAGGCCCAGCGCGGCCAGCTCGCAGACCGTCCCCGCGCCGGCGCGACCCAGCACCAGGTCGGCGACCGCCAGCGCCAGCTCCATCCGGGTCAGGTACTCCAGCACGTGGTAGCGCTCCGCCCCTGGCAGACCGCGCACGGCCGCCGCGACGTCGGCCGCCTTGCCACGGCCCGTCAGATGCAGCACCTGCACGCCCGCATCGAGCAGGCTCTGCGCACCCGCCGCCACCGCACGGTTGACGCTCACCGCGCCGAGGGAGCCGCCGGTGACCAGCAGCGTGGTCAGGGCCGGGTCGAGGCCCAGCTCGTCGGCCGCCCGCCCGCGCGTCGCCACCGGGTCCGCAGCACGCTCGTCGAGCAGCTGCGCGATCGAGGCGCGCAGCGGCAGCCCGGTCACCTGCGCGTGGCGGAGCCGGGTAGCGGGAAAAGTCGTCGCCACCACGGCGGCCCAGCGCGCACCGAGCCGGTTGGCCAGGCCCGGCCGCACGTTCTGCTCATGCACGACGACCGGCAGACCGCGTCGCCGCGCCGCCAGGTAGGCCGGGGTCGACACGTAGCCGCCGAATCCCACCACCACCTGCGCACCCGACTCGTCGATCGCCCGGTCCGCGGCGGCCACGGCAGCCCGGAGCCGGCCCGGCAGCCGCCACCAGTCGGCCGTCGGCCGGCGCGGCAGCGGCACGCGCGGCACCACGGCCAGGGTGAGCCCGTGCTCGGGCACCAGGCCGGCCTCCAGGCCTTCAGCCGTGCCCAGCACCGTCAGCCGCACCCCGGGGCGCCGTGCGACCAGCGCGTCCGCGACCGCCAGCAGGGGGTTGACGTGGCCTGCCGTCCCGCCACCGGCGAGCAGCACCGACGGCGGGTCAGCCACGGGTGCGTCCCAGCACGGCCAGCGACCGACGCACCACCGACGGTCGGGCGGCGAGCGCCTCCGCCGCCCCCGGCTCGGTGCGGGCGAACGCGATGACGACCCCCAGCGCCGCCATGGTCATGATGAGGGCCGAGCCACCCGCGGACACTAACGGCAGCGGCACACCGATCACCGGCAGCAGACCCACCACCACGGAGATGTTGATCAGGGCCTGCCCGACGATCCAGCAGCAGATGGCCCCCGTGGTGATCCGTGCGAAGGCGTCGTCGTGCCGGCGGATCACCCGGATCATCGCGAACGCCAGCAGGCCGAAGAGGGCGAGGACCAGGAGCGTGCCGATCAGGCCGAGCTCCTCGCCGAGGATGGCGAAGATGAAGTCGTTGTGCGCCGCCGGCAGGTACGACCACTTCTCGCGGCTGGCGCCCAGGCCGAGCCCGCCCCAGCCCCCGGTGGCCAGCCCCCAGCCGCCGTGCAGCGTCTGGTAGCAGTCGTCGGTGGGGTCGCAGCTCGCCGAGAGCCAGGACGTGATCCGGCGCACGCGGTTCTTGCTGAAGACCACCAGTACCGCGGCCGTCCCCGCTCCGAACAGCAGCGGGACGGCGAACACGCGCTTCGGCACCCCCGCCACCCAGAGCGCGCCGAACACCAGCAGGATGAGCACGAGCGCGGTGCCCAGGTCGTGCCCGGCCAGCACGACGCCGATCGAGACGACGGCCACCGGGAGCACGGGTACCAGCGCGTGCCGCCAGTCGCCCAGCAGCGGCAGCTTGCGGGCCAGCACAGCGCCCAGCCACACCGCCAGCGCCAGCTTGACCGCTTCCGAGGGCTGCGCGGAGAACCCCGGCAGGCTGACCCAGTTGCGGTTGCCACCCTCGCCGCGACCGAGCGGGGTGAACACGAGCAGCTGGAACACGATCGCCGCCGCGAGCACCGGCCAGGCCATCGCCCGGATCACGCGCACCGGCGTCCGCGCGATGAGCAGCATCAGGGGCAACCCGACGAGGGCGAACTTCGTCTGGTCGAGGAAGATCGTGTACGGGGACCGACCAGCCTGCAGCGACTCGACGCTCGAGCTGGACAGCACCATGACCAGCCCGATCGCCAGCAGCAGCGCGCTCGAGCCGATGAGCACGTAGTACGAGGTCACCGCGCTGTTCCACTGCCCCAGCACCGACCCCGTCCGGGGCCGCGGCCCGGTGGTCGCGACCGGCCTGGCGGTCGCCACCGGGCTCAGGCTTCCCCGGCCAGGGCGCGCACCGCCGCCGCGAACTGCTCGCCCCGGTCCGCGTAGGACACGAACTGGTCCATCGAGGCGCACGCAGGCGCGAGCAGCACGGTCGACGCGCCCGCGGCGCCGGACGCCAGGGCGCCGGCGGCGTGCACGGCGCGGCTCATCACCGTGCCAGTCTCGCCGGGATCGACCTCGATGACGGGCACCTGCGGCGCGTGTCGGGCCAACGCGTCGCGAAGCGGCCACCGGTCCGCGCCGATGAGGACGACACCCGCCAGCCGGTCGGCGCGGCCCTGGACGAGCTCGTCGAACGTCGCCCCCTTGGCCAGCCCGCCGGCGATCCACACCACGGAGCCGGTGGGGAACGACGCTAGGGACGCCGCCGCGGCGTGCGCGTTCGTCGCCTTGGAGTCGTCCACGTACGCCACGCCGGCCACCAGCGCGATCGTCTGGATGCGGTGCGCGGTGGGGCCGAACGCCCGCAGCCCGGCCCGCACGGCGGCCGGCGCGACGCCGTGCGCCAGCGCGAGTGCCGCCGCCGCCAACGCGTCCGCCACCACGTGCGGCGCCACCCGGCCGTCCGGACCGGCCAGCTGCGCCAGGTCCGCCACCGTGCCGAGCTCGGCGGCCGCGACGTGCCGGGCGGCGCTGAAGCCGCGGTCCACGAGCACGTCCTCGACGAGGCCCACCTGGCCCACCGCGGGCGCACCCAGGGTGAAGCCGACGGCCAGCGCCCCGTCCACCACGTCGGCGTCGCGCACCAGGCGCTCGGTCACCGGGTCGGACGCGTTGTACACGCACGCCACCTGCGCGCGGGCGAAGACGCGACCCTTGTCGGCGGCGTACGCGTCGAGTGAGCCGTGCCAGTCGAGGTGGTCCGGCGCGACGTTGAGCACCGCGCCGGCCTGCACCGACATGGACGAGGTGAAGTGCAGCTGGAAGCTCGACAGCTCCACCGCCAGCACGTCGAGGGCCGGATCGGTCGCCCCGAGCACCAGCGGCTGTCCGACGTTGCCCACGGCGGCCACCCGCTCGCCGCCGGCGGCCAGGATCGACGCCAGCATGCCCACCGTCGTCGTCTTGCCGTTGGTGCCCGTGACGGCCAGCCAGGGTGCCGGACCGCCACCGGCAGCACGATCGACCCGCACCTGCCACGCCAGCTCGACCTCGCTCCACACCGGCAGGCCGCGCGCCACGGCCGCGGCGAGCACCGGGTGGTGCGGCGGCAGCCCGGGCGAGGTGACGACGAGGTCGACGCCCGCGAGCCGGTCGGCCGCGAGGAACACCGCGGCGTCGCGCTCGTCGGCGTCCGGCGACGAGTCGTCGAAGGTGACCACCTGCGCGCCGCGCTCGAGGAGCACCTGCACGGCCGCCCGCCCGGACAGTCCCAGCCCCGCCACCAGCACCCGGCGCCCCGTCAGTCCGTCGCCGTCCGCCACCTAGCCCGCCACCCACTCCGCGTAGAAGATGCCGACGCCCAGCGCGACGAAGATCCCGGCGATGAGCCAGAACCGGATGACGATCGTCACCTCGCCCCACCCCGACAGCTCGAAGTGGTGGTGCAGGGGCGCCATCTTGAACACCCGTCGGCCGGTCAGCTTGAAGAACCCGATCTGGATCACGTCCGACAGCGCCACCAGCACGAACATCCCGCCGATGATCGCGGTCAGCACCTCGGTGCGGGACACGATCGACAGCCCCGCCAGCGCTCCGCCCAGCGCGAGTGCGCCGGTGTCGCCCATGAAGATCCGGGCCGGGCTGGCGTTCCACCACAGGAAGCCGAACAGCGCACCGGTGATCGCCGCCGCGACGATCGCGAGCGACATCGGGTCCCGCGTCTCGTAGCAGCGCGGCCCGGCCGAGGACAGGAACTGGCACGACTGGTTGAACTGCCACACGCTGACCAGCACGAACGCCCCGAACACGATGAGCGAGACGCCGGTGGCCAGCCCGTCCAGCCCGTCGGTGAGGTTGACCGCGTTCGACCACGCCGTGATGAGGAAGTTCGCCCAGACGACGAAGAGGATCACGCCGAGGGTCACCCCCGCGAACGCCAGGTCGATGTTGGTGTCGCGGATGAACGAGACGCGGGTGGACGCGGGGGTGCGGAACCGCTCGTTGGGGAACTGCAGCGCGGCCACCGAGAACACGACGCCGACCACGCCCTGCCCGGCCACCTTCGCCCACGGAGACAGCCCGAGGCTGCGCTGCCGGGAGATCTTGAGGAAGTCGTCGAGGAAGCCCACCACGCCCAGGCCGGTCATGAGGAACAGGACCAGCACCGCCGACGCCGTCGGCGTCGCACCGGTGGTCAGCACGGCGGCGAGGTAGCCCAGCAGCGCCGCCGCGAGGATGACGACCCCGCCCATGGTCGGGGTGCCGCGCTTGGTGAAGTGCGCCGTCGGCCCGTCCTGACGGATGAACTGCCCGTACTGGCGACGCACCAGGAACCGGATGAACAGGGGCGTGCCGAACAGCGCAAGGACCATCGCGGTGCCGCCGGAGACCAGGACGCCCCTCATGCGCTCGCGCCCACCAGTCGGTCGCCCAGCCGCCACAGCCCCGCGCCGTACGACGACTTGACCAGCACGACGTCCCCGGCACGGAGCTCCTGCTCGAGGAACCGCTGCGCGGCGTCGACGTCGTCCACCAGCACCACCTCGTCGCCCCAGGACCCCTCGTGGTTGGCACCGTCGCGGATCGAGTGTGCGCCCTGGCCGACGACGACGGTCAGCGCGACGTTGAGCCGCACGACGAGCCGCCCGATCGCGTCGTGCGCCGCACGCGAGTCCGGTCCGAGCTCGAGCATCTCCCCCAGCACGGCCACCGAGCGGCGGTTGCGGCCGGCCAGCACCGCCAGGGCCTTGAGGGCGGCGCGCATCGAGTCCGGGTTGGCGTTGTAGGAGTCGTCCACCACGGTCACCCCGTCGGCGCGGTCCACCACGTGCATCCGGTGCGGGCTCAGCGCATCGGCCGCGGACAGGCCCGCCGCCACCGCGTCGAGGTCCAGGCCGACCGCCAACGCGACGGCAGCCGCCGCCAGCGCGTTGTGCACGTGGTGCTCGCCCACCAGCCGCAGCGTGACCGGCAGCGCGCGCGGTGCACCCGCCGCGCGGGCGTCAACCAGCGTGAACCGCGCCCGCCCGTCGGGTCCCAGCGCCACGTCCCGCGCCCGCACCTGCGCGCCCGGTCCGAGCCCGAAGGTCACCACGTCCCCGGGGGCGAGGTCCGCCATCGCGATGACGCGCGGGTCGTCGGCGTTGAGCACGGCGATGCCCCCGGTCGCGAGGCCCTGGACGATCTCGGCCTTCGCCCGCGCCGTCACCTCGACGCCGCCGAACTCCCCGACGTGCGCCACGCCGACCACGAGCACGGCCGCGACGTCCGGCGGCGCGATGCCGGTCAGGTACGCGATGTGGCCGAGGCCGCTGGCGCCCATCTCCAGCACGAGGTAGCGCGTCTGCTCGTCGGCACGCAGCACGGTGAGCGGTAGGCCGATCTCGTTGTTGAACGACCGCACCGGGGCCACCGTCGGCCCGGCGGTGGAGAACACCTGGGCCAGCAGGTCCTTCGTCGTCGTCTTGCCGACCGACCCGGTGACGGCCACCACGCGCAGGCCGGAGCCGCCCGGCTCGGTCGCCGCCTCCCGCAGCCGCCCGAGCACGTCGCGCGCCAGCGCGCCCAGCGCCCGCACCACGTCGTCCACTAGCACCGTGGGCAGCGCCGCGCCGGTCTCGTCCTGCAGCGGGCGGGCGGCCAGCACGGCCACCGCACCGGCGGCCACCGCGGCGGCCGCGAAGTCGTGCCCGTCGACGTGCACACCGGGCAGCGCGACGAACAGGGCGCCCGGCCCCGCCTCGCGGGAGTCGGCCACCACCGGGCCGGTGACCATGGCGGTGGGGGCGAGGCCGACCAGCGTGCCGCCGGTGACCGCGGCGACGTCGGACGCCGTCAGGGCGATCATGCGGAGCCGCCCGCCGGTGCGGCGGCTCGCTCGGCGCGCACCGCGAGGAACACGTCCCGGTCGTTGTAGCGGTGGAACACGCCGGCGATCTCCTGGGTCGGCTCGTGGCCCTTGCCCGTGACGATCACCGTGTCGGCGTCGCCCGCCAGGGTCAGGGCGTGCCGGAGGGCGTCGGCCCGGCTGGTCGTCACCTCCACGAGGTCGTGGCAGTCAGGCCGCTCCGCGCGGGCGCCGGCCAGGATGGCGGCACGGATCGACCCCGGCTCCTCCGAGCGCGGGTTCTCGTCGGTGACGACGACGACATCCGCCAGCCGCGCGGCGATCTGCCCCATGATCGGACGCTTGCCGCGGTCACGGTCACCGTCCGAGCCCAGCACGAGGATCAGTCGGCCCGGGGTGATCGGGCGGACCGCCTCCAGCGCCAGCACCAGCGCATCCGGGGTGTGCGCGTAGTCCACCAGGCACAGCGGGAACCCGTCGCCGCGCTCGACCACACGTTCCATCCGGCCGGGGACCTCGTGCGCCGCGCCCACCGCCGCGATCGCGGCGTCCAGCGGCACCCCGGCGGCGTGCGCCACGACGACCGCGAGGGCCGCGTTCGACACGTTGACCAGGCCGGGCAGCGGGCTCGCCGCAGCGTGCCGGGCGCCGTCCGGACCGCGCAGGACGAAGCTCGAGCCGACGCCGTCCAGCCCGATCTGCGCCTCGACCACCGCCCAGTCCGCGGTGCCCGCCGCCGGGTCGCCGACATGCGTGGCGACGGTCGTCACCGGGATCCTGGCCTCCTGCGCCAGGCGCCGGCCCCACTCGTCGTCCACCACGACGACCCCGCGCCGCGCCTGCTCGGGCGCGAACAGCTGCGCCTTCGCCGCGAAGTAGCCCGGCATGTCGCCGTGGAAGTCCAGGTGGTCGCGCTGGAGGTTGGTGAAGGCGACGACGTCGAAGAGCAGTCCGCGCACCCGGCCCAGGGCCAGCGCGTGCGACGACACCTCGGTCACCAGGGCGCTCGCACCCCGTTCGAGCGCCAGGGCACAGACGGCCTGCAGCACCGGCGCCTCGACGGTGGTGCGGGGGCTCTCGATCGCCTCGTCGCCGATGCGCAGCTCGACCGTCCCGAGCACGGCCGTCGTGGCGTGCGCGGTCCGCAGTGCCGCGTCGACGAAGTAGGAGGTCGTCGTCTTGCCGTTGGTGCCCGTCACACCGACGGTCACCAGCCGGGTCGCCGGGTCGCCGTAGACCCACGCCGCGACCGGACCGGCCTGCGCCCGGGGGTCGTCCACGACCAGCACCGGTACCCCCGCGCGCCCGTCGGCGTGGAGGTCGGCACGCACCAGGTCGCGCCCGGCGCGGTCCGTCAGCACGGCGACGGCGCCGCGCTGCACGGCCTGCGCAGCGAACCGGGCGCCGTGCACCCGCAGCCCGGGCACCGCGACGAACAGGTCGCCCGCGGCCGCGTCGTCGGACGCGACGCTCACCCCCCGCAGGGCGACGTCGCCGATGTCACCGTCCACCAGCGCGGACGCACCGAGGAGGGTCACGAGGTCGACCATCCGGCGCTCCGGCGGATGCAGCGGACGCATCCGTCCCTGGGGGGAGGTCATGGACGCAATCTACCCAGCGGCGAGACGGCCCGGGTCACCAGGTCGTCGGGTAGAGGTTCGCCGGCGTGCCCGACGGGGCGACGCCCAGCTCCGTCAGCGCGAAGCTGGCGACGTCGGAGAAGACCGGCGCGGCCACCGTCCCGCCGTACACCGAGGTCTTCGGGTCGTGCAGGATGACGGCGACGACGAGGCGCGGGGAGTCGGCCGGGACCACCCCGATGAACGACGCCGTGATCCCCCCCGTGGTCAGCTCCTGCGCGGTGCCGGTCTTACCGGCGACGCGGTAGCCCGCCACCGACGCCTTGGTTCCGGTGCCGTCGTCCACGGCGCTCTCCAGCATGGTCATCACCTGCTGGGCGGTCTGCTCGGAGACGACCCGGTCACCCACCCCGGTCGGCGCGGCCGCGTAGGTGCCGTCCGCCGAGGTCCAGCCGGCGATCAGCCGCGGCGCGACGTGGACCCCGCCGTTGGCGATCGTCGCGTACACGCTGGCGGCCTGGAGCGCATTGACCGCCACGCCCTGGCCGAACAGCACGTTGTACTGCGTGCGCCCGTCCCACTCGTCCACCGGGTGCAGGATGCCGCCCGTCTCACCGGGCATCTCGATGCCGGTCTTCGAGCCGAACCCGAACTTGGCCAGGTAGTCGTAGCGCTGCTGCACCGTCAGGCCCTTGCCGATCATCACGGTGCCGACGTTCGACGACTCCGCAAGGACGCCGGTGGTGGTCAGGTGCTCGATCCCGTGCACGTGCGAGTCCTTGATGGTGCCGGCGCCGTTGGGGGTGTCCCAGGTACCGGGGACCTCGTACGTGGTGGTCGGGGTGGTGACGCCCTCCTCGATGGCGGCGGCCATCGTCACGACCTTGCCGGTCGAACCGGGTTCGAACACGTTCGAGATCGCGCGCGAGAGCGCGCCCTCGCCGGCCTTGCCGGGGTCGTTGGGGTCGATGGCGCCGGAGTCGGCCAGGGCGTAGACGGCACCCGTGTGGGCATCCATCACCACGATCACGCCCGACGCCGCGCCGGTGGCCGACACCTGCGCGTCGATCGCCTCCTGCGCCTTCCACTGCACGTCGGAGAGCAGCGTCAGGCGCGCGGAGTCGCCGGTCGTCGCCGGGGTGTCCTCCGTGTAGCCGCCGGGGATCGCCTGTCCGCGGGCACCGCGCTCGAACGTCTCCTTGCCGGCTGCCCCGGCGAGCCGCTCGTCGAGCGTGAGCTCCAGGCCCTGCAGGCCCGTGCCGCTGGAGTTGACGAAGCCGAGGATGTTGCCCGCCAGCCGGCCCTTGGGGTACACGCGGTCGGCGACCTTGTCCACCATCACCCCGTTCAGCCCGAGCGTGCGGATCTCCCGCGCGACCTCCGGCAGCACTCCCTTGGCGATGTAGAGGAACGTCGACGTCCCGACGAGCCGGCCACCCAGCTCCGCGGCGTTCATCCCGAGCAGCGGAGCCAACCGCGCCGCGACGCCCGCCGCGCCGTCCGGCACGGCATCGGAACCGGTGCTCTTGTACGCGGCCACCTGGACCTGGTTCACCGAGATGTCGTAGCGCTCGACCGACACCGCGAGCGGCACGCCGTTCGCGTCGGTGATCTGACCCCGTTCGCCGAGCACGGTCACCGTGGACAGTCGCTGCTGCAGCGCCTGCGCCGCGATCGTCGGGCCGGCGATGGCCTGCACCCAGATGAGCTTGCCGGCGAGCGCGGTCAGCACCAGCGCGACGACGACGGCCATCGCCCCGACCCGCTGGCGTGAACCTGCCTCCCGCGGAGCGGGCACCGCCGCAGGGGGCCGTGCACCCGGTGGCCGCCCGGTCGCAGCCGGACGCGCCACGGTGCCGGTCGCTGCCATGCCGGTCACCGTGCCACGGGTCCGGGCCTGGGCAGCGGCGGCACGCGGAGCGGCGTGGGTCGACGGTCGAGGACGAAGGACCCCCGCGAACGGTCGGGCCCGGCCCGGCGCACCGGCACGGCCGGCGAGCCCCGCACCACGGCGGGCGGGCGCCGCCGCCGACGGCGCCGGACGACCCGCCGCCATCAGCCGGCCTTGGCCGGCGCCGGCGTGCCCTGCACGGAACCGTCGGACAGTCGCAACCAGCCGGTGCCGTTCTCGGGCACCATGCCCAGACCCCGCGCGGCGGCGGCCAGGCTGGCGGGCGACGACCGGGCGTCGAGCGCCGCCACGAGGTCGAGCTGGTCCTGCTCGAGGCGCCCGAGCCGGTTGCTCAGCTCGTAGCGCTCGAAGGCCTGGCCGGCCATCGACGTGTTGAGCAGCAGCGCGGACAGCAACGCCGCACCGAGCACCGCCATGCACGCCAGCACGAACGGCACGCGCGTGCGCGCCTGGGCGGGTGCGGCGACCGCACGCAACCGGGGGCGCGGCGGTGCCGCGGTCGGCCGAGGCCGCGGCAGGCCGGGTGCCGGAGCGGCGCGCAGCGGCTCGGCGCTCATGCTGCCCTCCGTGCGGTGCGGGTCGGGACGAGGTGACGCGGCGTGGGTCGCAGGCGCTCGGCGGCGCGAAGCCGGACGGAGGTCGCCCGCGGGTTGGCGGCCCGCTCGGCCTCGTCGGCCTCCTCCGCGCCGCGGGTGAGCAGCCGCAGGTAGGGCGCCTGCTCCGCGGGCTCCACCGGCATGTCGGGCGGCGCGGACGACGTGGCGCCGACCGCGAGCGTCCGCTTGACCATCCGGTCCTCGAGGGACTGGTAGGCCTCGACGACGATCCGGCCGCCGACCGCGAGCGCCTCGACCGACGCCGGCAGCGCCCGGCCCAGCGCCTCCAGCTCGCCGTTCACCTCGATGCGCAGGGCCTGGAAGGTGCGCTTCGCCGGGTGCCCACCGGTGTGGCGCGTGGCAGCGGGCACGGCCTGGCGGACGAGGTCCACCAGCTCACCGGTGCGCGTCAACGGGCGCTGGGCACGTGCCCGCACCACGGCCCGGGCGATGCGCGGCGCGAACCGCTCCTCGCCGTAGGCCCGCAGCACGCGGGTGAGCTCGCGCTCGTCGTAGGTGTTGAGCACGTCCGCCGCGGTGGTCGCCGTGCCGGGGTCCATCCGCATGTCGAGCGGGGCGTCGTGGGCGTAGGAGAAGCCGCGCTCCGGCTCGTCGAGCTGCAGCGACGACACGCCGAGGTCCATCAGCACGCCCTGCACCAGGCCGATGCCCAGCTCGTCGAGCACGTCCCGCACCTCGTCGTACACGGCGTGCACGGGCGTGAACCGGGGGCCGAAGCCCGCCAGCCGACGGCCTGCGAGGTCGAGAGCCTGCGGGTCGCGGTCCAGCCCCACGACGCGCACCTGCGGGAACGCCGTCAGCACGCCCTCGGCGTGGCCGCCCATGCCGAGCGTCGAGTCCACCAGCACCGAGCCGGGCGCGGCGAGCGCAGGCCCGAGCAGCTCCAGGCAGCGCCGCAGCAGCACCGGCGTGTGCCGCGCGGCGGCCTGGCCGGTGTGCTCGTCCACGGTGCTCCTGCTCGGGGTGCGGGGTGCGGGGTGCGGGGTGCGGGTACGGCGAGGTCCGAGGCTCGGGTCGAGCTCGGGATCTGCTGGTCGGACGGTCCCTCCACCGTCCGACCAGATCCCCCACCGCGGGCGCTGGCGCCGGGGAAGTGCGTCAGCGCGGGACGCGGGAGGAGGTCTCATCGGGCGGTACGGGGGGTGGGGCTCAGGTGCGGGGAGCGGGTCGGGGTCGGGGCGGGGCCGGACTCAGAAGGGCCCGTGGGGGAAGACCTCCTCGGCGGTGTCGGCGTAGCCGGCTTCCTGCTCGGCCAGGTAGGTCTCCCAGGCCCGCAGGTCCCAGATCTCCACGCGGGTGCCGGCACCGATGACGGCGACGTCCCGGTCGAGCCCGGCGTAGCGGCGCAGCATCGGCGGGATCGAGATGCGACCTTGCCTGTCCGGCAGTTCGTCGCTGGCTCCGGAGAGGAACACCCGCAGGTAGTCGCGCGCCTGCTTGCTGGTGACCGGCGCCTGGCTCAGCCCGGCGTGCATCCGACGGAACTCGTCGAGCGGCAGCAGGAACAGGCAGCGCTCCTGGCCGCGCGTCATGACGAGGCCGTCGGCCAGCTGGGGGCGGAACCGCGCCGGCAGGATCAGCCGCCCCTTGTCGTCCAGCCGGGGCGTGTGGGTGCCCAGGAACGGCGCGAAGGAGCCCAGGACGCCGGGCGTGGAATCCGCCGACATCGCCCCTCCCCTCCCCCGCACACTCCTTGCTCAACCACCGCGCCCCACCGTACTCCATTTCCCTCCACTTTCGGCATGGCAAACCCTCGTTTCACCCATCCGGGACGTCACGATGCAGGTCACGTTGGTGGAGCGTCGTGGAGGGCCGACACGCCGCACGGTGCGGTCAGGGGGTTTCACCCGGGCGCCGGGCTCCCCCGGCGGCCCGTCCGGAGGCTGACCACCAGCCCGGCCCCACCCTCCGCGGTCGACGAGGCCGTCATCGCGATCCCCGGTGGAGGGAAGTGGATCCCCGGCCCCCGGGTGACGCCGTACGCTCGTCGCACCAGTTCAAGGAGGAACCGATGGCGGGAGCAGGACCCAGCGAGGCCGAGCTCGACGACGTGGTCGAGGTGACCGGGCGAATGTGTCGCGGGATCGAGTCGGTGCTCACCGGGCGCCCGGACCTCGTCCGCGCGAGCCTGGCAGTGCTGCTGGCCGAGGGCCATCTGCTGCTCGAGGACGTGCCCGGGGTCGGCAAGACCACCCTGGCCAAGGCGATCGCGCGGAGCATCGACTGCACCGTGGGCCGGGTGCAGTTCACGCCCGACCTGCTGCCGAGCGACCTGACCGGCGTGAACATCTACCGCACCCAGACGCACGAGTTCGAGTTCCGGCCGGGTCCGGTGTTCGCCCACGTCGTCATCGGCGACGAGATCAACCGCGCCTCGCCGAAGACGCAGTCCGCTCTGCTGGAGTGCATGCAGGAGGCCCAGGCGACGGTCGACGGTCACTCGTATCCCCTGCCGCGCCCGTTCCTCGTCATCGCCACCCAGAACCCGGTGGAGATGGAGGGCACCTACCCGCTGCCGGAGGCGCAGCGCGACCGGTTCATGGCCCGCCTGACCGTCGGCTACCCCAGCGCGGAGTCCGAGCTGGCGATGCTCGACTCGCAGGAAACCTCCGACCCGCTCACCCGGCTGACGCCGGTGACCGACGCTGCGCACGTGGGCCGGATGGCGGAGGTGGTGCGGGGTCTGTACGCCTCGCCGGACGTCAAGCGCTACGTCGTCGCCCTCGTCTCGGCCACGCGCACCGAACCCGGTCTGCGCCTCGGCGCCTCCCCGCGTGCGGCGATCCAGCTGTTGCGGGCGGCGAAGTCCGTCGCGGCGATGGCCGGCCGCGACCATGTGCTGCCCGACGACGTGCAGGACCTGGCGGTCCCGGTGCTGGCCCACCGGCTGCTGGTGACCACCGAGTCCCGGCTCTCCGGGCGCAGCGCGGCGGACATCGTCGCGGACGTCGTGGGCCGCGTGCCGCTGCCCGAGCCCGTCGGCTCCCGCGCACGGCGCGCTCTGGGCTGATGCTGCCCCACCCCACCCCCCGTGGCTGGGGGCTGGCCGCCGCCGGCACGATCCTCGTCGTGCTCGGGGTGCTGCTCGGATCCGTCGACCTCGTGCGCATCGGCGTGCTCGCCGCCGTGCTCGTCGTCGGCGCGGGCGCCGTGGTCGCGCTCACCTCCCCCGGCCGGCGGCGGCGGCGCCTCGACGTGCGCCGCCGGGTGGTCCCCAACCCGGTGCACGCTGGCGAGACCGCCACCGTCACCATCGACGTGCGCGCGGTGGACGTCGGCTCGCGGGTGCAGCTGGCGGGGCTGCGGTTCGCCGAGCAGGCGGCCGGCGAGCTGTCCGGCGGACGACCTCTGCGAGCACACGTCGAACGCGCGCCGGGACACGTCACGGTCCGGTACACGGTGCAGGCCGGCCGACGCGGGCGTTGGGCGCTCGGGCCGCTGGTGGTCACCCGCAGCGACCCGTTCGGTGTGGTCCGGGCGCCGTCGACGCTCGGCACCACGGCCGAGGTCGCGGTGTGGCCGGCCGTCACCGCGTTGCCGGCGCCCAGCGACGTGCTGGTCGGCGAGCCGGACCGGGTCGCGCTCGGTGCCCGGACGCCGTCCACCGACGACGCCGCGCTGCGCGACTACCGCGAGGGCGACGACCTGCGGCGGGTGCACTGGCGCAGCAGCGCGCGGCGGGGCGTGCTCCTCGTCCGCAGCGACGAGCGTGCCGGTATGCGTCCGGTCAGCGTGCTGCTCGACCAGCCCGCGCGACCGGCGGCCGTCGAGTGGTCGGTGTCGATGGCCGCCTCCGCGGCGCTGGCGATGCTCGACGGCGGGCACCCGGTACGCCTGGTCGGGGTCTCGGTCGCCGCCGAGACACCCGGCGAACCCTCGTCCTTCGTGCACGCCCGGAGCGGGCCCACCTCGCGCGCCGAGCTCCTCGACCAGCTCATCGACATCGCCGCACCCCGCTCGGAGGCGGAGGCTGAGCAGCGGCTGCTGGCCGGCGTGCGGATGCTGGAGTCGTCCGACGCGGGCGGCGACCTGGTCATCGCCATGCTCGGCCCGCTGTCCGGCCCTGCCCGACGCGCCCTGGCGCACGTGACGCAGACGGCGCACGGCTGGGCGCTGGTGCGCGCCGACTCCCGGCAACCCGGTGAGGCCGCGGCGGCCGAGCAGACCATCAGGGCGCTGCGCCGGGCCGGCTGGCGGGCCTGCCGGGTGACGTCGGGCGAGCCGATGGTCGACGCCTGGCTGCGGCTGCTCGGGAGCTTGTCATGAGCGTGGGGCGCGGCATGAGCGGGTGCGCGGCGTGAGCGGGTGCGCGGCATGAGCGGGCGCTCTCGCGCGGCAGCGTTCCCGCGCGGACCCCGGTCGCTGATGGGGTCGGCGCTGAGCGCGGCGACCACCGCCGCCAGCCTGCTGGCGCTGGCCCAGCTCGTGGAGCCGGGGCGCTGGTCGGTGGTCGCACCGCTCGCCGTCTTCGGCCTCGCCGGTGTGATCGCCGGCACCCGGGCGGCGACGCGCTCGCTCTGGGCGCCGAGCCTGGTCGGACTCGTCGTCGCGGTGCTGGGACTCGCAGTGCGCTACGGGGCGGTGCCCGGCCGGGTGCAGGTGCTGCCGGACGTCGCCGCGATCCGCCGCGCGTGGGCCCTCGGTGCCGAGGGCATGGTGCTGGTGCGCGACTCCACCGTGCCGATGGCCAGCACCCGCGCCGCCGAGCTGCTCGTCGTCGCCGGCGCCCTCGCCGTGCTCCTGGTCGTCGACGCGCTCGCGCTCGGTGTGGGCATGCCGGCCCTCGCGGCGCTACCGCTGGCGGCGATGTGGATGCCCGCCGTGTTCCTCGGCTACCCGGCGAGCGGGTCCGCACTGTTCTGGACCGGCACGGGATACCTGCTGCTTCTCGCGCTGGGCGCGGCGCCACCAGGCGCCACCACCGACCGCGCCCGGCGCAGTGGGATCGTCGTCGCGTCCACCGTCGCGGCGGTCGTCGCGGCGCTCGTGCTCGGTCCGATCGTCGCCGCCTTCCCGGCCTGGGCCGCCATCTCGCTGCCGACGTTCGGCAGCGGGCCGCTCGGTCCCCTGCACCTGTCCGACGACCTGGACCTGCGGGAGAGCCTCGGCGCGCGCTCGGGGCAGGTGGTGCTGCGCTACACCGTCGATCCGGTGGACCAGGCGACCCCGGCGAGCGAGGCAGCCGACGCAGCGACCACCGAGACCCCGGCGCCCACGCCCGGTGCGAGCCCGTCGTCGGGCAGCGACCCGTCGTCCGGTGCGTTGTTCCCGCCCAACGCCCGCACCGTCGGGGTGCTGCGGGCCATGACGTTGTCGTCGTTCGACGGCCGCGAGTGGCACCGCACCGAGTCCGATCAGCTGGTCGGATTCGGCGCGGACACGCTGCTCGGCTCGGCGCCCCAGGACGCAGCCACCGGCGGCGAGCCCACCCTGCTGGACGTCTCACTGGTGGTCGGCGGCATGCGCGAGACCCGCCTGCCCATCTCGACGTTCCCGCGCACGCTCCAGATCGACGGCCCGTGGCAGTACGACGAGAACCGCGACGAGGTCGTCGGCGGCAGGCCGACCACCGACGGGATGACGTACTCGATGCGCGTGCAGGTTCCGAACCTCACCGCCGACGAGCTGGCGAGCGCCTCCGTCGGTGACCCGCCGGGCGACGACGACTACCTGGCGGTCCCGGTCTCCGGCCACTCGGCCGACGTGCGGACGTTGGCCGCGGAGATCACCGCCGACTCCACCAGCCCGTACGAGCAGGCGATGAAGCTGCAGGCCTTCTTCCGTTCCACCGCGAACTTCGAGTACGACACGCGCGTCGCGCCCGCCCGCAGTGACGACGCGGTGTGGGACTTCATCCAGTCCCGGCGCGGCTACTGCGTGCAGTTCGCCTCCGCGATGGCGGTGATGGCCCGCACCCTCGGCATCCCGTCCCGGGTGGCCGTCGGGTTCCTCCCGGGCGACCTGGCCAAGGACGACACCGGCGAGTACGTCGTGACGGGACACCAGGCGCACGCCTGGCCGGAGCTGTACTTCGAGGGCATCGGCTGGGTGCGGTTCGAGCCGACGCCGGCCGTGCAGAGCGGCGCTCCGCCGATCTGGAGCGACCCGGCGCAGGGTGGGTCCTCCGCGGTCGGGCCCTCGCTCGACGACCTGATCCACGGCGGGTCCGGCGTGACGCCGGGCGCCACCGCCACCCCGACCCAGGCACCCGGCACGGGCGGCCGGGGCGACGATGCCGCCGGCTGGGCAGCCGTTGCCGGCGGCGCGCTCGGTGCGCTGCTGCTGCTCGGCGGCGGGGCCTGGTACGCCGTCACCCGATCACGCCGCGCCGCGACGCTGACCAGCGAGGACGCCTGGCGCGGGCTGCGCCGCGCGCTCGCCCGCCGGGAGGTGACCTGGTCCGACGCGACGACGCCTCGGCAGGCTGTGCTCGCCGTGCGGGATCACCTCGTGGAACGCACCGGCGGTGATCTCGAGCCGGACGCGCGCGAGGCGCTGGTGCACCTCGCGTCAGCGGTGGAGCGTGGCCGCTACGCGCCGCGACCCGTGGCGCCGCCGTCCGCGCAGCTGCGCAGCTGGATCGACGAGGTGCTCGCCGGGCTGGAGGCGCGCCTCGCAGCGGCGCGGGTCAACGACCGTTCTGGTCGCGCCGCCGGTCCCACCGTTCCTCGATCCGGGACATGAACGACCGGCTCCGCTTGACCGGCTTCTTCTTCGCGGGCGACCGCACGCTGCCGTCCTCGTCGACGACACCGTTCGGGCCGGGTGCGGACCGATGCGGCATGGCCACCGCGAACGCGACAGACGCGAACATCACGACGAAGCCCACGATGCCGAGCCACGGCAACGAGCTCGCGGCACCGACGACGAGGAGCAGCAGCCCGACCAGCACACCGACGCTTGCGACGGCGTAACGGCTCACCGGCCGCCTGCTCCGCTTCGCCATGGTGTTCGCCAGGCGGGGGTCATCGGACGCAAGCTGGCGCTCCATCTGCTCCAGTACGCGCTGCTCGTACTCGGAGAGAGGCATGCCGACCTCCGATGCGCCCGGTGACTCGTCCGGTCTCAGGATAGTTCGACCGGAACGAAGGTGGTAGTCGTGCGTGTCGGCGCTGCGACGCCGACCGTTCCCGGCCGGATCGCGCCCGACCCGAACCTCTCGCGCACGGCGTCCATCGCGCGCTCGGCGTCACGCCGATCGGCCGTCGGCTCCGCCGCCGCCTCCTCGAGCGTCGGCTGCCGGACGGTGCTGGCCACGGGCGAGAGCGCTTCGGCACGAACCCCGACCAGCCGGACCGGGAGACCGCCCAGGTCGACGCCGGCGAGCAGGGACCGCGCGGCCAAGTAGATCTCCCTGCCGACGTCCGTGGGGGCGACCAGGGTCCGCGAGCGTGTCAGGGTGCGGAAATCGCTGGTGCGCACCTTGATGCTCACCGTCCGCGCCACCAGGCCATGGCTCCGGAGCCGGACCGAGCAGCGGTCGGCGAGCTCGAGCACCTTGGCCTGCACGAGAGTCAGGTCCGCGACGTCGTGGACGAACGTCTCCTCGGCGCTGAGGGACTTCTCCTCACGGCCGGGCTGCACCGGCCGCGGGTCGCGGCCCCACGCCAGGTCGTACAGATGCGTGCCCGCCACCTTGCCGAGCGCCCGCTGCACCGTGGCGAGGTCGCTGTCCGCCAGCTGGGCCACGGTGGCAATGCCCCAGCGCGCCAGCTCGGCGGCCGTGCGTTCACCCACCCCCCACAGGGCGCCGACGGGCAGCATCCGGAGGAAGTCCACCGTGGCCGCGCGCGGCACCAGGAGCACCCCGTCCGGCTTGGCGTGCCCCGAGGCCAGCTTGGCGACGAACTTCGTCGAGGCGATGCCGACCGAGCACGTGATGCCGTACTGGTCGCGCACCTGACCCCGGACCAGCTCCGCGATCCGGCTCGGCGCACCGATCCGCCGCCGCGCGCCCGCGACGTCGAGGAAGGCCTCGTCCACGCTCACCTGCTCGACCAGCGCCGTCACGTCCCGCAGGATGCCCATCACACCCTCGGACACCTCGTGGTACGCGTGGTGGTCGGGCGGCACGACGACGACCTGCGGGCACATCCGCAGTGCGTGCGCCATCGGCATGGCCGAGTGCACGCCGAACGCCCGAGCCTCGTAGGTCGCGGCGAGCACCACACCCCGCTGCGCCCCGCCGACGATGACCGGCAGGCCACGCAGCTGCGGACGGCGGGCGAGCTCGACGGAGGCGAAGAACGCGTCCATGTCGACGTGGAGGATCGAGCAGCCCTCCTCGTCCCCACCCCAGTCCCGGCGCGCAGCCTCGGCGCGCGGGCCTCGACTCATCCCCGACCGCCCCCGGTCACGAGGCGCTCACCGCCAGCATGCGCGGCGACCGCGTGCGCCAGGCCGTGCCGTGGCGACCCGGCGCCCGCAGGGCGGTGCCGCCCGCCGCGGCCCCGCCGGCGCCCGCCGGCGATGCGGAGCGACCCTGCTCGACGCCGTCCCCGGCCAGGCCCGCCTCGAGCACCGCCCGCACCACGTCCACGAAGTCCTCGGCGTCGCAGAGCGCCTGCTCGGCCCGGGCGGGACCGACGCTGTCGAACCGGCCCGCGTCCACGGCGGACCGCAGCGGAGCCGCGTCCGCGAACAACGTGGCCCATCTGGCCAGCTCCGGTGCCACCTCGGCCAGCAGCTGCCACACGGTCCGGGGACCGCCACGACCGGAGGTCGGCGGCCCCGCGGCCACCACCGCCGCCGCGGCGCGCAGTGCGGCGAGGTGCGCATGCGAGAACTGCTCCCACGCCTCGGCGGAGTATTGCGCCGCCAGCAGCTCGGCGTCGGCGCGGGCGAGCAGCTCAGCAGCACGGCCCTGTCCACGCGGCGACCCGCCCTCTCGTGGCGCACGACGCCCGGAGTCCACTCCACGCACCATCGTCGACCGTCCCACCATCGCCACCACCTCCACCCCGATCATCGAACACCTGTTCGATCACTGTCAAGCCCTACTGTGGACGGATGTCCCGCGCGGCGCGCCCCCGTCGACCTGGTCAAGCCTCGCACCGAGCACCGACAGACGCCCGGGCGCGCTGGCCCGCGGGCCCGGTGCCGATCCGCTCGGGGACCGCGGAGCTGCGTCTCGAGTCCGACGACCCCACCGGCGTCACCCTGCTCGTCAACGGTGTGCCCAGCTCCTATCTCGACCTCGTCGACCCCCTCCGCCTCGACTTCGAGTACATGCAGGAGATGGCAGCGGTGCTCGACTGCTGGGGAGCTCCGGGAGCACCCCTGGTCGCCGTGCACCTCGGCGCCGCCGGCTGCGCGCTCGCCCGCGCGATCGACGCCGCCCGTCCCGGGTCGCGGCAGATCGCGGTGGAGGTGGACGGCGAGCTGGCCCGGCTCGTGCGCACGTGGTTCGACCTGCCCCGCTCCCCCGCGTTGCGGCTGCGCGTCGGCGAGGCGCGTGAGGAGCTGGGTCGGCTCGCGCCGGGAACGGTCGACGTCGTCGTCCGCGACGCGTTCGCGGAGTCGGCGGTGCCCGCGCACCTGACCACCCGCGAGTTCACCGGCCAGGTGGCCGCGGCGCTGCGGACCGGCGGCCTCTACCTGGCCAACTGCGCCGATCGGCCGCCGCTGGCCCTGGCGCGCACCGAGGCCGCCACGATCGCCGACGTGTTCCGGCACACCGCTCTCGTCGCGGAGCCCGGCGTGCTGCGTGGCCGCCGCTACGGGAACGTCGTGCTGGTGGGGACGGACGACGACGAGCTGCTCACCTCCGCAGCGCTGGCCCGGTCGCTGCGCACGCTGCCCGTGCCGGCCCGGCTGCTGGTGGACGACGAGGTCACCGCGTTCGCGGCCGGCGCCGCCGTCCGCCGCGACGAGCCGTCCGGCGCCGACCCGGTGTGACGCACCGCCGCGCCGCCCGCACCGCCTGCACCGCCTGCACCGAGCCGCACCACCCGCACCGGATGGCCCCGGGCACGACGCAGGGTCGCACCCGTCGCCGGGTACGACCCTGGGGTCGAGGAACCCCTCACGGGGTGCCGTGATCAGATCGCGTTGACGTGCTCCGCCTGGGGGCCCTTGGCGCCCTGCGTGATCTCGAACTCGACCCGCTGGCCTTCCTCGAGCGTCCGGTAGCCCTGCGAGTCGATGGCCGAGTAGTGGACGAAGACGTCAGCGCCGCCGCCGTCCTGGGCGATGAACCCGTAGCCCTTCTCAGCGTTGAACCACTTGACAGCACCCTGCGCCATGTCGTGCTTCCTTCTGTCCCACCGGTGACGGCGCAGACCCGATGACTACGCCGTGCCGCAATGCCTCACGTCCTGCCCCCGTGTGGCACAGCCGAGCCGCCGGTGGTGCGGTCGCACGTCACTGCAACATTCGGCATCCTTGCACGCACGGTGTGAGCCACGCCACGGTTTCGCGC
>Ga0302299_10000079_pt1 | contig 37913 bp, 34 predicted proteins | sample III_Fen_N3_4_FD_198795 | JGI IMG/M metagenome (GOLD analysis project Ga0302299, IMG submission 198795) | Peat permafrost microbial communities from Stordalen Mire near Abisko, Sweden - III_Fen_N3_4 | ecosystem: Environmental > Terrestrial > Soil > Wetlands > Permafrost | place: Sweden: Abisko...
GCCATCCCTTGCGGCACGAGCAGGGCCGACAGCACCAGCCCCGCGACGAGGTCGCGACCCAGCCAGGCGCGCGAGTACCGACGCAGCGACGGGACGAGCCATCGCGTGCCGGGAGGATCGGCGGCGACGACCGGCAGCTCCACGCGTACATTCCAGCAGAAGCCGGCGCCTGACGTCGGAGGTGCGGCTAGCCCGGCATCGGGTGGAAGACGTCCCAGTCCTCGCAGACGGCGCCGTCGCGGAACCGGCAGTGGTAGGCACCGCGGCCCTCGATCAACGCGCCGTCGGTGCTGCGTCGCGCGGACCAGGAGACGTACGCCGCGGCCATGTCGCCGTCCACGACGACGTGCTCGACACGGTAGGCGCGGCCCTCGAGGCGAGCGGACACCCACGCGACACCCGCGACGAACTGGGCGAGGTCCCAGTCGCCGGCCATCGTGTGGTGGACGTAGTCGTCCGTGACGAGCTCGGCCATCCGGCGCAGCCCGGCATCGTCGGACCAACAGGTCTCGACGATCTCGTGGACCACGTCCTCCGCTGTCATGCCGCGCGCTAGGCCGGAGCCACGACCGTGCCGGTGGCCGTGGTGACCACGATCGGGTCGGCGAGCACGTCTGCGGCGGACGCCGAGCGCTCCGGTGCCGCACGGCACACGACGCGAGCCTCGAACGACATCCCCCGTGACCGGGTGCCGACCCGGCTCACCGTCGCGGTCGCCTCGAGGACGTCGCCACCCATGACCGGCGCCTGGAACGCGACGGCGTCGTACCCCGCGAAGAGCCCCTCGTCGCCGTCGGTGCGGATCATGAGCTCGGTCGCGACGTCGCCGAACATGGCGAGCACGTAGGCGCCGTCGACGAGGTTGCCGCCGTAGTGCGCGTGGCTGTACGGCACGTAGCGGCGGTGGGTCACCGACATGCCGAGGCGCGGGTCGTCGCTCACGAGGCCTTCTTCCGGGTCGAGGAGGACGGGACGAGGGCCGACACGAGGTAGGAGGCCACCTCGCCGGGTGTGGTGCCCTTGCCGAAGATGCGGTCGACGCCGAGCTCGGTGGTCATGAGCTCGTCGAAGCGCGGGCCGCCGACCACGAGCAGCGGACGCCGCGCGGCGGGGAACGCCTCGCGGAAGGCCGCGCTCATCTCGCGCGTGTTGTGGAGGTGCGCGTCCTTCTGCGTGACGACCTGGGAGACGAGCACGGCGTCGGCCTTGTGGTGCCAGGCCTGCTCGACGAGGTCGGGCACCGACACCTGCGCGCCGAGGTTCACGACGGTGATCTCGGAGTAGTACTCGAGACCCTTCTCCCCCGCGAAGCCCTTGATGTTGAGGATCGCGTCGATGCCCACGGTGTGGGCGTCGGTGCCGATGCAGGCGCCCACGACGACGAGCGGACGCCGCAGACCCTTCTTGATCGCGGCATTCACCTCCTTGGGCGAGAGCAGCGCGTAGTCGCGCTCCACGACGACGACGTCGCGCGTGTCGACGAAGTGCTGCACCGAGCCGTACACCACGAAGAAGGTGAAGTGGGGACCCATCGCCTTGGCGTGCACGACCATGGCCGGGTCCATGCCCATCTGCTTCGCGAGCAGCAGGGCGGCACCCTCGGCGCGCTTGTCGTGCGCCAGCGGCAGGGTGAACGACATCTGCACCATGCCGTCGCCCGTGGTGTCGCCGTACGGACGGACGATCGTCTTGGACTTGCTCATCGCGTCGCCCCCTCCTCGAGCAGGTCGGTGGCCGGGTTCAGGTAGCCGTCGGTCTTGCGTACGACGCCCTCGAGGCCGCGCCCGGCGTCGGCCGGCCGCTTCATGAGGCCGAACGTGCCGTCGGCGATCGCCACGAGGAGAGTGTCGTCGACGATGTCGTCGAGCAGGTCCACCGCCTCCGCGAGCACCTGACGGGCGCGCTGCGCGATGAAGCCGTCGGGCGAGGGCCGGAAGTCCTCGCGGAGGTTGCCCGCCGCGTTGAAGACGTAGCGCACGTTCTGCAGAGCGAGGTCTCGGTCGGAGATCCACGGCGTGACGACGGCCTCGGTCATCATGCCGACGAGCAGGATCCCCTGGCCGGTGAGCGCGCCCGCCAGGTTGAAGAACCCGTCGAGCAGGTAGCCGCGGAACACGTCGCCGGTCATGTGCTTGGTGGGCGGCATCCACTTGAGCGGCGCGTCGGGGAACAGCGCCCGCGCGAGCATGGCGTGGGCCAGCTCGAGCCGGAACGAGTCGGGGATCTCCGGCGTGATCTCGAACGCGTGCCCGAGGCCGAGCTGCCAGTCCTCGAGGCCCGCCTCCTTGGCGAAGTACTCGTTGAGCAGCTGGCTGACGGTGACGGTGTGCGCCGCGTCGACCGCGTCGGCGGTGGTGAGGTAGTTGTCCTCGCCGGTGTTGATGATGATGCCCGCGCGCGCGTGGATCTGGCGGCTGAAGCGCTGGTCGACGAACGTGCGCACCGGGTTGATGTCGCGGAACAGGATCCCGTACATCGAGTCGTTGAGCATCATGTCGAGGCGCTCGAGACCTGCCAGCGACGCGATCTCCGGCATGCACAGGCCCGAGGCGTAGTTCGTCAGCCGCACGTAGCGCCCGAGCTCGGCGCTCGTCTCGTCGAGCGCCGCCCGCATGAGGGCGAAGTTCGCCTGCGTGGCGTAGGTGCCGGCGTAACCCTCGCGCGTGGGACCCTCGGGCACGTAGTCGAGCAACGACTGGCCGGTCGACCTGATGACGGCGATGACGTCGGCGCCCTCGCGCGCGGCGGCCTGCGCCTGCGGGATGTCCTCGTAGATGTCGCCCGTCGCGACGATGAGGTAGATCCAGGGCGCGGGCGGGTCGCCGTACTTGGCGATGAGGTTGTCGCGAGTACGGCGGCTGGCGTCGATGCGGCGGATGCCCTGCGCCACCCGTGCTCGCGCGGCCTTGCCGGCACGAACGGAGTCGCGGCCCTCCGGCACGCGGAACGTGACGGATCCCGCGGCGGCCTTCTGCGCGACGGTCGTGAGGTCGTCGCCGGTGCGCAGGATCGCGTCCCACACCGGCAGCGCCACACCGTGCTCGAGCCCGACCTCGTCGCGCACGACGTCGACGAGACGGTTCACCCACGGGATGCCCTCGACGTCGGCGCCCTCGAGCCCGGCCAGGCGCAGCACCGCTCGCTCGACCGACACGGTGGTGTGCCGCTTGGCCATCGACACCACCGGTGCGCCCGCCTTGCGCGCGAGCGAGCGCGCCTTGCGGATCGTGACGGGGTCGAGGTCGAGCATGCGGCGCGGGTCGGAGCCCGTGTATGCGGTGCGGCTCATGCCGCCACCTCCTCGGGTGTGCGGACGCGGGTCACAGGTGCCCCTCGTGGGTGAGACGCTCGGTGTAGAGCGCGGCGACGCCAGGCTCCTGACGCAGCAGGTCGAACGCGAGCGCTGCGTGCCCGGGCGTGAAGCCGTTGCCGATGAGCATGGTGACGTCGGCAGCGAGCCCCTCCGCGCCGAGCGCGGCAGCGGCGAAGCTGGTGGCCATCGAGAAGAAGATGATGGTGCCGCCGTCGTCGCACGACAGGATCGCGCCGTGCTCGCACCCGGGCACGTCGACGCACACGACGACGATGTCGGCGTTCGTGCCGAGCGACTCACGGATCGCGTCGGACAGCCCGACCGGGTCGCGCGCGTCGGCCAGCGCCACGACGTCGCCGAGGCCCACCCGCTCGAGCAGCTCGAGCTCGCGCTGAATCGGCACGATGCCGACGGTGCGCGCTGCGCCCGCGCGCTTGGCCGCGGCGAGCGACAGCGATCCGCTCTTGCCCGCGCCGCCGACCACGGCCACCTTCGGGAAGTGTCCGGCGTCGACGTACCTCCGCACCACGCGCGCCGTGAGCGCCGGGGCGCCGCAGACGTCCATGACGGCCATGGCGAGGGTCCCCGGGAGGTCGTCGGGCACCTTCGCGACGATCGTGCGGTCGAACAGGATCGCGTGCCCGTCGCAGGGCACCTGCTCGGAGAGCCCGTCCCAGTGCGCGAGGTCGTCGTAGACGGCGAGCGGGGTCAGGGTGAGCGACACGAGGGTGGTGACCTGGTCGCCCACGGCGAGCTCGTGGTGGTGGCTGTCGGGGCCGATCTCCTCGACGACGCCGACGAGCATGCCGCCCGAGCCGGTGACCGGGTTGTGCATCTTGCCGCGCGTGCGCACGATCTCGAGCACCTCGTCGCGCACGGCCGCGCCGTCGCCGCGGTGCTTGTCGGACAGCTGGCGGAAGCTCGCCGCGTCGAGGTTGAGCCGCGTGACGCGCACCCGCACCTCGCCGGAGACCAGCTCGGGGCTCGCGTCGAGCTTCCAGGCCGCCTGCGGCAGCACGCCGGACGGCTCGAGGACGCGGTGGAGACCCACGGGGCTGACCGGGTGACGGCTGCTCACGGTGGCTGATCCTTCCTGACGGAGGGGTGGTCGCGCTCGTCCCGTCGCCGATCGGCTCGGGCGAGTGATCATTCCGTAATCTCTCGCGCGGGACGACGCGACTCGCGCAAATCCTGCGGCCTCATGGTGCCAGATCCGCAGGATATCCCGTATCCTCTCCGAATCCGCGCACGACCGTGCGCGTCCCGACGCCCTTGCTCCCCGGAGGCACCCGTGACCGAGACGCTCGAGGCCGCAGTCCAGGCCGCCGACGGCCGCGCGCTCCCGCAGCCCTACGCCTACGGCTACCACCCGCTCGTCGAGCCCGACTGGCGCCGCTTCCCCGGCTGGGCCGACGTGACCGAGGCCGAGTGGCGCTCGGCGCAGTGGCAGCGGTCGCACTGCGTCAAGAACAGCGCGCAGCTGCGCTCGCTGCTCGGCGACCTCGTCGACGACCGGTTCTACGCCGATCTCGAGGCCGACATCGCCGAGGCCGCGACGATGTCGATGCTCGTGCCCCCGCAGATGCTCAACACGATGGCTCCGACCGTCGAGCCGGGTGGAGCCGGATCGCTCACCGACGCGTTCTTCGCCGATCCGATCCGCCGCTACATGCTGCCGGTGCTCAGCGACCGGCGTACCGACTGGCGCTCGCACCCCCACGCGACGCGCGACTCGCTGCACGAGCACGAGATGTGGACCGTCGAGGGGCTCACCCACCGCTACCCCACCAAGGTGCTCGCCGAGCTGCTGCCGACCTGCCCGCAGTACTGCGGGCACTGCACGCGCATGGACCTCGTGGGCAACTCGACGCCGCAGGTCGAGAAGCTGAAGTTCCTCGCCAAGCCCGACGCGCGTCTCACCGACATGCTCGACTACCTGCGCCGCTCCCCCGGCGTGCGCGACGTCGTGGTGTCCGGCGGCGACGTCGCGAACATGCCGTGGCCACGCCTCGAGGCGTTCGTCTCCGCGCTGCTCGAGATCGACAACATCCGCGACATCCGCCTCGCCTCCAAGGCTTTCGCGGCCCTGCCGCAGCACTGGCTGCAGGACGAGGTCGTCGAGGGCATGCAGCGCGTCGCGGCCACGGCCCGCTCGCGCGGCGTGGGTCTCGCGATCCACACGCACGTCAACAGCGCGCAGACCGTCACGCCGCTGGTCGCCGAGGCCACGCGCGCGATGCTCGACGCGGGCGTCCGCGACGTCCGCAACCAGGGCGTGCTCATGCGGGGCGTGAACTCGTCGGTGAACGAGCTGCTCGACCTCTGCTTCTCGCTGCTCGACGGCGCCGGGATCATGCCCTACTACTTCTACATGTGCGACATGATCCCCAACGCCGAGCACTGGCGGCTCGCGGTGTGGGAGGCGCAGGCGCTGCAGCACGGGATCATGGGCTACCTGCCCGGCTTCGCGACGCCGCGCATCGTGTGCGACGTCCCCTACGTCGGCAAGCGGTGGGTGCACCAGGTGCACGAGTACGACCGCGAGCACGGCGTCACGTACTGGACGAAGAACTACCGCACCGGCATCGAGTCCGACGACGCCGCGGCGCTCGAGCGCACCTACGAGTACTACGACCCGATCCACACGCTGCCGGCGTCGGGCCAGGACTGGTGGCGCCAGCACGGCGCCAGCGGCGCCGCCCACAACGACCCCAGCCGAGAGATCCACTCCTGAGGCGTTGGTAGCGAGAACGCGCGCTCCACTCCCCGTTCGCACTACCACTCACGAGAGCCGGGCTCGTTGGTAGTGCGAACGCGCGCTCTACCCCGCGATCGCACTACCAAAGGCGATCTGGCGCAGGAGCGCGAGCACGGCCTCGGGATCGCTGCGCAACCACTGCACCGGGATCCTGATCACCGGGATGCCCGCGGCGAGCAGCGCAGCGTCCTTCTCGGCGTCGGCGGCACGCACGGCGGGATCCGCGTGGTGGACGCCGTCGACCTCGATCGCCAGCAGCGAACCGTCGGGGAGCTCGACCAGCACGTCGACAGGTCGGCGACCGCGCGGCGTCCGGATCAGCACCTGTCGGCGGATGCGTACGAGACCGGCACGATGCAGCAGGTCCATGACGTCCACCTCCGCCAGCGAGTCGGCGCCGGCGTGGGCCGACGCCAACGCGTCGCGGATGGTGGCCGCGTTCCTCCGTGACGACGTGTCGCGCTCGAGGCGTGCGCCGATCGCCTCCACGGTCGTCACCCGTTGCTGCACGACGGCGAGGACGAGGCCGGCGGCTGCGCGCGGGCTGCCGATCCGCGAGGCGGCGTCGAGAACGGCACGCTCCGGGGTGGTGCAACGGAGGCCCCGTCGTACGCACCGATCCTCGGCCGGGATGTCGCGCGATCGGCGCAGCACGACTCCGTTCCACGGCGCCGTACGCCGCCCGTGCGGGAGCAGCACGTCGATCCCCCCGGTCTCCCATCCGGTGAGCCCGTGGACCTCCAGGCAGGTGAGGTCGCTCAGCAGCCCGTCGGGGCTGGTGTGCAGCACTCCGGCCCACCGGCGTTGCTCGGCATCGAGCGGCCCGGTCATCAGCGCCACCACGTGGGGCCCGACCGGTTGCCAGCGCTGAGCAGCGAACTGACTGCGCACATGGCTGCGCGTGACACCGAGCTCACGGAGCTGGTTCCGAGCGACAGCTCCGTGTTGAGCCTCGGCCAGCTCGAGGAGGCCTGGGATCGTGCCGAGAGGCCGTGTACGTCCGGTCATCGACCCAGCGTGCGGGGGGACGGGGACGGCACGGGCGCACGCACGTCGGGGCCCGTGGACGACACACCGCGCCGCGCTGGTGGTGCGAACGCGCGCTCCACTCCCCGTTCGCACTACCACTCGCGGCCGCCGGGCTCGGTGGTAGTGCGAACGCGCGCCCTGGCCCCCGTTCGCACTACCGCCGCGAGCGGGTCAGACGGCGGGGGGGCGGTTCTCGTAGGGGGTCGAGAGGACGACGGACGTGCGCGTGCTGACGTTGGCGGCCGCGCGGATCTCGGCGAGCAGGTGCTCGAGCTCGGCGGGGTTGGAGACGCGCGCCTTGAGGACGTAGGACTCGTCACCGGCGACGCTGTGGCAGGCCTCGATCGCAGAGACGTGCTCGAGACGTTGCGGCGCATCATCGGGCGCTGCGGGGTCGATCGGCTTGATCGAGATGAGCGCCATGAGCGGCAGCCCGAGGGCGTCGTGGTCGACGACGATCGTGTAGCCCTTGATGACGCCGCGCTGCTCGAGGCGGCGCACGCGCTGGTGCACGGCCGAGGTCGACAGGCCCGTCGCCTTTCCCAGGTCGGTGTAGGACATGCGACCGTCCGCGGCCAGCAGCCGGACGATCGTCCGGTCGAGATCCTCCACGGCGCCAGATCCTCTCCCCTGCGACGTCCACGAGCGGACGCCTGCTCCGACCCTAGCGAGTCGGCCCCGGCCCGCGCGCGGCGCATACGAGCGCGCGGGGCATCACTGGGTGAGGGAGCGTCCGATCACCATGCGCTGCACCTGGTTGGTGCCCTCGACGATCTGGAGGACCTTCGCCTCGCGCATGAAGCGCTCGACCGGGAAGTCCTCGACGTAGCCGTAGCCGCCGAGCACCTGGACGGCGTCGGTGGTCACCCGCATCGCGGTGTCGGTGGCCAGCAGCTTGGCCTTGGCGGCCTCGACGGAGAAGGGCATCCCGCGGTCCTTGCGCCGCGCAGCCTCCAGGTAGAGCGCGCGGGACGCCGACACCTGCGTGGCCATGTCCGCGAGCAGGAACTGCAGGCCCTGGAACTCGCCGATGGCGCGGCCGAACTGACGCCGCTCCTTCGCGTACGCCGTGGCCACGTCGAGCGCCGCCTGCGCGAGACCCACTGCGCACGCGGCGATGCCCAGGCGCCCGGAGTCGAGCGCCGCCATCGCGACGCGGAACCCCTGGCCCTCGCCGGCGATCAGCCGGTCGGACGGCACGCGCGCGCCGTCGAGGAGCACCTGCGCGGTGCGCGACGCCTTGGCGCCCATCTTGCGCTCGGGCGGAGCGCTCGAGAGCCCTGGCGTCGAGGCGTCGGCGAGCAGGCACGAGATGCCGCGGGCGCCGTCGTCGGACGTGCGCACCATGAGGTTGTAGAAGTCGGCCACACCGCCGTGCGTGATCCACGCCTTCGTGCCGGTGACGACGTAGTCGTCGCCGGCGCGCACCGCAGTGGTCGCCAGCGCGGCGGCGTCCGACCCGCTCTGCGGCTCCGACAGGCAGTAGGCGCCGAGCAGGTCGCCCCCGAGCATGTCGGGCAGCCACCGCTTCTTCTGCTCGTCGGTGCCGTACGCCGCCACCGGGAAGCACGCGAGCGAGTGCACCGACACCGAGATGCCCAGCGAGAGCCACGTGCCGGCCAGCTCCTCGAGCGCCTGCAGGTAGACCTCGTAGGGCTGACCGCCGCCGCCCCACTCCTCGGGGTAGGGCAGCGAGAGCAGCCCCGCACCACCGAGCAGGCGCAGCTCGTCGCGGAAGAAGCGGCCCTCGCTCTCGTACGCAGCTACCTTGCCGGCGAGCTCGCCGTCGGCGATCTCGCGCACGAGCTCGAGCAGCGCCACCGCCTCGTCGGTCGGCAGCATGCGGTCGGCGGGAGCGACCGAGAGCGCCATCAGACCACCACCAGCTCGCGCGGCCGCAGGTTCACGCGCTCCCCTGCGGTCTCGCCGCACACGACGATGTCCTCGATGCGCGCGCCGTGCTTGCCCGGCAGGTAGATGCCGGGCTCGATGGAGAAGGCCATGCCGGGTTCGAGCTCCTCGGTGTTGCCGGACACGATGTAGGGCTCCTCGTGCGTCTCGAGGCCGATGCCGTGGCCGGTGCGGTGCACGAAGTAGTCGCCGTAGCCGGCCGTCTCGATCACCGAGCGGGCCGCGGCGTCGACCGCCTCGCAGCTCGCGCCCGGGCGCACGAACGCGCAGGCAGCCTCCTGGGCCTCGAGCAGCACCGCGTAGTACGCCGCGAACTCCTCCGGCGGCTCACCCACGCTGTACGTACGGGTCTCGTCCGAGCAGTAGCCGTCGGGCATCGTGCCGCCGATGTCGACCACGACCGGGTCGCCCTGCTCGATCACGCGGTCGGACAGCTCGTGGTGCGGGCTCGCGCCGTTGGGGCCGCTGCCGACGATCACGAAGTCGACCGTGGCGTGCCCCTCCGCGATGATCGCGTCGGCGATGTCGCGTCCGACCTCGCGCTCGGTGCGCCCGGAACGCAGCCACTGCGGCACCTGCGCGTGCACCCGATCGATGGCCGCGCCGGCCCGGCGCAGGGCCTCGACCTCGTCGGCCGTCTTGCGGATGCGCAGGTCGCGCAGCACGCTGCCGGCGAGGGTCTGCGACGCGTGCGGCAGCGCATCTCGCAGGCGCAGCACCTTCTCGGCCCACATGTGGTTGTCGAGCGCGAGGACGCCGCTCTCGGGCACCAGCGACGCCACCAGCGCGTAGGGGTCGTCGGTCTCGCCCCACGTGAGCAGCTCGAGCCCGAGCTCGCCGACGGGGCTCGCGACCGCGGCCGGCTTCTCCAGCCCCGGGACGACGATGACGGGGTCGCCGTCGGCCGGCACCACGAGGCAGGTGAGTCGCTCGAGCGGGATCGCGTCGTAGCCGACGAGGTAGCGCAGGTCGGGGCCGGGCGTCACGAGGAGGGCGTCGACCTCGTGCGCGCGGGCCGCGTCACGGGCGCGGGCGAGACGGTCGGCGAGGTCGGAGGCAGGAGGGTGCGTGCTCACGCGCCGACCCTACGCCGGGCGCGCATCCGGGCGCTGCCGCACACCACGTCCCCCGGACGCGTGATCTCGGTCAGTTGCGACCTTCGGCTGCGGGAACGTGGCAACTGACCAAGATCACGCACGATGCCGTCGTAGGGTCGGCGGATGAGCGAGCGCCCCGAGAAGCTGATGCTGCTGGACTCCGCGAGCCTGTACTTCCGTGCCTTCTACGGCATGAAGGACGCCGTCCACGCCCCCGACGGGACGCCGGTGAACGCGGTGCGCGGCTTCCTCGACTTCATCGCGCGCCTGGTCAACGACCACGAGCCGACGCGCCTCGTGTGCTGCTGGGACGACGACTGGCGCCCCGCCTTCCGCACCGACGCGATCCCGTCGTACAAGGCTCATCGGTTGGCCGACCCCGCGGTCAACGAGGAGGAGGTGCCGGACGAGCTCTCACCTCAGGTACCCGTGATCGTCGACGTGCTCGAGGCGCTCGGGATCGCGCGCGTGGGGGCGGCCGGGTTCGAGGCCGACGACGTCATCGGCACGCTGGCCGCGCGGGCGTCGGTGCCCGTCGATGTCGTCACCGGCGACCGCGACCTGTTCCAGGTCGTCGACGACGCGCGAGGTGTGCGCGTGCTCTACACAGCGAAGGGCGGCGTCGCCCGGGCCGAGGTGGTCACCGAGGCGGTGATCGCGGAGCGCTACGGCATCCCCGGCCGTGCCTACGCCGACTTCGCGGCGCTGCGCGGCGATGCTTCCGACGGCCTCCCCGGCGTCCCCGGCGTGGGAGAGAAGACGGCGGCGTCGCTGGTGACGGCGTACGGCTCGCTGGACGGCGTGGTCGCGGCTGCCGAGTCGGGCGACCCGGGCACGCGAGCCAGCGTGCTCGGCAAGATCCTGGCCGCGCGCGACTACCTCGCGGTGGCGCCTCAGGTCGTGCGCGTTGCCCTGGACGTGCCGGTACCGGACCACGACGACCGGCTGCCGGCAACGCCCGCCGACGCCGCCGCGCTCGGCGATCTCACCGAGCGCTGGAACCTCGGGTCGTCGGTCGGCCGGGTCAGCACCGCCCTGGCGCGCGCCGCCCGCTGACGCTGGGCGCGCCCCGCGACCTTGGGAGCGCTCCGACGACGAGCGGCAGTCGTGCGGGCACGCGTCGTCGACCAGCGCTCCGGAATCCGACGCACCCGACCGGAATCCGGTTCAGCGTCTCGGTCAGGAGGACTCCCCCACGAGCGGCTCCCTAGCGTCGAGGCGCTGGCTCGACTCTCTTCGAGGGGGGAACCCATGCTGTCCACGCGTGTCATCCGACGATGTCTGGCCATCGCGTCCGCCGTCGCCCTCGCCGTCACCATGTCCGCGGCGCCTGCCGCCGCCCACTCGCACCACCCCGCGCCCGCCACGCTCGTCGGCGTCGAGACCTACAACCTCGACTTCGGCGGCGACCTCTCGCTGCTGTTCGACCCGAGCACACCGCTGCTCACGGCCACCAGCACGGTCTGGGCTCAGACCGTCGCCAGCAACATCCCCGAGCGCGCCGCAGGCGTCGCCCGTGAGATCGGCCGCCACCAGCCCGACGTCGTCGGCCTGCAGGAGGTCTCGATCTGGCGCACCGCACCTGCGGCCCTGACCGCGAGCGGCGTCGCGCCCACCGGCGCGTTCACGACCGACTACGACGCACTCGCGAGCCTGATCGCCGCGCTGAAGGCGCAGGGCACGCCGTACCGCGCGATCGTGTCGGCCAAGACGTTCGGCAACGACGCGCTCCCGCTGCCCGCCATGACGGCGACCGGCCTGCGCCTCGTGACCTTCGCGGACTACAACGTGGTGCTGGTGCGCGAGAAGTCGCTGCGCCACGGCCTGCGCTACCGCAACGCGCAGACCCACACCTACCAGGCCACCCTGCCCGTCACCGTCGCCGGCGTCTCCCTCGACGTGACGCGCGCGTGGGCTCAGGTGGACATCACGAAGGGCAGCGCGAAGTTCCGCTTCGTCGACACCCACCTCGAGGCGTTCGGTGTGCCGCCGCTGAAGGACCAGGTGCGCAACCCGCAGGCGCAGGAGCTCGTCGCGACTCTCGCGACGTCGCGTCTCCCCGTCGTCCTCGTCGGTGACATCAACGCGCGTCCGACGATGTGCAAGGACATCCCGCGCACCGACCCCATCGAGCACGTGCTCGACCAGAACTACGTCGCGTACGCCACCATCACGAAGGCCGGGTACCGCGAGGTGTGGCCGATGCTGCACCCGAAGGCTCCGTGCGTGCCCGCCAGCTGGACCAGCGGGCAGAACTCCCTCGACGGCGCTGCCAGCACGCTGACGCACCGCATCGATGACGTGTTCCTCACCCGCGGCATCTCGCCGGTGAAGGTGCGCGTCCTCGGCGCCTCGCCGTGGGACAAGACAGCGAGCGGCCTGTGGCCGTCCGACCACGCCAGCACGTGGGCGCTGCTGCGCTTCGCCTCCCGCTGACGACGATTCCAGGAGCGGCCGGGCCATCGGGCCCGGCCGCTCCGCGTCACACGGACGTGAACGACACGACGCCGCGCTTGACGGCGTCGACGGCCGACCGCGCGGTGACGGCGATCTGGTCGCCCGACGGCGTCTGGTGCGCGCCGGCGGCGTCGGCGATCTGACCGAGCAGGTCGGCCAGCTGCTTGCACCAGCGCACGAAGTCGCCCGCGGTGAGGTCGCTCTCGCGCAGCACCGGCTCGAGACGCGACCCCGACGCCCAGCGGTGCGCCGCCCACGCGAACCCGAGGTCGGGCTCGCGCAGGAACTGCACGTGCTCCTCGGCCTCGAGCTCGGAGAGCTCGCCCCACACCTTCACGGTGCCGGCCAGCACCTCGCGGACGCGGCCCGGCGGCAGCCGCGGGGGCACGGCGTCGTCGGACTGCCGCGCCTCGAACACGAGCGCCGACGCGCACGACGCGAGCTCGGGCGCCGACAGGCCCTCCCACAGCCCCTGGCGCAGGCACTCCGCGACCACGAGGTCCATGTCGTTGTAGAGCCGCTGCAGCATGCGACCCGAGTCGGTGACCTTCGCACCGTCGTCGTCACCGGTGAGATAGCCAAGCCGCGCGAGGATCGCGCACACGCGGTCGAACTGGCGCGCGATGGAGTTGGATCGGCTCTCCACGCGGCGCTCGAGGCCGCGGGTCTCGCGCTGCAGGCGGTAGTAGCGCTCGGCCCAGCGCGCGTGCTGCTCGCGCTCGTCGCAGCCGTGGCACGGGTGCTGACGCAGCTGGCGGCGCAGGTCGAGCACCACGTCGTCCTCGCCGGTGCCCGACGGGCGCTTGCGCGGCTTGTCGAGGCTGACCTCCACGGTGGCCTCGCGGAGCCGCGCGGCGAGGTCGCGGCGCGAGTTCGCCGACCGCGGGTTGAACAGCTTCGGGAGGCGGATCCGCTCGACGACATCGACCGCGCCCTGGAAGTCGACCACCGTCAGCCGCTTCACCTGGCGGTCGACGGTCAGCACGGTGGGGCGGGGCTCGTCGCGCTCGTGCAGGCCCGGGTCGATGACGACCGCGACGCCGGGTCGCCGCCCGCGGGTGACGACGATGATGTCGCCCGGCTTGAGCGCCTCCAGCGAGGCACTGACCGACGCACGCCGCGAGGCGGCGCTGTCGCGCGTGAGCTGCTTCTCGCGGTCGGTCAGCCGGCGCCGCAGGTCGGCGTACTGCTCGAAGTCGCCGAGGTGACAGGTCATCGCCGCGCGATAGCCCTCGAGCGCGTCCTCCTGCTTGCGCACCTGGGTGGCCATGCCCACGACGGCGCGATCGGCCTGGAACTGGGCGAAGGAGGTCTCGAGCAGCTCGCGCGCGGCGTGGTGCCCCACCGCGCCCACGAGGTTGACCGCCATGTTGTACGACGGCTTGAACGACGAGCGCAGCGGGTACGTGCGGGTGGACGCGAGGCCGGCGAGCGCCGACGGGTCGAAGCCCTGGTGCCAGACGACGACCGCGTTGCCCTCGACGTCGATGCCGCGACGCCCCGCGCGACCGGTGAGCTGGGTGTACTCCCCCGGCGTGACGTCGGCGTGGGTCTCGCCGTTCCACTTCACGAGCTTCTCGAGCACGACCGTGCGAGCCGGCATGTTGATGCCGAGAGCCAGGGTCTCGGTGGCGAAGACCATCTTGACCAGGCCCTGCTGGAACAGCGTCTCGACGGTCTCCTTGAACGTGGGCAGCATCCCGGCGTGGTGGGCGGCGAAGCCGCGCTCGAGGCCGTCGAGCCAGTCGAGGTAGCCCAGCACCTGCAGGTCGTCCTGCGGGAGGTCGCGGCAGCGCTCCTCGACGATGCCGCGGATGCGCAGCCGCTCCTCGTTGGACGTGAGGCGCAGGCCGGCCGCGAGGCACTGGTCGACGGCGGCGTCGCACCCCACCCGGCTGAAGATGAACGTGATGGCCGGGAGCAGCCGGTCGCGGTTGAGCCGCTCGACGACCTCGAAGCGCAGCGGCACGTGCGCCCCGCGCGGACGCCGTCCGCCCCGCTGCGGTCGGCCCGCGCCGTCGCGCGCCATCCGCGCGACCCGCTCGTCCTCCCGCGCCATCCGCACGAGCTCGGGGTTGACCTTGTGCTGCTCGTCGTCGACGAACAGGTCGTAGAGCCGCTCGTCGGCCATGACGTGCTGCCACAGCGGCACGGGGCGGTGCTCCTCGACCACGATGCGCGTCTCGCCCCGCACGGTGGAGAGCCACTCGCCGAACTCCTCGGCGTTGCTCACGGTCGCCGACAGCGCCACGACGGCCACGTGCTCGGGGAGGTGGATGATCACCTCTTCCCACACGGCGCCGCGGAAGCGGTCGGCGAGGTAGTGCACCTCGTCCATCACGACGTAGGACAGGCCCTCGAGGGTGCGCGACCCGGCGTAGATCATGTTGCGCAGCACCTCGGTCGTCATGACGACGACGGGTGCCTCGCCGTTGACCGAGTTGTCGCCGGTCAGCAGGCCGACCTTGTCGGCGCCGTAGCGCTCCACGAGGTCGTGGTACTTCTGGTTCGACAGCGCCTTGATCGGCGCGGTGTAGAAGCACTTGCGCCCCTGCCGCAGGGCGAGGTGCACGGCGAACTCGCCGACGATCGTCTTGCCCGCGCCGGTAGGCGCGGCCACGAGGACGCCGGCCCCCTCCTCGAGCGCTCGGCACGCCTCGACCTGGAAGTCGTCGAGCTCGAAGTCGTAGAGCCCGCGGAACTCGGTGAGGGCCGTCTTCGCTCCGGCGGCACGTCGGCGAGACGCGGCGTACTGCTCGGCGGGCGACTCCATGCCGCCAATCTATGACGCCGCGTGCTCCGGCTTGGGCGCGAGGAGGCGCACCGCGCCGGGGACGACCTTGATCTCCACGGGGAGCGGCCCGATGCGTTCGCCGTCGGCGTAGGCCACCTGGCCCGGGGCGTCGAGCCGCACGCTCGCCGCCGTGTGCTCGTGCACCTCGGGCCGCTCGACGTGGGTGCCCTTGAACACCCGCGGGAAGACCCGCAGGAAGGTGCGGGTCGGGAGCTCGTCGAGGAACGTGACCGACAGCAGCCCGTCGTCGTACTTGGCGCTGGGGCACACCTTCATGCCGCCGCCGTACTGCCAGCCGTTGCCGACCGCGACGAGCATCCCGCGCTTCTCCTCGCGCAGCTCGTTGGGCGTGCCCTCGTCGAGAACCATGATGTAGGGCACGGCCTTGAACACCCGCAGCTCGGCGAGGATCGCCGCGACGTAGCGCGACTGCCCGGTGGGGAACGACATGCGGTTCGCGCGCTCGTTGACCATCGAGTCGAAGCCGCTGGAGAGCACGCCCAGGAACCAGCGCGAGATCCCGTCGGCCGAGACGGCGTGGCCGGCGTCGATCGTACGCACGCGCCCGCGCACGAGCGCCTCGGCGAGCTGGGTGGCCGACTTGTCGGGGTCGTCGATCGAGCCGTGCATGGTCGCGTTGTCGTTGCCCGTGCCCCCGGGCACGATGCCGAGCGGGACGTCGGTGCCGGCCACGGCCTGCAGGCACAGGTGCACGGTGCCGTCGCCGCCGACGCTCACGACCGCTGCGGTCGGGCCGGCGTCGAGCGCGTGCCTGAGTCGCGAGAGGGCGTCGTAGAAGTCCGAGCCGATGAGCGTGACGACCTCGAAGCCGCGCTGCTGGAACCGCTGCACCACGATGGGCGCCGCCTTCGCCGCGCGCCCCTTGCCCGAGCTCGGGTTCACGAGGACCAGCACCCGACCGGGAGCAGCGTCGGCGTCCGGGGCTGCGCCCGCTGCGGCGGGGGCGGCGCCGGCGCCGCTGCTCTCGTCCATGGCGCGCGACCCTACTCCGCACCGCGCGCCGCGGCAGCAGACCGCCGCCGTTGGTGTGTGCCCAGCGCGGGGTCTGCCCCGCGCTGGGCACACACCAGCGGTCAGGTGAGGTCGTCGAGGCGGCTGGGGCGCAGCTCGGCGACGTCGTCGAGCTCGAGCGGGCTCGGCGCGAGCTCGTCGGGGTCGACGTCGGCCACCGGCTCGGGCGAGGCCTCGTCGTCGGACAGGTCAGAGAAGTCGTCGCCGCCACGACGGCGCCGGCGCGCGTCGTTGAGCAGCATCAGCAGGATCGCGACGATCACCAGGACGGCGAAGGGGGTGGCGACGAGCAGCATGTTGAACGGGTCGGCGGTGGGAGTGGCGACCGCAGCGAAGGTGAGCACCCCGATGATCAGCCAGCGCCACTGCTTGAGCAGCGTGCGACCGCGCAGGAGCCCGGCGAAGTTCATCATCACGAAGATGAGCGGGATGATCGCGCCGATGCCGAAGAAGATCATCAGCTGCAGCGTGAACGACAGGTAATCGGTCACGTTGATGATGTTGGCGACGTTCTCCGGGGTGAAGCCGAGGAACAGCTTGAGCAGCGCCGGCATCGCCTTGTACGCGATGAACGCGCCGAGCAGGAACAGCGGCGTGGCGCTGAACACGAACACGTAGGCCCAGCGCCGCTCCTTGCCGGTGAGGCCGGGTGCCAGGAACCGCCAGAGCTGGTAGAGCCAGATCGGCGAGGAGATCAGTGCGCCGGAGACCAGGACGACCTCGAGCTGCAGGGAGAACGCGTCGGTGACGCCGTTGACGGCGAGCGTGATCTGCTTGCCCTGCGCCCGGGCCTGCTCGACGACGCCGTTGAACGGCGCCTCGATGAACGCGAAGATCTGGTCGTAGAAGATCCAGGCGACGCCGGCGCCCGCGAGGATCGCGAGCACGGCGCGGAACAGCCGGGTCTGGAACTCGCGGAAGTGCTCGAGGAGGGTCATCTCCCCGGTGGGGTTGCGACGCGCTCGACCGCGCTGACGACCGTTCACCGAGGCGTCGCCGGCATCGTCCTTCGCCGCGACCACGACGCAGACGCCCGGGGATCAGGAGCGGGGCGCGCCGTCAGCCGGAGGCGTGACGGGCTGCGCGAGGATCTGCTCGCCCGTGACCGGGTCGACCAGGTAGCGGGGGGCCGGCGCTGCGGCCGGCTGCACGGGAGCGGCCGGAGCGCCAGGAGCGACCGGAGCCGGCGGTGCGACCGGGGTCGCCTGCACGGGGGCGGGCGCCTCGAGCGGGGCCGGCGGGGCGACGGGCGTGGCCGTCTCGGCCGGCACGGTCGAGCCGTCGGTGCGCAGGCCGTCGGTCTCGGCCTTGAACACGCGCAGGGATCGACCGAGGCCGCGGGCGACGTCGGGCAGGCGCTTGGCGCCGAAGAGCAGGATGACGACGAGGATGACGATCCACACCGCCGGCTCGCGCAGAAAGCCCATCGGGTCCCCTCGGTTCAGGAGCGGCGCTCGCCGCTCCTCGTAGGTCTGACGACGAGGATAACCCGCGCCCCGGCATCAGCGGCCGAGGGTGAGGCCCATCTCCTCGACGATCGCCTCATGGGTCTCGAGCCAGAGCACGAGGTCGAGCAGGTCGTCGTAGCCGACCGGACCGCCGTGATGCGTCTCGCGCGCCTCGGCCGGCACCGCGATCCGCTCGACGCGGACACCTGCGGACGTGAGCAGCCGGACCACCTCGTCGTCGGCGGCCTTCTCGACCTCGACGGCGCACGCCGGGCAGGCGAACGCGTAGCTGCGCCGCGACTCGCCGTCCTCGATCGCCTCGACGACGCGCACGCGCACCTGACGCGGCGTCAGGTCGACGTCACCGCACATCGGACAGGTCGCCTTGATGGTGGCCATCTCGGTCCGCCTCCCTTCCGCGCCCCGGTCCCTCGACCGGCTCTCGTGTCCGCCTCTCCTGGCGTAGTGACGAGTGCTTCGGCACCTCCCCGGGGGGTTCTTGAGCCCGTTCGGAGGACGGATGTTGACGCTTCGTGCCCGGGCGTGTCGGAGACGCGCGGCCGATCCGGCGCCGCACGAGGACGTCGGGGGGCCCGGCACCGGTCTGGAGGAGCGTCGTCGCAGGTCAGGAGGGGTCGTACGCCGCGAGAGCGGCCCGGGCCTCGGCGCGAGCGGCCTCGGCGACGTCGGGCCGGTCGACCACGCTCACGCCGGGCGCGTAGCGCAGCAGGAGCCGCTCGAGCCACCGCTCGTCGGCCACCGGGAGCACCACCCGGGTGCGCCCGTCGGGCAGGTCGGTCACCGAGTCGACCGGGTTCTCCTCGGCGATCCAGGCCACGTCGGGCGCGAGATCGAGGGTGACCGGCACGCCCTCCGGGCGCAGCACGCCGGCCCCGAGGTCGACCGGGACGGCGTCGCCCGGCACCTCGGCGGCCACGTCGAGCACCTGCACGGCCTCGACGCGGTCGAGCCGGAAGGTGCGCACGGCCTCGGCGCGGCGGCACCACGCCTCGAGGTAGGTGCGGCCGTCGAGCGTGAGCAGCCGCATCGGGTCGACGTCGCGCTCGGTGCGCTCGTCGAGCGACCCGACGTACACGATGTGGAGAAGGCGGCCGGCGGCGAGCCCCCGGCTGACGGCGTCGGCGACGGCAGGGTCGCGCGGAGCGTCGACGGTGACCTCGAGGCCGCCGGCACCGCGCAGCGCCTCGCCGGCCGCCGCCTCGAGCTTGGCGGTGGCGCTGGCCAGGGCGCCGCGATCGGTGACGCCGGGCACCTGCCCGAGCACACGCAGCGCGACGAGCAGCGAGGCCGCCTCGTCGGGCGAGAGGCGAAGCGGACGGTCGAGCGACTGCGGATCGAGCACCGTGATGCGGCGCTCCTCGTCCCAGAACTGGATGTCGACGAGATCGTCGTGGTAGTGCCCGGGGCGGCCGGTGCAGATGAGCAGGAACAGGTCCTTCTCGAGCTGCTCCGGCGTGACGCCGAAGTTCGCGGCGGCGTCGGCCAGCGTGACGCCCGGGTTGGCGAGCAGCCACGGCACGAGCGCGAGCAGGCGGGCCAGACGAGCCGCTGCGGTGTCGGGCTTGCGACGCTCGGCGCTCATGCGGCGCCCTCCCCCGCGGCGATGCGCAGGCGGCGCAGCACGGCGTCGCGCAGCGACGCGGGCGCGAGCACCACGACCGCCGATCCGTAGCCCACGAGCTCGGAGGAGAACGCCTCGTCGTCGGCGTAGTCGACCTCGACGACCTCGACGCCCTCGCCCTGCTCGAGCACGCGTCCGCGACGGCGCAGCGCGTGACCGCGGTCGGACGCGACCTGCAGCCGGGCCACCGTGGTGCCCTGGCGGCCGGACGCCGACGACGCGATGAGCCGGGTGACCTCGATGCCCTCGGGCACGTCGTAGGCGCCGGCCGCGCCGAACGGCGTGACCGCGCCCAGCACGCGCGAGAGCCGGAACACGCGCGCCTCCCCGCGGACGGTGTCGTGGCCGACGAGGTACCAGCGGCCGCGGCGCGACGCGACGCCCCACGGCTGGACCTCGCGCGCCTCGGGAGCCGCCTCGCCGGGCTTGCGGTAGTCGAACCGCACGGCGCGGCGCCGGCGGACGGCCTCGAGCAGCACCGGGAACGACGGCTCGGCGGTGGCCACGCGGGTCTCGACCCCGACCGAGCCGTCGACGACGAGGCCGGGCACGAGGGTCTCCAGCTTGCGCAGGGCGCGCTGCGCGGCGTCGCCGAGGCTCGCGACCTCCCACACGCGGGCCGCGACGCCGAGCACGGCGAGCTCGCCGGGGGTGAACTCGACCTCGGGCAGGGCGTAGGCGTCGGCAGCGACGCGGTAGCCCTCGATGCCGCCCACGCCGTCGGAGCCCTCGACCGTCTCGACCGGCACGCCCATGCCGCGCAGCTCGTCCTTGTCGCGCTCGAACATCCGCTCGAACGCCTCCTCGGAGGGGCTCTCGCGGTAGGCGTCGATCGCCTCGCGCAGCACGTGCTTGGGCACGGGCCGCGACGAGGCCATGAGGGCGAACAGCAGGTTGAGCAGCCGTTCGGTGCGGTCGGTCTGGCTCACGACTGTCCTGGTGTCAGCGTGCGTCGAGCAGGTCGATCACGAAGATGAGCGTCTTGCCCGAGAGGCGGTGGCCGCGGCCGGCCTCGCCGTAGGCCAGCGCCGGCGGGATCGTGAGCTTGCGGCGTCCACCGACCCTCATGCCGGGGATTCCGTCCTGCCAGCCCTGGATCAGCCCGCGCAGCGGGAACTCGATCGGCTCGCCGCGGTCCCACGACGAGTCGAACTGGTCGCCGGTCTCGTACTCGACGCCGAGGTAGTGCACCTCCACGGTGCCGCCGGGCACGGCCTCCGCGCCGTCGCCGACCACGATGTCCTCGATGACCAGCTCGGTCGGGGCCGGACCCTCGGGGAAGTCGATCTCGGGCTTCTCGCTCACGGCGTCCTCCTGGCAGGCGGCGCGGGGCCGCGGTGTAGGTGCTGCCTACACCCTGCCAGACGCGGCTACTTGACCGAGACGAGGTCCACCACGAAGACGAGCGGCTCGTTGGCCTTGATCGTCGACCCGCTGGGCGGGGTCGCGCCGTAGGCCTGGGCCGCCGGGATCACGATGAGACGACGTCCGCCGACCTTCATGCCCGCGATGCCGTCGCGGAACCCGGTGATGACCTGGGCCAGCGGGAACGTCGCCGCAGCGCCGTTGTCCCACGAGGCGTCGAACGGCTTGCCCGTGATCGCGCCGACGCCGACGTACTGCACGGTGACGGTCGAGTCGGTCTTGGCCTCGGCGCCGGTGCCCGGCGTGACGTCGGACAGCGTGAGCTGCGTGGTGGCGGCCGTCTCCTTGCTCACCGTGATGGTGGGCTTCTTACCGGCCTCACCGGCCACCGTGACGCCGGCCGTGCCCGTGACGTGCGGCCCGGCGGTCGGAGCGACGGTCGGGACGATGTCGACGACGAAGACGAGGACCTCGTTCTTCTCGATCGTGGTGCCGCTCGGCGGGCTGTCGGCGTAGGCCAGGTCGGCCGGGATCACGAGAAGGCGGCGTCCCCCGACCTTCATGCCCGGGATGCCGTCCTGCCAGCCCTGGATGACCTGGGTCAGCGAGAACTGGGCCGGCGTGCCGCGGCTCCAGGAGGAGTCGAACTCCTTGCCGGTGTTGGCGCCGATCCCGACGTACTGGGCGCTGACCGTGTCGCCGGCCTTGACTGGGGCGCCGGTGCCCACGACGAGGTCGGAGACGGTGAGCGCCGTGGTGCCCTTGGTGTCGGCACCCATCGTGACCTGCGGCTTCGAGCCGATCTCGCCCGTCACGGTGACGCCGGCGGTGCCGGTCACGTACGACGCGCTCGCGCTCGCCGACGCGCTCGAGCCCGACGAGGACGACGACGACCCGCAGGCCGTGAGGGCCAGGGCAGCGGACAGGACCAGGACGGCAGCGGCTGCCGGGCGCGACTTCACGATGAGCGACCCTAACGACGGACGTGGACGGAGAGTTGTCAGGGGTGTTGACGAACGCCGCGGCGCCCGCGTTCCACGCTGCCGAGTGGGCCCCGACACAGGGATCAGGAGCCGACTCTCACGAGGTCGACGACGTAGACGAGCGTCTCGTCGGGGCCCAGCCCGGTCGAGGCGGGGGGCGTGGGCCCGAAGGCCAGCGCGCCGGGCACCACGACGATGCGCCGGCCGCCCGCCTTCATCCCCGGCACGCCCTCGGTGAACGCCTTGAAGGCGATCTTCGCCGGGTCGTAGGTGAACGCCGTGCCGCGGTCCCATGACGAGTCGAACGGACGCTTGGTCTTCGCGCTGCGGGCGGCGTACTGGACCGTGACGACCGACGTGGCCGAGGCCGTCGCCCCGGTGCCGACGACGACGTCGCTGACCTGCAGGCTCGAGGTGGTCTGGGTCTGGTCGCCGATGGTGAAGACCGGGGCGCGGTCGAGCGGCCCGGTGACCGTGACGCCGTCGAAGGTCGCCGACGCGGACGCCGTCGGGCCGCCGGTCGCCGGCGCCGAGGACGACGCCGAGGACGCAGCGGGTGACGAGGCGCCGCCGGACGCCGTGGACGCGCAGCCCGCCAGCGGCACGGCGGCCAGGGCGAGAGCGGCGGCGGCGCGGGCGGCGGCGGGGCGGAGAGCGGGCATCGTGGTCCCTCGGCGTCAGGGCAGTTCCTCGGACGCTCCGAGTCAGCCCGACCCGGGCGAAGGGACGGCGACGGACAGGTGAGCACGCGGTGAACGGGTGCGGTCACATGCTCGCGATGAGCTTCTCGACCCGCTCGTCGACGGCCCGGAAGGGGTCCTTGCACAGCACCGTGCGCTGGGCCTGGTCGTTGAGCTTGAGGTGCACCCAGTCGACGGTGAAGTCGCGGCGGCGCTCCTGCGCGCGCTTGATGAACTCGCCGCGCAGCCGCGCCCGCGTGGTCTGCGGCGGCAGCGACTTGGCCTCGAAGACGTCGAGGTCGCGCGACACGCGCGCCACGGCACCCCGGTTCTCCAGCAGGTAGTAGAGGCCGCGCGAGCGCGTGATGTCGTGGTAGGCGAGGTCGAGCTGCGCGATGCGCGGGCTGCCGAGGTCGAGGCCGTGCTTGGCCATGTACCGCTCGAGGAGCCGCAGCTTGATGACCCAGTCGATCTCGCGCTCGACCAGCGACAGGTCGCCCGAGTCGACGGCGCGGACCGTGCGGCCCCAGAGGTCGACGACGCGCGCCGGCATGGCCTCGGGATCGTCGAGCAGCCCCCGACGCCGGGCGAAGTCGGTGGCGCGCTCGAGGTACTCCGTCTGGATCTGCAGCGCCGAGAGCTCGCGGCCGTTGGCCAGGCGGACGGTGCGGCGTCCTGTGGGGTCGTGGCTGATCTCGCGGATCGCACGGATCGGGTTCTCGAGGGTCATGTCGCGCAGCACCGTGCCGTGCTCGAGCATCCGAAGCACCAGGTCGGTGCTGCCGACCTTGAGCATCGTGGTCGTCTCGCTCATGTTGGAGTCGCCCACGATGACGTGCAGCCGGCGGTAGCGCTCGGCGTCGGCGTGCGGCTCGTCGCGCGTGTTGATGATCGGCCGCGACCGGGTGGTGGCGCTCGAGACGCCCTCCCAGATGTGCTCGGCGCGCTGGCTCACGCAGTAGACCGCGCCTCGCGGCGTCTGCAGCACCTTGCCGGCGCCGGTGATGATCTGGCGCGACACGAGGAACGGGATGAGCGTGTCGGCGAGCTTCTGGAACTCGCCCTGACGGCCCACGAGGTAGTTCTCGTGGCAGCCGTAGGAGTTCCCCGCGGAGTCGGTGTTGTTCTTGAACAGGTAGACGTCGCCCGCGATGCCCTCCTCCTGGAGGCGCTTCTCGGCGTCGACGAGGAGGCCCTCGAGGATGCGCTCCCCCGCCTTGTCGTGCGTGACCAGCGAGACGATGTCGTCGCACTCGGGCGTCGCGTACTCGGGGTGGCTGCCGACGTCGAGGTAGAGCCGGGCGCCGTTGCGCAGGAAGACGTTGCTCGATCGGCCCCACGACACCACCCGGCGGAACAGGTAGCGGGCGACCTCGTCGGGCGAGAGCCGCCGCTGCCCCCGGAACGTGCACGTGACGCCGTACTCGGTCTCGATCCCGAAGATGCGCCGGTCCACGGCCTCACCCTAGGCACGAAACCACGCGACGGCAGCGCACCCCGCCCGCCGACGCCGCGACCCAAGATCACGATTCCGGGTGGCGCCCGCCGGCACAGGTGCCCTCGATCGTCCCTGAGGGACGGTCAACGGCACCTTTCTGCGCCCTCGGCACCCGAAATCGCGATCATGGTGCGCCTCGACGGGGGTCGCTCCCGGGCGGGTGGGGCTTCAGTCGCCGTCGACGGGCTCGACGTCGCTGTCGTCCTCGACGCCGAGCAGGTCGGCGAGCGCCGAGCCCTGCAGACGCCGGAACTTGCGGCGCGGCCGGTCGCGGTCGAGCACGGCAACCTCGAGCTGAGCCGGGGTCAGCGTGCGCACCTCGTCGCCGTTGGTGCTCTCCGACGTGCTGCCGAGCAGCTCGACGGCCAGGCGCAGCGCGGCGCCGAGCTCCATACCCTCGGTCCAGCGCTGGCGCAGCGCGGTCGTGATCGGCTCGACCTGGCCGCCCATCGCCACGAAGCCGTGCTCGTCGCCCACCGACCCGTCGAAGGTCAGCCGGTAGAGCTGGTCGTCGTGCGGCGTCTCGCCGACCTCGGCGACCACGATCTCGACCTCGTACGGCTTCTGCGTCTCGGTGAAGATCGTGCCGAGGGTCTGCGCGTAGGCGTTGGCCAGGCTGCGACCGGTGACGTCGCGGCGGTCGTAGGAGTAGCCGCGCAGGTCGGCGAGGCGTACGCCGGCGACCCGCAGGTTCTCGAACTCGTTGTACTTGCCCACCGCGGCGAACGCGATGCGGTCGTAGATCTCGGAGATCTTGTGCAGCGCGCGCGAGCGGTTCTCTGCCACGAACAGCAGGCCGCCGGCGTACTGCAGCACGACGACGCTGCGCCCACGGGCGATGCCCTTGCGCGCGTAGTCGGCCTTGTCCTTGATGACCTGCTCGGGCGAGACGTAGAACGGCATGCTCATGCCGGGCTCCCCGGGGTCTCGACGGGCGCGACGGGGCCGTCGGGCCGCACCTGACGTCGGGCGACGACCTCGCGCGCGATCGGTCCGAGCTCGTCCTCGGGCATGCGCCGGTAACCGTCGACGTCGACCACCGCAACGACCGGCAGGATGCCGCGCGCGAGGTCGGGGCCTCCGGTGGCCGAGTCGTCGTCGGCGGCGTCGTAGAGGGCCTCGATCGCGACGGTGACCGCCTCGTCGGCGGTGAGCCCCTCGCGCCAGAGCTTCTTGATCGAGCCGCGGGAGAACATCGAGCCAGACCCCACGCCGTGGTGGCGGTGCTCCTCGTAGCGGCCGCCGGTGACGTCGTAGCTGAAGATCCGTCCGGTGCCGGTCTCGGGGTCGTAGCCGGCGAACAGCGGGACGACGGCGAGTCCCTGCATCGCCATCCCGAGGTTGCCGCGGATGAGGGCGGCGAGGCGGTTGGCCTTGCCGTCCAGCGAGAGCTGCGCGCCCTCGATCTTCTCGTAGTGCTCGAGCTCGACCTGGAAGAGCTTGACCATCTCGACCGCGAGCCCGGCCGTGCCGGCGATGCCCACGCAGCTGGACTCGTCGGCGGGGAACACCTTCTCGATGTCGCGCTGGGCGATGATGTTGCCCATCGTGGCGCGCCGGTCGCCGGCCATCACGACGCCGCCGTCGTACGTGAGCGCGACGATCGTGGTGCCGTGGACGGCGTCGATCGTCGCCCCGGCGGGAAGGTCTCGGCCGGACGGCAGCAGGCTCGGGTCGTGCGCCGCGAGGAACTCGGCGAACGACGACGAGCCGGGAACGAGGAACGCTGGCGGCAGCGAGACGCCACGCTGCGGCACGCTCACTGGCCGCCCTTCTGGACGAACCCGCGGACGAACTCCTCGGCGTTGGTCTCGAGCGCCTCGTCGATGTCGTCGAGGATCGCGTCGATGTCGGCGTCGAGCGCCTCCTTGCGCGCTGCGAGATCGCCGGAGGTCTCGGTGGTCTCCTCGACCTGGTCGTCGGTCGAGCGGGAGCGGTGCTGCTGCTCCCCCGGTTCGCGCGTCGGCATGGCCACTCCTCGGCGGTCGTGCTGAGCCCTCCGGTCGGCGGGCTCGTCCCGACCCTACCTACGCGCACCCGTCCGTGCCGTCCCAGCCGCCACGAACCCGCAACCAGGTCGTCCGGGTCACCGACCGTGGAGCGCGTCGAGCAGGGCGACGACGGTGGGGCTGGCGTCGAGCAGGTCGCCGACGTGCGCCCGCGTGCCGCGCAGCGGCTCGAGGGTGGGCACCCGCTGCAGGGCGTCCTGACCGGGGACGTCGAAGATCACGGAGTCCCAGGACGCCGCGGCCACCGACTCGGGGTAGCGGCGCATGCACTCCCCGCGGAACCACGCCCGGGTGTCCTCCGGCGGCGTCGTGACCGCGCGGACCACCTCGGCGTCGGTGGTGAGGCGCAGCAGCGAGCCGCGGGTCTGCAGCCGCTGCGCGAGCCCCTTGTCGGGCCGGACGTCGCTGTACTGGAGGTCGACGAGCGCGAGCCGCGGGTGGTCCCAGTCGAGCCCGTCGCGGTCGATGTAGCCCTGCAGCAGCGCGAGCTTCGCGACCCAGTCGAGCTCGCGCGACAGCGTCATCGGGTCGGCCTCGAGCCGGCTGAGCACCGACTCCCAGCGCTCGAGGACGTCGGCCGTCATCGGGTCGATCTCGCCGCGCTGCTCGACGTACTTGCGCGCCTGCTCCGCCAGCTCGAGCTGCATCTGGATCGCGGTGACGCGACGTCCGCTGGTCATCGTGACGAGGTGGCGCAGAGACGGGTCGTGCGACACGGCGTGCATCTCGCGGACGGGGTCGGCCATGGCGTTGTCGAGGTCGAGGACGCCGTCCTCGATCATCGCGAGCACCAGCGAGCTCGTGCCGAGCTTGAGGTAGGTCGAGATCTCGGCGAGGTTCGCGTCGCCCACGATCACGTGCAGCCGCCGGTACTTCTCCGGATCGGCGTGCGGCTCGTCGCGCGTGTTGATGATCGGCCGCTTGAGCGTCGTCTCGAGCCCGACCTCGACCTCGAAGAAGTCGGCGCGCTGCGTGAGCTGGAAGCCGTGCTTGCGGCCGTCCTGCCCCAGCCCGACTCGGCCCGACCCGGTGACGACCTGGCGCGAGACCAGGAACGGCGTGAAGTGCCGGACGATGTCGGCGAACGGGGTCTGGCGTCGCATGAGGTAGTTCTCGTGCGTGCCGTAGGAGACGCCCTTGTTGTCGGTGTTGTTCTTGTAGAGGTTCACCGGTTTCGCGCCGGGGATGGTGCTCACGAGCTGGGCCGCGCGCGCCATGATCCGCTCGCCGGCCTTGTCCCAGAGCAACCCGTCGCGCGGGTTGGTGACCTCGGGGCTCGAGTACTCCGGATGCGCGTGGTCGACGTAGAACCGGGCGCCGTTGGTGAGGATGAGGTTGGCGAGCCCCGGGTCGTCGTCGGTGAGCTGCGTGGGGTCGGCCTCCGCGCGCGAGAGGTCGAAGCCGCGCGCGTCGCGCAGCGGCGTCTCCTCGTCGTAGTCCCACCGGGCCGACAGCCGCGACGGGATCGTGACGGCGTTGGCGTAGGCGTTGACCACCTGCGACGACGTGAGCATGGAGTTCACGTGCGGGTGGCCCGGCACCGAGATGCCGTACTCGGTCTCGATCCCCATGACGCGGTGCACGGACATGACTCGAGAGTACGCGGCCCGGTTCCGCGGACCCGGCGACGCCGCCCCGGCGCGGCCTCTAGCGTGCCGTCGTGGAGATGACGAGGTTCGAGGTCGAGGTTCCCGGCGGCACGCTGGTCGGAGAGCGCGTCGGCGGTGGCGCGCCGCTGCTGCTGCTCCACGGCGGTCCGGGGCTGTCGGCCACGATGTGCGACAGCCTGCGCCCCGAGCTCGTCGACGGCTACGAGGTGGCCTCCTACCAGCAGCGCGGCCTGCCGCCCTCGACCGCGGGCGCGCCGTACGACGTCCCCGTGCAGGTGGACGACGCCGTCGCCGTCCTCGACGCGTTGGGCTGGGAACGGGCCGTGGTCGCCGGGTTCTCCTACGGCGGCCACCTGCTGCTGCACCTGCTCGCGACGTACCCGCTGCGGGTGCGGGCCGCGGTCGTCATCGACCCGCTCGGCGGCGTCGGCGACGGCGGCGAGGCCGAGTTCGACGCCGCCATGACGGCACGTACGCCGGAGGTGTCGCGGGCCCGCGCCCGCGAGCTCGACGACCGGGGCCTCGCCGGCGAGGGCAGCGACGACGACGCCACCGAGGGCTTCCGGCTGTTCTGGCCCGCCTACTTCGCCGACCCGGCCTCGGCTCCCCCGCCGCCGGACGGCATCCGGGTCGCGGTCGAGGCGTCGTCGCGCACCTGGGCGTCGGGCGAGGAGCTGCTGCCGGCGCTGGCCGACCGGCTGGCCGGCTGCTCGGTGCCCACGGTCTTCGTGCACGGGGGTGCGAGCCCGATGCCCGTGGTGGCGTCGGCGGACACGGCAGCCGCGATGGGGCCGTGCGCGAGCGTGGTCGTGGTGCCCGGCTCGGGCCACCTGGTGTGGCACGAGAACCCGGGCGCGGTGCGCCGGGCCCTCGACGACCTGCTCGCGTCGGGCGCGTGACCGGGACGGCCTACAGGTAGTTGCCCGTGTTGGCGACGGTGTCGATGCTGCGGCCGGCCTCGGTGCCCTGCTTGCCCTGGATGAGCGTGCGGATGAACACGATCCGCTCGCCCTTCTTGCCCGAGATCCGCGCCCAGTCGTCCGGGTTCGTGGTGTTGGGGAGGTCTTCGTTCTCGCGGAACTCGTCGACGCACGCGGCGAGCATGTGCTGCACGCGGATGCCGCGCTGCTGCTGGTCGAGCAGCTGCTTGATCGCCATCTTCTTGGCGCGGGCGACGATGTTCTCGATCATGGCGCCGGAGTTGAAGTCCTTGAAGTACAGGACCTCCTTGTCACCGTTGGCGTAGGTGACCTCGAGGAAGCGGTTCTCCTCGGTCTCGGTGTACATGCGCTCGACCGTGCGCTGGATCATCGCGGCGCAGGTGGCCTCGGGCGACCCACCGTGCTCGGCGAGGTCGTCGGCGTGCAGCGGCAGGTCGGGAGTGAGGTACTTCGAGAAGATGTCGGACGCCGCCTGCGCGTCGGGGCGCTCGATCTTGATCTTCACGTCGAGCCGGCCGGGCCGCAGGATCGCGGGGTCGATCATGTCCTCGCGGTTGGAGGCGCCGATGACGATGACGTTCTCGAGCCCCTCGACGCCGTCGATCTCGCTGAGCAGCTGCGGGACGATCGTGTTCTCGACGTCGCTGGACACGCCGGAGCCGCGGGTGCGGAACAGGGAGTCCATCTCGTCGAAGAAGACGATGACGGGCATGCCCTCGGAGGCCTTCTCGCGCGCCCGCTGAAACACCAGACGGATGTGGCGCTCGGTCTCGCCGACGTACTTGTTGAGCAGCTCGGGACCCTTGATGTTGAGGAAGTACGAGCGGCCGTGCTCGCGGCCCTCGACCTCGGCGACCTTCTTGGCCAGCGAGTTGGCCACCGCCTTGGCGATGAGCGTCTTGCCGCACCCGGGCGGGCCGTACAGCAGGATCCCCTTCGGCGGGCGCAGCTTGTGCTCGCGGAACAGGTCGGCGTGCAGGTAGGGCAGCTCGACGGCGTCGCGGATCTCCTCGATCTGAGGACCGAGCCCACCGATGTCGTGGTAGTCGATGTCGGGGACCTCTTCGAGGACGAGCTCCTCGACCTCGGCCTTGGGGATCTTCTCGTAGACGTACTGCGACCTCGACTCCATGAGCAGCGAGTCGCCGGGGCGCAGCGGGGTCTCGAGCAGCGGCGCGGCGAGGCGCACGACGCGCTCCTCGTCGGTGTGCCCGATGACGAGTGCGCGGACGCCGTCCTCGAGGATCTCCTTGAGCATGACGATCTCGCCGTGCCGCTCGAAGAGACGAACAGCGACGACGTTCATCGCCTCGTTGAGGACGACCTCCTGGCCGGTCTGCAACGCCGAGGCGTCGACGTCGGGGCTCACGATCACGCGCATCTTGCGCCCGGCGGTGAACACGTCGACCGAGCCGTCGTCGTGCCGCTCGAGGAAGACGCCATAGCCGCTCGGCGGCTCGGCGAGGCGGTCGACCTCCTCCTTGAGCGCGACGATCTGGTCGCGGGCCTCGCGCAGCGTGGCCACCAGGCGCTGGTTCTGGGCGGAGGCCGCGGCGAGCTCGGCCTGGAGCGCGCCCAGGCGCGCGTCGGCGCGGTCGTCGGAGTAGGTCACGGCGATCACCTCCCTGGCGGGCTCGTCTCGACCCTACCCACGTCGGCAGTGCCGGCGCGCGCGCGAAGCACCCGACGGCAGGTCGCAACCGAAGCGTGACCAAGGCCACCCTCACTCGCCCGTGCCGGCGAGGCGGTGTCGGTGCAGGTCAGGGCGCCTCGTAGTCCTCGCCGTAGGCGCCCTTGGCCGGCCGGGTGCGCCGCGGCGGCAGCACCGTGCCGTCGGCGAGTCGGCGCGTCACGACCAGGAAGCCGGTGTGGCCGTTCATCGAGTGGTCGGGGCGCACGGCGAGGCCCTCGAGGTGCCAGGTGCGCAGCAGGGTCTCCTGCGCGTGCGGCTCGGTGAAGCGGCCGTCGAGGCGCAGGGTCTCCACGGTGCGGGAGAGCTGGGTGGTGGTGGCGACGTAGGCGACGAGCACCCCCCCGGGCTCGAGCACCTCGGCCACCGAGGCGACGACGTCCCACGGGGCGAGCATGTCGAGCACCACGCGGTCGAAGACGGTGTCGATGCCCTCGGCGACGCGGGCCTCGAGGGTGGGGCGCAGGTCGCCGACGGTGAGCGACCACGCCGGGTGCGGCCCGCCGAAGAACGTCTCCACGTTGGTGCGGGCGACGTCGGCGAAGTCGTCGCGCCGCTCGTAGGACGAGACGCGGCCGTCGTCGCCGACCGCGCGCAGCAGCGAGCAGGTGAGGGCGCCGGAGCCGACGCCGGCCTCGAGCACGCGCGCGCCCGGGTAGAGGTCGGCGAGGCCGACGATGAGGGCGGCGTCCTTGGGGTAGACGATCGTCGCGCCGCGCGGCATCGAGAGCACGAAGTCCGACAGCAGGGGCCGCAGCGCGAGGTAGGTCATCCCCTGCGTGGAGGTCAGCACGATCCCCTCGGGGCGCCCGAGGATCGCGTCGTGCTCGAGCATCCCCTTCGCCGTGTGGAACTGCTTGCCGGCCTGCAGCGTGATCGTGTGCATCCGCCGCTTGGTGTCCGTGAGCTGCACCCGGTCGCCCTCGCGGAACAGACCGCGCCGGTGCGCGGCCCCGGTCGGAGTGCCGTCGTCCCGCTCGCTGGGCGTCATGGGCCCCGAGGATAGGCGCCGCCGGCCCCCACCCCGACCCGGTGGGGTGCCCTCAGGCCCGATGAAGGTGCGGGTTGTTGCGCCTATCGGAGTGAAGGGCACCTTCATCCCCAACGGGTGGGGTCAGCGGTGGGTGAGGGCTGCTTCGACGTCGGAGGTGGCGAGGACGCCGACCCAGGAGGAGTCGGTGGCCACCACGAGGTACTGCGACGCGGGCGCGGCCTGCAGCGCGGCGAGCAGGTCGCCGCCCACCAGCCCGCCGGACAGGACCGTGCCGGGGGCTATCGCCGCCGACACCGACGACACCGGCACCCACGGACGCCGCTCGACGGGCACCGCCGCGACCGCCTCCGGACGCGCGACCCCCGTGGGACGCCCCTCGGCGTCGACCACCACGAGGCCGGTGACACCGGCGTCCTGCGCACGACGCAGCGCCTCCGACAGCGGGGTGTCGGGCGAGACCAGAACGGCGCGCCGGGCCAGGGACTCGGCGGAGATGGTGGGGATGCGCCGCTGCACCTGCGCGCTCTTGAGCGACTGGCTGGCACCGGCGAACAGCCACGCCGAGATGACCGCGCCGAAGATCACGGCGGCGAGGTCGGGCGTGCCTCCGTTGGTGAGCGCCGGGACCACGAACCAGAGGAACGCGCCCACCGCCACCACGCGCCCGCACCACGCCGCCACGATCGTGGCCCGGTGCTGGTCGCCGGTGATCGCCCACACCACGCTGCGCAGCACGGCGCCGCCGTCGAGGGGCAGGCCCGGCAGGGCGTTGAAGATGCCGAGGTAGATGTTGGAGATGCCCAGCGCGTAGACGAGCACCCCGACGCGCAGGTCGATCGTGGCCGTGCTCTCGGCGACCGACCGCAGCACGAGGCCGATGACCAGCGTGATGGCCGGCCCGGACGCCGCGATGAAGCCCTCGCGCAGCGGCGTGACCCGGCGTCGCTCGTAGGACGTGTAGCCGCCGAAGCCCCACAGCGTGATGCCCTCGACCGGGTTGCCCGACAGCCTCGCGACCCACGCGTGCGCGAGCTCGTGGCCCAGGATCGAGGCGTAGAAGAGGAGCGCGAACACGACGGCCATCACCAGGGCCTCGGTGCTCGTCTCCGTGACGCGCTCGAACGACGCGAACCACAGGTAGGCGATGAGCAGGATGCCGACCCACGCGCTCCACGGCATCGAGACCGGGATCCGGCCGAGCCGGAACCGCAGCCCTTGTCCGGGGATCGCCTCGTCGCTCACCGCTCCAGCCTATGCCGCGTCCCTGGACGCGACCTGAGCCGCGGCCGTGTGTCAACCACGGCGGCTGTCGGGGGCGCGCCGTAGGGTGCGGCCATGACCGACCCGGCCGAGGCGCTCCTCCCGCTCCCCTCCGGCCCCGGCGAGGCGGCCGAGACCGCGCAGGGGTCGCCGTCCCTCTCCCCGTCGCGGGCGTCCGACTTCATGACCTGCCCGCTGCTCTACCGGTTCCGCGTGATCGACCGGATCCCCGAGAAGCCGAGCAGGGACGCCGTGCGCGGCACCGTCGTCCACCAGGTGCTCGAGGAGCTGTTCGACCTCCCGCGCGAGCAGCGCACCGTCGAGGCGGCCACCTCGATGCTGCCGCGGGCGTGGGAGCTCGTGCAGGAGCACGACGAGGGCGTCGTCGAGCTGTTCGACTCCCCCGACGAGGCCGCCGAGTGGCTCGCCTCCGCGGTGCCGCTGCTCGAGACCTACTTCCGGCTCGAGGACCCGACCGCCCTCGAGCCGGCCGAGCGCGAGGTGCGCGTGTCGACCACGCTCGACGACGGCCTGGTGCTGCGCGGCTACGTCGACCGCCTCGACCGCAACGCCGCGGGCGACACCCGCGTCGTCGACTACAAGACCGGCAAGGCGCCCGGCGAGGGCTACGAGCAGAAGGCGCTGTTCCAGATGCGCTTCTACGCCCTCGTGCTCTGGAAGGCCACCGGCACCCTCCCGCGCCTGCTGCAGCTGCTCTACCTCGGCAACGAGCAGATGCTGCGCTACGAGCCCGACGAGGCCGACCTGCTCGCCACCGAGCGCAAGCTGCAGGCCCTCTGGGCAGCCATCCAGCGGGCCACCGACTCCGGCGACTGGCGTCCGTCGCCGTCGCGGCTGTGCGACTGGTGCGACCACAAGTCGCGCTGCCCCTCGTTCGGCGGCACGCCGCCACCGCTGCCCGAGCACGTCCCGGGCCTGGGGACCGCTCCCGCCGAGGCCGGGCTCGCGGGTTAGCGTGGGCGGGTGACTCCCGCCGCGCGCGCGACCGCGCTCACCAAGGTCTACGGGTCCGGAGAGACCCGCGTCACCGCGCTCGACACGGTCGACGTGGAGATCGAGACCGGCCGATTCACTGCGATCATGGGCCCGTCGGGCTCGGGCAAGAGCACCCTCATGCACTGCCTCGCGGGCCTCGACTCGATCACCGGCGGGCAGGTGTGGATCGGCGACACCGAGCTCTCGGCCCTGTCCGACAAGAAGCTCACCCAGCTGCGCCGCGACGCCGTCGGCTTCGTGTTCCAGGCCTTCAACCTGGTGCCCACGCTGTCGGCGCTCGAGAACATCACGCTCCCGCTCGACATCGCCGGCCGCAAGCCCGACCAGGAGTGGCTCGACACGGTCATCGACACCGTCGGCCTGCGCGACCGGCTGCGCCACCGCCCCAGCGAGCTCTCGGGCGGGCAGCAGCAGCGCGTCGCGTGCGCCCGCGCGCTGGCCAGCCGGCCCACGATCGTGTTCGCCGACGAGCCCACCGGCAACCTCGACTCGCGCTCGGGCGCCGAGGTGCTCGGGTTCCTGCGTCGCAGCGTCGACGAGTTCGGCCAGACGATCGTCATGGTCACCCACGACCCTGGTGCTGCGTCGTACGCCGACCGCGTGCTGTTCCTCGCCGACGGCCGCATCGTCGACGAGATGGCCGCACCGAGCGCCGACCGCGTGCTCGAACGGATGAAGGCGTTCGAGGCGGCGAGGGCCTGACGTGCTCCGCGCCGCGCTGCGCTCGCTGCTGCAGCACAAGCTCCGCCTCGCCCTGACGCTGGTCGCCGTCGTCGTGGGCGTGGCCTTCGTCGCGGGCACCTACATCTTCACCGACTCGCTCAAGCAGTCCTTCGACGCGCTGTTCACGGCCCCGCAGCCCGACGTCATCATCTCCCCCGGCTCGACGTTCGACGCCAACGGCGGAGGCGGAGGCGGAGGCGCGGGCGCTGCGGGCGACGTCACGCCCACGCTGCCGCAGGCCGACGTCACCACCGTCTCGACGGTCGCCGGCGTGAAGGCGGCGTACGGCCTGGTCTTCGCCGACGGCGCGATCGTGATCGGCAAGGACGGCAAGGTCGTCGGCGAGAACGGACCTCCGGCGCGCGGCGGCACCTGGGTGCCCGACCCCTCGATCAACCCGCTCACCATCAGCACCGGCCGCGCGCCCGTGGGGTCGCACGAGGTGATGCTGCTCGAGTCGACGGCGACGGCTGCGGGCGCCGGCGTGGGCGACACGGTGCGGATCGAGACGCCGGGCGGCCGGCTCGACGCGACCGTCACCGGGCTGGTCACGCGCGGGATCTCCGGCAGCGACGGCAGCACGCTCACCGTGTTCGACCTGCCCACCGCGCAGAAGTACCTGCTGCAGGCGACCGACAAGGTCACGAGCATCTCGGTGAAGGCCGAGCCGGGCGTCTCGCAGACCACGCTCGCCGCGAGCATCACCAGCGCCCTCCCGAAGGGCGTGAAGATCCAGACCGGCGCTCAGCGCACCGCCGACATCTCCGAGCGCCTCCAGACCGCCTTCCAGTTCATCAACATCTTCCTGCTCACCTTCGCCCTCATCGCGCTGTTCGTCGCCGTCTTCCTCATCTTCAACACCTTCTCGATGCTGGTGGCCCAGCGCACCCGTGAGCTCGCGCTGCTGCGCGCCGTCGGAGCGACTCGCGCCCAGGTGCGGCGCTCGGTGCTCGCCGAGGCCACCGTGCTCGGTCTGCTCGCGGCCGTCCTCGGCGTGCTGGGTGGCGTCGTCGTGTCGCAGGGTCTTCGCCTGCTGCTCAAGGGATTCGGCGCCGACCTCCCGTCCGGGCCGCTCGTCATCGAGCCGCGCACGATTCTCATCTCGCTCGTCGTCGGGGTGATCGTCACGCTGGTGTCGGCCTACCTGCCGGCCCGGCGTGCGGCGATCGTTCCGCCCGTGGCGGCCATGCGCGACGAGATCTCGCTTCCGGTGCGCTCGCTGCGGATCCGCACCGTGCTCGGCGTCGTCCTGCTGGTGCTCGCCGTCCTGCTGGCACGGCGCGGACTGGCCCTCCCCGACGACGGCACCCGTGCCTCGCAGCTGGTCGGGCTCTCGGCGTTCTGCGCGCTGGTCGCCGTGATCGCGCTCGCGCCGATGCTCGGTCGCGGCGTCCTGCGTGTGCTCGGTGCTCCGTTCTCGCGCTCGGCGATCGGACGGCTCGCCACCGAGAACGGCCGGCGCAACCCCCGGCGCACCGCGGCCACCGCCAGCGCCCTGGCGATCGGCCTGGCGCTCATGACCGCGATCGGCGTCATCGCCGCGTCGACCAAGGCCTCGGTCGCCTCCGTGATCGACTCGACCATCGGCGCCGACTACGTCGTCTTCGGGGCCAAGTTCCAGCCGTTCACCCCCGACGTGTACGACGCGCTGAAGGACACCCCTGGCACGGCCACCGTCACCTACGTGCGCCAGGTGCCGATGAAGGTCGACACCAAGACGTCGGTGCTCACCGGGGTGCAGACCGACAAGATCGGGTCGGTCGTCGACCTGCAGATGCAGCAGGGGTCGATCGCCGACGTCGGGCTCGGCGACGCGCTCGTCGACGACGGCACCGCCAAGGACCTGCACCTCACCGTCGGCCAGACCGTCGACGCGACGTTCGTGAACGGCAAGTCCAAGCTCACCCTCGTGGGTGTCTACAAGGCGGCCGGCCCGTTCACCGGGTGGATCTCGAGCATCGACACGCTCATGTCGATCGGCGCCCGCGAGCTCGACACGGCCGTCTACGTCAAGGTCGCGCCCGGTGCCGACACCGCGGCCGTGCGCGCCGAGCTCGACAAGCGGCTCGCGGCGTACCCGACGGTGAAGCTGCAGGACCAGGCCAGCCTCAAGGAGCAGATCAACACGCAGTTCGACCGCGTGTTCGGCTTCATCTACGCCCTGCTGGCGCTCGCCGTGATCGTGGCGTTCCTCGGCATCATCAACACGCTCGCGCTCTCGGTGCACGAGCGACGGCGCGAGGTGGGGCTGCTGCGCGCGGTCGGCACGAGCCGCCCCCAGGTGCGGCGCATGGTGGTGCTCGAGGCGGTGCTCATCTCGCTGTTCGGCGCCGCCCTCGGCGTCGTGCTCGGGCTGGTCTACGGTGCGCTGCTGCAGAAGGTGCTCGAGCCGCAGGGCATCACCGAGCTGGCCGTTCCTGGCGGGCAGATCGTGCTGTTCCTGCTGCTGGGCATCGTGGGTGGTCTCGTGGCCGCGCTGTGGCCGGCCGTCACCGCGAGCCGCCTCGACGTCCTCAAGGCCATCGCCTCCGAGTAGCCCCGTCAGCGGGTGAGCCAGAGGGCGAGCGTCGCGGTCACCACCAGCACGGGAGCACCGACGACGCCGGCGACCGCGAAGCGACGGGCCGAGACCTGGAGCTCGCCGCTGCGGCACCGGTCGCGCCACAGCAGCGTGGCCAGCGACCCCCAGAGCGTGACGAGCGGCCCGAGGTTGGTGCCGATGAGCAGCGCGAGGAGCCGGTCGGGCGACGACGACGCCACCGGCTCGAGGGCGAGGTACGCCGGCAGGTTGTTGACGAGGTTGCTCGCGACGGCGCCGGTGACGGCGGTGCGCAGCAGCAGCACGAGGCTGTCAGGGCCGTCACCGGCCACCCGCCTGAGCCACGCGGTGAGCCCGTGCTGCTCCAGCAGCCCCACGACGAGGAAGAGGGCGAGCGTCGTCGCGACGAGCTGCCACGGGACGAGGCCGAGCCGCAGCGTCCGGCGAGAGCGCACGGCGAACACGACCACGAGCACCGCGGCCGACACGCTGCCCACGAGCCACGGCGGCACGCCGAGGACGAACGCGGGGCCCAGGAGCAGGCACACGACGAGGGCGACGCGGAACAGCACGGGGTCGTGCACGGTCGCAGGGGCCGGGGCGTCGTAACGACCCGCGAGGTCACGGCGCAGGAGCAGCGCGAGAAGCGCGACGCTCACCCCGATCGCCACGAGCGCCGGCAGCCACATGCGACCGACGTAGTGCGCCACCGACCACCCGGTGCGATCGACGAGCAGCAGGTTGGTGAGGTTGGAGACCGGCAGCAGGAGCGAGGCCGTGTTCGCGAGCCACACCGTGGCGAGGGCGAACGGCCACGGGCGCACGCCCAGGCGCCGGGCCACCGTGAGCACCACAGGCGTGAGCAGCACCGCGGTCGTGTCCAGCGACAGCAGCACCGTGCACGCGACGCCGAGGCCGACCAGCAGCAGCCACAGCCGCGGGACCGAGCCGCCGCCCTGCCGGCTCGCCGTCGACGCCGCCGCCTCGAAGACTCCCGCGGCGTCGGCCAGCTCGGCCACCACGGTGATCGTGAGCAGGAAGAGCAGGATCGGCGCGACGCGCGCGGCGTCCTGCCACACCCAGCTCACGCGCATCTCCGTCGGTGTGTGCTCAGCGCGGGGCG
>Ga0302299_10000080_pt1 | contig 37678 bp, 40 predicted proteins | sample III_Fen_N3_4_FD_198795 | JGI IMG/M metagenome (GOLD analysis project Ga0302299, IMG submission 198795) | Peat permafrost microbial communities from Stordalen Mire near Abisko, Sweden - III_Fen_N3_4 | ecosystem: Environmental > Terrestrial > Soil > Wetlands > Permafrost | place: Sweden: Abisko...
CGCGTCGACGAGATCCTCGACCGCGAGCAGCTGGTAGAGGTTGCCGCCGTCCCCGAGGATCGGGATCCGGCGGCCCTCGTGGATCCAGTCGAACAGGATCTCGAACACCCCGAGCCGCTCGGGGCCGATGAACGTCTTCGGCCGGATGATCACGACGTCGAGGCCGCGGCGGCCGAACTCACCGGCGAGCTGCTCGGCCTCGATCTTCGACTCGCCGTACCAGCCGACCCCGACGAGCGGATCGTCCTCCTCGATCGGGTGCTTGACGGGGACGCCGTAGACGGCGGTCGACGAGATCAGGACGACGCGCCGCACCCCGGCCGTGAGCGCGGTCGCGAGCACGTTCGCAGTGCCCTCGACGTTGACGGAGCGGATCGAAGCCCGGGAGGACTGGATCGGGAGGGCGGCAGCGGCATGGACGACGACGTCGGCGCCGGTCACGAGTGCCCGCACGTCGCGCTCCGAGCGGATATCGCCACGCACCTCCTCCACGCCCCGCTCGAGCTCGCGGTCGTCGAGCGGGGCGAGGTCGAGCGTGCGCACGGCGCCGCCGTCGGCGAGCACGCGACGTGCGAGGTGGAGCCCGAGGAAGCCGGCCCCGCCGGAGATCGAGACCAGCGTCACCCCGGCAGGGTAGACGCGACCGAGCCCTGCAGCGGTTGGGTACCGGATGTCACTGCCCGCGTTCCTCCCGCCGGCTCCACGGCGGGCGGCCGCGCGTTCACGAGCACGGCGGCCACGAGCAGCACGAGGATCGCCACCATGCTCTCACCGATCAGGCTTCGGCGAACGGCGCCGGGCATCTCGCCCCGCGCGAGCCGGGGTCGCACGAAGAAGTGGTGGACGGCCCCCCACGCGAGCGCCACGCACACGATCGCGATCTTGGCCAGGAGCGCCTGGCCGTAGGTCGTCGTCCAGAGGTCGGAGAGGGCCGGCAGCCGCGAGATCGAGAGATACGTCCCTGCCAGCACGAGCACGGCGACGAGAAGGGTCGCGATGCGCGAGAAGCCGAGGAACGCCGCGCGCCGCAGATCGGTCGCGAGCGGCCAGACACAGGACGCGAGCGCCACGAGGCCGCCGACCCACAGGATCGCCGCCACCAGGTGGAGCCAGTCCGCAAAGCCTGTCAGGAACGTCGAGTTCGGCTCCACCCCCTGATGCCCCGAGAGGGACAGTCCCGAGGCGAACCCGAGCCCGACGACGAGCACCGGCCAGAGGAGCCGCGGCCGGTCGAGGATCCAGGCGAGCAGGACGAGTGCGGTCACGACGGCGTACCCGAGCGTCATCGCCACGAAGGCGATCCCGAAGCGGGTCCTGGTCGCGAGCGGAGAGAGATCGCCGTAGAGGAGATCGACGAACGGCACCTGGAAGGCGTCTGCTGCGCGCATCACGAAGGCGGCGATCCCGACGTTCAGCACGGCGATCCCGCCCAGGGCCGCCAGCCCGTACAGGCGGTTCGAGAGACGCAGCGGAATCGGCTCGCGGAGGATGAGCAACCGGAACCCCGTCGTGCCGAGCAGCAGGGCCATGGCGACGAAGAACGCCCATCTCGCCGCGTCGTCCCTCCACGTCGGCCCCGTCGAGCCGTAAGCCTCGGTCGGAGGCGGCGGGCTCACGCCGATGCCGAACGTGTAGACCCCCGAGCCCGTGTGACCGTCCGCCGAGGTCGCGCGCCAGCGGACCGTGTACGCCTCGCCCCGCCGCAGTCCCCTCAGCCTGGCACGGACCCCGCGGCCGTCGGTCGCGGCGACGGCCGGCCCCGAGACCTTGCGCCCCTGGGCCGTGAACACCTCGATCGCAGTGGGAGTGACCGTCACCGTCTGGTCGAACCGGAGCACGACCGCCGGTGGGGGCGCCTCGAGACGTGACTGCGTCGCCGGCGTGACCGAGGTGAGGGTTGCGTGCCCCGAGGCGACACCCGGAAGCGCCAGCGCCGCGAGGGCGGTGACGAGCACGAAGCGTCTCATCGCGACCCGCCCGCGAACGCCGAGAGGTGGCCGAAGATCGGCGCCACGTCGCGATCGCAGAACAGCATCACGGCGACGACGACCCACGTCATCGCGAACCCGGCGCCCCAGACGAACCGCCGCGACTGCAACACCTGACCGAGCGGGAAGATCGCCGCCACGACGAGTGTCCACCCAATGGCGTGATGCAGGAATGCCGCGCGAGAGAAGAGCCACGGGTTCTGCTCGTGGATCAGGAAGGCGGCCGCGCTGACGAGCAGCGTCACCGACAGGGACAACGTCCACCAGCGGCTCGTCAGCTTGCCGCGCACGAGAGCGAGCTGGACGGCGCCCGCGAGCATCGCGACCTCGGCCCAGGAGGCGTGGGCCAGCATGTGGAGGGTGGAGTTCGTGAAGAACACCGACACCGGCCACAGCAGCACACCGATCGCGAACGCGATCGACGGCCACAGGTACATCCGCCAGGGACGCATCGCAAAGACCTCCCTGCCGACGATCGTCTCGGCGAGGAGGATGAGCCCGAGCAGGAGAAAGCCCGCAGCGAAGAACCAGTGAACGAGCTCAGCTCTCGGAGCCATACGCGGTGCGGAGATCGTCGAGCAGGCCCGGGGCGATCACGAGCGAGAACAGGAGGCCGACGCCGATCACGAGCAGCGGCGGCTGAACGAGATAGTCGTAGAAGCCCTTGCCCGCGTGGTCGAGGAAGACGATGCGGTAGGGCTGGAAGATGGCCCAGACGATCCCACCGAGGATCGTCACCGGACCGAGTGACTCGATCGCGAACGCGCGGAGCGAGCGTCGCTCGGCCTTCTCTCGTTCAGAGGCCCTCTCGAGCGGGCCGACGATATCCGAGCTCACGCAGCCTCCCCGGTGTTCGCCCTCGACGGTTCTCGCGAAGTCTGCCAGTGACGCTACACGACGGGCAACTCTTTGCGTAGACCGCGCTCGCTCACGGGGCCGCGAAGCGCTCGCCGAAGGTGAAGGCCCATGGCGAGGGCCCGAGCTCCCGGAGCACGGAAAGCCGGTGGAGGGCGTCGGCGAGGGTCGGCAGCTCGCCCGCCGGCACCCACCAGAGGGCGGTCGCCGCCTCGCTGTTGCGCTCGAACCACTCACGCCGGCGCCGCAGCACGCTGAGGTGCGCAGCCTCGCGGTAGGCGAAGGCCTCGAGCGCGTCGATCGACTCCCAGACCGTGAGATTCACGATCACGAGCGGATCGTCGGTGGCCTTCACCGCGGTGGCATCACCCGCTTCCGTCTGCAGCCTCCAGACGAACCCTGGCGCCATATCCGCCCGCGCGTTCACCGGCCCGAGCGCCGCCACGAAGTCCGCCGTCTCCGGCGCGTCGAGCGGCGCGAGGAGTCGGGCCACGTTGATCTGCGCGAGCCGGTGACCGCTCACAGGCCATATGCCTCGAGGAGCTTCAGCCACAGCTCGCTCCGCGTCGGGAACGACGGCACCGCGTGCCAGAGGTCGTCGAGGGAGATCTCGGCGACGACCGCGATCGTCGCGGCGTGCAGAGCCTCGGCGACCTCGGCGCCCGTGATCGTGGCTCCGACGATCACGCGCCTCTCCTCGTCGACCACGATCCTGGACGTACCCGCCGCGCCGCGGCCCACGAAGGAGCCGCCGGCGTTACCGCTCGTCTCGACGTCGACGTGTCGGACGCGAAGGCCGGCTTCCTGCGCCGCACCGAGCGTGAGCCCCACGGCCCCCACCTGGGGATCGGTGAAGATGACGCGCGGCGAGCAGGCCCCGTCCGAGCGCAATTGCACCTTGCGCCCGAGGATCGAGTCGGCCGCGAGCCGACCCTGGTACTTCCCCATGTGGGTGAGCAGCACCCGCCCGTTGACGTCGCCGACGGCATACAGCCACGGATGGCCCGGAACGCGCAGGTCGTCGGCGACGGCGAGAGGCCCGTCGGGCTCGATCCCGATCGTCTCGAGGCCGATGCCGGCCGTTCCGGCGCGACGGCCGAACGCCGCCAGCACCTCATCCGCCTCCAGCGTCGCTCCGTCGTCGAGCTCGATCACGACGGGGCCGGGCCGGGACACGCGCACGACCTGCCGCTGCAGCCGGACGTCGACGCCACCCTCCCGAAGCGCCTCCAGCACCTGGGCGCCGGCGAACGGCTCCTCGCGCTCGATCAGGCGCTCTCCGCGGTGGACGAGCGTCACCTGCGAACCGAAGGCGGACCACGCCTGGGCGAGCTCCACGCCGACGACCCCACCGCCCAGGATCGCGAGCCGGGGCGGCACGGCGGTCGCCGTCGTGCCCTCGATGTTCGTCCAGGGGCGGGCCTCACGAAGGCCCTCGATGGCGGGAATCAGCGCCGAGGAGCCGGTCGCGACGATCACCGCCCTGCGCGCCACGAGCTCCTCCCTCTCGACGACGACGCGGCGCTCGCCGTCGAGCCGGCCCCGCCCGCGAAAGAGCGTGACCCCGTGCTCCTCCAGCCACGGCACCTGGCCTGCGTCGTCGAGATGCGAGATCACGTCGTCTCGACGCGCGAGCACGGCGGCGACGTCGATCGGCCCGATCTCGAGCCCGGGGACGCGCCTCACCTCGCGCACCAGCTCGACGGGCCGCAGCAGCGCCTTCGACGGCATGCAGGCGTAGAAGGAGCACTCACCGCCGACGAGCCGGTCCTCGACGATCGCAACCGAAAGGCCGTTCTGCCCCAACCTGCCTGCCGCCACCTCGCCGGCCACGCCGGCACCCACCACCACCACGTCGAACTCGCGCACGGTTTCTCCCGTCTGCTCCGAAAGGGTCAGCGGACAGTCTGTCGATGCCGGCTCACGTTACGGGAGAGGCTCAGTGGGTCAGCTGACCGTTCGGCGAGACCTTGACGGCGTGGGCGCCGAAGTCCTCCTTCGAGAGCGTGCGCACGATGCCGTGGGCGCTCTCTGCAGGGTCGATCGCCGGCAGGCCTCCACCGACGAGCCTCGTCGGCACGAGCGTGCCGCTCTCGAACGCGCCGTCACCGCGGAGCGTCACCCGGAGGATGCCGCTGAGCGACAACGGGCCGCCGAGCGCGAAGACCTTGTAGCCGGCGAAGTTGCCGAGCGAGTAGGCGATCAGGTGCCCGTGGTACCACTCCATCCCCCGCAGGACGTGCGGGCCGCTCCCGATCACGAGGTCGGCGCCGGCGTCGACGACCGCGTGCGTGAACGCGATCGGGTTGCCACGGTTCTCGCCCAGGAACAGCTCCGTTCCCGGCCGTACGTGCGTGTGATCCGTGCCCTCGGCGCCCGCGTGCATGGTGACGACCACCACGTCGGCATTGGCTGCCGCCTTCTTCACGAGCCGACGGGCGGCCGGGATGTCGGTCAGGGACTGGGCCCACCTGTACGGCGCGAAGCCGAGGATCGCGACCCTGATGTCCCCGACCTGCTGGTAGTCGATCTCTCCCGGCCGCCCGGTGGTCGCGAGATGCTGCTTCTGGAGCGCCGCGAGCGTCTGCGCCTGGCCCGATGGGCCGTAGTCGAAGGCGTGGTTGTTCGCCAGGTTCATGACGGTGAACCCGGCCTTCTTGAGCCACGCCGCGTACGACGGCGGCGTCTGGAACGCGTAACAGTTCGTGCTGCCCGCACCGCACTTCGAGCCGCCGCCGACCGAGAGCGTGCCCTCGAGGTTCCCGAGGACGACGTCCCCGGCGAGGTCGGTCTCGACGTTGTCGAAGAAGGAGCGGCCGCCGTCGGGCGGCAGGTTCGGTGTCGAGCCCATCACGATGTCGCCGGTCGCGGCAATCGTGACGACACCCGCCGGGGTCGCCTTCTTCGTCACCTTCACGACGGTCGTCTTCTTGACGACGACAGGCTTCGGCGTCGCGCTGGCCTGCGCGGCCACCGGGGCCGGCGCGCCGTCGACGAGCAGCGAGAAGACGAACCCGACCGCCACCACGACGGCGCCTGCTCTCAGGACGAGTGCAAGCGGACGCACGAGGCCGGGCTAGTTGCGGTTCAAGAGGAGGAGGTACGCGAGCTGCGAGATCGCTGCCAGAGCTCCGGCGACGTACGTCAGTGCGGCCGCGCTCAGAACCTGGGCCGCACCCTGCTCCTCGCCCGGCGTGACGAGCCCGAGCGCGTGGAGCTGCTGCTTGGCACGCCGCGAGGCGTCGTACTCGACCGGCAGGGTGACGAGCTGGAACAGCACGACGACCGCGAAGAGGACGATCGCGAGCTGCGCGAGCCCCGCAATCTGCGCGAAGATGCCGATCAGGAGCAGGAAGATCCAGGCCCTCGACGCGAACGCGACTGCCGGGAACATCGCGCTCCTCAGCCTGAACGGCGCGTAGGCCTTCTGGTGCTGGATCGCGTGGCCTACCTCGTGCGCGGCGATCGCCACGGAGGCGACGGCGTGCCCGTCGTAGACGCCCTGCGAGAGGTTGACCGTGCGCTGCCGCGGGTCGTAGTGGTCCGAGAGCGGGCCACCCGGCGCCTGGTTGACGGGAACGTTCGAGAGCCCGTTGTGGTCGAGGATCATGCGGGCCACGTCCTCGCCGGACATCCCGTTCGCAACCTGCACCTGCATCTGGGCGCCGACCGTCTTCTTCAGCCGGCTCTGGATCGCGAAGCCGATGATCAGCGGCGGGATCAGGAAGACGAAGTAGATGCCGAGGTTGCCCATCGTGGCCCGATTGTACCGACGGGGTCGTGGCCCCCAGAGCGATTTCGCTCCACCGCGAGCCGGCGCTCCCGGGCGGGAGGGCCTAGGCAACCCACGCCCGCTGTGTTACTTTCCTAACTGAAGCGTTGACCATCACGAGCGGTCGAGGGAACTGGCCCGACGACACCGCCGCAACCGGGACACCCGTCCGTCAGGTGCGAACTCCAGCCGCGAGCCGGCCGTCCCGGGCGGTGAGCGGGAAGATGGGAAGACGTCGCACCCGCCACCGGCGGGAGCATCGAAGGCCCCGGGACTCGACGTCAGGGGCCTTTGCCGTTCCCGGGACACGACACCAGCGCCGGCAAGGCGGAGAGGAGCAACGATGAGCGACCACAGACCGGAGACGATCGCCCTCCACGGCGGGCAGGTACCGGACCCGACCACCGGGGCCCGGGCGGTCCCGATCTACCAGACCACCTCGTACGTGTTCGAGGACACCCAGCACGCAGCGGACCTGTTCGCCCTGAAGGTGCCGGGGAACATCTACACGCGGATCATGAACCCGACGCAGGACGTGTTCGAGCAGCGCGTGACCCAGCTCGAGGGCGGGATCGCGGCCGTGGCGACGGCCTCGGGCCAGTCGGCCGTGTCCTACTCCGTGCTCAACCTGGCGCGGGCCGGCGACAACATCATCTCCGTCTCGACGCTGTACGGCGGCACCTACAACCTCTTCGCCCACACGCTGCCCCAGTACGGGATCGAGGTGCGCTGGGCGGACCCCGACGATCCCGGCGCCGTTGCGGCGCTGACGGACGAGAACACGAAGCTCGTGTTCGCAGAGACCATCGGCAACCCCAAGCTGAACGTCGTCGACATCCGCGCCTGGGCCGACGCCGCACACGCGCAGGGCCTGCCCCTGATCGTCGACAACACGGTGCCGACGCCGATCCTCGCCCGCGTGTTCGAGCAGGGCGCGGACGTCGCCGTGCACTCGGCGACGAAGTACATCGGGGGGCACGGCACGTCGATCGGCGGCATCGTCGTCGACTCGGGGAACTTCGACTGGACGGCGAACGCCGACCGCTTCCCGGGGCTGACGAAGCCCGACCCCTCCTATCACGGCGTCGTCTGGGCGGACGTGCTCGGCCCGGCCGCGTATATCGGGCGCGTTCGCACCGTGCTCTTGCGCAACCTCGGGGCGGCAGTCTCGCCGTTCAACGCGTTTCTCTTCCTCCAGGGCCTCGAGACGCTGCCGTTGCGGATCGAGCGCCACTCGACGAACGCGCTCGCCGTCGCCCGGCACCTGGAGGAGCACGACGCCGTCAGCTGGGTGAACTACCCCGGGCTCGACTCGAGCCCGTACAAGGAGGTCGCCGACCGCGTCCTCACCGGCGGCTACGGCGGCCTCGTCACGTTCGGGATCGCAGGGGGGCGCGAGGCTGGCCAGGCGTTCATCGAGAGCCTCGGGCTCTTCAGCCACCTCGCGAACATCGGCGACGCCAAGTCGCTCGCGATCCACAACGCGACGACCACGCACTCCCAGCTCAACGAGGACGAGCTCGCCGCCTCGGGCGTGACCCAGGACACGGTCAGGCTCGCCGTCGGGATCGAGAACATCGACGACATCCTGGAGGACCTCGACCAGGCACTCCTGAAGGCAGCTGTCCCCGCGGCGGCCTGAGGGGGCGGAGCGGGTCGGTGGGAAGCGTCGAGACACAGCGGGTCGTCCTCTTCACCGGGGACGACCCGCTCGTGCTCGAATCGGGCGAGCTCCTCGCCCCGGTCGAGGTCGCCTACGAGACGTACGGCACCCTCGCGCCCGACCGGTCGAACGCCGTCTTCGTCTGTCACGCGCTGACGGGCGACGCGCACGCCGCGGGACACCACGGCGACCCGGAGCGACCCGGCTGGTGGGACACGCTGATCGGGCCCGGGAAGCCGCTCGACACCGACCGGCTGTTCGTGATCTGCCCCAACCTGCTCGGCGGCTGTCGCGGCACCACCGGGCCGGCCTCGATCGACCCGGCGACCGGGACACCGTACGGGCTGCGCTTCCCGCACTTCACGGTCGCCGACCTCGTGACCGTTCACCGGCGGCTCCTCGCCCACCTCGGCATCGAGCGCCTGCACGGCGCGATCGGCGGCTCGCTCGGCGGCATGCAGGTTCTGCAGTGGGCGATGGACCATCCGGAGGAGATCGACCACGGCATCCTCGTGTGCGCGTCCGCGCGACTCAGCGCCCAGAACATCGCGTTCTCGGCCGTCGCGCGCGCGTCGATCATCAACGACGAGCACTTCGCGGGCGGCGACTACTACGCGACCGGCGACTCGCCGCGGGTCGGGCTCGCGGTGGCCCGGATGATGGCCCACATCACCTACGTCTCCGAGGAGAGCCTGCGCCACAAGTTCGGCCGCGAGCGGATCGGCGGCGCGCCCACCTTCGACGTCGACTTCCAGGTCGAGAGCTACCTGGAGCACCAGGGGCAGAGCTTCCTCGAGCGCTTCGACGCGAACTCGTACCTCTACCTGACCCGCGTGATGGACTACTTCGACCCGTTCGCGGACGAGGGGGCCGCCGTACGGCTGCTCCGCCGGGTGCGCACGCAATTCACGGTCGTCTCGTTCGACACCGACTGGCGCTTCCCGACCCCGCACTCGGCGGAGATCGCCCGGGTGCTCGCCCGGGCGGGCTGCGCCGTCACCTGCGAGGAGGTGGCCTCACCGTGGGGCCACGACTCGTTCCTGCTCGAGGTGCCCCGCTACCACGAGCTCGTGGCGGCCGTGCTGAACGGCCACTGAGCATTTCTCCAACTTCACTTGTATTTTTGAAGTGATGTTGCTATACATTTCATAGCGCTAGCCATCACGAGCGATCGAGGGAACTGGCCCGACGAAATCGCCGCAACCGGGACACCCTGTCCGCCAGGTGCGAACTCCAGCCGCGAGCCGCCCACCCGGGGCGGCGACCGGGAAGATGGTGAAGCGCAGGTGCCGCCGGCACCGTCCAGGGCTCCGGGTTCGGGGCCCTTCGTCGTTACCGGGCAAGGAGGTGACGCGATGGCCGAGGGCACACGGACGCTGAAGGAGGCGCCGACGCTCGAGCTCGTGCTCAAGCGCAACCCGGTCGAGCGGCTGAAGCGGGAGAAGAGCCCGCTCGCCATGCTCGGCGAGCTGCCGGCCCTGATCGCGACGGGCTACGCCGACATCGAGGAGGAAGATCTCGTCCGCCTCAAGTGGTGGGGCGTCTACCACGACAAGCCGAAGATCGGGACGTTCATGCTCCGGATCAAGCTGCCGGCCGGCCGGATCACGCCCCGGCAGCTGCGTGCGATCGGCGAGCTCTCGAACGAGCACGGCCGCGGCGCCGGCGAGTTGACGACCCGGCAGACGATCCAGCTGCACCACCTCGAGCTCGGCTCCCTGCCGACCGTGTTCGAGCGCCTCCGCGCGGTCGGGCTGACGACCGTCGGCGCCTGCGGTGACGCGGTCCGGAACCTCACCGGTTGCCCGGTCGCGGGCCTCGCCCACGACGAGCTCTTCGACGTGACCGCCCTGCACGACGAGGTGGCCGCGTTCTTCTACGGCAACCCCGACTACTCCGACCTGCCGCGCAAGCACAAGATCTCGATCTCGGCCTGCGCGCACCGCTGCAACGCACCCGAGATCAACTGCATCTCGCTGGTCGGCGTCATCCGCAACGGCGAGCGAGGCTTCGCGGTGCTCGTCGGCGGCGGCCTCTCGTCGGTGCCGCGGATCGCCCGCGACCTCGGGGTGTGGATCCGTGAGGACGAGGCGATGCCCGTCATGCGGGCGATCCTCGACGCCTGGAAGGAAGACCTGCGCTACCGGATCTCCCGCGTCAAGGCGCGGCTGAAGTTCATGGTCGACGACCGCGGCCCGGAGGGGATGCGCGAGGAGGTCGAGCGCCGCCTCGGCTACTCCCTGCCGGACTACACCCTGGAGCCGCTCGACCACGACCCCGCCGACCATATGGGCGTCGAGCCCGAGCACGACCCGGCGCTGAGCACGGTCGGCGCGCCGGTCCACCTCGGCCTGATCTCCGGCGACCAGATGCTCGCCGTCGCCGACCTCGCCGCGAGCCGCGGCCGCGACGTCCGCCTCACGCGGCAGCAGAACCTCGTCGTCACGGGGATCGCCGATGTCGAGAGCACCTCCGCCACCCTGTCCGAGATCGGCTTTCCGGTCGACGCGAACAGGCTGCGCTCGAACGCGATCGGCTGCACCGGCGAGCCGCATTGCAACTTCGCAGTCGCGGAGACCAAGGGGCGGCTCGGCGGCCTGATCGAGCACCTCGAGGCCAGGTTCGGCAACGAGGTCTCCGGGCTCCGACTGCACCTCGACGGCTGCCCCCACGCGTGCGGACAGCACTGGGTCGGCGACCTCGGCTTCCAGGGCACCACCGTGCGCGACACGGAGGGCAAGCGCCACCAGGGCTACGACATCCTGCTGCGCGGAGCGCTCGGCCCGGTGGCGGCGATCGGCCGACCCGTGTTCCGGCGCGTGCCGACCGAGGAGCTCGACGAGACGGTCGAGGGCCTGATCGTCGCCTGGCTCGACGCCCGCGCCCCCGGCGAGAGCTTCCGCGCGTACTGCGACCGCACGACAGACGACGAGCTCGGCGTCCTGATCGGCCGGGAGCCGGCCAGATCACGCCGGGGAGCAAAGGACCCCGAGGAGGAGGCAGCGTGAGCACCCATGCAGATGCAGGCGAGCTGATCGACGACCTGGAGGCCGGCGAGCTGTCGGTCGAGTTCGAGGGGCAGGAGCCGTGGGACCTGCTCGAATGGGCGCTCGACCGCTTCGGTAGCGGTCTCGCGATCTCGACCGCGTTCCAGGAGGGCGACGTGGCCCTGATCGACATGGCGTACAAGATCGACCCGGCCGTGCGCGTGTTCTCGATCGACACCGGCCGGCTGCCGCAGGAGACGCACGACCTCGTCGAGCAGCTGCGCGAGCGCTACGACGGCCTGCGGCTCGAGCTCGTCTCGCCGGACGGTGCCCAGGTACAGCGCCTCGTCGACCGCCACGGCCCGAACCTCTTCTTCCGCTCCGTCGAGAACCGCCTTCTCTGCTGCAACGTCCGCAAGGTGCAGCCCCTCACCCGGGTGCTCGCCGGGCTCGACGCGTGGGTGACCGGACTGCGGCGCGACCAGTGGGCCTCGCGCTCCGACATCCGCAAGGTCGAGGTCGACCACGACCACGGCGCGATCGTGAAGCTGAACCCGCTCGCCGAATGGGCCGAGGACGAGGTGTGGGACTACCTGCGCGAGAACGACGTCCCCACCCACGCCCTCTACGAGAAGGGCTACACGTCGATCGGCTGCCTGCCGTGCACGAAGCCCGTCGCGAAGGGCGAGCCCGTCCGCGCCGGTCGCTGGTGGTGGGAGACGGATGCTCCGAAGGAGTGCGGCATGCACTGCGCGATCGAGACCGGCGGGTTCGAGCACGAGCTGCACGCGATTCTCGGCGAGGGATCGCATGAGTGACGCCGTCGTCACGGCCGCGATCCGGGTGTCGGAGACCGAGCGCGAGCTCGCGCTCGCCGAGACACGGGCGGTGCTCGCCGCTGCGGCGTCCGAGGACTACCGCCAGCAGCTGCTCGAGCTCGAGGAGGCGCTCGGCGGAGGCCCGCTCGACGAGCAGCAGGCGCTGACGCTCGAGCCCATACTCGAGATCGCTCTCCAGGCGGGCCGGATCCGCGCCATCTACGGACCGCCCGGCGAGACCGCTGCCCTGCGCCTCTACCGCAAGCTGCCGCGCGGCACGGCGCTGCAGCAGAGCGCGCGCGAGGTGAGCGAGGCACTCGGCTCGCTCCGGGGCCACACGCTCGAAGGCGCAACGCTGACGGCCGTCGGGCCTGGTGCCTACACGCTGTCACTCGCCACCGGAGAGGGACGCCTCTCGGTCAAGCTCGACCGCCAGGGCGCCCGGATCACGTCGGTCGAGGTCTAGAACGGTGCCGACGCCGAGCCACACCGTGCCGTCTTACTACATGGCGTGCCTCGACCTGACCGGGCGCGCGGTGCTCGTCGTAGGAGCGGGCCGGGTGGCGCTCGAGAAGACCGAAGGGTTGCTCGCCGCAGGCGCCGCCGTCACCGTCGTCGCGCCGCAGATCCTCCCGGCCGTCTCCGACCTCGAAGTGGAGATCGTCCGTCGCGGCTACCGCACGGACGACCTCGACGGGAAGTTCCTCGTCGTCGCCGCCACCGCCACCACGTCGGTCAACCGGCGGGTCTTCCGGGACGCGGAGGCGCGCGCGCTGCTCTGCAACGTCGTCGACGTGCCCGATCTCTGCTCCTTCATCCTCCCAGCCGTCCACCGGCACGAGCCGATCGCCGTCGCCGTCTCGACGGGTGGCGCGTCGCCCGCCCTGGCACAGCACCTGCGCGACCAGATCGCCACGGTCGTGCGGCCGGAGCACGCCGAGCTGGCGCACCGCCTGCGGGAGCTGCGACCCTGGGCGAAGGCTCACTTCACGACGTACGAGGAGCGCAAGGCGTACTTCGCCGGCATCGTCGCGGAGGAGCTCGGGTGACGGTCCATCTCGTCGGCGCCGGCCCCGGAGACCCCGGGCTGATCACCGCCCGCGGGCTCGAGCTCGTGCGCTCCTGCGACGTGCTCGTCGCCGACGCGCTCGTGGCACCCGAGCTCGTCGACGAGGCACCCGCCGACGCCCTCGTCGTCTCGCGCGCCGGCCTCGGGCAGGAGGCGGTCACCCGCCTGCTCGTCGCCTACGGCGCCGCCGGCCTCGACGTCGTGCGGCTCAAGGGTGGCGACCCGTTCGTCTTCGGCCGCGGTGGTGAGGAGGCACTCGCGCTCGCGGAGGCGGGGGTCCCCTTCGAGATCGTCCCCGGCGTCTCGTCGATCGCGGCCGTACCGGCTTCGGCGCTGATCCCCGTCACGCACCGCGGCGTCTCGGATCGGGTCACGATCGCGAGCGGGCACGGCTCCGACGGGGGTGAGCCCGACTATGCAGCTCTCGCCGCAGCCGGCGGTACGCTCGTCCTCTTCATGGGGCTCGAGCGCCTCGGGTGCCTCTGCCACGGCCTCGTGGCGGCCGGGCTGCCGGCCTCGACGCCCGCCACCGTGATCTCACGCGGCACCCTCCCCGACCAGGAATCCGTCTCGGGCTCGCTCGCCGACCTCGCCAAGCGCGGAGCCGGCCTCGAATCGCCGGCGCTCGTCGTCGTCGGCGAGGTGGTCGCCGTCGGAGCGCGCCTCGCTGCCGCCCTGACCGCCTCCGTCGCGGCCTGAACCAGAGGCTAGGCTTGACCCATGGAGTTCCGCCGCGTCGACAGCCTGCCGCCGTACGTCTTCGCGACGATCCGCGACCTCACGCTCGAGCTGCGCCGGGCCGGCGAGGACGTCGTCGACCTCGGCTTCGGCAACCCCGATCTGCCCTCGCCCGAGCTCGCGGTCGAGAAGCTGGCGGAAGCGGCCCAGAACCCGCGCAACCACCGCTACTCGGCCTCGAAGGGGATCCCGAACCTGCGCCTCGCGGCCGCGAACCTCTACAAGCGCAAGTTCGGCGTCGACCTGGATCCCGATACGCAGGTGCTGAACACGATCGGGGCCAAGGAGGGCTTCTCGCACCTGATGTGGGTGCTGCTCGAGCCGGGCGACTCGGCACTCGTGCCGAGCCCGAGCTACCCGATCCACATCCAGGGCCCGATCCTGGCGGGAGCATCCGTGACGCGCGTGCCGATGGGCGCCGACCAGGACCTGTTCGCGAACCTCGAGGAGGCCTGGGAGCGGGCGCAGCCGAAGCCCCGCGTCGTCGTCCTCTCCTTCCCGCACAACCCGACCACGGCCACCGTCGATCTCGCGTTCATGGAGCGCGTAGTCGCCTTCGCGCGCGAGCACGAGCTCCTCGTGATCCACGACTTCGCCTACGCCGACCTCGCCTTCGACGGCTACGAGCCGCCGTCGATCCTGCAGGTGCCCGGTGCCGAGGAGGTGGCGGTCGAGCTCTACACGATGACGAAGTCGTTCTCGATGGCGGGCTGGCGGGTCGGGTTCGTGGTCGGCAACGCTGCCGTCGTCGGTGCGCTCGCACGGCTCAAGTCGTGGCTCGACTACGGCACCTTCCAGCCGATCCAGATCGCGGCGATCGTGGCGATGAACGAGCTGCCCGAGTACCCGCGTGCGGTCTCCGCCATCTACCAGTCCCGGCGCGACGCCCTCTGCGACGGCCTCGATCGCGCGGGCTGGTCGTTCCCGAAGCCGAAGGGGACGATGTTCGTATGGGCGCCGATCCCCGATCGGTTCGCCTCACTCGGCTCGCTCGCGTTCGCCGAGAGGCTCGCCCGAGAGGCGAGCGTGGCGGTGTCTCCGGGCGTCGGCTTCGGCGCCGACGGCGACGGCTTCGTGCGGTTCGCGCTGGTCGAGAACGAGCAGCGGATCGGCCAGGCCGTCCGCGGGATCAGGAAGCTGCTCGAAGCCGAGGGCTGATCCCGCCGATCAGCCGCGCAGATACGCGTCGTCCCCGCGAACCCAGTCGTCGCGAACCGGCGAGAAGACGTCGAGCACGACGGAGTCCTCGATCGCTTCGACCGAATGAGGGATCTCGCTCGGGATGACGACGCTCTCTCCGGCGCCGACGATGCGCTCGTCACCACCGACGACGAATCGCAGACGGCCAACCAGCACGTTCGCGACCTGCTCGTGAACGTGCTGGTGGGTCGGGACGACCGCGCCTGCCGAGAGCAGGATCCGGCCGACGGTCATCGTTTCGGTGTGAACGAGCTGCCGAGCGAGAAGCGGCGACAGCTCCTCGACGGGCTCCTCCTGCCAGCGCCTGACCTCCATGGCGCGAGTCTATGCTCGAGGCGTGCTCCTCGTCGACCCGTATCCGCGGACGCTCGACCAGATCTTCTCGCCCGGGTCGCGCGCCCGGCTCGAGGCGCTCGCGCCCGTCACCTGGCGACGGCCCGCCCGCGACAGCGGAGCTCGTCGAGCCGCTGCTGCCAGAGCTCACCGCGATCGTCGGCCAGACCGCGCTCCCGGTCGAGCGCCTCGACCGCGCACCCCGGCTACGCGCCGTCCTCAACGTCGAGGGCAACTTCCTGCCGAACGTCGATTATGCGGCGTGCTTCGCCCGCGGGATCGAGGTGCTCGGCATCGGCCCGGTGTTCGGCGAGCCCGTCGCCGAGCTCGCGCTCGGGATGGCGCTCGCCGCGGCACGCGACATTCCCCGCGGGGATGCCGAGATCCGCTCGGGTACCGAGACGATGTTCGACGACGGGGTCAACGGCGGCTCCTTCCTGCTTGCCGGCAAGACGGTCGGCCTCGTGGGCTGCGGCAGCCTCGGGCGGGCGCTCCTGCCGCTCCTGGAGCCCTTCGGTTGCCGGCTCCTCGCCCACGATCCGTGGCTGGCGGACGACGCACTGCGAGCGCTCGGCGTCGAGCCGGTCACGCTCGCCGAGCTCTTCTCCCGCTCCCGCGTCGTGTTCGTGCTCTCGCCGGTGACCACCGAGAACGCCGGCTCGATCGGCCGGGAATGCTTCGAGACGATGGCCGCCGGCTCGGTCGTCGTGCTCGTCTCACGCGCCGGCGTCGTCGACTGGGCCGCGCTGCTCGACGCCGCGGCCTCGGGCCACCTCAGGGCCGCGATCGACGTCTTCCCCGAGGAGCCGATTCCGGCCGGCGAGCGGGCCCGCACGACACCGGGGACGATCCTCTCCGCCCATCGCGCCGGCAACGTGCCCGAGATCTGGCGTCGCGTGGGAGAGATGGTCGCCGACGACCTCGAGGCGGTCTGCGCCGACCGGCCGCCGCTGCGGATGCAGCGTGCCGACCCGGCGACCGTGGCCCGGCTGCGCTCCCGGCCGATCGGCTGAGGACGCACCCGGGGCGAGGCCGAAGGGCCTCACCCCGGCTCGTGGCCTTCTCTACTTCTTCTTCGCGGCCGGCTTCTTCGTAGCCGGCTTGCGGGCGGCGGGCTTGGCGGCCGGTTTCTTCGCGGCCGGCTTCGGGGCCGCCGCGACCGCGACCGTCGTGTCGACGATCGTCGCGCCGGCTGCGAGCTTCTGCACCGAGGCGACGCCGCTCAGGGCCGCCCGCTTCGTCTCGTAGGCCTCGCTCGAGGCGACGACCTGGCCGTTGGTCGAGAGCAGAGAGAAGCGGAACTTGCCGGTGGGGCCTTTCTTGACGACGAACTTTCCGGGCATGGTTGCCTTTCGTTCCGAGGATGAGCGTGCTGTTCGCGACGAATGGTCGCAGGCCGGTAGGAAGGCGGGCCGGTGGAGGCCCGGCAACCGGAGCTTGCGCCCAGCTGCAACACTGGCATTCGTGCAATCGATGACGCTCCCCCAGTTCCTGATCGCGATCGCGATCGCCGCCGGCCTCTCGATGGCGACGTTCGCTCATGCCGACCGCAACGGCAGCAGCCATGCCACGGCCTGGGGTGTCGGCGCCTTCCTCCTCGCGGGCATCGTCGTGCCGGTCTACATCGTCCGGGTCTGGGTGCGCAAGCGCCGCTCCGTCTAGCCGGAGGCGAACGGCAGGGTGACCGGCAACCTCCTCGTCTTCCTCGGCGCCGCGCTCGCGAGCGCGGTCGAGATGGTAGAGGCGCTGACGATCGTGCTCGCCCTCGGCGTCACCCGCGGCTGGCGCGCGCCCTTGCAGGGCGCCGGCGCCGCCCTCGTCGTGCTCGCCGTGATCGTCGCCGCACTCGGGCCGGCGCTCCAGGCCGTGCCGATCGACCTGCTCCGCGTCGTCGTCGGCTCGCTCCTGCTCGTGTTCGGGCTGCAATGGCTGCGCAAGGCGATCCTCCGCGCGAGCGGGCTCAAGGCCCGCCACGACGAGGACGAGGCGTTCGCCGACGAGGTCGCCGCTGCCCGGGCGGCCGGCCGCAGCCCGGGCCGGGACGGCTACGCCTTCGTGATCTCTTTCAAGTCGACGCTGCTCGAGGGCCTCGAGGTCGCGTTCATCGTGATCACGCTGGGCGTCAACCAGGGGGCGACCGCGATTGCCGCGGCGGGGGCGGCGGTCGCTCTCGTCGTCGTCGTCACGGTCGGTGCCCTCGTGCGACACCCGCTGAGCCGGGTCCCGGAGAACACGCTGAAGTTCGTCGTCGGCGTGATGCTGACCTCGTTCGGCACCTTCTGGGCCGGTGAGGGCGTCGGGATCGACTGGCCGGGGGCGGACGCCTCGCTCGCCGGGCTGATCTTGCTGACGGTGGCGTGGTCGTTGGCCTTCACCCGCCTGCTGGCCCGGCCGCCGGGAGTGGTGACGGCATGAGAGCCCTCTGGCGCGGCATCGTCGAGTTCGTCGTGGGCGACGACATCTGGATCGCCGTCTCGGTGCTGCTGCTCCTCGGGGCGGCGGCTGCCCTCGTCAGGATCGGCGGCGACGCGTGGTGGCTCCTCCCGGTCGGCGTCCCGGCAGCGCTCTGGGTCTCGCTCGTCCGGGTGCGGCGCGGCTCGCGCAGCGGCGGGAGCGCGACGTGACGGGCGCCGACGACGATGCCTGGACGCGGCCGATCGACCTCATGGTCGACTCCGACGCGCCCGAGCAGATCGCGCTCGATCTCGGCCGCCGGCATGCGCTCTATCTCAGGGAGGCCCAGAGGCTCGTGCTCGACGGCCTCGTGCCCGACGAAGCCGGGCTCGGCGAGGGGATCAGATCGGAGACCCGCCGGTACCTGCGGTCGCACCCGTGGCTCGCGCACGCCTCGCTCGAGCCCGCCGTCACCGAGGCCGAGGCCGATGCGCTCGCCGCCCTGCGGGCGATCCTCGCGTCCGCTCCGGTCGCTGCCGCAAGCCCGGCCGCGAGCACCCCGCCCGCCAGGCCGGTCCGCCGGCTCGCGCTTCAGCCCTCGGCCACGATCGTCGGCAACATGGCCGTGCGCAAGAAGCCGACCGCGCAGGGCCTCGAGCTCTCCTGGGACCCGGCACCAAACGTCAGCGAGTGGACGGTCCGCATCAGCGTCCGCCCCGATCCACGCCGCGACTACGTCGAGGGCGACGCCGTCGTGCTTCCGGCCGGCGCGGGCTCCTTCGAGATCGCCCTCGACGAGCAACCGCGCCGGATCCAGCTCTACGGTCACGGCCGCGAGGGCCGGATCGTCCGGCGGGCCGTCGTCTCCGCCCTGACGAGCGGCAACAGCGGCGCCCAGTGGAAGCGGCAGGCGACTGCGAGCTGAGCTCCCGCCCCTTGACAAAGCTAACACCGTTAGCCATAATCGGCTAACACTGTTAGCTGATGAAGGGAGCGTGAGATCGATGGACGAATCGCTGAGCACCGGCCTCGACCTGCGACGGGCCGCATACGGCGTCGCGGCGGTAGCCCTGCTCGTGGCCGCGATCGTGGTGTTCGTGAACGTGGACGCCGGCTGGTGGGTATTCCCGGTCTTCGCGCTCGGCCCCGACCTCGCGTTCCTCGCCGGCCTCGGGCAGGTGGGCACGCTCGTGCACGGCCAGATGCCTTCCCGGGCGGTGCCCGCGTACAACGCGCTGCACCGGATCTGGGGGCCGCTCGCGCTCGCCCTGCTCGCGGCCGCCGGCCTCCTGCCGCCCGTGCTGCTCGTCGGGGCGCTCGTCTGGGGGTTCCACGTCTTCCTCGACCGCGCGCTCGGGTACGGGTTGCGCACTCCCGATGGCTTCCAGCGCGTCTGAAGCTCTGACCCCGCGGGCCCGCGAGATCGTCGCCGCGGCCCGGCTCATCCTCGAGCAGGAAGGCCCCGACGGCCTCTCGATGCGGGCGATCGCGGAGCGTCTCGGCATCCGCGCGCCCTCCCTCTACAAGCACGTCGCCGACAAGGAGACGCTCGAGGTGGCGCTCATCTCGGACGGGCTCGCCGAGATCGCAGAGACATTCGAGAGCGCGGCCGCGGCAGGCGACGATCCCCTCGCCTCGATCGCCTGCGCCTACCGTGGCTGGGCGCTCGCGCACCCGCACCTGTACCGGCTGATGATGGACCGGCCGCTGCCACGGGACCGCCTCGCACCCGGGCTCGAGGATCGCGCTGCCGCGACCGTGGTCGCAGCGACCGGAGGAGACCCGGATGCGGCGCGGGCCGCGTTCGCCTTCGCCCACGGGATGGTGGTGCTGGAGCTCAACGAGCGCTTCCCGCCCGCTGCCGATCTCGACGCCGCCTGGAACCGTGGCGTCGCTGCGTTCGGCCGGCGGCGTGAGCGCGGCTCAGGAGCGTAGGGGCTCGATCGACGCGACTGCCCGGACGCGGTCGCCGACCGTGAACGCGAGGCACCGCTGCTCGGCGCCGGCGGCGAACGCCGCGAGCTCGACCTCGTCACCGAGGTCGAGCGGGTCGCGGTAATCGAGCTCGGCGCGGGAGGGCACGGCGAAGTCCCACCGCTCCCGCGTGAGCCAGTCCTCGACCGCCTGCCAGTAGACGGCGTTGTTGACGTGACCGTGCGCGTCGAGGTCGGTCGATCGCACTGCCCAGGGCTGGCGCGGCGCGGCGCCGTGCGGGTCCGGGAGCACGAGCTTCGTCGAGACCGACCGGCCCGCCGCCGAGGCGGCGTAGGGCCCGAAGTCCCCGATCCGCACCGGACGCTGGTCGGGGCCGAGATGGATCCACACGCTGTCGATCTCCACCCTGCCTCCGGCGTCGCCCAGGACCGACCATCTCCGCCCGGCCGCGATAGCGGCGACGCCGCTGCACCACGTGACGATCTCGGCCTCCCGGTCGTGCAGCAGCGGGCTGACGACGTCGACCCTGATCCGCCGCACGAACCAGAGGTGCTCCGGCAGCCCCCAACCCGTCTCCTCGACGTCGTCGATCGCCGCGTCCTGGAGAAACCGGGCGACGGCGTCCAGGCGCACCCTGCCGGCGGCGTCCATGTCGGAGAGCCGGGCACGGCGACGGGCCGTGAACGACCGCGCCGCGGCAGGCCTCGTCAGGCCGGTGTCCAGCATCGCCTCAGCCGAGGTCGGCCCTGACGGCCTGGAACTGCGCGACGGCGAAGTCGACGTCGTCGAAGGAGTGCGCCGCGGAGAGCTGGGTGCGAATCCGAGCCTGGCCCCGGGGCACGACCGGGAACGAGAAGCTGACGGCGTAGACGCCCCGCGCCCACAGGCGCTCGGCGAACGCGGCGGCGACCGCCGCATCGCCCATCATCACCGGCACGATCGGGTGGGTTCCCTCGACGATGTCGAAGCCGGCGTCCGTCATGGCGCCGCGGAAGCGGGCCGTGTTCGCCCACAGCCGGTCGCGCAGCTCCGGCGAGCCCTCCACGAGCTCGATCGCCTTCAGGCCCGCCGCCGCGATCGGCGGCGCGACGCTGTTCGAGAAGAGGTACGGCCGCGCGCGCTGCCGCAGGAGCTCGACGATCTCGCGGCGGCCCGAGACGTACCCGCCCGACGCTCCGCCCATCGCCTTGCCGAGGGTGCCGGTGAGCACGTCGACGCGCTCGGTGACCCCGTGCAGCTCGGGCGTGCCGCGCCCGTTCGGGCCGACGAAGCCGACGGCGTGGGAGTCGTCGACCATCACGAGCGCGTCGTGGCGGTCGGCGAGGTCGCAGATCCCCCGAAGGTCGGCGATGTGGCCGTCCATCGAGAAGACGCCGTCGGTCGCGATCATGCGGGTGTGGGCGCCGGCCGCCTCGGCGAGGCGCGCGCCGAGCTCCTCCAGGTCGCCGTTCGCGTAGCGCAGGCGCGTCGCCTTGCAGAGCCGGATCCCGTCGATGATCGAGGCGTGGTTGAGCGCGTCGGAGATGACCGCGTCGTCGGGGCCGAGCAGGGCCTCGAACAGGCCGCCGTTCGCGTCGAAGCACGAGCTGAAGAGGATCGTGTCCTCGGTGCCGAGGAAGGCCGAGAGCCGCTCCTCGAGCTGCTTGTGCAGCGTCTGCGTCCCGCAGATGAACCGCACCGAGGCCATGCCGAAGCCCCAGCGCTCGAGCGCGTCGCGGGCGGCCTCGATCACGGCCGGATGGTCGGCGAGGCCGAGGTAGTTGTTCGCACAGAGGTTGAGGAGGCCCCCCATCCCCTCGACCTCGACGTGGGCCGACTGGGGCGACTCGAGCACGAGCTCGCCCTTGTAGAGGCGGGCCTCCCTGAGCTCGTCGAGCTCCTCCAGGAGCTCCTGCTGCAGCGATCCGTACACGGCGTGCCTCCTCCTAGATCTTCGTCCAGTCGAGTATCACCTTGCCGGAGTCGCCCGAGGCGGCGACCGCGAACCCCTCCGCGAAGTCGCGATACGAGAACTGGTGCGTGATCACCGGCGTGATGTCGAGGCCGGCCTGCACCATGACCGACATCTGGTACCACGTCTCGTACATCTCGCGGCCGTAGATGCCCTTGAGCGTGAGCATGTTGAAGACGATCGGCGTGAAGTCGATCGGCACCTCGCCGGTCTGGATCCCGAGCAGGGCGACCCGCCCGCCGTGGGCCATCGCCGGCAGGAGCCCGCGCAGCGCAGCCGACTGGCCGGACATCTCGAGCGCGACGTCGAACCCCTCGGTCATCCCGAGCTCTCGCTGAACGGCGTCGAGCCCCTCCACGGTCGGGTCGATGCCCGCCGTCGCTCCCATCCGCACCGCGAGCTCGCGCCGGTACGGGTTCGGGTCGGAGACGACGATGTGGCGCGCCCCGGCGTGACGCGCGACCGCGACGGCCATGCAGCCGATCGGGCCTGCACCCGTGACGAGGACGTCCTCGCCGAGCACGGGGAAGGTCAGCGCCGTGTGGACGGCGTTGCCGAACGGGTCGAAGATCGCCGCCACATCCTCGTCGACGCCGGGCCAGTGGTGCCAGATGTTCGTCATCGGCAGCGCCACGAGCTCGGCGAAGGCGCCCGGCCGTTGCACGCCGAGGCCGATCGAATGGGCACAGAGGTGCCGCCGGCCCGCCATGCAGTTGCGGCATCGCCCGCAGACGACGTGGCCCTCGCCGCTGACGATGTCGCCGGGGTGGAAGTCGCTCACGTTCGCGCCGACCTCGACGATCTCGCCGACGAACTCGTGTCCGATCACGAGGGGCACCGGGATCGTCTTCTGCGCCCACGCGTCCCAGGAGTGGATGTGGAGGTCGGTGCCGCAGATGCCCGTCTTGCGCACCCGGATCAGGACGTCGTTGATCCCGATCTCCGGCTCGGGGACGTCCTCGAGCCAGAGACCCGGCTCGGCCTTCGCTTTGACGAGCGCTCGCACGGCTCCTCCTCCTCAGTGTCACCGACGGGCCGCGACGGCCCCGGCAAGCCTTTGCCCGATTATCGCAAGTCGCGTGCCGAACGGGCCCGGTCGCGCTCGACCGACACGAACCACCCGTCGAGCGCCGCGCTCATCCGGCCGAGACGCTCCGGTTGCTCCGCCGCCAGGTCGTGCTGCTCGAACGGGTCAGAGGCGAGATCGAAGAGCAGGGGCGCGGGAGGAGCACCCGGGTCGAACTCGGGCAGAGGCGAGTCGTCGATCGAGGTGATCCGCCCGGGCTCGCGATAGTTCAGGGCCCGGTCGATCGCCCGATCCGGCTCGGTCACCTGCATCAGTGCGGGTATCGCCGGCCGGACGAGCTTCCAATCGCCGTCCCTCATGGCGGCGTTGCCCTCGATCCGTGGTGCGTACCGGTTGCACTGCCAGAACCGCTCCAGGGCGACCTCGCCCGTCTCGCCCGCGAGAACCGGAAGGACTCTGTCACCGTCGAGTCGCCCACCCTGCGGGAGCCCCACCCCCGCCGCCGCCGCGAGCGTCGGCAGCCAGTCCGTGAAGTGCACCATCTGCCGGATCGTCCGACCACCCGCCAGCCCACCCGGCCAGCGCAGCAGGGCCGGCACGCGGATGCCGCCCTCGAAGACGTAGTGCTTCGCGCCCCGCCACCCGTAGTTGAAGCGGTCGAGGCTGACACCCTGCACCTCGCCGAGGTAGGGGCCGTTGTCGCTCGTGAAGAGCACGATCGTATTCTCCGCCAGCCCGAGCTCCTCCAGGGTCGCGTCGATCCGGCCGATGCCGGCGTCCATCACCTCGACCATGGCGTAGGTCAGCGCAGCGCCGAGCGTCTCGCCGGCGGCCGTGTACCTCTCCACGAGCCCGGCCGGGGCCTGCATCGGGAAGTGCGGGGCGTTGTAGGCGACGACGAGAAAGAAGGGGTCGCGCGCATGGCGGTGGAGGAACGAGACCGCGTGATCGGTGAGGACGTCGGTCAGGTAGCGCCCGTCGCCGGCGACGTCGGTGCCGTTCAGGTCGAGGGCGTAGGCGTAGTAGTCCGAGAGACCGCCTGAGAAGCCGGCGAACTCGTCGAAGCCGCGCGCGTTCGGGTGATAGCGCGCGTCGAGGGCGCCGTTGTGCCACTTGCCGACGAGCCCCGTGCGATACCCGCCGGCCCGGAACGCGTCGGCGATCGTCGTCTCCGAGAGAGCGATGCGATCGAGGCCGCGGCCGTGGAGCGTGTCGATCGCCCCGGTCCGCTGGGGGTAGCGGCCCGTGAGGAGCGACGCGCGGGACGGTGCGCAGACGGGCGAGCCCGCGTAGTGCTGCGTCAGGCAGACGCCGTCGCCCGCGAGGGCGTCGAGGTGCGGTGTCGAGCTCCGACCGTCGTTGAACAGCCCGAGATCTCCGTATCCCATGTCGTCGGCGACGATGACGACGACGTTCGGCTTGGACGCGACGGTCACGAGTCGGTCCTAGCGCGCACGCTTCTTCTGCTTCGCCGCCGGCGCGGGCTTCGGGCGAGCCTCGATCCCCTGGCGGATGATGCCGAGCACCCGCGAGCGCTCCGCTCCGGTGAGCTGCAGCCGCGGAGCCCGCACCCATTCGCTCCCGAGCCCCACCTCCTGCATCGCGAGCTTGATGTTCTGGACGAGCTTCGTGCTGACGTCGAGGTGGAGGAGCGGCGTGTACCAGCGGTAGAGGTCACGCGCCTCCTCCCACTTGCCCTGGACGGTCAGATCCCAGAGACGCTGGTTCTCGTACGGGAACGCAAGGCCGATCCCCGCCACCCAGCCGTCGATCCCCAGCACGGCGCTCTCGAGCACGAGGTCGTCGACTCCCGTGAAGATCGCGAAGCGGTCTCCCACCTCGTTGCGGATGTCGGTGATCCGGCGCGTGTCGCCGGAGCTCTCCTTCATCGCCACGATCGTGTCGATCTCGGCGAGCCGCGCGAACATCGCCGGCGTGACGTCGTTGCCGTACGAGATCGGGTTGTTGTAGATCATCAGCGGCGCGTCGGTCGCCCTCGCCACCGCCCGCAGGTGCCCGAGCACCTCGCGCTCGTCGCCGCGGTAGACCATCGCCGGCATCACCATGAAGCCTTCGGCGCCGAGCGCGCGGCAGTCCCGGACGTAGGAGCATGCGGCGCCCGTGCTCGTCTCGGCGACACCTCCGAGCACGGGAACGCGGCCCCGGGCGACGCCGATCGCCGCCTCGACCACGGCGCGCTTCTCGGCCGGCTCCAGCGACTGGTTCTCCCCCAGGGAGCCGCACATGACGAGCCCTCCGACGCCGGAGTCGATCAGGACCTCCAGATGGCGCGCCGTCGCGGCGAGATCGACCGAGCCGTCCCGGTGCATCTGCGTCGTCACGGCGGGGAACACGCCTTGCCAGTACGGCTTCATCCCTGTCAGCCTCCGTCGGGTTGGGGTGCAGATCGTGGCGCGAGCACGTACGTCGCCCCGGGCTCCGTGTCGAAACACGTCAGCTCGCCGTCCCGAGGTTCTCGCCCGCCCGGGTGACCGTCAGCGGGGCCGCGCTCCGGAGGGTGCAGGGAGCGCCGGCATGCGAGCGAAGCTCGGCCCGTTGCAGCCTGCCGTCGTGCCAGTCGACGTCGACCTCGAACCCGCCACGGAGCCGCAGGCCCGAGACGCTGCCGGACGGCCACTGGGGCGGGAGGGCCGGGAGCAGCTCGATGCCGTCGTGCGACTGCACGAGCATCTCGCACACGGCGGCCACGGCACCGAGGTTGCCGTCGATCTGGAAGACGGTGAGCGGGTTGGTGCCTCCGGGCGGGGAGAGGTCGAGAAGGCTGATGTCGGTGCTCTTGCGGAGCACGTTGTTCAGTTGCTCGTGCGCCGCGTCACCCTCGCCGAAGCGGGCCCACAGAAGCGCGAGCCAGGCCACGCTCCAGCCGCCGATCGAGCGGCTCGAGGCGTCCGAGATCCTGAGCTCGAGCGCCCGGCGGGCTGCGGCGGCGAGCTCCGGCGTCGTCCGCGGCGTGATCTGAGCGTCGGGATAGACCGCGAAGAGGTGAGAGACGTGGCGGTGCCCCCGCTCCCACTCCACGTGATCGTCCCGCCATTCCTGCAGCTGCGCGAGGCTGCCCACCCGCATCGACGGCAGTCGCACGATCACCGCCGCGAGCTCGTGGCGGAGCTCCTCGTCGACACCGAGAATCCCGGCGGCGGCGTGGCAACGCTCGAAGAGGCCACGGATGATCTGGGTGTCCCCGGCCGGGCTCATGCACAGGCCGGAGCGGATGCCCTGCGCGTCGAGGTACTGGTTCTCGGGCGAGAGCGAGGGGCCGAAGACCAGCTCGCCCGTCGCGGGGTCGTCCACCAGGAAGTCGAGGACGAAGCGCGCCGCCTCCTTCATCCCGGGGTACGCGCGCTCACGGAGGAACGCGCGGTCGAGGTCGAAGGTGTAGCGCTCCCAGAGATGATGGGCGAGCCACGCCGCGCCGGCCGGCCAGAGGCCGCAGAAGACGTTGTCGAGCGGGGCCGTGTCGGCCCAGAGATCGGTGTTGTGGTGAGCCACGAAGCCACGGCAGCCGTAGTGCACCTCGGCTGTCCTCGCGCCCGTCACGCGGAGCCGGTCGATCAGGTCGAACAGGGGCTCGTGGCACTCGGCCAGGTTGGCGACCTCGGCGGGCCAGTAGTTCATCTGGAGGTTGATGTTGATCGTGAACTTGCTGTCCCAGGCCGGCTGGTAGCTCTCGTTCCAGATGCCCTGGAGGTTGGCGGGCAGCGTGCCGGGGCGGCTCGACCCGAGCAGGAGGTAGCGCCCGAACTGGAAGTGGAGCTCGATCAGCCCCGGATCGACCTCCCCTACCACGACGCGCGCGAGACGCTCGTCCGTCGGCAGCGCCTCGAGCTCGGCGGCGGGCTCGGCCGAGAGCCGGAGGCGCACGCGCCGCATCGGCGGTCGGTGGCTGTCGACGTGACGGGACCGTAGCTCCTCGTACGGCCGTGCCGACGCAGCGGCGAGCACCTCGAGGCAGGCCGCCTCCGGGTCGTCGCTGCGGAAGTCCGTCGCGGCGCCGACGATGACCGTGACCGCATCGGCGCCGCGGACGGAGATGTGGTCCCCGATCGCCTCCGTGCTGCCGCCGGCCGCGAGCACCCTCGCGCGCGTGTGGAACCGCGTGCCGCTCGCCCCGACGGCGCCGCCGACGACGTGGTCGGTGCCTTCGATGCGCTCGAACGCGTCGTAGCGTCGGTAGTAGTGCGACCCGACCTCGACCGCGCCCGTCGCATCGGCCTCGAAGCGCAACACGACGACATCGTCCGGCACGCTCGCGAACACCTCACGGCGGAAGCGGACCCCGCCGAGCTCGTACTCGACCGCGGCGATGCCGTCGTCGAGGTCGAGGGAGCGGCGGTACCCGGTCACGAGCTCCTCGTGATGGCCGCCGAAGAGCAGCGTCATGTCGCCGAGCACCTGGTAGCTCGCCTGGCGATGGGGCATCCCGAACATCGAGATCTCCGCCAGCGTGTGCGCCTCCTCGATCTGCCCCGCGAGGAGCAACCGCCGCACCTCGGGCAGCGCCTTCAGCGCGTCCGGGTTGTTGCGGTCGTCGGGCCAGCGCGTCCAGACGCTCTCCTCGTTGAAGATCAGCGTCTCCTTGTAGACCCGGCCGAAGACGCTGGCACCGAGTCGGCCGTTGCCGACCGGCAGGGCCGCCAGCCAGCGGGGAGCCGGCTCCGCGTACCAGAGCCGGGGGGCCACGGTCGCGCTCATCGTGGGGTGAAGGCCTGGAGCAGGCCCGGCTCGGCGACGACCCGCTCGATCGCATCCGGCTCGATCGGCACGAACCCTGTGAGGTTCTCGATCCCACCCTCGGTGACGACGACGGTGTCCTCGCAGCGGATGTACAGCCGCTCGTCCGGGACCCACAGCATCGGGTCGACCGTGAACACCTGTCCCGGCCGGAACGGCGCACCGCGATACTCGCCGACGTCGTGTACCGACATCCCGACCGGATGGGACAGGTGGTACGGGAAGTCGAGGCTCTCACGGGCCGCGCGCTCGTAGGCCGGCTTTGAGAAGGCCGTCGCCTCGATGACCTCGCGCATCACCTCGGCCGCTCCGGCCTGCACGTCCTCGTTCGTCACGCCGGGCCTGATGCGGGAGAGCAGCTCCACGTGGTAGCGCGCGATGAACCCGTAGAGCTCGAGCTGCCACGGCTCCCACGCCCCGCTCACCGGCCACATGCGGCCGATGTCGCTCGCGTAGTAGCGGTAGTCGGGCGCGGTGTCCATGAGCACGAGCTCTCCCGTCGCGAGCTCGGCCGTCTTGGCGCCGTAGTGCCCGTACCAGATGTTCGCGCCGGCGGCGACGATCGGCTCGTAGGAGCTGCCGAACGCGCCGGCACGGAGGAAGACGAACTCCGCCACGGCGGCGAGCTCGTACTCCATCACCCCCGGAGCCGTCGAGCGCATCGCCTCGAGCACCGCAAGGCCGGATAGGCGCCCTGCCTCACGCATCAGCGCGATCTCGTGCTCGCTCTTGATCGTCCGCAGCTCGTCGACGAACGGGCTCGCGTCACGGAGCTCGAGCGTCGGGAACTGCGCCGAGATTGCATCGACGAAGGTGGCTTCACGCGACAGCGGGGTGGCGAACGGGTCGACGAGCGCCTCGGCGGCGGCCTCGAGGTCGCCGTCCCGCGTCCCGCGGCGACCCTCGGCCGGCCCGAGCGGCGTGAAGACGACGGGGCTGAGCCGGCGCTTGATACGACGCCCGAGGTACGCCGGCAGCTCCTCGAGCGGTCGCACCGCCTCGACGCCGGTCAGCTCGCGCACGGCCTCGACGTCCTCGGCGGACAGCCGCGAGCCGCCGCTGCGCTCGCTCGCCTCGTTGCGATGGGGCAGGTAGATCGTGGAGGACGCGGCGCAGACGTCGATCTCGAGATAGGCGTTCGGGACCTCGATCCCGGCGAGGTAGTAGAGATCGTTGCACTGCCGGAACGTCGAGGTGGACGGTGGCGCCCCGCGCACGAGCACGATCGCGGGGCCGAAGGGCTCGCCGGCCTCGGGCGCCCAGCACGCCGTTGCGGACGGCCGCTGCACCTCCGGCGCGCCGGCCCGGATCAGGTCACAGAGGCGTCGTCGTCGCGCGACGAGCTCGTCTGCCGGGGGTACGGGCGCTGGTGTGGAAGCAGTAGGAATACGGAGCCTTGGAGAAAATCTCTTCGAGGCGCAAGTATACTCGACCACACCGATGGCGATCAGCACGCGCAAGGAGGGTGACGGGCGGGCTGGCTCGGGGATCCCGGCCCGTGCCCGACGCGCCCGACGTCCCGCCTGCCCCGGTCGAACGGGAGGGCAGCGATGCGCCTCGCGCTGATGATCGAGGGCCAGGAAGGGGTGACCTGGGACGAGTGGCTCGCGCTCGCGCGGGCAGCCGAGGACCACGGGCTCGAGAGCCTCTTTCGCTCCGACCACTACACCTCGATCATCGCCCCCGGGAGGGGCTCGCTCGACGCCTGGGCGACGCTCTCGGCGCTCGCCGCGGTGACGAGCCGGATCCGACTCGGGACGATGGTCTCGCCGGCGACGTTCCGGCACCCGAGCGTGCTCGCCCGCTCGGTGACCACGGTCGACCACGTCTCCGGCGGCAGAGTGGAGCTCGGGATGGGTGCCGGCTGGTACGAGCTCGAGCACCGCCGGGGCGGATTCGCGTTCCCCGACGTGCGCACCCGGTTCGATCTCTTCGCGGAGCAGGTCGAGATCGTGGTGCGCTCGTGGACGGAGACGGAGTTCGACTTCCAGGGCGCCCACTACTCGCTCATCGGGCAAACAGCGCTGCCGCACCCGCTCCAGCGCCCTCACCCACCGCTCGTGCTCGGCGGCGGGGCGCGGCCGCGCTCGGCGGCACTCGCGGCACGATTCGCGCAGGAGTACAACACGCCGGGCGCGACCCCGGCCCAGTGCGCCGAGCGGCGTGCTGCTCTCGACAGCGCCTGCGTCGCTGCCGGGCGCGAGCCGTCGTCGCTGCCGCTCTCGGTGATGACGACCTGCGTCGTCGGCTCCCACCGGGCCGACGTCGACCGCCGGCTCCGTTCGCTGCTCGAGCTGTTGCGCGAGACCCGGGAGCCGGCGGAGGTGCTCGCCGACAAGCCGCACTGGCTCGTAGGAACCGTCGCGGAGGTGGCCGACCGGATTGCCGGGTACGGCAGCGCCGGGGTCGATCGCGTCTTCCTCCAGCACCTCGACCACCGTGACCTCGAGATGGTCGCGCTGATCGGCGAGGAGCTTGCTCCGCTCGTGACGGGTGCGGGGCGCGGATGAGCGCAACCATCGCACCGGGGCTCGTCGGAGAGGGCCGGGGTACCACGATCCTGACGCTGGAGGAGATCGACGACCTGCTCACCCGCGGGCTCGCGGGTTGGCACCTCCAGGGCAAGCGCGTCGTCTGCGTGATCCCGGATGGGACCCGCACTGCACCGATGTCGTTCCTCTACCACGCGATCCGGAAGCGGCTGGCAGGCGAGGTGGCGTCTCTCGACTGGCTGATCGCGCTCGGCACCCACCAGCCGATGTCGCCCGAGGCGATCGCCCGTCACCTCGGTCTGGCGCGGGACGACCTCGCCGCAGGCCCCGGCAGCGGGATCCACAACCACGACTGGAACGATCCCGCGACGTTCGTCTCGCTCGGCGAGATCTCCGCCGCGGAGATGCACGAGCTCAGCGGCGGCGTCCTCCACGAGGCGGTGCCGGTGAGGGTCAACCGCCTGCTGCTCGAGTGCGACGTCGCGATCGTCGTCGGACCCGTCTTCCCGCACGAGGTCGTCGGGTTCTCGGGAGGGAACAAGTACTTCTTCCCGGGCGTCTCCGGGCCCGAGCTGATCGATGCCTCGCACTGGCTCGGCGCGCTCATCACCGCCTCCGAGATCATCGGCGCGCCCGGGATCACGCCCGTCCGCCGGCTGATCGACCGGGCCGCAGCGCTGATCCCGATCGAGCGCCGTTGCATCGCGATGGTCGTCCGCACGGGCGACGCGGAGCTCCACGGCCTGTACCTCGGCAGCTGCGAGGAGGCGTGGGCGGCCGCTGCCGAGCAGTCGGCCACCGTCCACATCACTACCGTCGAGCGGCCCTACGAGACGGTCCTCTCGGTCGTGCCGCCGATGTACCCCGATCTCTGGACGGCCGGGAAGGGCGTCTACAAGCTGGAGCCCGTCGTGGCGGACGGCGGCGAGCTGATCGTCTTCGCGCCGCACGTGCACTCGTTCTCCGAGACGCACGGCGAGGCGATCGCCCGCGCGGGGTATCACTGCCGGGACTACTTCCTCGCCCAGCCCGAGCGCTTCGCCGGCGTCCCGCTGGGCGTTCTCGCCCACGGCACCCACGTCAGGGGCCTCGGCACCTACGACGCGGCGAGCGGGGTCGAGCAGTGCCGGATCACGGTAACGCTGGCGACCGGCATCCCACGCGAGGAGTGCGAGCGCGCCGGGCTCGGCTGGCGCGATCACCGGTCGATCGACCCGGCCGTCTGGGCCGGCCGCGACGGCGTCCTCGTCGTTCCCCGCGCGGGCGAGATCCTGCACCGGCTGCGGAACTGAGCGGGCGCATCTTCACCCGGGACAAAACCTGGTTATAGTACGTTTTCGACACAGAAAAATACTCACCGCGAAGAAGAATTACATTCGTCCCCCTTGGCGGGGGTCGCGCGCTCTCGGGAGGGACAGATGGCCGACGGTCGGTACGCGATGCTCGAAGGGCCAAAGCACTTCGCCGTCGCTCACGGGTCGATACCCGTGCCCGGCGAGGGCGAGGCCCGGGTTCGCGTTCACGACTGCGGGGTCTGCGGCTCCGACCTGAAGATGTGGGCCGGGACGCACGCGTTCCTCCGGCCCCCACTCCAGATCGGCCACGAGATCTACGGCACCGTGGAGGAGCTCGGCGGCGGAACGAACGGCATCCAGACGGGCATGCCGGTCGTCGTCTTCCCGCCGATCGGCTGTGGCTCGTGCTTCCACTGCGTCGGCGGGCAGCCCCAGCTCTGCGCCGACATGCGCTTCATCGGGGGCCAGATCCCGGGAGGGCTCGCGGAGCACGTCATCGTCCCGGAGAACAACCTGATCGTCGTTCCCGACGGCGTTCGCGACCACCAGCGGGTCCTGATCGAGCCGCTCGGCGTCGGGGTCCACGCGGTCGCACGGGGGCGGGTCGAGCCGGGCGAGACGGCCGTCGTGCTCGGAGCCGGGGCGATCGGCCTCTTCACGGCGCTCGTCGCGCGTGAGCGGGGACTCGAGCGCGTGCTCGTCGGCGAGCTCTCGGCGGCGCGGCGCGGCCGGGCCGAGGCGCTCGGCCTCGAGACGTTCGATCCCGCCTCGACCCCGGTGGCGCAGGCCGTGGCCGACCGGATCGGGCCGGTGGGCGCCGACGTCGTGTTCGAGTGCGTCGGGTCGGAGGAGACGATCGGGGCGGCCCTCGCAGCCACGCGCAAGGGCGGTCGCGCCGTCGTCGTCGGCAACGCTCCCGCCACGGTCCAGATCGACGGGCTCGCGCTGCAGCGCGGCGACCGCTCGCTGATCGGGGTTCTCATGTACGACCTCGCGGACCTCATCGAGGGCATGGAGCTGCTCGCCGGGGGCCTCGTCGACGAGCTCCCCGAGGAGGCGCTCGTGCAGCCGTTCGCGCTCGACGACGTCGGAGCGGCATTCGCGGCTGCAAAGGACGGCACCCTGGGTGCCGTGCGCGCGGTCGTTCGACCGTGACCTCGCTCGCCGACGCGCTGCGCACCGCGACGTTCTACGACGTCTCGCCGGTCATCGACGAGCGACTGCCGGTCTTCCCGGGCCACCCTCCGATAGCGGTCGAGGCAGATGCACGGACACACGCTCGCGACGGGTACTTCCTCCAGCGCCTCTGCCTCGGCGAGCACGTCGGCTCCCACGTCGACGCGCCGGCCCATGCGGTGGCAGGGCTCGCGGACCGCACGATCGACCGATACCCCGTCGACCGCTTCATCGCGCCCTACGTCAAGTACGACCTCACCGCGTTCGCACCCGGCCCCGGCGAGCTCGTCTCGCGGGCGACGCTGCAGCAGGTCGAGGGCCGCGACGGGCTCGAGCTGCAGGCGGGCGATGTCGCGATCGTCCAGTTCGGCTGGGATCGGCACTTCCGGCCCGAGAGCGACGACGCCGACGAGCGCCTGTGGTGGATCAGGAACGCGCCGGGCCTCGCCGAGGACGCGTGCGCGTACCTCGCAGGCCGTGGCGTCATCGGCGTCGGGTCGGACACGGCAACGTGCGACGCGGCGATGGTGGACGGAGAGATCACCTCTGCCGTCGGGCATGATCACATCTTCTTGCCGAACGAGATCCTCCTCTTCGAAGGGCTGATCGGGCTCGCAGCAGCACCGAGTCGCGGCGTCTTCCTCGGCCTCCCCCTGCGGATCCGCGGCGGCTCGGGCTCGCCGATCCGGGCCGTGCTGATCGGCTAGCGGCGCATGAGTGCCGACCCCTTCTCGCTCGAGGGACGCGTGGCCGTGGTGACGGGCGGCACCGGCGCCATCGGCAGTGCGCTCGCCGAGGGCCTCGGCCGTGCCGGCGCCCGCGTCGCGATCGTCGCCCGCGGCCGCGAGGGGATCGACAGGACGATTCGCCGGCTCGGGGAGAGCGGCCTCGAAGCGATCGGGGTCGTCGCGGACGTTCTCGACGCGGCGTCGCTCGAAGCAGCTCGAGACGAGATCCAGGAGCGCCTCGGCGCCGTCGACGTCCTCGTCAACTGCGCCGGCGGCAACGTCGCCGCGGCCACCCTGCCCGCCGACGCCTCGCCGTTCGACGTGCCGATCGAGGCATATCGTGACGTGTTCGACCTCAACCTGATCGGGACGCTCCTGCCGATCGAGGTCTTCGGCGCCGCGATGCCGGCCTCGTCGGGTGGCTCGATCGTGAACGTCTCGTCGATGGCCGCCGGCCGCGCGCTGACGAGAGTCGGAGGTTACGGCGCCGCGAAGGCGGCGGTCGAGAGCATCACCCGGTGGCTCGCCGTCGAGCTCGCCCGCCGCGGCACCGGCATCCGGGTGAACGCGATCGCGCCCGGGTTCGTGCTCGGCGACCAGAATCGCAGCCTGCTGATCGACGAGGACGGTCAGCCGACGGCCCGCGGGGCGGCGATCGTCGAGCGAACTCCCGCCGGCCGGCTCGGCGAGCCCAGCGACCTCGTCTCGACCGTGGTCTGGCTCGTCTCGGACGGGGCGCGGTTCGTCACGGGCGTGGTCGTTCCGGTCGACGGCGGCTTCAGCGCGTTCACGGGCATCTGATGGCGGCCCCGGGCGGCACCCCCCGCTTCGTCGCGGTCGACGTGATCGACCTGCGGTTCCCGACCTCGCTCCAGCTCGACGGATCCGATGCGATGAACCCCGATCCGGACTACTCGGCCACCTATGTGGCCCTGCGCACCGATGCCGACGACGGGCTCGAGGGTCACGGCTTCACGTTCACGATCGGCCGCGGGAACGAGGTGTGCGTGGCGGCGGTCAGGGCCCTCGCCCCACTCGTCGTCGGCCGCTCTGTCGCGGGCGTCCTGGACGACCTCGGCGGCTTCTGGAAGGCGCTCACGGGCGACAGCCAGCTCCGCTGGATCGGCCCCGAGAAGGGGGTCATCCACCTGGCGACGGCGGCAGTCGTCAACGCGGCCTGGGACCTGCGCGCCAAGCGGGACGGCAAGCCCCTCTGGCGGGTTCTCTGTGACATGGCCCCCGAGGAGCTCGCGGGCTGCATCGACTATCGCTACATCAGCGACGAGATCACGGAGGAGTGGGTGCGCGAGCGCGTTCGCGCAACGCGCCCACGCCGTGCCGAGCGGGAGGCGGCGCTCCTCGCGGGCGGGGTTCCGGCGTACACGACGTCGGCCGGCTGGCTCGGCTACGACGACGACAAGTTGCGGGCGCTCTGCCGCGAGGCGGTCGCGGCCGGCTGGACGCACGTGAAGCTGAAGGTCGGGCGCGACCGCGCGGACGACCTGCGTCGGGCGGCGATCCTGCGCGAGGAGATCGGCGACGAGCGCTTCCTGATGCTGGACGCGAACCAGGTGTGGGACGTCGACGAGGCAATCGACCGCACGCTCGAGCTGAGCCGCTTCGCCCCGCTCTGGATCGAGGAGCCCACGAGCCCGGACGACGTGCTCGGTCATGCCCGCATCGCTCGCGCCGTCGACCCGGTCGGCGTCGCCACCGGGGAGCACGTCCACAACCGCGTCATGTTCAAGCAGCTCCTGCAGGCCGATGCGATCCGCTACTGCCAGATCGACTCTGCCAGGCTCGGTGGCGTAAACGAGGTGCTCTCGGTCCTCTTCATGGCGGCGAAGCGCGGCGTCACCGTGTGCCCGCACGCCGGAGGCGTCGGCCTCTGCGAGTACGTCCAGCACCTGGCGCTGTTCGATGCGATCGCCGTCGCGCCCGACGTCACCGATCGCGTCGTCGAGTACGTCGATCACCTGCACGAGCACTTCGTCCACCCGGTGCGGATCCGCGCTGCCGCCTACCTGGCGCCGGAGGCGCCCGGGTACAGCGCCGACATCCTCCCCGAGTCGCGCGAGCGCTACCGGTTCCCGGACGGCGTAGCCTGGCTGCCTTCCTGACCGGACGTCAGGCGGCGGCCGAGAAGAGCGGTGCGCCGAGTGCGGCCACGTCGACGTCGATCCCGAGCCCCGGCCGGGCCGGAGCGGAGCCGAAGCCCGCCTGCGATCGCGGCTCGTGACCGGCGACGTGCTCGTTCGTCCAGTCGTTCATGAACGAGACGGTGAAGAGGGTGTCGGGCGGGGTGCTGGCGGCCAGGTGCGAGACGGCCGCGGTGACGAGATCGCCGCCCCAGGCGTCCTCGATCGTGACGCGCAGGCCGAGGGCGACGGCGAGATCGCGCATCAGCTTCGCCTGGGTGAGCCCACCGACCTTCGAGATCTTCAGGTTGAACGCCTCCATCGCGTTGGCCCCGTAGGCCCGCAGCAGCGAGTGGACGTCACGGATGCACTCGTCGAGCACCATCGGGAGCGTCGTCCGCTGCCTCACGATCAGGCATTCCTCGAGCGTCGGGCAAGGCTGCTCGAAGAAGACGCGCTCGAGGCCGTCGAGAGCCCGCGCCGCGACGACTGCGTCCTGGAGGCGCCAGCCGCCGTTGGCGTCGGCCACGATGACGTCCTCCGGGCCGGTCGCGTCGACGACGCTGCGGGTCCGGGCCGCGTCCTCGTAGGGGTCGGCACCGATCTTGAGCTGGAAGCGGTGGATCCCCTCGGCCCGCCGCGCCTGGACGTAGGCGGTCATCTCCTCCGCGGAGGCAAGTGGAACCGCGAAGTAGAGCGGGAAGGTGTCCGAGAGGCGGCCACCGAGGAGATCGCACACGGGCAGGCCGACGGAGTGGCCGAGCGCGTCCCAGCAGGCCGTGTCGATCGCGCTCTTGGCGTAGCCGTGCCCCATCAGGGCCTGGTCGAGCGCGGCGTTGACCGCACCGAGGTTGCCCGCGTCGAGCCCGACCACGGCCGACGCGAGCTCGCGCAGCGCCGCCCGCGCGCCGGCACCGTGAGCCGGAAGGTACGCGGGCCCGAGGGGGCAGACCTCGCCGAAGCCCTCCACGCCTCCGGCCGTCGTGACCCGGACGACGGTGCTCGGCAGGGTCTCGATCACCCTGCCGCGCGACATCACGTAGCGGCCGTGGACGTAGCTGAGGTCGTAGCCGAAGACGTCGACGCGGGCGATCTTCATGCCGGCGGGCCGGAGTTGATCGCGCCCACCTCGGTCGGTGTGAGGAGATGATCCCAGTGATGCAGGTGGTCGTGCAGCGCCCGGAGCGCGGCGGCGACGTCACGTTGCTCGAGCGCCTCGACGATGCGCGTATGCTCGACGAGGATGTCCTGCAGGTGGTCCGGCGGCTGCGAGCGCCCGAGCCGCATGAGACGCGCGAATCCGCGCATCTGCTCGAGAAGCTGCGCCACGATCGGGAGATTCGCGCCGCGCGCGATCAGGATGTGGAACCTCTCGTCCTGGACGAGGAACTCCTCCTCGTCATGAGCGTCGGCAGCCCGCTTCTGGCGCAGCAGCGTGAGCTGGAGCTGGTCGATCTGCTCGAGCGTGATCACCCGGCAGGCCGTCTCGACGGCGATCTCCTCGAGTGCCTCACGGATGCGGAGCACCTCGTTGCGGTGCCCGGCCGAGAAGCCACGCACGACGAGCTGCCGACGCGGCCCGACCTCGAGCAGGCCCTCGGTACGCAGGAGCTGCAGCGCCTGGCGCATGGGGGTCTTCGAGATGCCGAGCTCGTCGGCCAGCCGGGCCTCGGCGATGACCGTGCCGACCGGGAGATCGCCGTGCAGGATGCTCGTGCGGACGTGGTCGTACGCCTTGTCGGTGAGGCTCTTGCGCGACGCGGGAACGCTCAACGGACGACCCGGAGCGCCCGCTGCGGCCACCTCGTCATGACGATCGAGCTCACGCGGCGCGGTCGCGTCGGAACGACATCCATCGACGCTACCAGGGGTGCCGGAGCGTCCCCCTCACGCCCGGCGGCCCTGGACGGGCTCACGGACGGGCGGGCTCGCAGGCAACAGCGCTCGCGGTCGCTCATTCGACCATACTACAACATGAAAAGCATTCTTCAGCGACAGAAAAATACCTTGCCTCGATGACCTCGACCCGCCAGGAGCTCCTCTTCCTCTACTCCGAGAACTCCGACCTCGCGAGCCCCGTGCGTGCGTGGTCCCGCTACAGCGGCGCCGGCACGCACCACCGCTCGGGCGACTGCGACGAGGCGCCGTACGCCTCGGTCGTGGCGGCGATGCAGGACGGCTGGCGCGTGCTCCAGGTGTCACAGCTACTCCCTCCGCTGCCGGGCGCCGAGCTGACCGCGACCTCGTTCCTGAAGTTCGAGGCGCTGCTCGAGCGCTTCGAGGAGAGCTGATGGGAGCGAGCGAGGCAGTCGTGGGCACGCCGCCGCTCCTGTCGAGCATCGAGATGGCGCGCTTTGCCACCGACGG
>Ga0302299_10000081_pt1 | contig 37434 bp, 26 predicted proteins | sample III_Fen_N3_4_FD_198795 | JGI IMG/M metagenome (GOLD analysis project Ga0302299, IMG submission 198795) | Peat permafrost microbial communities from Stordalen Mire near Abisko, Sweden - III_Fen_N3_4 | ecosystem: Environmental > Terrestrial > Soil > Wetlands > Permafrost | place: Sweden: Abisko...
TCCACAGCCCCGCCACGACCCGCGGCCACACCAGCGGGCTGTCGGCCTGCCAGAACAGGCGCCGCAACATCTGGCCGGACTGCGTGGTCACCGCGGTCCACCAGTACGTCCAGTCAAACCCAGGCAAGTAGAAGTGGCTCTTGGCCACGCCGGTATTGGGCATGAAGTTGCCGGCGAGCAGCTTGTTCGCCGTCACCCAGGCCAGCGGCGCGACGAGCGGCGCGGCCCACCACGCGGCGGCGCGGACATCGCGCTGGCGCAGCCGCTGGATCACCGCGACGCCCACGGCGATCCCGACCAGCATCATCGCCTCGGGGCGCGACAGCGATGCCGCCATCAGCACCGCGGCGAGCGCCGGCGACGGCGGGCCGTGGTGCGGCGCGCGGGCGAGCAAGCGCAGCATCGCGACCAGGAGCGCGCTCGCGAACGCGACCTCCATCCCCGACAGCGCGGTCCACGCGAACGGCGCGACCGCGAGCACGAGCGCTGGCGCGATGAGTCCGGCGACCGGACCGGCGATCGCCCGCACCAGCCGGTGACACCCCACGCAGGTCACCGCGAACAGCGCCGTGCACATGCCGAACGACACCCAGACCAGCGCGTGGCCGCGCGCGCCCAGCGTCCAGAACGGCGCGAGCAGCATCGGCCACAGCACGCTGGTCGAGCCCGCGGAGTAGCCGCCGCCGTGGAAGTACGTGAACGGCTCGGCGCGGCCGAACTGCTTGGCGTACGTCAGGTAGATGTAAGCATCCTCCAGCGGCAGCCCGAACTGCCGCGCGTGCTGCCATACGGCGACGACGAACGCCCACGCCAGCGCCGCGGCCGCCCCGCTGATCGCGAGCGTGGCACCGTGCTGCCTCAGCCGCGCAACCAGCCACGTGACACGCGCATTCACCGCGCCAACCTACCCCAGACCGGGAGCGGATCGTGGCCGCGCAGCGCACGGATGATCCGCCCATGTCCCGGAGCGATCGTGTCGACGATCGGCGCGAGGCCCGCCTTCCACGGCGGCGAGCTCGTCGGCATCGCGCGGGCCCCAGCGAGCGACGAGCGTGGCGCGATTCGATGGCCGTCCCGTCGCTCGTCCTGCGCGAGCGCGTCCTCCCCCCGGCCGCCGGGCGCCGTGATGGTAGAATCGTCGCTTGCAGCACCGCGTCACGGCCCTGGCGACCGCGGTGGCCCTCGTGTGTACGGGGGTCGCGATCGCGGTGTTCGCGATCGACCACTGGGGCGGCGTGTACGACGACACCTTCATCTACCTGCGCTACGTGCGAAACCTCGACGCCGGCTGCGGCTTGCGGTTCAACTGCCACGGCGTGGCCGTGGAGGGCTTCACCGGCCCGCTGTACCTCGCCGTGCTGTGGCTCGGAAGCCTGGTGACCCACGAGCTGATCGCGCTCAGCGAGATCGCGTGCACCGCGAGCCTGGCCATCGCGCTCGGGCTCGCGATCTGGATGGCGGTGGTGATCGGGCGCCCGCGCGAGGCGGTGGGGTTGCCCGCGGTGCTCGCGCTGGGCATCGCTGCGGTGCTCGGGCTCGATCACTTCGTGCTGCTGAACGCGATCACCGGGATGGAGACCGCGCTGGCCGCCGCCGTGGTCACCGCGATCGCGCTGGCCGCGATCACCGGGCGGCGCTGGGGGCTGATCGGCGCGGTCGGCGCCGGGTTGCTGGTTCGCCCGGAGACGCTGGTCTTCATGGTCGCGCTGCCGATCCTGCCGGCGCTGCGGAGGCCGAAGTACCTCGCCACCGCCGCCGCGATCGTCGTCGCGATCGGCGTCGCGCGCTACGCCGTGTTCGGCGCGTTCGCGCCCAACACGTACTACGCCAAGTCCGGCGGGACCTGGCGGCACTGCGAGCTCGGGCTCGGCTACCTCGCCGGCGCGTTCGCCGACTTTCCGCTGGCGTGGTTCGCGCCGCTGGCGCTGGCGTTGCCGGCCGGCCCGGCGCGTCGCGCCTGCGCGTTCCTCCTCGCCGGCAGCGCGGCCTGGCTCGCGTTCTTCCTGCGCAGCGGCGGCGATCTGTTCGAGTACAGCCGACTCGTGTTCCCGCTGGTGCCGCTGCTCGACGTGCTCGCGCTCGCCGGGTTCGCGGAGTTCGCGGGCCGGATCGCCCGACGCGCGCGCGCCGGGGCGATCGCCGCGGCCGTGGTCGCGCTCGCGATCGCCGTGCGCGGCCACGTCGTGCACGCGATCCCGCCGCAGCACACCAGCCCGCGGGTCCTCGAGTGGGCCGCGATCGGCAGCTACCTCCACGATCACTTTCGCCAGGCCACGGTGGCGACCGTGGCGATCGGCGCGATCGGATACTACTCGCGCCTGCCGATCATCGACCTCGTCGGCCTGACCGAGCCCGAGATCGCGCGCGCCGGGCGCTCGGTGCCGCCCGCGCTGTGGACCAAGCGGTGGATCGGCCACGAGCGTCACTGCACCGAGTGCGTGCTGGCACAGGCCCCGGCGCTGATCGTGACCACGATGCATCGCGACCAGCCGTGGCGCGAGCTCGCCGACGCGCGCACCGGGTTCTATGCCGACTGGCTGCTGCTCCAGGAGATCAAGGCAGGCAAAGCGCCGTATCGCGTGCTCGACGCCGAGGTCATGCCCGGCGATCACATCCTGATGTTCGAGCGGATCCCGGGCGCCGCGCCGCCGGGTCCATAGTCAGACCCAGACCTGCAGCACGTAGTCGTACGGCGCCTGGGCGTTGAACAGGTCGACCCGCTGCAGCCGGATCTTCAGCAGGCCGCGTTCGCGCACGAGGGCGTGGCGGTACGTGCCACCGAAATGCCGAACGGTGTCTCGCCGCAGCTCCATCATGTGGAATCGCGAACGGACGACCCAGCCATCGGGCGATCCTGACTCGATCACCACATTGCCGATCACGTGGTTGGTCGCCCACATCGGCGCCTGGGACCACGCCGTCGGATGGCTGACGCGGCCCATGCGGACCTGCATCATCGACCGGTCCTCCGCGAAGATCGACGGTGAGCCCTCCCACTCGGTCTGCTCCGGCGCGACCGGCATCCAGTAGATGCCGTCGTCGGCGAACAGCTCGATGTAGTCGTGCCACAGCTTGCGATCGAGCAGCTCGGACTGGCGGTACAGGAACTGCTCGATCTCGCGCAGCGCGGCCTCGTCCGGCGCCGCGGCGCGGAGCGGGGCGGGGCGCGGGCTGGCGGTCGCGGCGCGCGGCGTGTGGTCGGGCGCGATCGCCAGGGCGCCGACCCCGGCATCGCCGCCGCCTTCGATCACGATCTCCTGCACGATCTCCTGGGCCAGGCGCACGGCCGGCGCGTCGTCGGTGGGTGCGAGCTCGGTCGGGTCGGCCATGATCATCGCCTCACGTGCGCCGCGCTGGCGTCGCCGGCGTTGCCGGTCTCGGCCATGTACTGCGACCAGGCGCGGAACTGGTTGCGCATCACGGCCTCGGACACGCCGCGGTCCTCGGTATCGTCGCCGAAGTTGCGATGAAAGCTCACCCAGTCGCCGCCGTCGGACTCGAGCCCCCACTGGCCCTTGGTCCAGTTCTCGAGATCATCGGCATTGACCATCGTCGCCGGCGAGTTGACGAGGTTGTAGTACCAGAGCGCGCGGCGATAGATCGCCTCGGGCGCGCCCTTGAGGCGGAAGTGCCAGATCTCCGACAGCGTCTTGCCGGGCCCGATCGGCCGCAAGCAGCGCAGCTGCTGCAGCGGCGACTGCACCGACAGAAACGGATACACCAGCACGTGGTGGATGCCGCGCGACAGGTACGCTTCGGTCTGCTCGGCGCCGTAGGCCTGGACCAGCAAGGCCTCGTGGGCGCGGGTATCCGGATCCTGCGGCCGCAGGCCCATGTAGGCCTTCAGGATGCCGTGGCCGCGCGGGAAGTTGATGGTCTGGACGGCGTCCCACTGCTCGAACTTCGAGGCGAACGCCGAGAGATAGTGATAGTAGAGCGGCGCCGCGCCGGTGGCTTCCTTGATCTGCTGCTCGATCCGGCCGGCCGCGGCGCCGGTCGACTGGTGCGTCACCGACGGGTGCAGCGCGTCGAGCTGGTTCTCCATGAAGAACTTCCAGTTCGAGTGCTGGATCACGCGGTGGCACACCGGCACGACCTCGACCTCGCCGACCGGCGAGCGATCGCACATGTCGTCGAACGCCACCTTGGCCTCGCCGAGAAACTCGAGCAGCGACGGCCCGGTGGCGGACAGGCTGGCGAACACGAAGCCGCGGTACGCGTCGACCCGCGCGGCGCGCTTGACGCTGCAATCGGGGTTATCCGCGGTCATCCGCGTACCGTCGTAGCCGCGCGGGAGCGGCACGCTGCGGAGCCGGCCGTCGAGGTGAAAGCTCCACGCGTGGTACGAGCAGACCAGCGCGCTGCCCACGTTGCCGCGCTGGTTGCCGCACAGCTGCACACCGCGGTGCGGGCAGCGATTGTGCAGCACGTGGATCTGGCGGTCCTTGCCGCGGATCATGACCATCGGCTGGCGGCCGATCGTGACGGCGTGGTAATCGCCGACCTGCGGCACCTGGCTGTCGTGGCCGCAGTAGACCCAGACGCGCTCGAAGATCTGGGTCATCTCGCGGTCGAAGATCGATTGATCGGTATAGACCCGCTTGTGGACGCGATCTGGTTCGACGAGCTCTTGCAGGTTCATCGCCGGGGCCCCTGGTGTCCGCCCGAACACGCGGTCGATTGTACGCACAGCGCCGCCGGAGCTCAAGCATGTGGCGATCGGGCGAGCGCCGCGACGCGGGCAAACAGCGCGCTGTCGGGCCGGGTCAGCTCGTCCACGATCGTGAAATGGTTGGTCCCGGCGATCGAGAGTTGCTCGGTGTGCACGCCGGCCTGGCGCCAGCGCTCGGCCAGCGCGCGGCTCTGGCGGTGAAACTCGGCGGTCTCGTCCCCGCCGACCGCGGTGACCAGCACGCGGCCGCGCGGGGGCGGTGCCCACCACAAGGGGCTGGCGTCGATCGCGGCCCGCGCGTCGAGCCGGGTCGCCGCGTTGATCGTCGTCGCCAGCAGCGGCGTGAGCTCGAACACGCCGCTGATCGCGCACGCGTCGCGCACGAGATCCGCCGGCACGCCGGGCAGGGCGCCCCAGTCGGTCGCCAGCAGCGCGGCGGCGAGGTGGCCGCCGGCGGAGTGGCCGACGACGATCGGGTGCTTGCCGGTCTGGGTCCACAGCGCGGCGACGCAGCGCCGCAGCTCATCGATGATCTGCATCACCGACACCTCCGGGCACAGCGAATACGATGGCACGGCGACGTCGATCGCCTCGGCGTTGAGCGCGCGGGCGATGAACGCGGTGTCCTGGCGGCTGCCCATCTGCCAGTAGCCACCGTGGATATAGACGATCAGCGGTGCGTCCGGAGCGCCGGCGTAGAACACGTCATAGCGCTGGCGCTCGGCGACGCCGTACGGCTGGTCCAGCGCGGCGCGGGCGGCCTGGCGATCGAGGGCCGACGTGGCTCGCCAGCGCGCGATGATCGCCCGGTACTCCGGAATCCGCGCGCGGTTGTTATACTCGAACTCGTAGTCGATCGCGGTCATGGCCTGGCGCGGGGAGCCTGCCCCCCCGGCGAGCTTGCCGCATCCCGGGCGCCCGGGGGGCGGATTCGTCGCCTGTGGCGACGCCCACACGGCCTGACACGCCGTGGGGCCGAGGTGTTGGTGACGCCGCGTGTCAGTGACCGACGCAACGCCGCCGGCGCAACATTGCATGTTTGCGGTCGCGAACCACTGCCGATCCTCAGATAGAGTGTGGCGACAAAGGAGTTGCCATGATCCCGGTCCCCACGATCCGAGGCGCGAACACGCTCGCCGCACTCGCGATCTTCACCGCGTGCCAGAACCCCGCCGCCACCGCGCGCCGGCCCACGCCGGGCCCCGCGGCCGACACGCTCTACGACCCGCCGCGCGACCTCGGCCCGCTGTTCCACGACGCCGAGCTCGCCCGCGTGTTCCCCGACTCCAAGACGCTGGTCGACGCGCGGCCGCGTTCGGCGCCCGCCGAGATCGCCGCGCGCTATGCCGCCGCCGTGAAGGCCGGACCGGTCGATCTCAAGGCGTTCATCGAGCAGAACTTCGAGGCGCCGCGCGAGGCGGCCGCCGGCGCCGCGAGCGATCCCTCGCAAGCGATGGAGGATCACCTCCGCGCGCTGTGGCCGCAGCTGACGCGGGTCGCCGATCCGGTGGATCCGCAGTCGTCGCGGATCCCGCTGCCCGACCCGTACGTCGTCCCCGGCGGCCGGTTCCGCGAGGTCTACTACTGGGACTCGTACTTCACGATGCAGGGGCTGGTCGTCAGCAACCGGCTCGATCTCGTGAAGAGCATGCTCGATAACTTCGCCCACCTGATCGCGGTGGTCGGCCACATCCCGAACGGCAACCGCACGTACTACCTGGGGCGCAGCCAGCCGCCGTACTTCGGCGCGATGGTCGAGCTCTACGCCACGGCCACCGACAAGGCCCACGCGGTGCCGTACCTCGAGGCGCTGGAGGCCGAGCACGCGTTCTGGATGGATGGCGCCGAAGGCCTCGCGCCCGGCCAGGCCCATCGCCGGGTGGTCCGCATGGCGGACGGCAGCGTGCTCAATCGCTACTGGGACGATCGGCCCGCGCCGCGCCCGGAGTCGTATCGCGAGGACTTCGAGCTCGGCCAGACCGTGCCGGAGGCGCAGCGCGAGGCGCTGTTTCGCAACATCCGCGCGACCGCGGAGAGCGGCTGGGACTTCTCGAGCCGGTGGATGCGCGATCCCAAGGATCTGCGCACACTCGAGACGATCGATCTGGCGCCGATCGATCTGAACGCGCTGCTCTATCGCACGGAGACCACGATCGCCGCGCTGCGCACCGCGCGCGGTCAGCCGGGCGACGCCGAGGCCGCGGCGCGCTATCTCCAAGCCGCCGAGCAGCGCCGCAGCGCCCTGCTCGCCGCCGCGTTCGATCCGAAGGAAGGCTACTTCTTCGACGTGCGCTGGCGGACCGGCGAGCGGGTGACCGATCGGCCGACGATGGCGGCCGCGGCGGTCCTCTATTTCGGGCTCGCGGCGCCCGACCAGGGCAAGGCGGTGGCCGCGCGGCTCGAGCGCGACTTCTTGAAGCCGGGCGGCTTCGTGACGACCCAGGTCGCGTCGGGCCAGCAGTGGGATGCGCCGAACGGATGGCCGCCGCTGCAGTGGCTCGCGATCCAGGGCGTCGCGCACTACGGCCGCGCAGATCTGGCGCAGCAGGCGACGGATCGCTGGCTCGCGCTCGATCGCCGCGTCTACCGCGAGACCGGCAAGATGATGGAGAAGTACGACGTGACCGATCTCCACAAGCCCGCGGGCGGTGGCGAGTACCCGACCCAGGATGGTTTCGGCTGGACCAACGGCGTGGCGCTCGGCCTCGTCGCGCACCCGCCGGGCCCGCCGCGCTGAAGCCTGATCCCAGGGAGCCCGCGCGCGCCGCAGCGCCGGGGATCTGCGGGTCCTTGCCCGGGACGGCGAGCCAAGGCAGCGCCGCGGCGCGAGCATCTCGCACGCGAGCTCGCCGACGCGCGGAGCCGGCCGGCGTTGTCCGAGGGCGATGGGGCCGGTTCGCGAACCTGCCGGCGTGGCGCGGTCCGCGCCTTGTGATGCGCTGTAGGGGCCCGCCCGCGAGCCGATCGAGCGAGCGCGTCGACGCCACCAAAATCCGTTGCGAGTGTTGCGCTCGGCTCCGGTGATGATGATCGCGTCTGCGGGCCGCCCGTACACGACGCGCTCCTGTGCCGGAGGATGAAGGCGCCAGCGGGCAGGTCCGCGGAGGACGAGGCCATGCACCGCACGGTGGCAGGGTGCGCCGGCGTACGCAAAGCCGGCCGACAAAGGCCGCGGCGCCTGGCAAACTGCGGCTTGCGCAGACGTGTTCGCGAGCTGCAAAGCGTTCTGCTGCAGATCTGCAGGTACGCGAGCCGTCGACGCGTGACTTCGTGCTGCGGTTCTCTTACGATGCTCGAGAGAAGGAGTCTGGGCATGATGAACGCCGGGACCGTGCTGGAACTGCTGAGCGCCGGAAGTGATGACGCCACAGCGCTGTCCACGCCGGGAGGTGCGCCGCTATCGTACCGCGAGCTGCGAGCTGTCGTCGGCGAGACGATCGCCGCGCTCAACGCTCACGGCATCGGTCGTGAGGATCGCGTCGCCATCGTCCTCGATAACGGGCCCCACGCGGCGAGCTCGTTTCTCGCGATCGCCGCGGGCACCACCGCCGCGCCGCTCAACGCGGGCTATCGCGCCGAGGAGTTCGAGTTCTACCTCACCGATCTTCGCGCGGCGCTGTTGATCGTCGAGGCAGGCAAGCCGTCCCCGGCGATCGAGATCGCGACCAAGCTCGGCGTGCAGGTCGCGCGGCTGCACCAGGTGCCCGCGCGCGGGGCCGGCGCCTTCACCCTCGAATTTCCAGCGGAGGCGACCGCGGCGACGACCCGGCCAGGCCCGGCGAGCACCGACGATATCGCCCTGGTGCTCCACACCTCGGGGACGACGTCGCGACCCAAGATCGTCCCGCTCGCGCAGCGCAACATCTGCGCGTCCGCCGCCAACATCCGCACCACGCTGGGGTTGACCGCGAGCGATCGCGCACTGAACATCATGCCGCTGTTCCATATCCACGGCCTGATCGCGGGTGTGATGGCGCCGCTGTCGGTAGGTGGCGCGGTGTGGTGCGCTCCGGGGTTCAACGCGCTGAAGTTCTTCGGCTGGATGTCGGAGGCCAGGCCGACCTGGTACACGGCGGTCCCGACGATGCATCAGACGATCCTGATGCGCGCCCGAAGCAGCCTCGAGATCATCCGCGACCATCCGTTGCGCTTCATTCGCTCGTCGTCGTCATCGCTCCCCCCGCAGGTGCTGCACGAGCTCGAAGCGGTGTTCGGCACCCCGGTGGTCGAGGCGTACGGCATGACCGAGGCAGCGCACCAGATGGCGTGCAACCCGCTGCCCCCGGGCATCCGCAAGCCGGGCACGGTCGGGATCGCCGCGGGCCCCGAGGTCTGCATCCTCGATGACAGCGGCCAGCCAGTCGGGCCGAATGTTCCGGGCGAGATCGCGATTCGTGGCGCCAACGTGATGGCGGGCTACGAATCGAACCCGACCGCCAACGCCGAGGCGTTCGTCCATGGCTGGTTCCGCACCGGCGATAAAGGTGTGATGGACGACGCCGGCTACATCTCGATCGTCGGCCGGTTGAAGGAGATCATCAATCGCGGCGGCGAGAAGATCTCGCCGCGCGAGATCGATGAGGTCTTGATGGATCACCCGGCGGTCCAGCAGTGTGTCACGTTCGCCGTGCCCCACGACAAGCTGGGCGAGGAGGTCGCGGTCGTCGTCGTCCTGCGCGAGGGTGCCGAGGTCACCGAGCGCGAGCTGCGCGACTACGCGGCCACGCGCCTGGCCGACTTCAAGGTGCCCAAGAAGGTGCTATTCCGCCCGGAGATCCCGAAGGGCGCGACCGGTAAGCTGCAGCGCATTGGCCTGGCCCAGAAGCTCGGCCTCGCCTAGGAGAGGGCCCCGCCCATGAAACAGCACGCGGAATCGTCCGTCAGGGTCGACTTGCTGGGCCTCAGCATGAAGCGCTGGCTCCAGCTCATCACCGGCGTCGTCTGCATGATCATGATCGCGAATCTGCAATACGGATGGACGCTGTTCGTCAATCCGATCGCGGCGAAGCATCACTGGTCGCTACCGGCGATCCAGTGGTCGTTCACGATCTTCGTGGCAACCGAGACGTGGCTGGTTCCCGTCGAGGGGTTCCTGGTCGACAAGTTCGGCCCTCGCGTGGTCACGATCGTCGGTGGCCTGTTCGTCGCGGCCGGCTGGTCGCTCAACTCGAGGGCCGATTCGCTGCCGATGCTCTACATCGGCCAGGCGATCGGCGGCATCGGCGCGGGCGCGGTCTACGGCACCTGCGTCGGCAACGCGCTCAAGTGGTTCCCCGACAAGCGCGGGCTCGCCGCCGGGATCACGGCCGCCGGGTTTGGCGCCGGCTCGGCGGTCACGGTGATCCCGATCTCCAAGATGATCGCGGCGAGTGGCTACGAGGCCACGTTCCTGGCGTTCGGCCTGGGCCAAGGCTTGGTCATCTTCGTGCTCGGCTGGTTTCTGCGCCAGCCGACGTCGGCGATCGTGGCGGCGTTGCCCCGGCCTTCGGTGCGGCGGCAGCGCACGGCGGTCGCCAAGATGCAGCGTTCGCCCGACGCGCCGCAGCTGTCGCCGAGCCGGGTCCTGGCGACCCCGGTGTTCTGGGTCATGTACCTCATGTTCCTGCTGATGGCGTCCGGTGGGCTCTTCGTGACGGCCAACCTGAAGCCGATCGCCGCGGACTTCAAGATCGCCGACGTGCCCGTGAGCATGATCGGCCTGACCATGCCGGCGGTCACGTTCGCCCTGACGCTCGATCGCCTGCTGAACGGCGTGACGCGACCGTTCTTCGGCTGGGTGTCGGATCGGATCGGGCGCGAGAACACGATGTTCATCGCGTTCCTCGGCGAGGCCAGCGGGATCCTCGCGCTCAGCCAGCTCGGCTCGAGTCCGGTCATGTTCGTCGTGCTGAGCGGCCTGGTGTTCTTCGCGTGGGGCGAGATCTACAGCCTGTTTCCCTCGACGTGCGCCGATACCTACGGATGGAAGTACGCCGCGGCCAACGCCGGCTGGCTGTACACCGCCAAGGGGACCGCGGCGTTCCTCGTGCCGATCGCGACCCAGCTGGCCGCGTCGGCGGGGTGGAGCAGCGTGTTCCTGGTCGGCGCCGCGATGAACCTCACCGCGGCGATCATGGCGCTCGCGGTGCTCAAGCCGATGCGGCGCCGCCTGCTGGCCGGCGTCAAGGGCCCAGGTCGCGTCGACGCGCCCGCGGAGCCCGCGCGGCCCGGCGCAGGTGCGTTGCCCCAGGCCACGGTGGCCGAGCGGTGAAGATCGCCATCGTCGGCGCCGGCGCGATCGGCGGCTACCTCGGCGTGCGGCTCGCGCTCGCGGGCGAGGCGGTCAGCTTCATCGCGCGCGGCGCGAACCTGGCGGCGATCCGCGCGGGCGGCATGCGGCTGATCTCCGAGACCGGCGCGGAGGAGCACGCCGCGGAGGTCGCGGCGTTCGAGCGCCCCGAGGACGCCGGGCCGCACGACGTCGTGCTGCTGACGGTCAAGGCGCACCAGGTCGGGCCGATCGCCCAGAGCCTGCGCGCCCTGTGCCACGACGAGACGCCGATCGTCACGATGCAGAACGGGATCCCGTGGTGGTACTTCCACCGGCACGGCGGCGAGCACGAGGGCAGGACGGTCCACGCCGCCGACCCTGACGGCGCGATCGCCCGCGCCCTCGATCCAGCCCGCGTGATCGCCAGCGTGGTGTATCCGGCCGCGAACCTGGTCTCGCCGGGCGTGGTCCAGCTCGTCGAGGGCAACCGGTTCAGCCTCGGCGAGCTCGATGGCTCGACCACGCCGCGCATCCAGGCGATCTCGCAGACGCTCGGCCGCGCCGGCTTCAAGGCGCCGGTGGTGCGCGACGTGCGAAGCGAGATCTGGCTCAAGCTGTGGGGCAACCTGAGCTTCAATCCGATCAGCGCGCTGACCCACGCGACCCTGGTCGACCTGTGCCAGTTCGCGCTGACCCGCCAGCTCAGCGCGAAGATGATGGCCGAGGCCGAGACCATCGCCGGCAAGCTCGGCGTGCAGATGCGGATCTCGATCGAGCGGCGGATCGCCGGCGCGGAGAAGGTCGGCGCGCACAAGACGTCGATGCTGGTCGATATCGAGCAGGGCCGACCGATCGAGCTCGACGCGCTGATGGGTGCGGTGATCGAGCTCGGCGAGCTCACGCAGACGCCCACGCCGCACATCTCCGCGGTCTACGCGTGCGCGAGCCTGCTGGCCCGGACGCTGGCGACCGCGGGCGGCAAGCTCGTGGTCGCGCCGGTCTGACGTCTGGCGGGCCGAACAGTCGCAGGCGTCGGCGCAGCCAGGATCGTTGCCACGAGTGACGATGTCTCCAGGCGTACAATGACTGGCATCCGTGAGAAGCTGGACAACACGATTCCAGGCCCGGCGGCGTGAGGCGCGCGCTCACGCAGCGCTTTTCTATTGGCAATCAAGACGGCCCAGGGCGGCGGCCGCGCCATGCCCTGCATCCAGGCGTGCAGGGCCGAGCCGCGGTGTGGCCAAACGTTGGTCACGCGTGGCGCGATGCCCCCGGGCTCGGACGCGGCGGCGTTGCGCCCCGTACGGGGCGGCTCGGGGGCGCGGCGCGACGACGAGAATCTCGTCGATCGCTGCGTGATGCGGCGCTGCGTGATGGGCGCGCCGCCAGCGTCACGCATGCGCAACCGGCGTACTACCGCGCCAGGTCGAGGCTGCGCAGCCGCCGTACAGCGCTGTCGGCTTGGATGATGTGGCTGTCTGTTTTATCGCCAGACTCGCGATCGCACGTTCGCTGCACAGCCAACTGAGGTCATATATGTAATGCAGCAATCTCATGATTCGAACGCAGCAGTCTTGGGCTAGCAATTTGTGCAGCGTTGTGTTTCATTTCGTCGCGGTTTCGCTCCGAGGTCGGCAGCGCGCGGTGCGGTCACCGTTCACGATGCCTGATGGCAGCGCAGTGCGAAGGGCAGCAACACAGCATGGCAAATCAAACGATCTTCGTTTCCGGCCTGCACTCCGGGCCCAGCCCATCGGCCGGGCTCGGCGTCGCGCGCTCGCTGCGCGCCGCGTTCGGCACCTGTCACCTCATCGGGATCGACTACTGGGCCGGTAGCTCGGGCTTTCATCACGAGGTGTTCGACGACGTCTGGCTCAAGCCGTCGTGGGACCTCCTCGAACAGGATCTCTACGCCCGCGAGCTCGCCGCCGAGCTGGCGCGCGGCGCGTGCTGGGTCCCCAACCTCGATCTCGAGATCGCGTGGCTCGCGCGCCGGATGCCGGCGCACCGCGGCCTCTTGGCGCCGTCCGACCACGCGCTGGCGCAGACCGGCAAGCCGTTTCCCGCGGTGGCGCGGCGCTTGCCGTTCGAGCTGCCGCCGGCGCTCGAGATGACGATCCCCGACGACGAGATCCACGCGTTCTGCCGCGATCACTCGTGGCGGGTGTGGATCAAGGGCCCGTATCACGAGGCGATCGCGGTGGCGAGCTGGCCGGAGCTCGAGCGCGCTCGCGCCCAGCTGCGCGAGCGCTGGCAGACCGATCGGCTGTCGATCCAGGCCCACGTCCGCGGCTACGAGGAGTCGGTGGCGTTCGCCGCGGTCGGCGGCGCGATCGCCGACGCGGTCTACATGCGAAAGCGGATCGTCACGCCAGAGGGCAAGACCTGGGCGGGCCGGATCGGCGAGGTGCCGGCCGAGCTGTTGACGCCGATCGAGGCCGCGGTGCGCGAGATCCAGTGGACCGGCGGCGCCGAGATCGAGCTGCTGCGTGACGTCGACGGCCGGCTCTGGCTCAACGAGTGGAATCCGCGGTTCCCGGCCTGGGTGCACGGCGCGACGCTGGCCGGCCGCAACCTGCCGGCGGCGCTGGTCTGCCGCGCGCTCGGCCTGCCGAGCCCGGCCGCCAGGCCGCTGACCGGTCGCGTCGAGTTCACCCGCGTCGTGCTCGAGGTCCCCGTGCGCGCCGAGCTGCCGCTGCCGCTCTTGCCCGAGCCCGAGCACGGCATCGCCGGCGCGGTCGGCAAGTACGGCGCGGCGCTGTCGGCGATCGTCCCGTTGCTCGCGCCCGAGGACCGGGTGCGGGTGGCGCCGCCCCAGGTCCCGGCCGAGCTCGCCGCCGATCTGCGCGACGCCGCGGCGGTCGGCGCCACCCCGCACCGGCTGATGTTCCGGCGCACCGCCGAGGCAGCGTTCGCCGGGATCCCCCAGCCCGCGCGACCGCCGCGCCGCGCCGCGGGACCGGCGCAGCTGCGGTTCGCCTACAGCCTCAAGACCTGCCCCGACGCCGAGTACCTGGCGCTCGCGCGCGGCGCGGGCATGCTGGCGGAGTGCATCAGCCTGCTCGAGGTCCGCCGCGCGCTCGAGGCCGGCTGGTCGGCCGGCGACATCGTGCTCAACGGCCCCGGCAAGTGGTGGCCGAGCAGCGAGCCGGCGACCGACGGCCTGCGCGCGGTGTTCTGCGATTCGGTCGAGGAGCTCGAGCGGCTCCAGACCTCGGGCCGCGGCGATCGGATGTGGGGGCTGCGTCTGCGCGTCCCCGGCCTGCGCTCGCGGTTCGGCGTCGCGGTCGACGACCCCGGGGCGTTCGATCGGGTGTGCACGGCGGTCGCCGCGCTGCCTCCCGAGCGCCAGCTCGGCGTCCACGTCCACATGGCGGGCACGCTGGTCGGCATCGGCCACTGGCGCGACGTCGTCGAGTCGGCCGTGGTGTGGGCGGCGATGCTCGAGGCCTCGACCGGGCGCGCGGTCCGCGTGCTCGACCTCGGCGGCGGCTATCACCCCGACGATCTCGGGCGGATCCCGTTCGCCGAGATCGCGGCGTTCGCGTCGTCGCGGCTCGCCAGCCTGAACGAGGTCTACGTCGAGCCCGGCCGCGCGCTGACCCAGGCCACGATGGGCGTGGTCACGAGCGTCCTCGACGTCCGCCGCCGCGGCGGCCAGATCGACGAGGTCGTCGTCGACGCCTGCATCGCCGAGCTGCCGCTCGCGCAGGTCTACCCGCACCGCATCTTCCTGTTCACCGGGGGGCGAGCAGTACCGGTCGCCCGCGGCCCGGTGCGCTTGCTCGGCCGGATCTGCATGGAGGACGACGTGCTGTCCCCCGGGCTCGAGCTTCCCTCGAACATCGCCGTCGGCGATCGGCTCGTCCTGTCCGATGCTGGCGCCTACGAAAGGACCATGAGCTATGCGTTCGGCCGCGCTGGATATCCTTGAACGACCCGAGTGGGTGCGGGCCTCGGCCTCGCGCCTGACGCGCCACGGCGCGTGCTGCGATCGCGCCCGGGCCTGGCTCGTCGCGATGGCGCGCTCGCACGACTTCGCCGTCACCGACGGGCTGGCGTTCGCCGGGCCGCGCTGGCTGTGCAAGCGCTACACCTGGGGGCCAACTCGGTGGCCGATCGCGTGGTGCGAGGCGATCCACGCCGACACCATCGACTGCGGCGTGTTCGGCGCGTTCGCGCTGGAGATCTTCCGCGCCAAGGGCGTCGAGGCGCACCCCGCCCAGGTGCTGCGGACCTACGCCGAGGCGAGCACCACGCACTGGCGCGCCAAGTGGGCCGCGATGCCCGAGGCGTTCAACTGGATCGGCGCGCGCGTGGTCTATCACGAGGTAACGCTCGTTCATGTCGGCGGCAGCGTCGCGCGGATCTACGATCCCACCGACGGCGTGTGGCTCGATCCGGGGATCCGCGACGGCCACGGCGCGCACGTGGCGGTGCGCTCCGAGGCGCCGGTCGCGGTGACCTGGGGCGCGCACAAGCTGGCGCACGGCCAGTGGACCCAGATCGGCCCCATGCCGGGGAGGCCCGCCGGTGCGTGATCCCCGGGTGGTTCCTCGGGTCCCCGAGGCGCGCGACCCGACCTTCGGCCCGCGCTTGCGGCTCCGCGAGCGGCTCGACGGCGCGCACCGCGTGCTGGCGTTCCATGCCGCCGCGATCGGCCAGACGTTCTTCGTGGAGAGCCCGCGGGTCGGCCTGATCGCGTTCGCGGTGCTCGCGGTCGCCGCGCCGCTGCTCGCCGCGTCGGGGCTCGTGGTCAGCGTGATCGCGCGGCTGGCCGCCGAGCGCGCCGGCGCGTCGCGCGACTTCCTGGCCCAAGGCCTGGTCGAGCTGAACGGCTGGTTCTTCGGCCTGGCGTGCGCGACGTTCTTCGCGCCCGGCGCCGGGCTCGCCGTCGCGGTGCTGCTCGGCGGGCCCCTGGTCGCGGTCGCGTCGATCGTCCTCGGGCGCGTGCTCGCGACGTGGGACCTGCCGGTGTTCGTCGGGCCGTACGTGCCGGCGTTCTGGCTGGTGTTCGCGGCCCTGGCGGCGTTTCCGTGGGCGCGCCCGGCCGTGGTGCCGGCGACCGCGGCCAACGACGCGGCGCCGATCGTCCTGATCGTCGTGGGCGGCTTGCGCGGGCTCGGCGAGATCTTCTACGTGCCCGACGCGCGGCTCGGCGTCGGCATCGCGCTGGCGGTCACGCTCTACGATCGCCGGCTCGGCGTCGCGTTGATCGGCGCCTCGACGGCCGCCGTCGCGATCGGCTATCTGCTCGACGCGCCGGCGTGGCAGACCGAGCAGGGGCTCGCCGGCTACACGCCGGCGCTCATCGCGGTCGCCGCGCTGCGTGGCTTCGCCGGCCTCGGCCGCGTCGCCGTGGGGGTCGCGATCGTCACCGGCGCCGTCCTCGAGGCCGGCATGTTGCGGCTCACCGGCGCGCTCGGGCTCTACGCGCTGTCGAGCTCGTATCTGTTGTTCGTGTGGGGCGTTGCGTTGCTGCGACCGGTGCGCGATGTAGCCGCCGATCGCCGCGGCTGGTCCGCGATCACCGTGCCGGCCCACCCCCGCGTGTTCGAGCACTGAGCGCTACGCTGTCCAGGCGCCCAGGGCAGCCGTGAGCTTGGTGACGTCGGGGATGGTCTCGAGCGCCCTCACCACGGCGATCACCGACTCGGTCTTCGCGGTCGGCCACTTGGCGAACTCCGCGCAGCCGCGGAACTTGTCGGCGACCTCCTCGTAGCTCATCGGGTTGGCGGGACTGCCCTTGGCAAACTCCGCGCGTCCGGCGATGACGCGGCCGTCCTTCAGATGGATCTTGAGGATGCTGGTCATCTTGTCGAGGCCCGCGCGCTCGGCATCCGGATCGATGTAGAAGTTGATCCGCTTGACCATGTCCTGGACGGCGGGTCGCTGGACCACGGCGTCCTGGTACTCGATCAGGCCCGCCTTGCCTTCGAGCAGGAGGATGCTCAGGCAGTACTCCATGCTGAACTTGCCCTGCAGGCCGGTGGTCGGCCGGTGGTGCAGGAGCGAGGTGGTCATGGCGTGGTTGGCGCCCAGGTCGACCTGCTCGACGTCCGCCGCCTTGATGTTGTGGGCGCGGATCAGGCGGAGCAGCTCGCCCATCGCTGGATGCGAGAGCGACCCGGAGGGGTGCGGCTTGATCGAGACCCCCGGCGAACGCAGGGTCCACGGCGCGCCGAGCCGGCCGACGATCGCTTGCGGATCGAAGCCGCCGCCCGCGGCCTGGAAGAACCCGAGCGGCGCCTCGAGGATGTCGTCAGCCGCGGTCCAGCCGAGCTGTGCGAGGTCGGCGGCCACGGTGCCGTTCTCGGCGGCGCGGCCGGCGTGCAGCGGCTTGGTCATCGTGCCGAAGTTGTCGCGGAACCCGCCGCCCTCAGTGGCCGCGATGCCGAGCGCGAACACGGTCTGCTTGGCGTCGAGCCCGCGCAGCTTGGCGCACGCCGCGGCGCTGCCGAACGAACCGATCGTGCCGGTGGTGTGAAAGCCTTGGTCGTAGTGGCGCGGCGCGATCGCCTCGGCGATCTTGCACTCGACCTCGAGGCCCACGTGATAGGCGAGCATGAGGTCCTGGCCGCTGCGGTGGCCGGCTTCGCACAGCGCGAACGCGGGCGGCAGCACCGGTACCGTCGGATGCGTCAGAAGGCCGTAGATCCGATCCTTGGCCGCGGCGAGCTGGGTATCGTCGTAGTCATCGGCGTGAATCGAGACGCCATTGGCGAGCGCGGCGAACCGCGGGTGGCACTTGATCGCCGTGCCGATGATCGTCGACGTCGCTGGTCCTTGGCCCAGCGACAGGATGTATTGCCGGAGCCGCGGGCCCATGCTCGAGACCGACCCGGCGAGCGCGAGGCCGAATCCATCGAGGATCGACTTCTTGCCCAGATCGATCACCTCCTTGGGGATGTCGGCGTACTTGGTCCCGAGGATGAATTCGGCGACCGATCGGGTCAGCCCCGGTGCCTTGGCGAGCTCCGGCGCGGCGGGCCGGGCGGTCGCGCCGGGCGGGGCGGCCTGGGCAGCGCGCGAGCCTCGCGCGAACGCGGACGCGGCGGAGACGGCGAGCGAGCCCTTGATCACGTCACGTCGCTTCATGGCCCCGTTGTCCCGCGGCCGGCCGTTCCTGAACAGCGTGGTTTCCTGCAAAACATTCTCCAAGCGGGTCGTCCCACCAGGCCAGCTCCAGGTCACGCTCACGGCGGCACTGGCAATGCGGATCTGTACGTGCGAGCGGCGCCAGGCCGACGCTGACCACGCGGCAGGGCTGCCAGGTCCCGGTCGAGGTCGAGCCCGGCGACGCTCCGCAGAGACTCACCGCGGTGTCGCAGCGTTTCGCTCGCGCTCGTCGAACCTCCCGCGCGACTCCTTGATCGAGGGCCAGTTCACGCGAATCCACTCGACCACGCGCTCGAGTGGCTCCAGCATGTCGAGCCCGAGCGCCGTGAGCTCGTACTCGACGCGCGGCGGCACCTCGGCAAACACCTCGCGCGACACCAGGCCGTCGCGCTCGAGATCGCGCAGCGTGGTCGTGAGCACGCGCTGCGAGATCGGGTCGAGCAGGCGCTGGAGCTCCGAGAACCGGGCGCGCTTCGCCGGCGTTCGCGCCAGCGTGACGACGACCAGGACGGTCCACTTGTTGCCGACCTTCGTCATGAACGCGCGGACGACGCGGACGTGGTCGCTCCGGCACGTGCCCGTCGTCGTCTCGCCTTGCCCCATGGGTAACCTCGAGGTTCCTTGCTGCGGTGAAGGTGCCGTCTTCTCTTGGCGCTGCACGCGACCTATTGTGCATCCGGAGGAGACAAGACATGAAGCTCTACGGCAGTCCGATCAGTACGTGCACGCGCAAGGTGCTCTGCACGCTCGCCGAGAAGGGGGCCCAGGCCGACTTCGTCAACATCGAGCTGTTCAAGGGCGAACAGAAAAACGCCGACTACATGACGGTGCACCAGCCGTTCGGCCGGGTCCCGGCGATCGAGGACGACGGCTTCTCGATGTACGAGTCGCGCGCGATCATCCGTTACCTCGACGCGACCCTGCCGGGCACCAAGCTCGTGCCGCCGGACGCGCAGGGCCGCGCCGCGATGGATCAATGGACGTCGGTCGAGTACTCGTATTTCTCGGGCCCGGCGCTGAAGGTCATCGGCGAGCGCGTGTTCCACGCCATGCTGGGCAAGCCGTCGGACGAGGCCAAGGTCGAGGCGGGCAAGAAGGAGCTTCTGCCCACGTTCGACGTCCTCGAACACCGCCTCGCGAACGCGCCGTACCTCGCGGGCAAGGACTTCTCGCTCGCGGACATCTGCTTCCTTCCGTACATCGACTATCTCTTCGAGGCGAAGGAGGGCGAGCTGATCACCTCGCGCCCGCACGTCGCCGCGTGGTGGAAGCGCGTCTCGGAGCGCCCGAGCTGGAGGAAGGTGACGGGCAAGGCCTAGTGGCCGAGCGCCGCGCAGGTGCCGCGAACGAAGCGCAACCGTCGCGCCCCGGCCCCATCAGCGGACGAACGCGTTACTGTTGCGGCTCGACGCATCGCGCTTCCGGTCGTACCATACCTGGATGTCAGAGGTGGTGCTCCGAGGGATCCGCGAGGCGCGCGCGATCGCAATCCTGCGCACGAACGACCACGATCAGGCGACCGCGCGGGGGGCGCTCGCGGCCGCGGTGCGCGGCGGGTTCCGCGTGCTCCAGGTGACGATCTCGACGCCCGGGGCGATCGAGATCATTGCTGATCTCGCGCGCGATGATCGGTTATTGGTCGGCGCCGGCACCGTGCTCACCGGCGCCCAGGCCCGCGCCGCGGTTGAAGCGGGAGCGCGGTTCCTGGTCGCGCCCGTGCTCGACGTCGAGGTCGTCGCCGAGGCGACCCGGCTCGGCGCCGTGATGATGCCGGGCTGCGCCACGCCGACCGAGCTGTGGAAGGCGCACCGCAGCGGCGCCGCGCTGCAGAAGCTGTTTCCCTCGCCGGCCGGCGGCCCGAGCTGGCTGCGCGATGTCCTGGCGCCGATGCCGTTTCTCCGCGTCATCCCGATCGCCGGCATCAGCGTCGACAACGCCGCCGAGTGGCTGGCCGCCGGCGCGTTCGCGGTGGGCTGCGTCGGCGCGGTGTTCCCCCCGGACGAGATCGCCGCCCACGCCTGGGACAAGATCGAAGCGCGCGCCCGGGCGCTGCGCGCCGCGGTGCAGGACTGACGCAGACCGGACCGTAGCCAGACCGGCTACGGGGTGGGAGACAGATCGGCGAGCAGGAGCTGATCCCACGCCGGCTCGATCGGCGAGATCGCGGCGTGCAGCGCGAGCGCCACGCCGGTCGCGCCGGTCAGCAGATCGGCCGATGGCTCCCAGGTGATGGCCCCGCTGCCGAGGGTGCCGCGTGGAAACCCGGCGAGCGGCTCGCTGCGCCGCAGCGACAGCGTACGGGCGTACCAGCCATCGGCGGCACGGACGAGCTCGTCGTCGCAGGTGGCCTGCGCGAGCCGGTTGAACAGGTGCGCGATCCCCGCCGTGCCGTGGCACAGGCCCGCGTCGATCGCCTGGGCCGCCTCGTACGGGCGGCTTGCCATGCCGCGGGCGAGCGCGACCGCCTCGCGGCGCCAGTCATCGCGGCTGGTCGCGTTCGCCGCCGAGAGCAGCGCGACCGCGACGCCGAGATCGCCGTAGCACCACGCCACGCGGGTCAGCGCGTCGGCACGCTGGGTCGGCAGCCACGCGGGGTAGCGCGATCCCGGCGTCGGCGACGCGACCGACCGCAGGTAGCTCACCGCGCCTTCGAGCAGCGCGCCGGCGCGCCCGGGGTCGACCCCGGCGAGGATGTAGCGCGCGAGGATCGCGACGATGCCGGGGATGCCGTGGGCGAGGCCGAGGTTGATGTAGCCGTCGGGCGCGATCTCGCGCTGCCACGCCGGCAGCAGCTGTGGCGGCGTGTGCCAGGCCAGGCCGGTGGGCATCGGCCTGGCGAGCCGCTCGAGCTGGCCGAGGATCGCGCGCGCCAGCGGCTCGCTCGTCATCGAGGGCCGGCCATCGGCGATCCGCTGCAGCACGGGCACCGCGATGCCGACCAGCCCGCTGATCAGATCGTACGACTCGGTCGGCCGCTCGACGTAGGTCATCAGCGAGCGCTCGATGATCTCGCACGCGGCGTCGGCGTCGTCGCCCGCGCTCAGGTGGCCGACCGCGAACGCGACGCGCGCCACGCCGCCGTAGAGCCCGGGCTCCTGGCGATCCGTGATCCCGGCGACCGCCGCGGCGAGCGCCGCGCTGGCGGCATCCTCGGGATCGGGCACCGTGTCGTCGGTCGCGGCGTAGATCCGCAGCGTCGCATAATCGGCGTGATCGTTGGAGCTCGCCGGGTTGTCTCGGCGCCACACCTCGACCGCGCCGACGATCTCGACGATGACGGACGCGATCGCCGCGCGGCGATCAGGATCTTGAATCAGCGGCTGCCAGCCACGCTCGTCGGTCGTACGATCCACCACGCCGCTAGCGTACCAGGCCTGGTGTCCTGGACGTACCGATGGCTACCGGGCGGCCGCCGCGCCCAGGTTAGTCCCGAGCTCTTTGACGTGATGCAGCTTCCAACCGTCGGGTTCGCGGCGCCAGGTCTCTTCGAACCGGGCGTGGTCGGTGCGCGTGTAGACCACCGCGCTGTCGTCGGTGACGTGGCCCATGCCCGCGATCGTGCGCGACGCCGTGAGCCCGGTGGCCTCGGGATGGTCGCTGGGCCGCGCGCCGGGCATCGCGGACTGGTATTCGAAGTCGTGCGTGAGCCGGGTGAACCCGAGATCCGCTGCGATGGTGTCGTCGATCTGGTGGCGCGTCGCTGGAATGTTGACCGGGTGCTTGCCGGGCGCCGACGCACATGCCGAGACGACGAGGACACAGAGGAGGGTACTGCGCATGCCGACAAGAGCCGCCGCGCGCGCCGGCGGTGGACACGTTTCTCGACGAAGCCGGCGTGCCGCAGGTGTCGCGCGACGCGTCGCGCAGGTCGCGCCGCGCGCGCGATGGCGACGATCGCGTATCCTCGCGCGCGATGATCGTTCCCTCGCACGCGCGCGTCGTCGTGATCGGCGGCGGCGTCATCGGCTGCTCGGTCGCCTACCACCTGGCGTGCGAGGGCGTCACCGACGTCGTGCTGCTCGAGCGCGACCGGCTGACCTCGGGGACCACCTGGCACGCCGCCGGCCTCCTGGTGACGTTCGGCTCGACGTCGCAGACCTCGACCGAGATGCGCACGTACACCCGCGATCTGTACGCGCGGCTCGAGGCCGAGACCGGGCAGCACACCGGGCTCAAGCAATGCGGCTTCATCGAGGTCGCGGCGGATCGCGATCGGCTCGAGGAGTACCGCCGGGTCGCCGCGTTCAATCGCTACTGCGGCGTCGACGTCCAGGAGATCTCGCCGCGCGAGGTGGCGGGGCTGTTTCCGCTCGCGCGGGTCGACGATCTGCTCGCCGGGTTCTACGTCGCGGCCGATGGTCGCGCCGATCCAGTCGGCGTGACGATGGCGCTCGCCAAGGGCGCTCGCCAGCGCGGCGTGACGATCCTCGAGGGCGTGCCGTGCACCGGCGTGACCCGGCGCGGCGGCGCGGTCACCGGCGTGACGACGCCGCGCGGCACGATCACCTGCGAGTACGTCGTCAACTGCGCCGGGATGTGGGCGCGCCAGCTCGGCGCGCAGGCCGGGGTCGCGATCCCGCTGCAGGCCGCCGAGCACTACTACCTGATCACCGAGCGCATCCCGGAGCTCTCGGCGAGCTGCCCGGTGCTCGAGGATCCGGCGTCGTACGGCTATTTCCGGGAGGAGGTCGGCGGCCTGATGATCGGCCTGTTCGAGCCGGTGTGCGCGCCGTGGAACGTGGGCAGCATCCCCGACGACTTCTCGTTCGGCGAGATCCAGCCCGACTGGGACCGCATGGCCGGCTACGTCGAGACCGCGATGCAGCGCGTCCCGATCGCGCTGACCGCCGGGGTGCGCAAGATGTTCTGCGGCCCCGAGAGCTTCACCCCCGATCTCCGGCCGTGCGTCGGCTTTGCCCCGGAGCTCGCGAACTACTTCGTCGCCGCGGGGATGAACTCGGTCGGCATCCTGACCGGCGGCGGGCTCGGCCGCGTCGTCGCGCACTGGATCGCCACCGGGCGGCCCGACGTCGACGTCACCGGGTTCGACATCGGCCGGCTCGCCGCCTACCAGGCCAACCCGGAGTACCGCCGGACCCGCACCGTCGAGTCGCTCGGCCTGGTCTACAAGTGCCACTACCCGACCTCCGTGATGCAGACCGCGCGGGGCGCCAGGCAGTCCCCGCTCCACGACCGGCTCGCCGCGCGCGGCGCCGCGTTCCGCGACGTCAGCGGCTGGGAGGGCGCCGACTGGTACGCGCCGCCCGGCGAACCGGCCGACCCCGGGCCGCCGACGTGGGGCCGGCCGCGGTGGTTCGCGTGGTGGGCCGCCGAGCACCGCGCCGCGCGCACCGGCGTGGTCGCGATGGACATGTCGTTCATGTCGAAGTTCCTGGTCGCGGGCAAAGCCGCCGGCCGCCGGCTCGACTGGATCAGCGCGAACCGCGTCGACGGCCCCGCCGGGCGGATCACCTACACGCCGTGGCTCGACGAGGCCGGCGGCCTGCAGGCCGACGTCACGGTCGCCAAGCTCGACGACGAACGCTTCTGGGTCGTCGCGTCGGACACCGCGCACCGCCACGTCCAGACCTGGCTCGCGCGACAGCTCGCCGATCACCACGCGTTCGTCGCCGACCAGACCTCGGCGTACGGCCAGCTGAACCTGCAGGGCCCCCGGTCGCGCGAGCTGCTCGCCCGGGTGACCTGCGCCGACGTGTCGAACGCCGCGCTGCCGTACCGCGGCGTCGCCGAGATCGATATCGGCCTGGCGCGCGTGTGGTGTATCCGGATCACCTATCTGGGCGAGCTCGGCTACGAGCTGTACATCCCGACCGAGCAGACCGTGCACGTCTACGACCGGATCGTCCGGGCCGGCGCCGAGCTCGGGCTGGTCCACGCCGGGCTCCGGGCGCTGGCCAGCCTGCGGCTCGAGAAGGCCTATCGCGACTACGGTCACGATCTCGACAACACCGATAGCGTGCTCGAGGCGGGCCTGGGGTTCGCCGTCGATCTGGCCAAGCCCGGCGGGTTCCTCGGCAAGGACGCCGTCGTCGCGCAGAAGGCGCGCGGGCCGCTGCGCCGCCGGATGGTGCAGGTCCTGGTGCGCGACCCCGCGCCGCTGATGTTCCACGCCGAGATCGTGCGCTGCAACGGCCGTCCCGCCGGCTACCTGCGCGCGGCGTCGTACGGTCACACGCTCGGCGGCGCGGTCGGCCTCGCGATGATCGAGGCGAGCTGCGTGCCCGGCGGGGCGATCGATGCGGCGGCGATCGCGGCGTGTGACTGGGACGTCGAGATCGCCGGCGCGCGCCACGCGGCGACGGTCTCGCTGCGGCCGCTGTACGATCCCGACAACCTGCGGATCAAGTGAGCGTCACGCCAGGAGCCGGGCGACGCTGAGATCGAGCTGGCTCTCGACCAGGCGGGCGACGGCGTCGGCGGTGGCGCTCGCGAACCCGAGCCGGCCGCGGGCCTGCGCGGCGACGTCGTCGAGCGCGGCGCGGACCCAGCGCGCGGCGGTCGACTCGTGGACGTGGTAGAGCCGGCCGAGCTCGGCCAGCTCGAGCCCATCGACGAGCCGCAGCCGCAGCATGGCGCGCGCGCGATCGGCGAGCCCGGCGAGCGCGGCGGTCAGCGCCTCGCGCAACTCGGCGCGGTAGCGGCCGCGCAGCGCGCGGAGCTCGGGATCCGGCTCGCGGTCGACGAGGTCGGCGAGCACGTCGCCGCTGGTGCCGCCGCGGTCAGGCCGGGTACCGCGCTTGGCGCTGAGCGCCGCGCGCTGGGCCGCGATCGCCGCCCACGCCCGCAGCGGGCGGGCGCCGCGATAGCTCGCGATCTGCGGCGCACCGCCATCGCCGGCGACCAGCCGGCCCCGGGTCCGCCGGCAGATCTCGTCGACGAAGCCCGGATCGCGATCGACCGCGCGCACGGCCGCGGCGAGCTCGTCGCCGACGTGGCCGTCGAACCGCCGCGCTGCCACCGGATCGCCCGACGCGACCGCGAACGCGAGCGCGAGATCCGCCGCGCGCTCGGGCGACGCGCCGGCCGCGATCGCTGCGTCGACGTGTGCCACGGTGTCATCGAGCGTCACCCAGGCGCAGCCATCGATCGCTGCGTGGATTGCATCCTGCCACGGCGCCTCACGAGCCATCCCTGGATGCTACGCGCATCGGCCGCGCGGCGACCCTGGAATCGTGGATCGGGGGGTCCGGCCGGATCACACCGCGGGGCACAGGGCGGGAGCCACGACCAGCGGAGCCGTCAGGGTGATCGGCTTCTCGACGATCACCCGGCGCAGCTTGCCCGCGGCCGTCAGCGGAATCTCACGCACGACCTCGATGTCGAGCGGGATGCCCACGACGTGCTTGCCGACGAACTCGCGGATCAGCGACTCGGCCTCGGGAGCGAGCCGATCGGTGGTCGGCACCACGCGCAGGGTCAGCCGGCCGCTGGCGCGCTGCACGACCTGGAACTGCCGCGTGTGCTTGGCCATGTTGAGGAACAGGATGTTGAACAGGATGCCCTCGACCGGGTTGCCGCGCGCGTCGCGCATCGTCTCGGTCACGCGGCCCTCGACCGGACCGAGCTTGGGCAGGTTGCGACCGCACGCGCACGGCGCTTGCGCGCGCGCCATCGCGAGGTCGCCGGTCAAGTAGCGGATGAACGGACAGGCGAGGTTGTGCAGATCGGTGATCGCGACCTCGCCGGTCTCCCCCGGCCGGGCGCGGCGCTGGGTCCCGTCGGGGTCGGTGACGAGGATCTCGACCAGCAGGTTCTCGACCGACTCGTGGAGCCCGTCGTGGGCCTCGCACTCGGCGCCGATCAGCATGAACTCGCGACAGCCGTAGGTCTCGAACACCGCGGGGCCGAACGCGCGCGCGAGGTCGGCGCGGTCGTGCTCCCACAGCCGCTCGGCGCCGAAGATCACCGGGATGGTGTCCCACGTGCGCAGGTTCTCGCGGTTGACGAACCGGGCGAGATCGGCGAGCGCCTGGCCGTAGCCGGCGAGCACGTCGGGCCGCTCGTGGCGGATCGTGTCGACCATGGCGCGCAGGTTGGCGCTCGACCGCACCATGCAGTTGGTGTAGACGTCGCGCCGCAGCTTGTGGTCGATCGCGATCTTCGCGCGCGCCCACGGCGATGGCTTGACCGCGGGCACGCCCCACAGGTGCATCGCCTTGTGGCCCATGCGGTAGCCGCCCCAGCCAAAGCCCCGCCACCGCGTGGCGTCGCGCCAGTAGCGCGACTCGGAGGAGTACTTGACGACGAGCGGCTGGCCGGTCGAGCCGCTGGTCGTCTTGGTGAACACCGCCGCGGGGTGCGGCGCGGTGCGATCCTCGACGGTGGCTTGCGCGACGTCGCGCCGGAGCAGCGGCAGCCGCAGCACGTCGTCGAGCGTGCGGATCGCGTCGGGCGACACGCCCGCGGCGTCGAACGCGCGGCGGTAGTACGCGGTGTGATGGTACGCGTGGCGGACCACGCGGCGCAGGTAACCGATGCGCTGCGCGGTGAGCTCGTCGAGGCTCGTTCGCTCGCTGCGCTCGAGCTGCGCGAGCAGGTCGAACGTGGGGCGGCCTCGCAGGCGTTCCCACGTTGGATACAACACTCGTCCGAGAGCGAGTCCGTACAGGTCTGCCGTCACTTTCATTGATCGTAACACCGGTTTTTCAGAGGAGAAGTGAGACCACGAGTAGGACAGACGATCTCGCAACGTGCCTACTCCGCTTATCACCGAGCGCTCGCGCCCGGCGCACGCAGGCGGTGTGGCGGTTGCGAGCAATTCGCGGTGACTGGACGTGTCACCGGCGCGCGTATGTTCGGCCGAGATGGCCAGTCGCTGGGGTAGTGCGAGGTGGGCAGTGCGCGTGCGCACGGTTAGGTGAGGGCGCCGCGGCGCTGGCGTCGAGCGCCCCGCCGCGTTTCACCGCACGGGGCCCCAGACCCCGGCGCGGCCCACCCGGCGCTCGCGCCGCGGCGGGGCGGCCGCCGCGGCCGGAGCCGGGGATGCGCTGCGCGACGCCTCCCCGCGGCTCAGAAATTCGGTCGCTCTTTCTTGTACTTCGCGACGAGGTCCTGCAGGTACTTGGCGAGCTCGATCACCGCGGCGTCGTCGGTGGCGCGCGACACGTACACGTGGTGCAGGTCGTGGCCGTCGTCGCCGGGCTCCTTGAGCTGGAGGCTGACGTAGCCCTCATCCTCGTCCGGCTTGCCGGGCTTGCGGTTCGGCAGGTCGAGGGCGTCGATCAGCTGCCACACCTTGTGGGTCTCGGCGTCGCTGAGGTTGATCGTGCCGAGCTTGTCGGACGCGGCGTACTTGGCGTAGCTCACCCACATCGAGCGCCCGGTGATCCGGATCTGCCACTCGTCGTCCTGGGGCTTGTTCGACACGAAGTCGAACCGCCGGCCGTTGGTCTCGCCGCGGTCGACGTCGCGGCTCTGGCGGTCGCCCTGGACGTAGCTGCCGCCGGCGCACGCCCCCAGGCCGCCCAGGGCTGCGACGAGGCCGGACACGATCGCGAAGCGCAAACACCGCACGGCGGCGAGCATAGCAGCGGCGGCGGCAGTATGTTCGCGCGCCCGTGTCGGTTCGCTGGTTCGATCGTAGCCTCGATGCGCCGATCCGCGTGCGTGACGGAACGCACCGCGCGGCCACGCTCGCGGCGACCTGGAGGCGGTTCGCGCCCGCCGCCCGGCGCGCCGGGATCACGCGGATCGCCGAGCTGACGGGCCTCGACACGATCGGCATCCCGGTGTTCGCCGCGATCCGGCCGATGGCGCGCTCGCTGTCGACCCAGCAGGGCAAGGGCGCCACGCCGCTCGCCGCCAAGGTCAGCGCGCTGATGGAGAGCCTCGAGACCTGGACCGCCGAGCAGATGGCCGTTCCGGTGGTCCGAGCGTCGTGGCGCGCGCTGGGCGAGCGCGCGGTCGACGTGCGGCGGCTGGCGCGGCCGCGCGGCCGGCTCGATCGCGACGCGCGCTGGCCCTGGGTCGCCGGCTGGGATCTCGTCGCCGGCCGGTCCGTGCTGGTCCCCGCGCAGGCGGTCACGCTCGACACCACGTTTCAAACGCCGCCGGTGTTCGACATCTCGTCCAACGGCCTGGCCTCGGGCAATCACCTGGCCGAGGCGATCGTCCACGGGCTGTGCGAGCTGATCGAGCGCGACGCCGAGGCCGCGTGGCGGCGCGCCGGCAGCGACCGCCGCCTCGTGCTCGACACGATCGCCGATCCGGTGTGCCGCGGCCTGATCGACCAGATCACGGCCGCCGGTGCCCGGGTGTTCGTGTGGGACATCGCGCGGCAGGGCGGCGCCGACGGCGTGGCGGTGATCGGCGCCGCGATCATGGAGGATCCAGGCGAGCCGGCGTGGCGGACCCTCGGGTTCTACCAGGGGTTCGGCGCGCACTGGCGGCCCGAGATCGCGATCGCGCGCGCGGTGACCGAGGCCGCGCAGACCCGCGTCACCTACATCGCCGGGGCGCGCGATGACTTCTTTCCGTTCGATTACGAGCGCGCGACCGATCCGGCGCTGCTCGCCGGGCTGTGGGCGCGGTTCTCGGCGCCGTGCGACGATCCGGTGGCGTTCGATGACCTGCCGGGCCGGACCGCCGGGTCGCTGGGCGAGGCGCTCGATCACCTGGCCGCGACGCAGCGCCAGGTGATCGTGGTCGACCTCACGCACCCGGCGCTCGGGGTGCCGGTGGTCAAGGTCCTGGTGCCCGGGCTCGCGACCGACGTCCTCGCCATGGGTTAGCCGATACCGCCAGGCGCTCGATGGGAGCTGCGGCCGCAGGCCCCGCCGTGATACTCCCGGCCGGGTGACCACGCTGGTATTCGTCGGGCCGACCTTGCCGGCCGCCGAGGTCGCCGCGCGGCTGCCCGGCGCGGTGATCCGGCCGCCGGTCGCGGTCGGCGAGCTGCTCGTGCTCGCGCGGCGCCGCGGCGTGACGCAGATCGCGATCATCGACGGCTACTTCGAGCGGATGGCCGCGGTGTGGCACAAGGAGATCCTGCTCGCGCTCGAGCGCGGCATCGCGGTGTGGGGCGCGGCGAGCATGGGCGCGCTGCGCGCCGCCGAGCTGGCGCGGTTCGGGATGCGCGGGGTCGGCGCGATCTACCAGGGCTTCGCCCGCGGCACGCTGGTCGCCGACGACGAGGTCGCGGTCGCCCACCTGCCGGCCGAGTACGGCTATCGCGCCACGTCCGACGCGCTGGTCAACCTGCGCCATGGCATCGCGCGCGCCCCGATGTTGACCGACCGCACGCGCGCCCGGTTGATCGAGCTCGCGCGGGGCCGATTCTACCGGGAGCGCAGCTGGGGCCAGGTCATCGCCGACGCGCGCGCGGCCGGCCTGCCGCGCCGCCAGCTCGACGGGCTCGCTGCGTGGCCCAAGCCGGATCGCAAGGCGGCCGACGCGCGGCTGTTGCTGCGCCGGCTGACCGGACGGGCCCGACCACGGCGGGCGCCGGCCACGCCGCTTCGGGTGCCCAGGACGTGGGCGCTGCGCCAGCTCCAGGCCTGGCTCGCGAGTCGCTAGGCGGCCGTGACCGCCGCATGTGGTAACCTGGGCCGTATGTCGGGCAAGCCCAAGGAGGAGCTGAAGCACCACACCGAGGAGGCCTCCGACCGCCGCGAGATCTACCTTCGCGAGGGGCGGACGCTCAGCGTCGAGCACGCCGGCAGCGACGACCTCGTCGAGGTCCGCAGCTCCTCGGGCCAGGTCGAGCTCCGGATCGTGCTGACCGAGGAGGGGCCGGTGCTCCAGATGGAGAGCGTGCGGCTCAGGCTCAAGGCCAGCGAAGTCGTCGAGATCGAGTCCAAGCGCGTCGAGATCAAGGCGACCGAGACGCTGCAGCTCGCGAGCGGCGATGAGGTCAAGGTCGACGCCGAGGGCTGTGTCCGCGTCAACGGCAAGATGATCTATCTGAACTGACGGCGTCGCCGAGGCCGGTTCCGGTGAGACGTCGATGATATCGTGAGCGCCGCGATGGACGTCCGCCAGGCGGCGCCGATGTTTGCAAGCGGCCGGTTCGAAGTACGCGGCACGCTGGGCGCCGGCGGCGCCGGCGTCGTGTATCGCGCGTTCGACGGCCAGCTCCAGCGCGAGGTCGCGCTCAAGTTGCTGCGCTCGGCCTCGGGCCGTGATCTATATCGCTTCAAGAAAGAATTCCGCGCGCTGGCCGATATCCAGCACCCGAACCTCGTCGCGCTGCACGAGCTGCACGCCGCCGACGGGGAGTGGTACTTCACGATGGAGCTGGTCGAGGGTGTCTCGTTCATCGATTGGGTCCGGCCGTCGAAAGGCGAGACCGGGCCGTCGCGATCGCGCGCCGATATCCTCGCGGCGCCGGTCGACCTGGTGCGGCTGCGCGGCGCGCTGGTCCAGCTGGTCGATGCGCTGATCGCGCTGCACCGCGCCGGCAAGCTGCACCGCGATCTCAAGCCATCGAACGTGCTGGTGACCCAGACCGGGCGGCTGGCGCTGCTCGACTTCGGCCTGGTCGCCAGCGTCGCCGAGGGCGACCCCGAGCGGCTCGCGGTCGGCACCCCGGTGTACATGTCGCCCGAGCAGGCCGCGGATCAGCCGCTCAGCGACGCCAGCGACTGGTACTCGGTCGGCGCGATGCTCTACGAGGCGCTGGTCGGCCGGCGGCCGTTCGAGGGCGACTCCGAGCACGTGATGACGCGCAAGCAGACCGAGCAGCCGCCCACGCCGCGCCAGCTGAGCAGCAGCGTCCCGCCGGAGCTGTCGCGGTTGTGCATGCAGCTCCTGCACCCCTCGCCGGTGGCGCGCCCGCTCGGGGTCGCGATCCTCGACGCGCTCGGCGCGGTGCCCTCGGAGACCACGCGCTCGATCGGCCGCAGCTTTCCGCCGGCCACGTTCGTAGGCAGGGCGGCCGAGATCGACGTGCTGCGGCGCGCGCTCGCCGACAGCCGGCGCGGCGGCGTGGCGCTCATGGTCAAGGGCCGCAGCGGCATCGGCAAGAGCACGCTGATCCGGAGGTTCCTGCGCAGCCTCGGCGATACGGTGTTCGTGCTCGAGGGCCGCTGCTTCGAGCGCGAGGCGGTGCCGTTCAAGATGCTCGACGGCGTGGTCGATTCGCTGACCGGCGCGATCGTGGGCCTGCCGCTCGTGGTCGCCGATCAGCTGGCGCCGCGCGAGCTCGGTTCGCTGGTCCGGCTGTTCCCGGTGCTGCGCCGCGTGCCCAAGTTCGCCGAGCTCGCGGCGCAGAGCCCGGTGCCGCCCGATCCGCAGGAGATGCGGCGCCGCGGCTTCCAGGCGCTGCGCACGGTGCTCGGCCGGCTGGCGCGCATGCGGCCGCTGGTGATCTTCGTCGACGACGCCCACTGGGGCGACGCCGATAGCGCGGTGTTTCTGTCCGAGCTCATCCACGGCGCCGAGCTCGGCATGCTGATCCTCGTCGCCCACCGCCCCGAGGATTACCTCGGCGTGGTCGCCCAGGTCCGCCGGCCGCCCGGCGGCAACGCGCGGCGCGGCGAGCTGCGCGAGGTCGAGATCCTGCCGCTGTCGGAGGCCGAGTCCCAGGCGCTGGTCGGCCAGCTCGCCGGTGACACCGCGCGCGCCGCCGACGTGGTCGCCGCGGGCGGCGGCAACCCGCTGGTGCTGACCGAGATGGCGCGCGCCCACGAGATGCCGGCCGGGCTGCGGATCGAAGATCTGGTCCGCGATCGCGCGCTGAAGCTATCGCCCGACGCGCAGGCGATGCTCGCGGTGTCGAGCGTGGCGGCGCGGCCGCTGCCGGTCGAGATCGCGGCGCACGCCGCCGGGGTGGTCGGCGGCCACGACGAGGCGACCCAGCTCTCGGTCGAGCGGCTCGCCACGCTGCGCCAGGTCGGCGACAAGATGATCCTGCACCCCGCGCACGATTACGTGCGCAGCGCGGTGCTGGCGAGCCTCGACGCCGAGGCCCGCGCCGGCTGGCACGAGGCGCTCGCGCGCGCGTTCGAGGCCGTGCAGGGCCCCGACCAGCTCGACTCGCAGGCCGTGGTCGAGCACTGGCTCGCCGCCGGCCACCCGGCGAACGCCGCGCACCACGCGGTGTCGGCCGCGCTGCGCGTCGAGGAGGCGTTCGCGTTTCGCCGCGCCGCCGAGCTCTACGAGATCGCGCTGGCCTACGGCCCGTGGGACGCCGCCGGCCAGCGCGACCTGTTGCGCCGCAAGGCCCACGCGCTGCAGTGCGCCGGTCAGCTCGACGAGGCCGCCGCGGTCTACGCGCACGCCGCCCAGCTGCTCGACGACGCCGACGCGATCGATCTCGAGCGCCTGCACGTCGAGGTGCTGCTGCGCCGCGGCCGGCTCGACGAGGGCCTGCCGGCGGCCGAGAAGCTGCTCGCCCAGGTCGGGATCCGGCTGCCGCTGGCCGCGCGGGCGTCGCGGACCCGGCTCGCCACGCAGTGGCTGCAGGTCAAGCTGCGCGGCCTCGACTACGTCGAGCGCGAGGCCCACGCGATCGCCGCGCACGATCTGCTCACGATCGACGTGCTGTACTCGATCGCGTCGAGCCTGGCGTTCGCCGATCCGGCGCTCGGCCGCGTGGTGCAGTCCGAGCTGGTGCGCGCCGCGCTCGACGCCGGCGAGCCGGTCCGGGTGTGCCTCGCGCTCGCGCAGGAGGTGTGTTACGCGGCCGCCGGCGGCAGCCGCAACCGCGCGGTCGTCGAGGCGGTCGCCGCGCGGCTCAAGGCCGTGGCGCTGCGGATCGCCTATCCGCACATCATCGGGCTCGCCGATACCGCGATGGGCATCGCGGCGCACATGAGCGGCCGGTGGAGCGACGCGCGGAGCCACCTCGAGGCCGGGCTCGCGACGCTGCGCGACCACGGGGCCGGCGTGCGCTGGGAGATCGATATCGGCGAAGCGTTCTGGCTGGCGACGCTGTTCTACGTCGGCGAGTGGCGCGAGATGGCGCGGCTGACCCAGCTCCTGCTGCGCGAGGCGAGCGATCGCGGCGATATCGTCGCGCAGCAGGGCCTGCGCACCGGGCGCTGCAACCTGGCGTGGCTGTTGCTCAACCGGCCCGACGAGGCGCAGGCGCAGCTCGCGCTCGCGCTCCAGACGCTCGGCAGCGGGTTCCACCTGCCGCACGTCCAGGCCGTGGTCGCCCAGGTCAACATCGAGCTGTACATCGGGCAGTTCGCGAGCGCGTCGCGCCGGCTGCAGGAGACGTGGCCCAGCATCGAGCAGGTCGGCATGCTGCGGCTGCAGCAGCCGCGCATCGAGCTCCAGCTGCTGCGCGCCCGCGTGGTGCTCGCCGATCAGACCGCGGCCGACCGGCTGCGCATCGCGCGCGCGATCGCCGACGACATGATGAAGGAAGGCGCGAGCTGGGCATCGGGCCTGGGCCAGCTGATCCGCGCCGCGGTGTTCGCGTGGAGCGGCGATGGCGATGGCGCGCTGGGTTGCCTGGTACGCGCCGAGGAAGAGCTCGTCGCGGCCGGGATGCTTGGCATGTTGCACATCGCCCGGCTGCGCCGCGGTCACCTGGAGGCCGGCGCCGGCGGCATCGCGCGCGCGGAGGCCGCCCGCGATCTGCTGCGCGATCTGGGGTCCGCCGATCCGGATCGCGTGGCCGGCCACATGCTGCCCTGGCCGACGTGACCGCCTGGGGCTGACCTCCCAGGCAATGCGGTGCGCGGCGGGCGGTCAGCGCAGCACGGTCAGCGTGCGCATCGTGCCGCGGGTGACGCCGAACTGCTCGTGGACCTGCGCGCGGCGGACTACGTCGCGCGCGGCGAGCTGACCTTGGGCGAGCTCGCGATAGGCGCCGAACACGCGTGCGGCCTCGTCGCCGGATTCGCGGACCAGCTCGACGCGGAACCGCCGAACGCCGGCGGCGAGCAGCTCGGGGAACAGGCTCGCGGCGCTCTGCGCCTGGGCGTTGAACACGGTGTTGCGGCACGCGACGTCGACGAGCACCGGGTGGACCAGGCCGACGCGGTCGCGCAGCGCGACCTGGTGGTGCTCGCACGGCCGGCCGCAGGTCCGGTGATCCGCGCCGGTCGACAGGAGGTGGGCGTAGACGCAGTGCTCGGTGTGAAACGTCGGGACGTGGTGGTGGATCGCGACGGCGATCTGGCCGCGCGGCGCGCGGGCGAGCAGCGCGAACAGCTGATCGCGATCGAGATCGTGGGCGGCGGTCAGCGTGGCGAGGCCGCGCGCGGCGACCCACGCCGCGGTGATCGAGTTGGTGACGTTGAGCGAGAAGTCGCCGTGCAGGACCGGGCGATCAGTGCGCGCCGCGAACACCGCCAGCGACCCCCAGCTGCGGACCAGCACGTGGTCGGGCGCGAGCTTGGCGAGGTGGTGATCGACCCGCTCGTCGCCGGGCTTCTGCACGCGCATCGTCGCCAGCCCGACGCGCGCGCCGCGCCGGCGCGCCCGCGCGACCGCCTTGCCGAGCCCGACCAGCTCCATCCAGTCGAGCTCGACCTCGGTGGCGCCCGCGTCGAGCACGGCGTCGAGCTGATCATCGCTGCGGCACAGCGGGACGACGATCGGCGGGGGATCGGCAGCCGGGGCGGGCGCGGCCGAGCGCAGCGCGGCGATCACGGGCTCGGCCGCGATCGTGCGATCGACCGCGCCGGTCGCCGCGTCGAGCTGGGCCACGAGCTGCCGGCGCAGCTCCTTGAGCGCGCCGACCGGGACGTGGAGGCCCGGCGCGAGGCCGGTGGTATCGAGCGCGCCGAGGTGAAACGCCGTGCCGCCGAGCGCGCCGAGCTTGTCGGCGACGACCTCGCGCGACAGCCCGGCCTCGCGCGCCGGCTGCAGCCGCTCGGCGGTGGCGGCGCGGACGGTGGCGCGGCGGGTCACCGCGATCGCCTCGAGCGGCTCACCGAGCGCGCCGCGCACCGCGAGATCGATCGCGATCCGGCCGAGCGGCGACCGGCCGGCGATCGCCGCCTTCTCGCCGGCGCGCGTGATCACCGGGTCGGAGCTGATCCAGACGCGATCGCCGGGCTGCACGTGCGCCAGGTTCGGGCCGGGGGTGCCGAACCGCAGCCAGTGGCCGCTCGGCCCCTCGGTCACGCCGAAGATCGGGCCGCCTTGCTCGGGCTCGCCGGGGCGGCTGCGGTCGAACACGACGCCCATGCCGGCGCGCGGCGCCACCCGGGTCCGGGCATCGCTGGCGGCGTCGCCGGCGCTCACCCGCGGCCCACCGCCAAGGCCGATCCCGCCGGTGAGCGGACGCTGCCCCGGATCGGCGATCACCAGGACCTGGCCGGCGCGCGGATCGACGCGGCCGACCTTGCCCAGCGGCACGCCGCGGTGCTGCGGGAACCGACCCTCGACGAGGCGCTGGTGATCGGCGCCGGCGAGGAACCCGGCGCTGATGCCGCGGCTGTACGCGATGTGGAGCGACGGCTCGTCCCCCGGGATCCGCAAGCCGGGCGCGGCCGGCCGGGCAGGGGCCGCGCCGGCCACGCTCGCCGCGCTGGCCGCGCGGTACTGCGCGACCGTCGTCGCGACGTAGTGCGGCCCTTTGAGCCGCCCCTCGATCTTCAGCGACGCGACGCCGATCTCGGCGAGCGCCGGCACGGCGCCCAGGCCGACCAGATCCTTGGGCGAGAGCAGGTACGCCACGTCGCCGAGGTCGCGCTCGCGGCCATCGACGATCAGCGCGTACGGCAGCCGGCACGCCTGGGCGCACTGGCCGCGATTGGCCGATCGGCCGCCCCACGCCTCCGACGACAAGCACTGGCCGCTCCACGACACGCACAGCGCCCCATGAATGAACACCTCGAGCGGCACCGCGGTGCCCGCGGCGTAGCGCCGGATGTCCTCGACCGACAGCTCGCGCGGTACGACGACCCGCGTCACGCCGAGCGCGCGCAGCAGCTCGGCCGCCAGCGGACTCGATGCGGTCATCTGGGTCGACGCGTGGACCTCGAGCGCGGGGCAGACTGCCCGAGCGATCAGCGCGACCGCTGGATCCTGGACGATGATGGCATCGGTGCCCGCCGCCGCGACCCGGCGAATCAGCTCCTCGACCACCGGAAGTTCGGGCTCGAAGATTAATGTGTTGAGCGTGACATACGCCCGTGCGCCCGCGCGGTGGATCCAGGCGACTGTGTCGGCCAGCGTATCGGACGCAAAATTGGTGGCGCGGGCGCGGGCATTGAAACCGTCGTCCAGTCCGAAGTACACCGCATCAGCGCCGGCCGCGAGCGCTGCCGCCAGGGCGTCGTGATCGCCCGCGGGTGCGAGGATCTCGGGGGCCCGCAACACGCCAGGTCTTGGACGAGGAAGGCGGTCCAGAGGCGCCTCCGCGACGGCCGGGAGCTCCGCAGATTCAGATGTCATGACGGCTTGAAATCGGGCGGGCCGGACAGGGGAAAACGCTTGCGGTCCACGTTGGCATATCACGGTTCGACCGTGTGGAGTTGGCAAACGAACTTTCGGTGGTTTTTACGACGCAGCGCAATGGCCTGCTTGGCCCGCCCAAGCCCCTTGCGCTCCCGATTGCCGACTCCTTATAACGCCGGCTATGACCTCGATAACGTACTGGTTAGCAGCGACCGCCGAGGGGGCAGCGAACGCTGCGTCAGCGCGTCCCCGGAGCGAAGCCCAGCTCGTCTTGCCGGACTTCCACCAGGTGCACATGCTCGGCATGACCGGCTGGAACGTCCTGGCGATCGGGCTCGCGGTCTGCGCCATCGGCCTCCTGTTCGGTCTGCTCAAGTACCAGAAGCTCCGTCAGCTCCCGGTGCACAAGTCGATGCTCGAGATCAGCGAGCTGATCTACGAGACCTGCAAGACGTACCTGCGCACACAGGCCAAGTTCATCGCCCAGCTCTGGGTGCTGATCGCGATCGTCATCGTCGTGTACTTCGCGGCGCTCGAGAAGGTACCGGCGCTCAAGGTGGTCGCGATCGCCGCGTTCTCGGTGATCGGCATCCTCGGCAGCTCGCTCGTCGCGTTCTTCGGGATCCGGGTCAACAACTTCGCCAACTCGCGCGCGGCGTTCGCGTCGCTGCGCGGCAAGCCGTACAACGTCTACGCGATCCCGATCGAGGCCGGCATGTCGATCGGCACCGTGCTGATCTCGACCGAGCTGCTCCTCATGCTCGCGATCATGCTGTTCATGCCGGGCGAGTACGCCGGCCCGTGCTTCATCGGCTTCGCGGTCGGCGAGTCGCTCGGCGCCGCGGCGCTGCGCATCGCCGGCGGCATCTTCACCAAGATCGCCGACATCGGGTCCGACCTCATGAAGATCGTCTTCAACATCAAGGAAGACGATGCCCGGAACCCGGGCGTCATCGCCGACTGCACGGGCGATAACGCGGGCGACTCGGTCGGCCCCACGGCCGATGGCTTCGAGACCTACGGCGTCACCGGCGTCGCGCTGATCACGTTCATCCTGGTCGCGTTCCCCAAC
>Ga0302299_10000082_pt1 | contig 37304 bp, 29 predicted proteins | sample III_Fen_N3_4_FD_198795 | JGI IMG/M metagenome (GOLD analysis project Ga0302299, IMG submission 198795) | Peat permafrost microbial communities from Stordalen Mire near Abisko, Sweden - III_Fen_N3_4 | ecosystem: Environmental > Terrestrial > Soil > Wetlands > Permafrost | place: Sweden: Abisko...
TATTGCCGATTCCGCGGTTCGGGACCACCTCCGGATGGCGCGGTGGAGACTGGTGGCCATGATGTCCAAGACTGGGTCCCGCTCCGTGCTTCCCATTCCGAACCGGGTCCACGTGGGATTGACGACGTATGACGCGAAGGATCCGGAGACCGTGTTTCCGCCGATCGAGCCGCTGCGCCCTCCGGAGGGTGCTCCGAATGTGCTGGTGATCCTGCTCGACGATGTCGGCTTCGGCGCGTCGAGCGCTTTCGGTGGGCCGTGCCCGATGCCTAACGCCGAGCGGGTCGCCGCTGACGGGCTGAAGTTCAGCCGATTCCACACCACGGCCTTGTGCGCACCTACGCGTCAGGCGCTGCTCACCGGTCGCAACCACCATGCCGTGGGGATGGGCGCTATCACTGAGATCGCAACCTCGGCGCCGGGTTACAGCTCGATCCGCCCCAACAACGCGGCCCCGCTTGCGGAGACGCTATTGCTCAACGGGTACAGCACGGCGCAGTTCGGCAAGTGCCACGAGGTGCCGGTCTGGCAGACCAGCCCGATGGGTCCGTTCGACGCATGGCCGACGCGGAGCGGTTTCGAGTACTTCTACGGATTCCTCGGCGGCGAGACCAACCAGTACTACCCAGCGCTGTACGAGGGCACGACGCCGATCGAGCCCCCCGCCACCCCGGAGGAGGGCTACCACTTCACCGAGGACATGACCGACAAGGCGATCGGCTGGGTGCGCCAGCAGAAGGCGCTCATGCCCGACAAGCCGTTCTTCGTCTACTACGCGCCCGGCGCTACGCATGCGCCGCACCACGTCCCCGAGGAGTGGGCCGACCGCCACCGTGGCCGGTTCGCCGCCGGGTGGGACGTGCTGCGCGAGGAGATGTTCACCCGGCAGAAGCAGCTCGGTGTCATCCCCGAGGACGCTGAGCTCACGACCCGGCATGCCGAGATCCCGGCGTACGAGGACATGCCGGCGCAGCTGCGCCCTGTCCTCGAGCGGCAGATGGAGGTCTACGCCGGCTTCCTCGAGCACACCGACCACCACATCGGACGTCTCCTGGACGCGCTCGAGGAGCTCGAGGTCTACGACGACACCCTGATCTACCTGATCATCGGCGACAACGGCGCCAGCGCCGAGGGCACGATCAACGGCAGCGTCAACGAGATGTTCATCTTCAACGGCGCCGCGGCACTGGAGACCCCCGAGTACCTCATCGCACACGTCGACAGCATCGGCAGCCCGGCCGCGTACAACCACTACGCCGTAGGCTGGGCGCACGCGATGTGCGCGCCATACCAGTGGACCAAGCAGATCGCGTCGCACTGGGGCGGCACCCGCAACGGCACGATAGTGTCCTGGCCGAACGGCTTCGAGGCACGCGGAGAGATCCGCCACCAGTTCCACCACGTCATCGACGTCGCGGCCACGGTCCTTGACGTCGCCGGGCTGCCGGAGCCTGACTTCGTCAACGGACTGCAGCAGATGCCGCTGCACGGCGTGAGCATGGCGTACTGCTTCGACGACGCGGACGCCGACGACCGGCACGTGACCCAGTACTTCGAGATGGCAGGCAACCGTGGCATATACCACCGCGGCTGGACCGCGGTGACCAAGCACCGCACCCCTTGGGTCGTCACCGGTCCCATGACTCCGTTCGACGACGACGTCTGGGAGCTCTACGACACCACCACGGACTGGACCCAGGCGCGAGACCTCGCCGCCGAGCAGCCCGAACGGCTCCGTCTGATGCAGCGGATGTTCCTGCTCGAGGCCTCGAAGTACGGCGTCTTCCCCCTTGACGACCGCGCCGTGGAACGGTTCGACGCCGGGCTCGCGGGACGACCGACCCTGATTCGGGGCACCTCGCAGAAGCTGTTCCCCGGTATGGGACGGCTGACCGAGAACACGGTGCTCAACCTGAAGAACAAGTCGCACAGCGTCAGCGCCGAGATCACCGTCCCCGAGGATGGCGCCGAGGGCGTGATCATCGCCCAGGGCGGCGCCTTCGCCGGGTGGTCGCTGTACCTGTACGAGGGGCGGCTGACGTATTGCTACAACCTCCTCGGCCTCGACCGCGCCAAGATCGCCGGCGACGCACCGGTGCCGTCCGGCACCCACCAGGTGCGTATGGAGTTCGGCTACGAAGGCGGTGGGCTGGGGCGCGGCGCGGACGTCGCTCTCTTCGTCGACGGCGAGCCGGCCGGTACCGGTCGGCTCAACGGCACGGTGCCGCTCATCTTCTCTGCCGACGAGACGTGCGACGTCGGCGCCGATACGGCCTCCCCGGTCAGCGACGACTACACGCCGGCGACGAGTCGGTTCACCGGGTCCATAGGCTGGGTGCAGCTCGACATCGGCGACGACGACAACGACCACCTCATCACCGCAGCCGACCGCTGGCGCGTCGCAATGGCGCGGCAGTAGTCGAGTTCTGCCACCGCAGGCCGCGCCCGATCGTCGGCCTGGCCGCAGGCGCTGCTCCTTGTCACCTGTGTCGCACCCGCTGTTCTCGCGTCACCCTGACCGATAGGGCGCTGCCCCGCCCAGACGTGCCGTTCTCGGTCGCTTCTACTGGACAGACCACAGGTCGCCGGCCCGATGCACCTGCCCAGGGCCTGGTGGGCGACATGGAGAGAGAACGGGACGCGAGGGTCGTCTCGTTGATCGCGGCTCTAGCCGAGGCGGCGGAGACGGAGGAGGACTTCTCGGATCTCGGGACAGGCGAGATCGAAGGCGTCCTCTGCCACGGCGGTGTCGGCGGACAGTTGATCGACGAGGTCGAGGTGGTCGCTCGGCGCTCTCCCGCCTTGGCCCGCACGCTCACGTGGAAATGGGTCGTTAGCGACATCGAACCAAGCCTCCGCGCTCGACTCCTGGCGCTGGGAGCTATCGAGGTGACCGCCGGTCAGGACGCCCCACCCGTGCGGAAGAAAGGCCGTCGGCCCAGCAGCGTTCGGGCACGAGACCGAAGCATGCCTAGGACAAGAAGTGCCGAACGCGCTCGGCGTCTGGCTAGGGTCAGCGCGTGTACCTGCCCCGGCACTTCGAGATGGGCGACCTCGACGCGGTCGCGTCGTTCGTCGACGCGGTCGGTGCGGCCGACCTCGTGACCGTCGGCACCGACCGCCGACCGGGATCGAGCCTCGTGCCGATCCTCTGGGACCGCCTCGACGTCGATCCCGACAGCGGTCGCTTGGGCACGCTCCTCGCGCACGTCGCCCGGACGAACGAGCAGTGGGACGGCGTCGTCTCGGGCCAACGCGTCCTGGCGATCGTGCACGGTCCGCAGGCCTACGTGTCGCCGTCCTGGTACGCCGCGAAGGCCGAGCACGGCCGCGTGGTGCCGACGTGGAACTACTCCGCGGTCCACCTCTCGGGCACGGTCGAGATGGTCGACGACGCCGAGCAGCTGCGCGAGCTCGTGGGCCGGCTCACCGACCGCCACGAGCTCGACCGGTCCGACCCGTGGTCGGTCGACGACGCGCCCGAGGCCTACGTCACCGGTCAGCTGAAGGCGATCCGCGGTGTCGTGATCACGCTGGACGCGGTGGAGGCCAAGGCCAAGCTGAGCCAGAACCGCAGCGTCGCGGACCGCGACGGCGTCGTCGCGGGACTGCTCGCCGACGGCGACCCGGACGGAGCACGCGTCGCCGACGCGATGGCCCGGCTCGACGCCGTCGACGACTAGTAGCGGCCGCCGGACGGGGCGGGGAGGCCGTCGAGGATCGCGAGGTCCTCGGCCGAGAGCACGAGGCCGGCGGCTGCCGCGTTCTCCTCGAGCCGGCCGACCCGCTTGGTGCCCGGGATCGGGATCACGTTCGGGCCCTGCGCGAGGTCCCACGCGAGGGCGACCTGCGCGGAGGTGGCGTCGTAGCGCGCCGCTACCGACGCGACGGCATCGACGATCGACTGGTTCTCGGCCATCGCCTGGGGCTCGAAGCGCGGCAGTCCGCCACGGAAGTCGTCGGACCCGAACTCGCGACCGCTCAGCGCGCCGGTCAGGAAGCCGCGGCCGAGCGGGGAGTAGGGCAGGAAGGCCACCCCGTGCTCGAGGCACCAGGGAAGCACGTCGGCTGTCCAGTCGCGGGTCCAGAGCGAGAGCTCGCTCTGCACGGTCGATACCGGGTGGATGGCGTGGCAGATCTCCAGCTGCTCGACCGTCACCTCCGAGAGTCCGATCGCCCGCGTCTTGCCCGCGGCGACCAGCTCTGCGAACGCTCCCCAGGTCTCCTCGACCGGCGTGGCCGGGTCGACGCGGTGCAGCTGGTAGAGATCGACGTGGTCCACGCCGAGGCGCTGCAGCGACGCGTCCATCGCGGAGCGGACGTAGGCGGGGGTGCCGTCGCGGCCGCCGGACGTGCTGCGCCCGGAGCCGGGGACGAGGCCGCACTTGGTGGCCAGGACCGCCTCGTCGCGGTGGCCGACGAGCGCGCGACCGACGAGCTCCTCGTTCGTGTACGGCCCGTAGAAGTCCGACGTGTCCAACAGGGTCACACCGATCTCGAGGGCGCGCCGGATCACCGCGACCGACTCGCTCTCGACGGACGTGCCGACGTCGTACGCATGGGTCATGCCCATGCAGCCGAGACCGACCGCCCCGACCTCGATGCCGCTGCTGCCCAGCACGCGTGACTCCATGGGGTGAGGCTATCGGCGAACCGGCGTCCGCTCGCGAGAGTCGCCGCCGTCGGCGTACTACGGTCACCCCATGACCCACGGGCTCGCGCTGCTGCCGTGGCCGGACTTCGCCGAGGTCCTGGGTCTCGCGGTCGAGGGGCTCGACGTCGCGGTCTACGACGGCAGCACCGACCCCGCGGTCGACGTGCTCGAGCGCGTGACCTTCTACGTGCCCCCGTACATGTCCTCCAGCCACACCCTCGAGCTGATGACCCGGATGCCCCGCCTGCGCGTGGTGCAGACCCTCACCGCGGGCGTCGACAGCGCATGGCCGTACCTGCCCGACGGCGTGACCCTGTGCAACGCCGCGGGGGTCCACGACGCGAGCACGTCCGAGCTCGCGGTCGGTCTCATCCTCGCCAGCCTGCGCGGCATCGACGAGTTCGCCCGGGCCCAGGCGACGGGGGAGTGGCGCTACGCGCGCCACGAGTCGCTGGCCGACAAGCGCGTCCTCGTCATCGGCGCCGGCCACGTGGGCGCGGCGCTGGCGCGGCGCCTCGAGCCCTTCGAGGTCGAGATCGTGCGGGTCGGCCGCACCCGTCGCACGCTCGACGACGCCACCCTCGTGCACGGCCGCGACGAGCTGCCGGACCTGTTGCCCGACGCCGACGTCGTCGTCCTCATCGTGCCGCAGACACCGGAGACGACCGGGATGGTCGACGCGGCGTTCCTCGCACGGATGCAGCAGGGCGCGCTGCTGGTCAACGTCGCGCGAGGCGCGGTCGTGGTCACCGACGACCTCGTCGACGCCGTACGCCGAGGGCACGTGCGCGCGGCGCTGGACGTCACCGACCCCGAGCCCCTCCCGCCCGACCACCCGCTGTGGACCCTGCCCGGCGTCCTGATCAGTCCCCACGTCGGCGGCTTCACCACCGCGTTCCTGCCCCGCGCGCACCGGCTCGTCGCCCACCAGCTGCGCCGCTGGCGGCTCGGAGACCCCCTCGACAACGTGATGGCCCCGCGGTGAGCGCGTCCGACCGGTCGGCAGTCCGGCAGCGCGCAGAGCCACCATCTCCCGACACGCGGCACTGGTTCGAGCGGCACGACGGGCCCATCGCGGCGGGGCTGGTGCTGGCTGTGGTCACGGTGGTCCTCACGTTGCGGACCGATGTGGTCTGGGACGATCCGGCAATCCTCGAACGTTACGCGGTGAACCTCGCGGGCGGCGACGGGTGGACCTTCAACCCGGGGCAAGTGACTCAGAACGCCGTCACGTCGCCCCTCACCGTCTTGGTCCTCGCCGCGCTCCTACGCGTGAGCACTGCGGTTGGCGGCCCGGGTGGAGTGGCTGTCGTCGGGCCCGCTACGGGACTGCTGTTCTGCGTGGCCACCTGGTGCGCAGCGTTCTTCACCTACCTGGCGCTGCGACGCATCGACCGTGAGATCGCCGGCCTCGCTGCCGCGATACTGATCGCGACGAGCCCCGTACTGATCTCGCTCCGCGGCATGGAGTCGGCGCTCTACCTCGCCCTGGTGGCGCTGGTCCTGTGGGCCATGGCAGGCGATCGCCCGCTGCTGCTGGGCACCGCGCTGGGCCTCTGCGTGCTGGTCCGCCCGGACAGCGTGGTCCTCGCCGCCGCCGTGGTGGGCTGGCTCATGCTGCGCTCGCGCCGGATCCCCGTCGTGACCGCAACCGTCCTGTCGGCCGTCGTGGTCGGCTGGCTCGTCGTGTCCAAGCTGGTCACGGGGACGTTTCTGCCCAGCACCCTGGATGCCAAGATCGCCCAGGCGCAGTCCGGCGCGTGGCCGACCGACTTCGCCACGCTGACGCACGTCATGCAGACGAGCCCGGCCCCGACCTGGACGCTCCTCATGCTGCCGCTGGTGCTGGGCGGAGCCTGGGTGGCGGTGCGGCAGGAGGTGGGCCTACTCGCCCCGTTGGCCGCCGCGGCGGCCGTGCACCTCGCGGTCTACGGAATGCTGCACGTCGCGGCGTACCCGTGGCACATGGTCCTGGAGTACTACCTCGCGATCGTGCTCGCGGGTGTCGCGGTGGGTGCGCTGTGGCCCAGGCTGCGGGAGCGACGATCCTTCCTCGCGCGGGCGCTGGTGATCGGCTATGTCGCGTGGCTGGTGGTCAGCGGATTCGGGGAGATCCAGAAGATGGAGCCGAACCGGTCCGAGATCCCGCTCGTGTCCGACTGGCTGGCCAGGAACACATCGCCGACCGCCGTCGTCGCCGCCGGTGAGGTCGGCAGTCTCGGGCTGCTGTCGGACCGGCGGATGGTCGACTACCTGGGGCTGCTGGACAGCAGGGCCAACGACCACCTGCGTCGTCAGGACTGGAACTGGTGGCTGGCGGCGTACCAGCCGGACTACTGGGTCACCTACCGCACCAACTCGTGGGCCCCCCTGACCCCGGTCTCGACGCTGCCCTGGTTCGGCGACGTGTTCCGCCCCGTCTACGAGACGCAGTACATGGTGGTCTATCAGCGCGTCGCCCCCGTCCCGTCGACGGCATGACCCGGTCGTCGGCCCGCTGAGCACCCGATGGACCCACCTCGTAGGCTCATCGCTGTGAGCAACGAGACGCCAGACATCAAGCCCCGGTCCCGCATGGTCACCGACGGTCTCGAGCGCGCCGCCGCACGCGGCATGCTCCGCGCCGTCGGGATGGGCGACGACGACTGGGTCAAGCCGCAGATCGGCGTGGCCTCGTCGTGGAACGAGATCACGCCCTGCAACCTCTCCCTCGACCGCCTCGCGAAGGCGGCGAAGACCGGCGTCCACGCGGCCGGCGGCTACCCGCTGGAGTTCGGCACGATCTCGGTGTCCGACGGCATCTCGATGGGCCACGTCGGCATGCACTACTCCCTGGTCAGCCGCGAGGTCATCGCCGACTCGGTCGAGACGGTGTTCGAGGCCGAGCGCCTCGACGGCGGCGTGCTCCTCGCCGGCTGCGACAAGAGCGAGCCCGCGATGCTCATGGCGGCCGCCCGCCTCGACATCGCCGCCGTCTTCCTCTACGCCGGGTCCATCCTCCCCGGCCGCGTGGGCGACAAGGACGTGACGATCATCGACGCGTTCGAGGCGGTCGGTGCCTGTGCGCGCGGTCTCATCACGCGCGCCGAGGTCGACGAGATCGAGCGCGCCATCTGTCCCGGCGAGGGCGCCTGCGGCGGCATGTACACGGCCAACACGATGGCCGCCGCGGCCGAGGCCATGGGCATGTCGCTGCCCGGCTCCGCCGCCCCGCCCGCGGTCGACCGTCGTCGCGACGGCTACGCCCGTCGCTCCGGCGAGGCGGTCGTCGAGCTGCTGCGCCGCGGCATCACCACGCGCGACATCATCACCCGCGAGTCGCTCGAGAACGCCATCGCCGTCGTCGTCGCCCTCGGCGGGTCGACCAACGCGGTCCTGCACCTGCTCGCGATCGCGCACGAGGCGCACGTGCACCTCGAGATCGAGGACTTCAACCGCATCGCCGACCGCGTGCCGCACCTCGCCAACGTCAAGCCGTTCGGCCAGTACGTCATGAGCGACGTCGACCGCATCGGTGGCGTGCCGGTCGTGATGAAGGCACTGCTCGACGCCGGTCTCCTGCACGGCGACTGCCTCACGGTCACCGGAAAGACCATGGCCGAGAACCTGGCGGACATCGACCCGCCGGACCCCGACGGCAAGATCCTGCGCGCGCTCTCCGACCCGATCCACGCGACCGGGGGCCTGTCGATCCTGCACGGGTCGCTGGCGCCCGAGGGAGCCGTCGTCAAGACCGCCGGATTCGACCGCACGGTCTTCGAGGGCAACGCCCGCGTGTTCGACGGCGAGGCCGGCGCGATGGAGGCCGTCGAGCAGGGCACGCTCGCCAAGGACGACGTCGTCGTCATCCGCTACGAGGGACCCAAGGGTGGCCCGGGCATGCGCGAGATGCTCGCCGTCACGGGCGCCATCAAGGGTGCGGGCCTCGGGAAGGACGTCCTGCTGCTCACCGACGGCCGCTTCTCCGGTGGCACGACCGGGCTCTGCGTGGGCCACGTCGCACCCGAGGCGGTCGACGGCGGACCCATCGCGTTCGTCCGCGACGGCGACCGGATCCGCCTCGACACCGAGACCCGCCGTCTCGACCTGCTGGTCGACGAGGCCGAGCTCGCGGCGCGGCGCCAGGGCTGGGCGCCGCCCGGGCCGAAGCACGTCCGCGGCGTGCTCGCGAAGTACGCCAAGCTCGTCGGTTCGGCTCGCTACGGCGCGGTCTGCGACTGAGCGACGCGCTCGCCTGAGCCGCACGGGTGGCTCCCGGGGGGAGCGGCTCAAGATCACGCCAGTTCCGCCGATGGCCCCGGAGTGAAGACCGCCCCGACCGTGCAGCGCGCCCGTCCGCGTGCCGGATCGTGGCGCCTGCTCGCGGCCACGCTCGTGGCCGTCGCCGTCGCGGCGCTCGTCGCGACCCCCGAGGTGTCCGACGCGGGCGCGCCGGCGCCGTTCGTCGCCCTGGGCGTGCTCTCGGCCGGCACGGCGGTGCTCCTCGTCGTCGCGGGGCTGCGCAGCACCGGTCGGGCCCGCACGGGCTGGCTCCTCCTCGCGGTCGCGGTCGCGATCACGGCGTACACCCACCCGGTGCTGGCGCTCGGTGGCCCGGAGACCGAGCAGCCGGGGCTGCGGCTCGCGTCGGGCGTCCTGGTGGCGACGGCGATCGTGGCGTTCGCGCCCGAGGGCCGCTCGGTGCGGCACTGGATGGTCCTCGGCCTCGACGGCTGGCTCGTGGGCGGCTCGCTGTTCGTCGGGCTGTGGCTGATCGGGGTGACCCCGAGCCGGCTCGAGTTCTCCCCGCACGGCCTGCTGGCCGAGAGCAGCTGGGTCCTCGTCGGGCTGGCCATGGCCAGCGTCGTGTTCGCGCTCGCCCGCCGGATGCCGCCGGGGGAGCGGGCCGGCGGGATCGCCCTGTCCGTCGCCGCCGCGCTCGCGGCCAACGGCGACCTCTACCGCGCCTTCTTCACGACCGCCGGCTGGACCGCCGGCGGACGGGCCGCCTTCCTCGCCTCCTGGGCCGCCGCGACGGTCATGCTCGCGGCGACGCCGTGGCTCAGCCGCGACCCCTTCGCCGGCGTGCCCGACGACCGGCACGACCGCAGCGCCGTCCGCCTCGCCTACGTCGCTGCCTGCGTGGCGGTCACCGCGAGCGTGGTGGCCTGGATCTTCGGTCGGCCGCCCGACCTCATGCTCGGCCTCGTCGCCGTGAGCCTGCTCATGTCCGTCGTGGCCAGCCAGACGCTGCTCGCGGGCGAGAACGCCCGCCTCGTCGAGCAGATCTCCCGCGACGCCGACCTCTTCCGCGACCGCGCGACGCGCGACGCGCTCACCGGCCTGCCGAACCGCGGCGAGTTCACCGGTCGGGTGGAGCGCGCCCTCACCGTGCTGGGCCGGGGCCGCGTCGCGGTGCTGTTCATCGACCTCGACGGCTTCAAGGACGTCAACGACTCCTTCGGCCACGCGATCGGCGACGAGCTGCTGGTCGAGGCCGCCGGGCGCCTCGCGGAGGAGGTCCGCGAGACCGACGTGGTCGGCCGCTTCGGCGGCGACGAGTTCGTGGCGCTGCTGGCCGACTGCTCGGACGAGACGGCCCTCGAGATCGCCGAGCGGCTGCGTGCGGCGCTCTCGCAGCCCTATCGCATCGGGCACCGCGACGTTGTGGTGTCGGCGAGCATCGGGCTCGCGCGACCGGAGACGGGCGACGACGCCGACTCGGCGCTGCGCAACGCCGACCTCGCGCTCTACCGCGCCAAGGAGGCCGGGCGCGACCGTGTGTCGGTCTACGAGCCGACCATGCACAGCACGGTGCTCCGCCGGCTGGACCTCGCGTCGAAGCTGCGCAGCGCGCTCGCGCACGACGCGCTGACGCTGGCCTACCAGCCGATCGTCGACCTCCGCACCGGCACGGTCTACGCGATGGAGGCGCTGCTGCGCTTCGGCGACTCCGAGCTCGCGGGCTGGGACGTCACCGAGGTCATCGAGGCGGCCGAGGAGAGCGGTCTCGTCGTACCCGTCGGCGGCTGGGTGCTCGACGCCGCCGTGAGCACGCTCTCGACCTGGATCCAGGCGGGCTACGACGTCCGCATGTCCGTCAACGTGTCGGCCCGGCAGGTCGAGGCCGAGCTGTTCGTGCGCCAGGTGCAGAACACGCTCGTCTACCACGGCGTGCCCGCATCGGCACTGGTCCTCGAGATCACCGAGCACCAGCTCGTCCGCGACGTGGAGTCCTCGCACCAGGAGCTCGCGAGGCTGCGCGCCCTCGGCGTCCGCATCTCGCTCGACGACTTCGGCACCGGCTACTCCTCGCTGGCCTACCTCCCGCGGCTCCCGCTCGACAGCCTGAAGATCGACCGCAGCCTGGTGAGCCGGGTCGGCGGACCGCGCGACACGGTGCCGAGCGTGCTGCGCCTCGGTCGCGACCTGTCGCTCAGCGTCGTGGCCGAGGGCGTCGAGACGGTCGAGCAGCTCGTCCTCCTGCGGGCCGCCGGAGCCACGCTCGGGCAGGGCCACCTGTTCGCCCCGGCGCTCCCGCTCGAGGAGGCCACCGAGGTCGTGGCCCGCGGGCGGGTGGACCTGCCCGTCGAGGTGGTCTCGCAGGGCAGGACGTTCGTCTCGGATGACGAGACGCCGCGTGTCACGGCTTGACACCCGTCCGGCGTAGCGCGACGGTTAGCGGGTGTTCCGATCCAGCATTCTCGTAGTTCGCAGGCGCGCAGCCTGACGAACTCCTGTCGTCTGCGCGCACCCCTCGAAGCCCTGCTGGGCCGAGGGGTTTTTCGTTGCCCGACCCGCACGCCGCCCCACCCATCCGACCCGAGACCCGCGAGGACCGCATGACCGAATCGATGACCGGAGCCCAGAGCCTCGTCCGCTCGCTGGAGCACGCCGGGGTCGACGTCCTCTTCGGGATCCCCGGAGGTGCGATCCTCCCCGCGTACGACCCGCTCATGGACTCCACGAAGGTGCGCCACATCCTCGTGCGCCACGAGCAGGGCGCCGGCCACGCCGCCGAGGGCTACGCCCAGGCGACCGGCCGGGTCGGTGTCTGCATGGCGACCTCGGGACCGGGTGCCACCAACCTCGTGACGCCGATCGCCGACGCCTACATGGACTCGGTGCCGATCGTCGCGATCACCGGCCAGGTGCCCAGCGCCTCGATCGGGACCGACGCCTTCCAGGAGGCGGACATCCGCGGCATCACCATGCCGATCACGAAGCACAACTTCCTCATCACGAACCCGGCGGAGATCCCGCGGGCCGTGGCGGAGGCGTTCCACATCGCCGGCACGGGCCGACCCGGGCCCGTGCTCGTCGACATCGCGAAGGACGCGCTGCAGGCGATGACCACCTTCGAGTGGCCGGGACAGATCGACCTCCCCGGCTACCGCCCGGTGACCCGTCCGCACGCCAAGCAGGTGCGCGAGGCCGCACGGATGATGATCGAGGCCAAGCGTCCGGTGCTCTACGTGGGCGGCGGCATCATCAAGTCCCGCGCGAGCGCCGAGCTGCTGCGCCTCGCCGAGCTCACCGGCATCCCGGTGACCACCACCCTCATGGCGCGCGGCGCGTTCCCCGACAGCCACCCGCTGCACCTCGGCATGCCGGGCATGCACGGCTCGGTCTCGGCCGTCGGCGCCCTGCAGAAGAGCGACCTCATCATCGCCCTCGGCGCGCGCTTCGACGACCGCGTCACCGGCCGCCTCGACTCGTTCGCGCCGGACGCGCTGATCATCCACGCCGACATCGACCCCGCGGAGATCTCCAAGAACCGCGTCGCCGACGTCCCGATCGTGGGCGACGCGCGCGAGGTGATCATCGACCTCGTGGCCGCGCTCCAGGCGGAGCAGGAGGCCGGTCACGCGGGCGACTACGCCGAGTGGGTCAGCCTGCTCGACCACATGAAGGCGACGTATCCGGTTGGCTACACCGTCCCGTCGGACGGTTCACTGTCGCCGCAGTACGTCATCGAGCGGCTCGGCCTCATCGCCGGCCCGGAGGCGATCTACGCCTCCGGCGTGGGGCAGCACCAGATGTGGGCGGCGCAGTTCATCAACTACGAGATCCCCGGCACGTGGCTCAACTCCGGCGGCGCGGGGACGATGGGCTACGCCGTGCCCGCGGCGATGGGCGCCAAGGTCGGGCGCCCCGACACTACGGTGTGGGCCATCGACGGCGACGGCTGCTTCCAGATGACCAACCAGGAGCTCGTCACCTGCGCGATCAACGACATCCCGATCAAGGTGGCGCTCATCAACAACTCGTCGCTGGGCATGGTGCGCCAGTGGCAGACGCTGTTCTACGAGTCGCGCTACTCCAACACCGACCTGCACAGCCACCGCATCCCCGACTTCGTGAAGCTCGCGGACGCCTACGGCTGCCACGGCCTGCGGTGCGAGAGCCCCGACGACGTCGACGCGACGATCGAGAAGGCGATGGGCATGAACGACGCGCCGCTCGTCATCGACTTCGTCGTCAACAAGGACGCCATGGTGTGGCCGATGGTGGCCGCCGGCACGAGCAACGACGACATCAAGGTCGCGCGCGACCTTGCCCCCCGTTGGGACCGCGAGGAGTGAGGAACGACATGAGCAGCCGCCACACCCTGTCCGTGCTGGTCGAGGACCAGCCCGGTGTCCTCGCCCGCATCTCCGCGCTGTTCTCGCGGCGCGGGTTCAACATCGACTCCCTCGCGGTCGGCCCGACCGAGATCCCCGGCATCTCACGCATGACCATCGTGGTCAACGTCGACGAGCTCCCGCTCGAGCAGGTGACGAAGCAGCTCAACAAGCTGGTCAACGTGCTCAAGATCGTCGAGCTCGACCAGGACGCCGCGGTGCAGCGCGAGCTGCTGCTGGTCAAGGTGCGCGCCGACATGGAGAACCGCTCGCACGTGCTCGAGACCGTTCAGCTCTTCCGCGCCAAGGTCGTCGACGTCGCCACCGACACCGTCACGGTCGAGGCGACCGGCAGCCGGGACAAGCTCGAGGCGCTGCTGCGCGTGCTCGAGCCGTTCGGCATCAAGGAGCTCGTGCAGTCGGGGATGGTCGCGGTGGGCCGTGGTCCCCGCTCGATCTCCGACCGCAGCCTTCGCCCGGCCGCCGACCGTCCGGCGTAACCGACGCTCGACCCGCACGCCCCGCCCCGCCCTCGGACGCGATCCCGCGCCCTGTCAGACTTCACGCACCCCCGCATCACAAGGAGAAGCCCCCGTGGCCGAGCTGTTCTACGACGACGACGCCGACCTCTCGATCATCGCCGGCAAGAAGGTGGCGGTCATCGGGTACGGCTCCCAGGGCCACGCCCACAGCCTCAACCTGCGCGACTCGGGCGTCGACGTCCGCGTCGGCCTGCTCGAGGGCAGCGCCTCGCGCGCGAAGGCCGAGGCCGAGGGCCTCCGCGTCCTCACGCCCGACGCCGCCGCGGCCGAGGCCGACGTCATCATGATCCTGGCGCCGGACCACAAGCAGCGCGCGCTCTACACCGAGTTCATCGAGCCGCACCTGACCGCCGGCAAGGCGCTGTTCTTCGGCCACGGCTTCAACATCCGCTTCGGCTACATCAAGCCGCCGGCCGACGTCGACGTGATCATGGTCGCCCCGAAGGGGCCCGGTCACCTCGTGCGCCGCGAGTACTCCGCGGGCCGCGGCGTGCCCGTCATCGTCGCCGTCGAGCAGGACGCGACCGGCACGGCGTGGGCGCTCGCGCTGTCCTACGCCCGCGCGATCGGCGGCCTGCGTGCCGGCGGCATCAAGACCACGTTCACCGAGGAGACCGAGACCGACCTCTTCGGCGAGCAGGCGGTGCTCTGCGGCGGCGCGTCGCAGCTGGTGATGTACGGCTTCGAGGTCCTCACCGAGGCCGGCTACCAGCCCGAGGTGGCCTACTTCGAGTGCCTGCACGAGCTCAAGCTCATCGTCGACCTGATGTACGAGGGCGGCATCGCCAAGCAGCGCTGGTCGGTCTCCGACACCGCGGAGTACGGCGACTACGTCTCCGGCCCGCGCGTGATCGACGCGCACGTGAAGGAGAACATGCAGGCGGTCCTCGCCGACATCCGGTCCGGCGCCTTCGCCGCGCGCTTCATCGCCGACCAGGACGCCGGCGCCCCTGAGTTCACGGCCTTGCGCGCGAAGGGCGAGGCCCACCCGATCGAGGCGGTCGGCCGCGAGCTGCGCGGCATGATGAGCTGGGTCAAGAGCGGCGACGACGACTACACCGAAGGCACCGCCACCCGCTAACCCGCACTCGCACGACGAGCTCCCGCGACCCCCAGCCGGACGGTCGCGGGAGCTCGCCGCATCCCAGCACTTTCTGACCTCTAAGGATGATCAGCGCCCTTCAAGGGCACTTTCGCGTCCGGAGGTCGTGATCTTGGTGGCGGCTCGTGGCGCTCAGAAGGCGAGCGTGCCGGCGTCGTCGAACGCGGCGGGGCGCACCTCGTCGACGAGCGCGACCGGCAGCGCGGCGTACAGGTGTGGGAACAGCTCGCCGCTGCCGGCGTCCTCGAACCGGATCGGTACGCCGCCGGCCTCGAGCACCTCTGTCCTCATCACCAGCACGACGAGCGGGTCCGTCACGGCGGCGTAGAAGCGCGACGCCGTGGGCTGCACCTGCTCGGGCGTGGAGGCGTGGATGAAGCCCTCCTGCTCGATCGTGTCGCCGAGGGTGGAGACGCGGTACTCGCCCGCGTCGATGGCGTCGACCCAGTCGGCCGCGGTCGCGATGTGGAGGATCTGCACGCGGCGGAGTCTGTCAGCCCGTCTGCGATGAAGGCCCTGCCTGTTGCGCTCTTAGCAACGAAGGCCACCTTCAGTGGCTCCGGCGCCGGGCTGGGAGTCCAGCATCCGGACCTCGTGAAGGCGTTCACAAGGGGGTCGGTAAACTCGCCTCACCGCCATCCGACGTCGAGCCCCAAGGTGCCCACGTGAGCAAGCCGGTCGTTCTCATCGCCGAAGAGCTGTCCCCCGCCACGGTCGAGGCCCTCGGCCCCGACTTCGAGATCCGTCACGTCGACGGTGCGGACCGTGCCGCTCTGCTGCCGGCCATCGCGGACGTCGACGCGATCCTCGTGCGCTCGGCCACCAAGGTCGACGCCGAGGCCATCGCCGCGGCCAAGAAGCTCAAGGTCGTCGCCCGCGCCGGCGTAGGTCTCGACAACGTCGACGTCAAGGCGGCCACGCAGGCCGGCGTCATGGTCGTCAACGCCCCGACCTCCAACATCGTCAGCGCCGCGGAGCTCGCCGTGGCCCTTCTGCTGGCCTGCGCGCGCAACATCGCGCCCGCGAGCAACGCCCTCAAGGCCGGACAGTGGAAGCGCTCGAAGTACTCCGGCGTGGAGCTCACCGACAAGACCGTCGGCATCGTCGGCCTCGGGCGCATCGGACTCCTCGTCGCGCAGCGGCTCTCGGCCTTCGGCGTGAAGCTCGTGGCCTACGACCCCTACGTCCAGCCCGCGCGCGCCGCGCAGCTCGGCATCCGGATGCTGCCGCTCGACGACCTGCTCGCCGAGTCCGACTTCATCACGGTGCACCTGCCGAAGACGCCCGACACGATCGGCCTCATCGGCGAGGAGGCCCTGCGCAAGGTCAAGCCGTCCGTGCGCATCGTCAACGCCGCGCGCGGAGGCATCGTCGACGAGCACGCGCTCTACGTCGCTCTCAAGGAGGGTCGTGTCGCGGGCGCGGGCATCGACGTCTATGCGACCGAGCCGTGCACCGACTCGCCGCTGTTCGAGTTCGAGTCCGTCGTCGTGACGCCGCACCTCGGTGCCTCCACCGACGAGGCGCAGGAGAAGGCCGGCATCGCGGTCGCCCGCTCGGTGCGTCTCGCGCTGGCCGGCGAGCTCGTGCCCGACGCCGTCAACGTGCAGGGCGGCTCCATCGCCGAGGCCGTGCGTCCGGGCATCGCGCTGGCGGAGAACCTCGGCCGGGTGGCGGGCTCGCTCGCGACCGCGCCGCTCGAGGCCGTCGAGGTGGAGGTGCTCGGCGAGGTCGCGTCCAACGACGTCAAGATCCTCGAGCTCTCGGCGCTCAAGGGCGTGTTCTCGGTGCTCGTGACCGACCCGGTCTCCTACGTCAACGCGCCCGTCCTCGCGAAGGAGCGCGGCGTGACGGTGTCGCTCACGACCGGGACCGAGAGCGCGAGCTGGCGCAACACGGTCCGCGTGCGCCTGTCGCTCACCGACGGCCAGACCGTCGTCGTGGGAGGCACGGTCACCGGTCCGCGCAACATCCAGCGGCTGATCGAGATCGACGGCTTCGACATCGACGTCCCGGTCAGCGAGCACCTGGCCTTCCTGCGCTACACCGACCGCCCCGGCGTCGTCGGCAACGCCGGTCGGCTGCTCGGCGAGGCCGACATCAACATCGGCGGCATGCAGGTCAGCCGCGACGAGGCCGGCGGCCAGGCGCTCATCGCGCTCACCGTCGACTCGGCCATCCCGACCGACGTCCTGGTGCGGATCGCGGCCGAGGTCGGTGCCGCCTCCGCCCGCAGCGTCGACCTCGAGCTCTAGCCCGGAGCACCGGTCCTGGAGTCCGCTGACCGCGTAACTCCTCGACCGACGGGCGACGGCGTACGACGCTGACCGCATGAGACTCCTCGTGCTCGGTGGAACGCAGTTCGTGGGCCACGCGGCCGTCGCCGAGGGCCTGGCTCGCGGCTGGGACGTCACGGTCGCCAACCGCGGCCTCAGCGGACCGGCACCGGCGGGATCCCGCGCCGTCGCGCTCGACCGCACCCAGCCGGGGGCGTTCGACGCGCTCGCGGAGGAGCGCTTCGACGTCGTGCTCGACACGTGGTCGCAGGCGCCGAGGGTGGTGCGCGACGCCGCGCGGGCGCTCGCGCCGGCGTCCGACCGCTGGGTCTACGTCTCGAGCCGGTCGGTCTACTCCTGGCCCATCCCGCAGCACGGCGACGAGACGGCGGCGGTGGTCGAGGCCGACCCCGACGCCGACGCGACCGACTACGCCGCTGACAAGCGCGGAGCCGAGCTGGCTCTCGAGCGCGAGCTCGGCGTCGAGCGCGTGGTCCACGTGCGGGCCGGCCTGATCCTCGGGCCGCGGGAGAACGTGGGCCGGCTCCCGTGGTGGCTGCGCCGGATCGCCCGGGGCGGCGACGTGCTCGCGCCCGGACCGGAGGACCTCGGCATCCAGTACGTGGACGCTCGCGACCTCGCCCGCCTCGCGCTCGACGCCGGTGCGGCCGGCCGCAGCGGCCCGGTCGACACCGTGTCGCCGGCGGGCGGCGCGACGATGGGCGAGCTGCTGCGCGCGTGCGTCGACGTCACCGGGGCCTCCGCCCGACTGGTCTGGACCCCGCCGGAGTTCGTGCTGGGCCAGGGCATCGAGCCGTGGGGAGAGCTTCCGGTCTGGATGCCGCCCGAGGACATCGAGCTCTACGCCCTGCACACGAGCGACGTGCGCCGCGCCCTCGACTGGGGCCTGCGCATCCGCCCGCTGCACGAGACGGTCGCCGACACCTGGGCGTGGGTGCGCTCGGTCGACGGGTCCGGCGACGTACCGCAGCCGCGGCCGGGCATCGGCCTGGACCCGGACAAGGAGGCGACCGCCCTCGAGCGCTGGCGCGCTCGGCCCGGGAGCGCTCAGCCCGGGAGCGAGTAGGCCAGGGTGAGCACCGCGCCGTCGGCGGTGTGCTCGATCGTGCCGCTACCCGACAGCCCGACGAGCCCGTCGGTGCCCGACCCGGCGACCACCTCGAGGGCGAGGCTCGGGACTCCGGCCACGACGACCCCGACGTGCTGCAGCGCGAACGCGCCCGGCACGCCGTCCAGCGAGCCCTCGACGCGCTCGAGCGCGACGTAGCACAGCGGCCCGGTGCCGCCGACGGCGGAGACCATCTGCACGACGCTGGTCCCGACGAGTGACGGGCCGGCGAACACCTTGTCGAACGTCGTGACCCCGACCACCGGGACGTCGGTGTCGGCCGGCGAGGAGGACGGCCGGGGGGTGATGGCGAACGGGGCGCGGATCGTCAGCATGCGCCGACCGTAGTGCCCGGCGCCGACGACCGGGAGGATACGACGACGGCCGCCCACCACGAGGTGGACGGCCGTCGGCGGGGCCGGGATCACACCGCGTCGTCGCGCTCCGCGCGGTTGACGGCACTGATGACGGCCTTGAGCGAGGACGTCACGATCGACGGGTCGATGCCGACGCCCCACAGGACGCGACCGCCCACCGCGCACTCGAGGTAGGACGCCGCGACGGCGTCGCCGCCGGACGACATGGCGTGCTCGTTGTAGTCGAGCACGCGCACGTCGACGCCGTAGACCGCGAGGGCGTCGCAGAACGCGGCGATCGGGCCGTTGCCCACGCCGCCGATCTCGACCTCGCGGTGGCCGTCGGTGAGGACGACCCGGACGTTGGTCTGGCCGTCGACGGACGAGTCCTGCGCGATGGCGCGCAGGGCGAACCGACCCCAGGGAGCGGCCGGGTTCGGGAGGTACTCGTCCTGGAAGTAGTCCCACATCGCCGACGGCGAGACCTCGCCGCCCTCGCTGTCCGTGACGCGCTGGACCACGGCGCTGAACTCGATCTGCAGACGGCGCGGGAGCTCGAGCTTGTGCTCGGACTTCATGATGTAGGCGACGCCGCCCTTGCCCGACTGCGAGTTGACCCGGATGACCGCCTCATAGGTGCGGCCGACGTCCTTCGGGTCGATCGGCAGGTAGGGGACCTCCCAGCGGAAGTCGTCGATGCCCACGCCTGCGGCGTCGGCGTCGCGCTGCATCTGGGCGAGGCCCTTGTTGATCGCGTCCTGGTGCGAGCCGGAGAACGCGGTGAAGACCAGGTCGCCGCCGTAGGGGTGGCGCTCGTTGACCGGCAGCTGGTTGCAGTACTCCACCGTGCGGCGGATCTCGTCGATGTCGCGGAAGTCGATCTGCGGGTCGATGCCCTGGCTCATCAGGTTCATGCCCAGCGTGACGAGGCAGACGTTGCCCGTGCGCTCGCCGTTGCCGAACAGGCAGCCCTCGATCCGGTCCGCCCCGGCCATGAAGCCCAGCTCCGCAGCCGCGACGCCGGTGCCCCGGTCGTTGTGCGGGTGCAGCGACAGGACGAGCGAGTCGCGACGCGCGAGGTTGCGGTGCATCCACTCGATCGCGTCGGCGTAGACGTTGGGCGTCGCCATCTCGACCGTCGCCGGCAGGTTGACGATCGCCTTGCGGTCCGGCGTCGGCTCCCACACGTCGAACACCGCGTTGCAGACCTCGACGGCGTACTCGAGCTCGGTGCCGGTGAAGGACTCGGGGGAGTACTCGAAGTAGATCTCGGTGCCGACCAGGTTCTCGGCGTACTTGCGGACCAGCTGCGCGCCGTGGACCGCGATGTCCTTGATGCCGTCGCGGTCGAGGCCGAAGACCACTCGGCGCTGCAGCGTCGACGTGGAGTTGTAGACGTGCACGATCGCCTGCTTGGCGCCGGCCAGCGCCTCGTACGTGCGCTCGATCAGGGGCTCGCGCGCCTGCGTCAGCACCTGGATCACGACGTCGTCAGGGATGTGGTCGCCCTCGATGAGCTGGCGCAAGAAGTCGAAGTCGGTCTGCGACGCCGACGGGAAGCCGACCTCGATCTCCTTGTAGCCCATCGCGACGAGCTGCTGGAACATCCGCATCTTGCGGGCCGGCGTCATCGGGTCGATGAGCGCCTGGTTGCCGTCGCGCAGGTCGACCGCGCACCAGCGCGGCGCCGTCGTGATGACGTGGCCCGGCCAGGTGCGGTCGGGCAGGTCGACCGGGGTGAAGGGGGTGTAGCGGCGCCAGGCCATGGGGGAGGGCTGCTGGGCGTTGCGCACGTCGTAGGACGCGGAGTAGTCGTTGGTGCTGGTCACGGGATGTCCTCGCAGAGTCGGTGGGTGGTGGCCGGGATCGGGTCGATCGACCGGCGTGCCAGCACCCCGCAGCGAGGAGGCCGGTCTAGGCCTCGCTGCGGCCGCTAAGGAGGAGCGCCACGTGAGTCATCCCGAGGAGGGTAGCAGTGCCGCGCTCAATGTCGACTCTTGTCCTGATCACGTGTCCCGCATCGTGGGACGGGAGTGTCGGATGGTGGGACGCAGCCGTACGCTGCGACGCATGTCGACGACCTACCGCCTCGCAGTCATCCCCGGCGACGGGATCGGGACCGAGGTCGTGGCCGAGGGCCTCAAGGTCCTCGACGTCGCGGCCGCGCGCCACGGGATCTCCTTCGACCGCGTCGAGTACGACCTCGGCGCGCGTCGCTACCACGCCACGGGCGAGGTGCTGCCCGACTCGGTGCTCGCCGAGCTCGACGCGGCCGACGCGATCCTGCTCGGCGCCGTGGGCGACCCGACCGTGCCGCCGGGCGTGCTCGAGCGCGGCCTGCTGCTGCGCCTGCGCTTCGCGCTCGACCACCACGTGAACCTGCGTCCGGTGAGGCTCTACCCCGGTGTCGCGACCCCGCTCGCGGGCAAGGGTCCGGAGCACATCGACATGGTCGTCTGCCGCGAGGGCACCGAGGGTCCGTACGCCGGGGCCGGCGGTGTGCTCCGCGTAGGCACCCCGCACGAGGTGGCCACCGAGGAGAGCATCAACACGGCCTACGGCGTCGAGCGCATCGTGCGCGACGCGTTCGCCCGCGCCACGCGCCGTCGCAACAAGGTGACCCTGGTGCACAAGACCAACGTGCTCGTGCACTCGGGCAGCCTGTGGAAGCGCACGTTCGACGCCGTGGCCGCGGAGTTCCCGCAGGTCGAGACCGACTACTGCCACATCGACGCCGCGACGATGTTCTTCATCACGAACCCGGAGCGATTCGACGTCGTCGTCACCGACAACCTCTTCGGCGACATCATCACCGACATCGGGGCGGCCATCGCCGGCGGCATCGGCCTCGCGGCGAGCGGCAACCTCGACCCGAGCCGGGCCCACCCGAGCATGTTCGAGCCGGTCCACGGCTCGGCGCCCGACATCGCCGGTCAGGGCAAGGCCGACCCCACCGCCACGGTGATGTCGGTCGCGATGCTGCTCGACCACCTGGGCGAGGAGAAGGCTGCGGCCGAGGTCGAGGCGGCCGTGGCCGCCGACCTCGTGACGCGCGGCTCGGCCGTGCGCTCGACCTCGGAGATCGGCGACGCGCTCGCGGAGCGAGTAACCGGCTGATCCGGCCCGCTCACGCGCGCTGGATCAGGCCTCGCCCTCATCCGACCGCCCCGAGAGGTAGTTTCAGCCCATGTCCACGACGACCATCCCGCGCACGCCCACGGCCACCCCGCGCACCGCCGCCGAGATCGCGGCGATCCACGAGAACCCCGGGTTCGGCAAGCACTTCACCGACCACATGGTCACGATCCGCTGGACCGAGGACCTCGGGTGGCACGACGCGGCCCTCGTGCCGTACGCGCCGATCCCGTTCGACCCGGCCACCAACGTCCTGCACTACGGACAGGCGATCTTCGAGGGCCTCAAGGCCTACCGCCAGGCCGACGGCTCGATCGCGACGTTCCGCCCCGAGGAGAACGCCCGGCGCTTCCAGCGCTCGGCGGTGCGCCTCGCGATGCCGGAGCTGCCCGAGGAGCTCTTCCTGGCCTCGATCGAGGCGCTCGTCGACCAGGACCGGGCCTACGTCCCGTCCGACGCCGAGGAGTCGCTCTACCTGCGCCCGTTCATGTTCTCGATGGAGGTCGGGCTCGGGGTCCGACCGGCGAACGAGTACCTCTACGTGCTCATCGCCTCGCCGGTCGGCGCCTACTTCAAGGGTGGCGTGAGGCCGGTCTCGGTGTGGCTGTCGACCGAGTACGTCCGCGCCGCACCTGGCGGCACCGGCGAGGCCAAGTTCGCGGGCAACTACGCCGCCTCGCTCATCGCCCAGGCCCAGGCCGCCGAGAAGGGCTGCGACCAGGTGGTGTGGCTCGACGCGGGGGAGCACCGCTGGGTCGAGGAGATGGGTGGCATGAACCTGTTCTTCGTCTATGGCAGCGGTGCGAGCGCCCGCATCGTCACGCCGGAGCTGTCCGGCAGCCTGCTCGCCGGGGTCACGCGCGACTCCCTGCTGTCGGTGGCCAAGGACCTCGGCTACGGCGCCGACGAGGGCCGCATCAACATCGACGAGTGGCGCGAGGGCAACGCCTCGGGCGAGATCACCGAGGTCTTCGCGTGCGGCACCGCGGCGGTCATCACCCCGGTCGGCACGGTGAAGAGCGCGGAGCACTCCTGGACGGTCGCCGACGGTGGTCCGGGCGAGGTCACCATGCGCCTGCGCGAAGCGCTGCTCGACATCCAGACCGGTCACGCCGAGGACGCCCACAACTGGATGCACACGCTCGTCGCCGCTCCCTGACGAGTGCTACGGCGACGACGCGGGCGCTGTCGCCGTCGGCTCGGTGGAGCTGGGTTGAGCCGACGTCGGCGTCACCGACGGTTCCGGTGGCGTCGACGATGTGGTCGGCGCCGGACTGCTCGATGTGGCCGACGTCGACGCCGTCGGGGACGTCGGGCTCGTCGGCGTACGGCTCGTCGTGCTGCTGTGCGTGGAGCCCGATGTCGGCGGGCGGTACTGCCCGGACACGGGGCCCCAGAAGGCGCTCTGCGGGAGGTACTGACGCTTCGCGCGCGGTGCCGCGGGGTCGAGAGCGCTGCAGGCCCTGGCCGCGTCGGCGAACGCCTTCGCGCGCTCCTCCGAGCCGATCTGGTTGGGGTGGATGCCGTCGCCCGACATCCAGTCGGGGTGCGCGGCCACGAGGGCGGTCCACCGGAGCAGGCGCACGTTGCTGCGCCCCGACACGGCGCGGTCGAGCGCTGCGTTCATCATCGTCTGGGAGTCGCCGACCGTGTCCGGGCGCACGACGTCGACCCACACGACGCAGCGGCTCGGACCGAGGTCGTCGAGGATCTTGCGCGCCGACTCCTCCAGCACGTTGGCGACCGGGTCGTTGGTCCCGGAGCTCACGATCACGAGCTTCGGCACGGCGGTGAGCGACTCGAGCTTCTTGCGCGTCGCGGGGGTCGAGCGGCCGACCTCGGCCTGGTAGGAGACGTAGCGGTCCGGCAGGAGATCGGCGAGCCACGGGTAGACGGTGAGGCCGAGGGAGTCGCCGAGAACCAGCGTGTCCTCCGACGGTGCGAGCGGCGGCGGCGTCGCCGTGTCCGTGGCGTCGGCCGGCTCGGCGGCACCAGGTGTGAGCCCGACACCGACCGGGGCGGACGTCGTCGCTCCAGGCGTCGCCGCAGCGGCCGGGTCGGTGCCGGCCCGCGACAGCGCCACGGCACCGACGGTCCCGAGCACGAGGACGCCCACGGCCACACCGGCCACGGCGACCACGCCGCGGTGTCGCCCGGTCGTCGGGGCAGGCACGACGTGGTGCCCGGGGGGCGAGACGGCCGGGCCGGGAACGCCCGCGTGGGGGTGGGGTCCGGCGACGACGGGCTGCGGCGCGGTGATGTCGTCAGGGTGCACGCCCTCGCGTGCCGACCAGCCCTCGGGGCCGTCGGCGCCCGGAGTCCCCGTCACGTCCACCCGCCGAGCCTACGTCGGACCCGAGGGCGACCGGAGATGTGGCGTCCGTCTCGCGGGAGGGGGCTGTCCCGCCGCCCGAGGGGTGTGGCACCCTTGCGTGGTGACCCACCTGGTGATCATTACCTAGCGCGTCCGCGACCCCGTCGCCGACGCGCAGCCTCTCGCACCCGTGCGGGGGGCTTTTTCGTTGCCCGGCACGGCTCCACCTGCCCGATCCGCCCGCTCCGCGCCCCACCCGACCCGAGGACCTCAGATGACCACCGACGCCTTCCACGTCTACGACACGACGCTGCGCGACGGAGCCCAGCGCGAGGGCATCTCCTACTCCGTGAACGACAAGCTCGTCGTGGCACGGCTGCTCGACGAGCTCGGCGTGGGCTTCATCGAGGGTGGCTGGCCCGGCGCGATGCCCAAGGACACCGAGTTCTTCGAGCGTGCCAAGACCGAGCTCGATCTCACGCACGCCGAGCTCGTTGCGTTCGGCGCGACCCGCAAGGCCGGGGTCGCGGTCGAGGACGACGCTCAGGTGAAGGCACTGCTCGACTCGGGTGCGCCGGTGATCACGCTCGTCGCGAAGTCCGACGTGCGCCATGTCGCCGAGGCGCTGCGCACCACGCCGGAGGAGAACCTCGCGATGGTGCGCGACACCGTCGCCTATCTCGTCGGCCAGGGCCGCCGCGTGTTCGTCGACTGCGAGCACTTCTTCGACGGCTACACCCACGACCCGGACTACGGCGTCGCCCTGCTCAAGGTCGCGGCCGAGGCGGGCATGTCGGTCGGCGTCCTGTGCGACACGAACGGCGGCACGCTCCCGAGCCGCATCGGACGCGTCGTAGCCGATGTCCTCGATCGGTCGGGCGTGCGCCTTGGCATCCACTGCCAGGACGACACCGCGTGCGCCGTCGCCAACACGATCGCCGCCGTCGAGTCCGGTGCGACCCACGTGCAGTGCACCGCCAACGGCTACGGCGAGCGCACCGGCAACGCCGACCTGTTCGCCGTCGTCGGCAACCTCGAGATGAAGCTCGACATGCGGGTGCTGCCCGAGGGCAAGCTGACGGAGATGGTGCGCGTGTCCCACGCGCTCGCCGACATGGCGAACCTCCCGCCCAACACCCACCAGGCCTACGTCGGAGTCTCGGCCTTCGCCCACAAGGCGGGCCTGCACGCGAGCGCCCTCAAGGTCAACGCCGAGCTCTACAACCACATGGACCCCGAGCTCGTCGGCAACGACATGCGGATCCTCGTCACCGAGATGGCCGGCCGTGCGTCGGTGGAGCTCAAGGGCCGCGAGCTGGGCATCGACCTGTCCGACGACCCCGCGGTCCTCGGTCGCGTGGTCGACCGGGTCAAGGCGCTCGAGAGCACGGGCTGGACGTTCGAGGCGGCGGACGCGTCGTTCGAGCTGCTGCTGCGCGACGAGATGGCCGGCGAGCGTCGTCGGCACTTCCGCGTGGAGTCGTGGCGCACGATCGTCGAGCAGCGGGAGGACGGCAGCGTCGTGAGCGAGGCGACGGTGAAGGTCCACGCGGGCGGCGAGCGCATCGTCGCCACCGGCGAGGGCAACGGTCCGGTCAACGCGCTCGACAACGCGCTGCGCACCGGGCTCACCCACGCCTTCCCGGAGCTCGCGCACCTCGAGCTCACCGACTACAAGGTCCGCATCCTCGACGGCGGCAGCGGCACCGACGCCGTGACCCGTGTGCTCGTGGGCACGACCGACGGCGTCCACGACTGGACGACCGTGGGCGTCCACGAGAACGTCATCGCCGCCTCGTGGCTCGCGCTCGAGGACGCGGTGGCGTACGGGCTGCTCAAGGCCGGACGACCGGCGGAGACCAACGCGCCCACCGACTAAGGTCTGCGTGTGAAGATCGCGAGGTTCGCAGGCCCGGACGGTGTCGTCTCCTTCGGCGTGGTCGAGGGCGTCGGCCCCGACGGGGAGATCGGCGAGGACACCACGGTGACCGCGATCGTCGGGCACCCGTTCGGCTCGTTCGAGGCGCCCGGCCCGCGGATCCCCTACGCCGACGTGCGCCTCCTCGCGCCCGTGCTGCCGAGCAAGATCATCGCGGTGGGTCGCAACTACGCGGCGCACGCGGCGGAGACGGGCAGCGACGTGCCCACCGAGCCGATGATCTTCCTCAAGCCGTCGACCTCGGTGATCGGCCCCGGCGACCGCATCGCCCTGCCCGAGCAGTCCGAGCACGTCGAGCACGAGGCCGAGCTCGCGGTCGTCATCAGCCGGCTGTGCAGCGAGGTGCCGCTCAAGCGCGTGCACGAGGTGATCCTCGGCTACACCTGCGCCAACGACGTGAGCGCTCGCGACCTGCAGAAGTCCGACGGCCAGTGGGGTCGGGCGAAGGGCTTCGACACCTTCTGCCCGCTCGGCCCGTGGATCGAGACCGACGTCGACCCCGACGACCTCGCGATCTCCTGCCGCGTCAACGGCGAGGTGCGGCAGGACTCGCGCACGTCGTTGCTCGTCCGCGGCGTCGACGAGCTCGTCGCGTGGATCAGCAACGTCATGACCCTCCTGCCCGGCGACGTCATCCTGACGGGCACACCGGCGGGGGTGAGCCCGATCGTCGAGGGCGACTCCGTCTCGGTCTCCATCTCCTCCATCGGAACTCTCACGAACCGGGTGACCCTGCGTGCCTGACCTCTCCGACCTCACCCTCCCGCCGACCGGCTCGTCACCGATCCGGGTCCGGTTCTGTCCGTCGCCGACCGGCAACCCGCACGTCGGCATGGTGCGCACGGCGCTGTTCAACTGGGCCTTCGCGCGCCACACCGGAGGCACGTTCGTCTTCCGCATCGAGGACACCGACTCCGCGCGCGACAGCGAGCAGTCCTACGACGACCTCCTGGGCGCGCTGCGCTGGCTCGGCCTCGACTGGGACGAGGGCCCCGAGGTCGGCGGCCCGCACGCGCCCTACCGCCAGAGCCAGCGGCTCGACCTCTACTCCGACGTCGCCGCCAGGCTGCTCGCCGCCGGTCTCGCCTACGAGTCGTTCTCCACGCCCGACGAGGTGGAGGAGCGGCGCAGGGCCAACGGCGAGGACCCGAAGCTCGGCTACGACAACAAGGACCGCGACCTCACCGACGCCGAGAAGGAGGCCTTCCGCGCCGACGGTCGCCTTCCCGTGCTGCGCATGCGGATGCCCGACCAGGACTGGGCCTGGGACGACCTGGTCCGCGGCGAGATCGAGTTCAAGCGCGAGCACGTGCCGGACTACGTCATCGTGCGCGGCAACGGCGAGCCCCTCTACACGCTGGTGAACCCGGTCGACGACGCGCTCATGGGGATCACGCACGTGCTGCGCGGCGAGGACCTGCTCTCGAGCACCCCGCGCCAGCTCGCGATGTACGCCGCTCTCGCGCAGGTCGGTGTCGGCGACGGCACCACTCCGCGCTTCGGCCACCTGCCCTACGTCATGGGGGAGGGCAACAAGAAGCTCTCCAAGCGCGACCCGCAGAGCTCGCTCAACCTCTACCGCGAGGAGGGCTACCTCCCCGAGGGCCTGCTCAACTACCTCGCCCTGCTCGGCTGGTCGGCCGGCGACGACCTCGAGTTCTTCTCGCCCACCGAGCTCGCGAAGCTCTTCGACCTCGACCGCGTGCAGCCGAACCCGGCGCGCTTCGACTCCAAGAAGTGCATCGCCATCAACGGCGACTGGATCCGGCACATCTCGGCCGAGGACCTCGGGCGCCGGATGATCCCCTACCTCGACGCCGCGGGCGCGATCGACGGCACCCCTAGCGAGGGCCAGCAGTCGCTCATCGACGCAGCCGTGCCGCTCGTCCAAGAACGCATGGAGACCCTCAAGGCGGGAGCAGAGCAGCTGCGCTTCCTGCTCGTCGCCGAGGACCAGTTCGAGGTCGACCCCGAGGACCGCGAGCGGGTGCTGACCCCCGAGTCGCGACCGGCGCTGCAGGCGGCCCATGACGCGCTCGCGACGCTCGAGCCGTTCGGCCACGTCGAGATCGAGGCGGCCCTGCGCGCGGCGCTCGTCGAGGGCCTCGGCCTCAAGCCCAAGGTGGCGTTCGGTCCCGTTCGGGTGGCGGTGAGCGGTCGGCGTATCTCCCCGCCGCTGTTCGAGTCGATCGAGCTGCTCGGCCGCGACCGCACCCTCGGCCGGCTGTCGGGCGCGCTCGCCTGACCGGGCTCGACCGCCGCGTCCCGCACGTCAGGGCGCGGCGTCGACCACGCGTCCCTGCTCCAGCCGCACGACGCTGTCGGCGATGTCGATGACCCGCTGGTCGTGGGTGGCGACGAGGAGGGTGGAGCCGGCGTCGCGCGCCGCGCGCATCGTCGCCAGGACGAGCTCCACGTGGTCGTCGTCCTGATGGCTCGTGGGCTCGTCGAGCAGCACGAGCGCCGGGCCGAGGACGAGAGCGCGGGCGAGCGAGACCCGCTGCTGCTCGCCCAGGCTCGTGTCGGTGGCCGGCCGGTCCCGGATCGCCAGCAGTCCCAAGGACTCCAGCAGGTGCGGGTCGATCTCGCGTCCGCGCAGGGCCGCGGGGAGCGCGATGTTCTCGAGCACGGTGAGCTCCGTGCTCACGGCCGAGCGCTGCGGCATGAGCGACACCGTCGCCCAGTCGCCATGCGCCCCGGCGCTTGCGCCGAGCACGTCGACCGAGCCGCGCGTCGGCGACATGACTCCGGCGACGAGGTGCAGGAGCGTCGACTTGCCCGACCCGGACCGCCCGGCGAGCACCACGATCTCGTGCGCGCCGGCACGGAACGACACGTCGTGGACGACGACGTCGCCCGGCCCCGGACCGAACGCGTGGGTGACCCCGGACACCGTGAGCACGTCGGTCATGCGTCCTCCCCGGGCGGACGGAGCCGGACCTCGCCGTCAACCACCTCGACCGAGGCGCGCCCGTCGGGGAACAGGTCGAGCGCCGTCGGGGGCAGCTGGAGGCGGCCCGCGGAGTCGATCGCGGCGAGCGCGCGCCCCGATCCCGCCGACTCCGTCGCCAGCACGCCGTGCCGCAGCGCGAGGATCCGGTCGGCAGCGCGCATCGCGCGGTCGTCGTGCGTCGAGATCACGACGCACGAGCCGGTGGCAGCGCAGTGCCGCAGCTCGGCGAGCACCACGCGGGCCGACTCGTCGTCGAGCTCGGCGGTCGGCTCGTCGGCGACGAGCACCGGGGTCCCGGCCAGCACTGCGGCCGCGATGGCCAGGCGCTGCTGCTCGCCGCCGGAGAGCTCGTAGGGGCGGGCACCTCGGCGCGCAGCGAGCCCGACACGCTCGAGCAGGTCGTCGACGTCGGCCGCCCGGGCTCGTCGTGCGGAGGCCACGTGGAGCAGCTGCTCGCGCGCTGTGAGCGTCGGCAGGAGCGCGTCGGCCGACCTCTGCGGCACCCAGGCCACGTGGTCGCGCCGCAGCGTCACGAGCTCGCGCACCGACAGCCGGCTCGTGCTCACGCCGTGCACCTCGAGCTCGCCGCCGGTCTGGCGCTCGCGGAGCGCGAGGATCGAGAGCAGGCTCGACTTGCCGCTGCCCGACGGTCCGGTGACCGCGCTCACCGTGCCGGTGCGGAACGTCGCCTCGACGCCGCGCAGCGCCTGCGTCTCGCCCGTGGGGGCGGCGTACATCTTCACCAGTCGCTGGCACCGGACCGCGACGGACGCGAGGGTCTCAGCCGTCGTCACGGAGCACCACCTCCTCGGGCGTCGGGCCGTGCCGGGACACCATCGGCCGCACGCCGGCGAGCAGCGCCACGAGCACGGTCACGACGGCCACGGCGACGGTCGCGAGGAGCGCTCCTGCCGTGATGTGCAGCTCGTACGCCGGGCGCGCTCCGCGGTCGAGGTCGAGGAGCAGCGGGCCGAGGGGAGCGACGAGCAGGTTGACCGCAACGGCGGCGAGCAGCGCGACCACGACGACGAGCACGACCTCCCACGCACGGGCTCGGGCCACGCCACGCCGGCCGAGGCCGATCCGGGCGAGCAGCGCGTCGGCGCCGCGCGACCGGCGCACGAGGCGCCGGGCGTGGACGACGACGGCCACGAGCGCGGTGAGGGCGAGGAACAGGGCGAGCGCCACCTGGTAGCCCAGCGAGCGCTCCGCCGCGACGAGCGCGGGCTGCTGCGCCGACTGCGCCGCGGTGGTCATCGCCGTGGCGGCCGTGGCGTGCGAGTCGAGGAACGCCGTGACCTCGGTCGACGGGCGCGACGACCAGAGCCAGGTCTCGAAGAAGGCGCGCGGGGAGGTCGCGTCGTCCGGCGGTGCGAGGCGCGGGTCCCAGCGGGGAACGGCACGGAAGAACGACGGCCCGGCGGCGACGAGCATGCCGGAGGTCCTCTGGCCCGGGAACGACGGGAGGGACGCGATCACGCGGACCGGCGTCGACCACTCCTGCCCCGAGATCGTCAGCGTGTCGCCCGGGCGGAAGGCGGGCTCGGCCACGGCGATCACGGGGACCGGGCTCGACGAGCCTGCGGCGATCGCAGCGCGGTCCGCGTCGGCGAGGCGTCCGAGCTCGGCTCGTGCGTCGGCCAGCACCCGGCCCTCGCCCCAGGAGGCCGTCGACGCGAGCACGCCGGGGTCTGTGACGAGCAGGTCGCGGTAGCCGAAGTCGCCCTCGACCGACACGGGGGATCGCCACACGAGCGTCAGGCCGTCCGGCACCTCGGGCGTACGGCCGGTCGGGATGCGGGCCCCCTTCGCGACCGCGTCGACCGAGGGCAGCTGCGGCGCGGTGGGGTCGAGCACCCACGACCCGTCGACCTGCGCGGTGGTGCTGGCACCCGCCGCCACCGCTACCCGGTCGGCCACGGCCACGCCCGTGGCGGCCACGGCCGACAGCGCGAAGAGCACCATGCCGAGACCGACCGCGGCGACGGCCACCACCACCGGCTGGTCGGGTCCGGGCCGCGCGAGGCGGCGCAGCGCCAGCCAGCGGGTCGCGGCGGGCACCGTGCGCGGCAGGCCCGTGGACGAGCAGCCGAGGGCCCGGCGACATGCCCAGGACGCGGCGACCGACAGGCAGGCGCCCGCGGCGGCAGCCGCCAGCGCCGGCACCGCGAGCGCGACCGGACCGGCCGAGCTCGCTGGCGTGGTCACGGTGGCGACCACGGCGACCGCGGCGACGGCGAGGAGCACCGGCACCCACGGCACGCGCCGCGACCGTCCGGTCGTCGTCGCCCGCTCGGACACCAGGACCGCGACTGCGCCCACGACCGCGACCACGACGACCCCGACGACCGCGGCCACCGAGGCGCGGCGGAGGCCCTCGAAGACCGCTGCCTGCGGGATGCTGCCGCCCGGACCGCCCACGGTCAGTGCGGCTCGCGCGAGGAGCACACCGAGCCCGACGGCGACCGCCGCGGGAACGACGGACTCGAGGGCCCACAGCCCGGCGGTGCGGAGCGGCCCCACGCCGGTGCTCGCGCCGTGGGCGAGCTCGCGCCGTCGGTCCAGCGCCATCAGCACCGCGATCACGAGGACCGCGAGCAGCCCGGCGGCGACACCCGCACGCGAGAGCAGCTCGCCGCGCTGCGTCGTCGCGACGGCGAGCGCGTCCGCGCGGGCGACGAGGTCCTCGATGCCCGAGACCAGGCCGAGACGCAACGGACCGGACTGCTGCGTCCCGTCCGGGGCCCGGACGTCGCGACGAAGCTCCGCGACCCCTGCCGCCGTGGCGTTCGCCTGGTCGAGCGTCACGTCGGGGTCGAGGCGGGACTCGACCGACCACAGCACCGGGTCGCCGATGCGGTTCGCGACCGCGTCGACGGTCACGACGTCGCCGACGACGAGGGCGGCCGGGAGCGTCGTCAGGTCGCTGTCGGCGGGCAGCCAGCCCGTGCGCCGCGACCACGTCTGCGTCCCCGGCGGATCGCTCGGACGTCGCCCGTCGGCGGCCACGGCGTAGGTTCCGGCGACCGGGACGGCGGCGACCACGGGCGGCTTCGCCTTCGGCGGCGCCGGGTGGGCGGCGTCGCTGGTCTGCACGAGGAGGGACACCGTGTCGCCGGCCCCGACGTGCAGCTCGCGAGCCACCGGGTCGGACAGCCACACGGCACCGCGACGTGCCGCCCCGGACGTCACGACGAGCTCAGCCGCGGGGTCGGCGACCGCGAGGAGGCGGGCTCGGACGTCGACGCCGTGGGCGCGCGCGAGGGGACGGAACAGCTCGCTGTAGTGCAGGTCGGGTCCGACGGACCGACCCGTGACCACCGGCTCGGTGAGGCCCGGGATGACGGCGAGCCGGTCGAGGTACGCCTGCTGGTCCTCGCTGCGTGGAGAGCGACCGCCGACGAGCCGCAGTGCGGCAGCGTCCGAGGTGCGTGCGTCGTCCGGGACGGTCGCCAGCGTCGACGCCAGCGCCGAGTCCCCGGCCTGCTGCGCGAACATCGGCACCGAGGCCACGCTCGCGGTCGCAGCGGTGAGCGCCGCGAGCATGAGCAGGCCCGATCCGCCTGCCCGCCAGGCACGCGAGGGTGCGTGGCGCCAGAGCGGGGAGGGCATGTCGCCACCTTCTCAACCCGGGTGCGCTGCTCGCACGTCGTTCGGCTCCGCGGTGCCGGTTTGGGACAGCGTCTGGCGTCGGGCTATCATTCTCGACGTTGCCGGGCCGCGAGGTCCGGTTGCCTTGGGGTATGGGGTAATTGGCAGCCCAACTGATTCTGGTTCAGTTAGTCTAGGTTCGAGTCCTGGTACCCCAGCTGATCGTGACGATCGCCCGATGCGTGAGCGGGACCACTCCTGATGGATTTGGCCCCCCTTCGCGTGCTCCGGTAACGTCTCGGTCCGCTGGTCCGGCTTCCCGCCACGGAAGCCGTCCCGAGTAGCACGGCCCCGTTGTGTAGTGGCCTAGCACGCCGCCCTCTCAAGGCGGTAGCGCGGGTTCGAATCCCGTCGGGGCTACGTCGGGAAAGGCCCGTCACCTCACGGTGACGGGCCTTTCCGCTGTACCGGGACCTAGGCGTCGGCCTCGGGGGAGTCCGGCGGCGGGCTCAGACGTCCGCCGCGGTCGCGCCACTCCTGGGCGCGCAGACCGACGATCATCGCGACGAAGGTCACGAGGTAGACCTGCCCGATGACAGCCTCGGAGTTGGCGAGCAGCCGCCCGAGGTGGGTCTGTGCCGTGAGGTCGCCGTAGCCCACGGTCGTGATCGTGGTGAGGCTGAAGTACATGTAGGACGAGGACGGCTCGGCGGCGTCGGTGAAGAACCTGCCCTGCCACCCGCCGACGGTGAGGAACACGAAGAAGTAGGCCACCGCGATGAGCAGGTAGGCCGCGATCGCTCCGTAGAGGGTGCCGGTCGTGATGCTCCGGTGCCGGACGAGCCGCAGCACCACGATGACGGGCGCCACGACGGACAGCGCCGCGATCGCACCGGAGATCCCGTTGCGCTGCTCCGACCCGATGCCGAGCGTGACGTCCGCGAGCACGCTGGCGGCGTAGCCGACGATCACGAGGGCGACCACGACGTCGAGGACACGCTGGCGACGCGGATGGATCCCGGAGGCGCGCATCGCGATGAGCAGGGTGGCTCCGACGATGACGGCGGCGACGAGCGATCCGAGCTCACGTGCGAGCCGGGTGACCTGCTCCTCGGAGCCGCTGATGTCGACGAGCGCGAGTCCGATGACGCTGATGGTGGAGAGCGCGAGCACGGCGCCGAACCTGTCGAGCCACCGGGACTCGCCGCCGAACAGCGGGATCCGTCCGCGGGCCACGGCGATCAGCTCCCGCCGTTGCGGCGCAACGCCTCGGTGAGCCGGCCCGCGGCCGTCACGACGGCCTGGGCGTGCAGGCGGCCGGGGGCCCGGCCGAGGCGCTCCATCGGGCCGCTGACGGACACCGCGGCCACGACGCGGCCGCCCGGCCCGCGCACCGGGGCCGAGACCGACGCCACGCCGACCTCGCGCTCGCTGACGCTCTGCGACCAGCCGCGGCGACGAACGCCGGCGAGGGTGGTGGCGGTGAACTTCGCGCCCATGAGGCCGCGGTGCATGCGCTCGGGCTCCTCCCAGGCCAGCAGGACCTGGGCGGCGGAGCCGGCCTGCATCGAGAGCACCGCACCGAGCGGCACGGTGTCGCGCAGCCCGGAGAGCCGCTCGGCCGCGGCGACGCAGATGCGCTGCTCGCCCTGGCGGCGGTAGAGCTGGCAGGACTCGCCGGTGGCGTCGCGCAGGGCGGTGAGGACCGGACCTGCTGCGGCGAGGAGGCGGTCCTCGCCGGCCGCGGTCGCGAGCTCGCCGAGGCGCGGTCCGAGGACGAAGCGGCCCTGCAGGTCGCGGGCGACCAGGCGGTGGTGCTCGAGGGCTGTGGCGAGGCGGTGCGCGGTGGGTCGGGCGAGCCCGGTGGCCTGCACCAGGCCGGCGAGGGTGAGCGGTCCGGCCTCGAGGGCGCCGAGCACGATGGCCGCTTTGTCGAGAACGCCGACTCCGCTAGTGTTGTCCATGTGGTGATACTGCCGTCTCAGCATCCGAGATGGCAAGTGGTGGCACGGACGAGCGAGGAGAAGGTGCCATGGGCAGGACGCTGGCCGAGAAGGTCTGGGACGCGCACGTCGTGCGCCGCGTCGAGGGTGAGCCGGACCTCCTCTACATCGATCTCCACCTGATCCACGAGGTCACCAGCGCCCAGGCGTTCGACGGGCTGAGGGACGCAGGACGCGGCGTACGCCGTCCCGACCTCACCCTCGCCACCGAGGACCACAACGTCCCGACCGTCGAGATCGACAAGCCGATCGCCGACCCGATCTCGCGCGCCCAGGTCCAGGCGCTGCGCACCAACGCCGCCGAGTTCGGCGTGCCGATCTACTCCCTCGGCAACGTCGAGCAGGGCATCGTCCACGTGGTCGGTCCGCAGCTCGGGCTCACTCAGCCGGGCATGACCGTCGTCTGCGGCGACTCGCACACCGCGACCCACGGTGCGTTCGGCGCTCTCGCGTTCGGCATCGGCACGAGCGAGGTCGAGCACGTCCTGGCGACGCAGACGCTGTCGCTCAAGCCGTTCAAGACGATGGCGATCGAGGTCGACGGGCCGCTGCCCGAGGGCGTGACCGCCAAGGACCTGATCCTCGCCGTCATCGCGGAGATCGGCACCGGCGGCGGCCAGGGCTACGTCCTGGAGTACCGCGGCGAGGCTGTTCGGTCGCTGTCGATGGAAGCCCGCATGACCGTCTGCAACATGTCGATCGAGGCTGGCGCGCGCGCCGGTCTGATCGCCCCCGACCAGACCACGTTCGACTACCTCGAGGGCCGCGAGCGCGCCCCGCAGGGCGAGGACTGGACGGCGGCGCTGGACTACTGGCGCACGCTGGTCACCGACGACGACGCGACCTTCGACAAGGTCGTCCGCATCGACGCCTCGACCCTCGCACCGTTCGTCACCTGGGGCACCAACCCCGGGCAGGGCGTGCCCCTGTCGGCGAGCGTCCCGTCGCCCGCGGACTACGCCGACGAGACGGACCGCAGCGCCGCGGAGCGCGCGCTCGAGTACATGGGCCTCACCGCCGGCACGCCGATGAAGGACATCACGGTCGACACCGTGTTCATCGGCTCGTGCACCAACGGGCGCATCGAGGACCTGCGCGCCGCAGCTGCCGTCTTCGAGGGCCGTCAGGTCGCCGAGGGTGTCACTGCCCTCGTCGTCCCGGGCTCGGTGCGCGTGCGCCTCGCGGCCGAGGCCGAGGGCCTCGACAAGGTCTTCGAGGCCGCGGGTGCCCAGTGGCGCAACGCCGGCTGCTCGATGTGCCTCGCGATGAACGCCGACAAGGTCGCGCCCGGCGGGCGCAGCGCGTCGACGTCGAACCGCAACTTCGAGGGACGCCAGGGCCCCGGCTCGCGCACGCACCTCGTGTCGCCGCAGGTCGCTGCCGCCACGGCCGTCCTCGGCCACCTCGCCTCGCCCGCCGACCTGAGCGCCTGAGCCGGACCAAGGAGACATCGCCATGGAGAAGTTCTCGGTCCACACCGGCCGCGCCCTGCCGCTGCGACGCAGCAACGTCGACACCGACCAGATCATCCCGGCCGAGTACCTCAAGCGGATCACGCGGCACGGCTACGAGGACGCGCTCTTCGCGGCCTGGCGCACGGACCCGTCGTTCATCCTCAACGACCCGGCCTACGCCGGTGTGACGGTGCTCGTCGCCGGCCCCGACTTCGGCACCGGGTCGTCGCGCGAGCACGCCGTGTGGGCGCTGCAGGACTTCGGGTTCACGGTCGTGCTGTCCTCGCGCTTCGCCGACATCTTCCGCGGGAACAGCGGCAAGATCGGTCTGCTCACCGCAGTCGTCGACCAGGACGTCATCGAGCGGATCTGGGCCGTCGTCGAGGCCGACCCGAGCACCGGCGTGACCGTGGATCTCGAGGCGCGCGAGGTCCGCACGGGCGATGTCGTGGCCCCGTTCGAGGTCGACGACTACACCCGTTGGCGCCTGCTCGAGGGCCTCGACGACATCGGTCTGACCCTCCAGCACGAGGCCGACATCACGGCCTTCGAGGCCGCCCGACCGGCGTACGAGCCCAGCACGCGCTGACCCTCGGAGCGCCGTTGTGCGGCGTTTCAGGGGTTTTCGGGCCTCCCGATCGGGTCGAGTGACGCACGGCACGCCTGAACACGTTGCGACACACCGGTTTACACCGGCGCGCCTGCCGCGCATGAGCGCGGCGGCAGGGTTAGGTTGCCATGTGCGCCGGACGGTGGGTCCGGCAGTCCTACCGGAGGAACACCGTGGCTGAAAGCGTCAACAAGGCACTGCTGGTCGACCGACTGGCGCTGCGCCTGAACGTCACCAAGAAGGCGGCCGGCGAGGCCCTCGAGGCGATCGTCGACGAGATCCAGAAGAGCGTCGCCAAGGGCGACAAGGTCGCGATCAGCGGCTTCGGCGTCTTCGAGAAGACCGACCGGGCCGCTCGCGTGGGCCGCAACCCGCAGACCGGTGCCACCGTCAAGATCAAGGCGACCTCGGTCCCCAAGTTCCGCGCGGGCGCCGAGTTCAAGAACGCCGTGGCCGGCCGTCGTAAGCCCGCCGTGAAGAAGGCCGCTCCGGCTGCCAAGAAGGCCGCGCCGGCCAAGAAGGCCGCTCCCGCCGCCAAGAAGGCAGCCCCGGCAGCCAAGAAGGCCGCTCCCGCGAAGAAGGCCGCTCCCGCGAAGAAGCGCTGACCTCGCACCTCGCACGAACGCAGAAGGGCCGGATCCGC